>Ga0114984_1000393_pt1 | contig 17098 bp, 14 predicted proteins | sample Shrwel1BS1Day1_FD_96987 | JGI IMG/M metagenome (GOLD analysis project Ga0114984, IMG submission 96987) | Subsurface microbial communities from deep shales in Ohio, USA - Utica-3 well 1 S-1-Day1 | ecosystem: Environmental > Aquatic > Deep subsurface > Shale gas/oil reservoir > Produced water/Flow...
CGGTTTGGGATTTGTTCGTAAAACTCTTTAAGCTAGACGTAAAGACATTCAATCCAGAGGTGACTATGACAGAGTCATGCAATATACCGGGCCTGACCGTGCCCCGTAGCCGCTTTCCGGACCCGGAACGGGATCTGCCTTCTGGGGCTGGTGAGGCGCGCGTGGTGCTGGCCGGCGGCTGTTTCTGGTGCGTTGAAGCGGTATTTCTGGCGATGGACGGCGTCAGCCAGGTGACCTCCGGCTATGCCGGCGGCAGTGCGGACACCGCGAATTACGAGGCGGTCTGTACCGGTACCACCGGCCACGCGGAGGTGGTGGAGATCCGCTATGACCCGGCAAAGGTCAGCTATGGCGAGCTTTTGAAAGTGTTCTTCTCCGTGGCCCACGACCCGACCCAGCTTAACCGCCAGGGCAACGATCGGGGCACACAATACCGCTCGGCCATTTTCTATGAAACGCCGGAACAGAAAACCTTGGCGGAGGCCTACATCCACCAGCTGGATGAAGCGGGCGTCTATCCCGATCCGATCGTGACCAGCCTGGAGCGGCTGGCGGCCTTCTATCCGGCGGAGGAGTACCATCAGAACTTTGCTGCCCGGAACCCCTACCAGCCCTATATCATGGCGGTGGCGGCCCCCAAGATGGAAAAACTGGTGGACAGCTACGGCGACCGTTTGAAACCTGAATTCACCGACAACGAACCGGGCCAGGCCTGAGGAGAGAAGTTATGACCGTATCCGCATCAGGTTACGACCTGACGCCCTTGACGCAGGCTCAGGTGGACGAAAAAGCAGCGGATCTGACGCCGGATGAGCGGCGCGTGTTGCTCGATCACGGCACGGAGCACCCGTTCTGTGGCACCCTTCTGGATAACAAGAAGGCCGGTGTGTACCACTGCCGGCTGTGTGATCTGCCCCTGTTCAGTTCGGACTCGAAATTCGACTCCGGCACCGGCTGGCCAAGTTTCTTCCAGCCCTTTGACCCGGACCATATCCGGTACCTGGAGGACAGCAGCCTGGGCATGACCCGCACCGAGATCCGGTGCCCGCGCTGTGACAGTCACCTGGGGCATGTATTCCCCGATGGTCCGCCACCGACCGGGCAGCGCTATTGTCTGAACTCCATAGCCATGGTTTTCAGAGAGAAGAACTGAACGCGAATAAATCAGGGTAGAGAAAACGGGGCGCAGGCCCCGTTTTGTGTTACTTGCCGCCGGTCACTGTCGAAACGTAATGGGCGACAGCCTTGATCTGTTCTTCCGACAGACTTGCCTCGAACGATGGCATGACGCCAACGCCCTGGGTCACGGCCATTCTCACCTGGTCCTCGGTGGGTTTGAGGTCGTCCAGGTTCGGCCCGATTGCACCGGCAGAACCGGCATCGGCGAGCGTGTGACAGATAGTGCAGGAGGGTTGGGCTTCCCGGGTGAAAACATTCTTGCCCTGGGTGGCCAGTTCATCTGCTGAAGCGTGGAGAGAAAAGGTCATCAGGCCTGCGATGGCCAATACAGCTTTTTTGTTCATCTGGTATGGATCCGATAATGATAATGACGGGGCGGCTGGTTCTCCCTGGTCAGCCGCCCCGGATGGTCAGCTTACAGTGACGGTCACTCCGTGATCCTTCCAGCCATTGTGCCCGTAGCCGCGCTCGTTCTCGGTACGGCCTTCCGGCTGACTGTTGCCTTCGACATCGGTCGCCTTGCTGACAATACGATGGTCACCGGCTGAGAGATCTGCGGCCATGACAAACGGACGCCAGGCATAGGGACCCAGATCCGGTCCCAGGAACTGCGCCTGCTTCCAGCTCTGGCCGCCATCGGTAGAGACTTCCACTTTGTCCAGCGACTTGGTGCCGCCAAAGGCCACGCCATAGATCATGTTGCGACCTGCCCGGCCGGTTTCCAGGGGGGCGGTGACCCAGGACTTCACGTTCATCTCCCACATGGACGGCTGGTCGGGAGACCCTTTCTTGCCCACATCACGGATACGGTAACCGGACGCCTGGATCTTGGCGTCGGTCTGGCTTTCGGTGAAAGCGACGTTCTTGACGTACTTGACGTTGTTCACGCCGTAGAAGCCGGGAACCACCATCCGCAACGGACCGCCATGGGCCAAAGGCATGGGTTCGTCGTTCATCTCCCAGGCCAGCATGGCAGAATCCATTGCGTGCAGCGGAACCGACCGTTCTACCATGATGGTCTTGGGGTCAATGCCATCGGGCAGGGATTCGCCGCCGGTGCTGGTGATGTATTTCATGCCGTCTGCAGGGCCACCGAGGGCCTCGACAACGGTTTTCAGGGGAACGCCGGTCCACATGACACAACCAGCGGCGCCGACTGACCACTGGGTACCGCTGGCGCCGTGGGGGAAGAAGGCCCGGCCGTTACCTGAGCATTGAAGCACGGAGGCCACGGTGGTGACACCCATGGTCTTGAGTTCGCCGATGGTAAGGGTGCGCGGGTTCTTTACACCCTCGATGTTTACTTCCCAGGCATCCCGATCCGCCACGATCCCTTCAGGAGGAGCTGGCAGGTTGTTGCGCACGAACAGGCGGTCACTCGGAGTGATCACCCCCTGGCCGATAGCTCCGCGCTGGGTTTCCATGGTGTTGGTGCTGTGGACAATGAGTGCATTGCGCTCTTTCCATGTCACGTAATCCGGGAGGGTCTTGGGTTCTTCGCCCCGAGCCAGTGGCGTAAAGCCCAGCAGGCTCACCGCCGCCATGGCCCCGGCGCTGCCCAGCAGCAAGGTTCTGCGCCCGGGGTTTTCGAGACCGGGGTCGTTGGGCCCCCGTGTCATCTCGTTTGGGTATTTCATGGTGCCTCTCCTTTTTGGTCTTGTACGAAGGCAGTGCCTTCCACGGCCAACAGGCCGCAGTTATATCCTTATTATTTATAGGCTCAGTTTAATAATTGAGCAATGCAAATTCTCACCGTTATTCACCGGCTATAGGACCCGCTATAATTCGCCGCGCATGACAACACGATGACCCGTAAAGGACAGAGCAATCATGATCCGACTGAAACTCAATCCGCTGACCGAATCCGCCACGCTTCTACGTCGTGCCGGGGTGGTGCTCGGTTCAGTGGGACTGACTGCCCTGTACTCACTTCTGATCCTGCTCCGGGCCCTCTTCGGCAAGCTGGACCGCCGGATCGTCGACCAGTACTGCCGGGAATGGTCGGCAGCTTTATTGCGGCTGGTGCATGCCAACCTGACGGTGCGGGGAGAGGTGCCGGATTTCGGGGATGGTCGGCGATACATCATCATGTGCACCCACGCGAGTCACTACGATATCCCGGTCAGTTTCGTCTCCCTGCCCGGCTCCATCCGGATGCTGGCGAAGAAGGAGTTGTTCAGTATTCCGCTGCTTGGCCAGGCCATGCGCGCCGCCGAGTTTCCGTCGGTGGACCGTTCCAACCGCAACCGCGCGGTCCGGGACCTTGAGAAAGCCAGGGATATGATGGAAAGCGGTATCGTGCTCTGGGCCGCACCGGAGGGCACCCGCTCACCGGATGGTAAGCTGCTGCCGTTCAAGAAAGGCTGTTTTCACCTGGCTCTTGATACCGAGGCGGTGATCGTGCCGGTGGCTATCCGGGGTATTCACCAGGTACTGCCGGCCAGAACCTGGCAGATCAACCTCGGGCAACCGGTGGATGTGCGCGTGGGCGAACCGCTGGATATGGCGGGCAGGACCAGGCCGGACCTGCCGGAAATCATGGCCGAGGTGCGAACCCGGCTGGAAGGCTTACTGGGAGACGGCGAGGCCGAGTGAGCTGGCCCCGCGTCGGATCAGGTAGCGGACGTTCCTGCCGCAACCACCGTTGTAAGCAGGTAGCCGGTATAGGCCACGTAGACTAACAGGAGGATGCTCCCATCCAGCCGGGTAATTCGCTGGCGCCACCCCGTCATGCCGAAGCCCATGATCAGCAGACCCACCGTCACCGCCAGCATCAGTGTCCAGTCCCGGTACAGCACCTCCGGATCCACTTTCAGGGGCTCGATCGCGGCCGCCAGCCCCACCACCGCCAGGGTATTGAAAATGCCCGATCCCAGGATGTTGCCGAGGATCAGGTCATGCTCGTTCTTTTTGACCGCAGCCAGAGCCGAAGCCAGCTCCGGCAGTGAGGTGCCAATAGCTACGATAGTCAGGCCGATCACCAGATCGCTGACCCCGAGGCTCTGGGCGATGGTCACGGCGCCCCACACCAGCATCCGCGAGCTGACCACCAGCAGCACCAGGCCGATCACCAGCCACAGGATGGCAGACTTCAGGGGCATGGGATGGGCGATGATCTCAGCTTCGGTCTCTCCGCCGAGCGGATCGTCCTTGCCACGGATGCCCTGGAAGATGGACCAGCCCATTACCCCGGCAAACACCAGCAGCAGGACAGCGCCGTCCAGCCTGGACAGGCTACCATCGATCAGCTGGGACCCGGCGATCAGAGTCAGGATCACCAGCAGGGGCAGTTCCTTGCGGATGACCTGGGAATGCACTGCGATGGGGGCTATGACGGCAGTCAGGCCGACAATCAGCGCGATGTTGGTGATGTTGGAGCCGTAACCGTTACCCAGTGCCAGGCCCGGGTTGCCGTCGGCCGCCGCCATGGCGGACACCGCGAGTTCGGGCGCGGAGGTGCCGAAGCCGATGATCACCATGCCGATCAGCAAGGTCGGCATGCCCAGATGTTTGGCGGTCGCCGCAGCCCCCTCGACAAACTTGTCCGCGCTCCAGACCAGCAGCACCAGGCCTGCGATGATCGAGCCAATAGCCATCAACATGATAAAACCTCAGTTTATGAATTTTCCAAGCATATAGACCCCGGCGTAGCCGAGGGTGTAGGCGGCCAGAAGATGGCCAAGATACCGCATGTATGCGCCGAAGGTCAGGCCTTCAATCTTGCTCATGGCTACGATGCCGGCCGCGGAACCGATGATGAGCAGAGATCCGCCGACGCCAACCGCATAGGTCAGCCCCATCCATTCTCCCGGTGTCATGGTGATGCCCGCCTTCAGGAGTGCAGCAGTCAGCGGCACATTATCAATAACTGCCGAGAAGATTCCCATCAGGTAATTGGCGTATAACGGGGGTAGCAGATCGTAGATGGCCACGAGGGAATCCAGGGCATGGATTTCCTTGAGCACGCCCACCAGCAGCAGGATGCCGAGGAAAAACAGCAGGGTCTCGAATTCGATGACCCGGATGTAATCGAGGATCGGGTCCAGGTCCGAGTCATTGCTCATGAAACGGGAGACCAGGAACATGATCGAGAGGCCGAAGAGGAAAGTGAGAACCGGTGGAATACTGAACAGGGCATTGCCGGCAATGGTGCTCAGGATTGTTAACAAAAACAGGGCGCTGATCACGGCATCCACTTTCCGTACCGGCGTGGTGTTGGAACGCAGGGTCACAGTTCCTGTCAGTCCTCTTGAGAGGAAAATCGCGAGAATGAAAACAGTGATGGAGGCGGGGATGGCCAGGGTCAGCAAGGTCAGTATTTCCACCTTGTCCGCCAGGAAAATCATCAGCGTGGTGACATCGCCGGTGATCAGGGAAACGCCGCCGGAGTTCACCGCGAAGACCACCAGGGTGACGAACTGGAGGCGCTTTTTCAGCTCCAGATTCAGGGTCAGAATCAGGGAGCATGAGACTAAAGTGGCAGTTATATTGTCTGCTAAAGACGAGAAAATGAAACAAAACAAACCGGTCAGGAACAGCAGTCGTCGCTCGCTTACCTGCCTTGGCATGATCAGATAGATCACGTTTTCGATCATTCCCTTTTTGTTCAGGTAGGCGACGAAGGTCATCGCTGCGACCAGGAACAGCCAGAGGCTGGCGATTTCAGCGATGCTTTCCGTGAGCCCGGTGGTGATGGCCCCGGTCTGCCGGGGTGAGTCGCTGAAAAGGAATAAAAGCATCCAGGCCAGCGTGCCGAAAAACAGCGTAACCTTGGCTTTGTTGACGTGGGTGATTTCTTCAAAGATCACACCAAGCAGCGCCAGGACAGCAAGAATAATCAGAACAGCATCAAGAACGGACATTGGACATCCCGAAGGTGGTGACTCTGGCAAGGCCTCAGACAGGCCAGAAAATACGCGCCGGATTGTAGACGTTTGAGCCGTAGGGAGCCACTGTCCGTAACAGACACACAGCACCGGAAGCACGTCGGCCCAAGGCCGTCAGGATCGCAACGGTTGACATTCGCAATTTATTATTTCGGCGAAAATCGGGATAATCGCGCGCAAATTCAGACCGGGAGCACACGGCAGCGTACTTTACCTGACGCGAGACCGGCTTCCGACAGGCGCCGCTGCTGATCGTGGCGGTGCGAACAGGTTCATTACTAACCAGGGTACAAACCAATGGCCGTTAGACAGGCAGACGTAGTGCTGGTCGGCGGTGGCGTCATGAGCGCCACCCTCGGCATGATGCTCAAACAGCTCGATCCGTCGCTGGACATCGTCATGGTGGAGCGTCTTGACCACGTTGCCCATGAAAGCACGGACGGATGGAACAACGCAGGCACCGGCCACGCCGGCTACTGCGAACTCAACTACACCCCGGAAACCGACGATGGCGACGTGGCCATCGAGCGGGCGCTGAAGATCAACGCCCAGTTCGAGGTTTCCCTGCAGTTCTGGTCCTACCTGGTCGAGCAGGGCGTTCTGCCCGACCCGAAGTCCTTCATCAACCGCACGCCACACCAGAGTTTTGTCTGGGGCGAAAAAGACGTGGCGTTCCTGAAACGTCGCCACGAAAAACTCAGTGCCCATCACCTGTTCCGGGAAATGGAATACACCGAGTCTCCGGATGTGCTGGAGGAGTGGATGCCGCTGGTGGTCAACCACCGCGACCCCATGCAGCGCGTGGCCGCTACCCGGATCAATCACGGTTCGGACGTGGACTTCGGCTCCCTGACTCGCAGCATGGTGAAGTGGCTGGAGACCCAGGACAACTTCGAGCTGATGCTCAGTTGTCCGGTGCACTATATTGACCAGCGCGACAACGGCCGCTGGAAAGTGCGGGTGAAGAACCAGAAGACCGGCGAACTGACCAAGCTTGAAGCCGGTTTCGTATTCCTGGGCGCCGGTGGCGGTGCACTGCCGCTGTTGCAGAAATCCGGTATCGACGAAGCGCGTGGCTACGGTGGGTTCCCGGTCAGTGGTCAGTGGCTGGTATGTGGCAAGCCGGACATCGTCGGGCAGCACAACTCCAAGGTCTACGGCAAGGCCCCGATCGGCGCGCCGCCGATGTCTGTGCCGCACCTGGATACCCGTATCATCAACGGTGAGCCGGCTCTGCTGTTCGGGCCGTTCGCGGGTTTTACCACCCGTTTCCTGAAACAGGGCTCCATCTTTGACCTGATCGGCTCGGTGCGTGCCACCAACCTCAAGCCGATGCTCTCGGTGAGCAAGAGCAATATGGACCTGACCCGCTACCTGATCGGCGAGGTGTTCCAGTCCCACAGTGACCGGGTGGCCTCCTTGCGTAACTTTTTCCCGGATGCCCGGGAAGAGGACTGGCAGCTCCAGATGGCCGGTCAGCGGGTACAGATCATCAAGGAGACCGAAGACGGGGGTGGCAAGCTGGAGTTCGGTACCGAGATCGTCGCGGCTAAAGACGGCACCCTGGCGGCCCTGCTGGGTGCCTCTCCTGGTGCGTCTACCGCAGCCAACGCCATGCTCGACGTGATCGAGCGCTGCTTCCCGGAGAAAATGAAAACCGCCCAGTGGCAGGAGCATATCCGGGATCTGGTACCGTCCTATGGCCAGTCCCTGGTGGAGGACGAAGCGCTGCTCAACAAGGTACGGGAGCGGACACTCTCAACCCTCAAGCTCGCCTGATATAACCAATCAGTATAGATAGGGCCGAAAACGCGGCGGACAGTGGGTCTAACCAGCTGTCCGCCGCGTTTTTTTATGCCCCCACCCACCACACCGGTTGCGATTTATCTCAGGAAGCCTAGGGTAAATAGACACCCAGTAGATTAAGGAGAGAGCCTATGAGTGAACACAAGTACGACCCGGACAAGGGGTACGTCGCGTTACTCGGCTGGAGTCTGAATGCCGTCGAGGCGGCGGACAAGTTTGATCGCCGGTACGTGGTGGTGGCTCCCGACTGGGCGGAGGCCTATTGTGAGGAGCACAATATTCCCTATGTGCCCTGGAACTTCGAGAGGCTCAACGATCGCTCCTTTGAAATCGCCCAGACCCTGAAGGAAATGGGCGTCGATGTTTCTATCCCCCTGTTCGAGGAGACCGTCGAGTGGGCGGGCGCTATCAACTCGGTTCTTATGGATAAACCTCGCCTGTTTGGTCAGGCCATGCTCCTACGGGACAAGGCGTTGATGAAGCGCCGGGCACAGCTCGGTGGTATTCGAGTGGGTATTTTCGAGGAAGCCCACGACCGGGACGACGTCATCCGGTTCCTGAAGCGGGTAAACCAGACCCTGCTGAAGCTGGACGGTGACCCCAACGACCCGATTCACCTCAAGGCCTTCGACAAGGCTGGTTGCCTGGGTCACCGGGTGATCCGTACACCGGACGAGGTGGATACCATCCCGGACGAGGAGTTCCCGGTGCTGATGGAGTCGCACCTGGATGGCTGGGAATTCGCCGTAGAGGCCTGGGTTCATAACGGTAAGATCCGGTTCCTGAACATTTCCGAATACGTCACCCTCGGTTACTCGGTGTTCGTGCCGGCCACACCGGATCTGGAGAAATACCGGGCGCAGATCACCAAGGAAATCGAAAAGCTGATCAAGACCTTCGATATCGACTTCGGTTTTGTTCACCCCGAGTACTTTGTCACCAGCGACGGCACCATGTACTTCGGTGAGGTGGCCTATCGTCCGCCCGGTTTCAAGGTGTTCGAGTTGCTGGAACGTGCCTATGGCTTCAATGCCTACCAGGGCCTGATCCTGGCCTTTGATCCCAAAACCACGGAGGAGGAGATTGCCGCCTTCTTCCCGAAAGAGGTGGTCGATGCCAAGGGCTATGCCGGATGCTTCGGGGTTTACCCAAGGCGTCGGGTGGTCAGCCGGCTGGAGATTCCGGAAGAAACCGAGAACGACGACTACTTTGAAAGCCACGAGCTCACCCCTCCGGTGGAGGAGACGGTCACCAAGCGCACCGCTTTCGGTACCCACTGGGGCCTGGTCTATTTCTTCGGTGATGACCCTTACCGGATGCGGGATTTGCTGAAACATCAGGAAGAGCTCGATTTCTATGTATAATCGGGAGAGCAATCAATAACAAACGGGTTTGGTGCAGGCCCTCAGGAGAACGTCGTTTGAACGATCACCAACCGGGCAGTGCAGCACCGGCAGTGAACTTTGACAAGCTGGTGCAAAGACTTGATGAGTCGATCCAGGCTCTTGAAGAAAGCCGGTCCTTTGCCAGGGCCGGCAAGCTCCCGCGGGTATTCGATATTGCCCGCCGGGTGCTTCTGCAGCCGGGTGGCTGCCAGGCGATTGAGGAGCGTGCGCAACGGCTGGAGCAGGCGGGTGTCTTCGCCGGCACCGACTGGGCTGAGCCGGGCATCCTGCTGCCTTCGCTGACCACCCACTCCCTTCAGAGCACGAATGCCGATACCGTGGTGGTTGAGGCCTTCAGCGAGTTGCGCCTGCTGGCGGTGGCCCGGGGGCTCTATCTGCACCCTTCGGTCTCCTCGGAACAGGCCCACCATTACCTGACCCAGGTCCTTGCCATCAATCTCGGCCTGCTGTTCGGCATGACCGGCGAAGCGGAACGGGAGCAGGGCAAGCTGGCCCTGATCAGCCAGGCGGTGGTCCAGTACGTGGCGCACCATATCGGTTATGAGCACGTGATCGACAGCCTGATCGAGGAAATCTGGCGCATCCTGCAGCAGCGGCCGATACAGGTCACCGATGTGCGCCGGATGATTACCCAGATCGCCCTGTGCCGGGCAGACCCGAACGCCGATCTTGGCAGCTCCGGCCGGGGTGCGGACCGCCTGATCTCCAGCCTCTATGGCCCGACCCGGGCCTGCAGCGAGGATCCCGGCACCGTGGTCTATGGCCAACGGCTGGAATCCATGGATGCCCAGGCCTTGCAGAACGAGGCCACCGGCTTTGCCCGGTCGATGCACGACACCGGTCTGGTATCGCCGTATCACGCCGCCTTCGTGCGTTTTATCCTGGAAGACCAGGATGCCTTGCTGAGCGAGGCCCTGGGCCTGTCCAGTACCGGCCGTGACTGCTTGTTGTGTTATCGGGAACTGGTCCACACCCTAATCTTTGAGGGTATTTTCCCGGAGACCGCCCAGGGCCTGTATGGTCTGGCGCTGATGCTGGAGCGGGGCATCCTGTACCAGCCACCGGTGGCCCCGGCGCTGTGGCGCCAGATCCGATTGTCCCTGTGTCCGGAAGCCCGCGAACGCCTGCAGCTGGCCTATGGCTACGAGCCGCAGCCGGCGGCCTGGCTGATCCAGGGGGTGCTGAACATGCTGGGCCAGCCGCTGGGTGTGGGGCAGGGCAACAATCCCACCTGTCAGTCGGCCCGTGCCCTGTCGATGTGGGCCTACAACGATCCGGACTACCTGCTGCAAATGGTGGCCTGGGCGGCCCGTGACAACGAAATCATGATGCACTTCGAGGGCAAACCGGTGTCTTCGGCACAAAGTGCCGGTGGTGTCGCCTCCGAGGTCACCCTGGATCTCGATCCGGTGTCCCTGGTGGTGGTGCCGCACCTGGATCGAATCTATGCCGAGATGGGCCGGCTCTGTGCTGGCCGTGAGGGTGATCCCCATCGCTGGGTGAACCCGGAGTTCCACGGCTGGTCCGCGGGTCGGGGTTTCGCTATCAACGTAGATGTGGGTACCGGCAAGCTGGATAACCCTGAGGGCTTCATTCGCCACTTCTATGCCAGTTACCACCCTTACTACAACGGCAACCAGCCGCTGATCCATCCCCAGCCCGCCGGCATTGCCGTCACCGACAGCGCGGCCCGGTTTATCGGCTGGCACGCCATCACCATCCTGCGGGTGGCGTTGGACCCTGAGGGCCAGATGCGGGTCTACTTCTTCAACCCCAACAACGACAGCGGCCAGAACTGGGGCGATGAGGTGCGAGTGAGTACTGCGGGCCATGGCGAGCGGTTCGGCGAGTCGTCCCTGCCGTTCGAGCAGTTCACCTCCCGGCTTTACATTTTCCACTTTGATCCGCTGGAACGGGGTGAGCCGGCGGATGTCAGCCAGGACGAACTGACCCGGGTGCTTGATGCGATTTACCGGAGCTGGGGCGTGGACCGGGTGCCCTCGGACAGTCTACAGGCCGAGCCTCCCCGCACCGACTGATTGCCGGCTGTGTCCGAAAGAATGCTATGCTCGGAGGCAAATCGGCCTGACGGGGAAGCAGAGTATGACCAACGCGCAAGCCACGCCGCATAACGGGGCGGAACTGTTCGTCCGGGCCCTCGAGAACGAGGGCGTAAAGTACATCTTCGCAGTACCGGGCGAGGAGAACCTGGATCTGCTGGAGGCGCTCCGGGAGAGCGATATCCAGTTGATCCTCAACCGCCATGAACAGGCGGCGGGTTTCATGGCGGCCACCTATGGTCGCCTGACCGGGCGGGTCGGGGTCTGCCTGTCCACTCTGGGGCCGGGTGCTACCAACCTGGTCACCGCGGCCGCTTACGCCCAGCTCGGTGGCATGCCCATGATGATGATTTCCGGGCAGAAGCCGATCAAATCCTCCAAGCAGGGGCTGTTCCAGATCCTCGACGTGGTGGACCTGATGCGGCCGCTCACCAAGTACACCCGCCAGATCTCCAATGCCAATACCATTCCGGCCAAGGTCCGGGAAGCGTTCCGGTTGGCCTCGGAGGAGCGCCCCGGTGCGGTGCACCTGGAACTGCCGGAGGACATCGCCGCCGAAGGGCCGGCACCGGACACCCATATCTTCGCACCCAGCGATGCCCGGCGCCCCTCGGCCAGCCAGAAGAGCCTGGAGATTGCCTGCGACATGCTTCGTGAGGCAAAGCATCCCCTGATCATGATCGGGGCCGGTGCCAACCGTAAGCGGGTCTCCCAGGCACTGATTCACCTGGTGAACACCACTAACATCCCGTTCTTTACCACCCAGATGGGCAAGGGCGTGGTCGACGAGCGCCACCCCCGTTACCTCGGCAACGCCGCCCTCTCAGCCGGAGACTTCGTGCACCGGGCCATCGACCACGCCGACCTGGTGATCAATGTCGGTCATGATGTGGTGGAGAAGCCGCCGTTCTTCATGCAGCCGGGTGGCAAGAAGGTCATCCACGTGAACTTCTCCGGGGCCGACGTGGACCCGGTGTACTTCCCCCAGCACGAGGTGGTCGGTGACATCGCCAACAGTGTCGAGTACATGGCGGAGAACTGTGGCATCTGCCACAACCACGACTTCACCCGGTTCATGGAAGTGAAGGCCGCCGTCGACCGGCACCTCCGGGACAAGGCCGAGGATGATCGCTTCCCGGTGATTCCCCAGCGCATTGTCCACGACGTGCGGGCGGTGATGCCGGAGGATGGCATCATTGCCCTGGACAACGGCATGTACAAGCTCTGGTTCGCCCGTAACTATCCGGCCTACGACAACAACACTGTGCTGCTGGACAACGCACTGGCTTCCATGGGCGCCGGACTGCCCAGCGCCATGATGGCGTCCATGCTGTACCAGGACCTGAAGGTGATGGCCATCTGCGGCGATGGCGGCTTCATAATGAACAGCCAGGAGCTGGAGACGGCGGTGCGGCTGGACCTCAACCTGGTGGTGCTGATCATCAATGACAGCGCCTACGGCATGATCAAGTGGAAGCAGGCCCAGGAAGGCCTGGCGGATTTCGGGCTGGATTACCGCAATCCGGACTTCGTGAAATACGCCGAATCCTACGGCGCCACCGGTCACCGGGTTTCGCGCACCGAGGACCTTCGTCCGACCCTGGATCGCGCGTTGGCCGCCGGCGGGGTTCACCTGGTGGATGTGCCCGTGGATTACAGCGAAAACCGTCGGGTGTTTGACGAGGAACTGGCGGAACTGACCAGCAGGCTTTAGCGTTGTATCATTGCGATCGATTTAACCGAAGGATGTACGCAATGATGTTCTCCCGATTCCCATGGCTGGCGGTGATCGCCGGTCTTTTGCTGCTGGCCGGTTGCAGCAAGCCTGAAACTCCCCAGGAAGTGGCGGCCGCCTTCTGGCAAGCCATGGCCGAAAACGACGCCGGTGATGTGGTGGCGTTGTCCACCTTGACGGATGAAAAGCAGTTTGACGCCTACAAGCGGGACTGGACCAACGCGGTTCCCTCCTTCGGCCGGGTGGTGATCGAGGAGCGGGAAGCCACCATCGTAACCCGCCTGCCCACAGAGGAAGGCACCGAAGGCGAACGGCTGGAACTGGAAACCTACCTGGTGTCCACCGCCGAGGGATGGCTGGTGGATTACCAGCGCACCGGCGATGCCATTCTCAATCCTTCCCCGTTCAGTGGCCTGATGGGCCAGCTCAACAGCCTGGGCGAGAAACTCTCCGCCAGCTTCTCCGAATCTTCCGAAGACCTTGAAGCCCGCATGAACGAGCTTTCCCGGGACTTGGAAGCTTATTCCGACGAGCTCCGGCTCCGGGCAGAGAGCGCCATGGAAGACTTCGCCGAGGCACTCCAGGAGGCGATGAAAGACCTGGAAGAATCCCTGAACGAATCCCTCGAGGATAACGACCAGGCGCCCCAGGAAGACCGGGTGATCCTGGAGCAGGCCTCACGGGATCTGGATCAGAAAGCTGAGGCTCTGGATGAGCCGACGGCAGAGCATCTGGCCGAGGCAACCCGGGCAGTGGCCGAGGCGGGAGAGAACCTGTCCCGTCTGAGCAGTGAGACCTGGGCGCAGTACCGGGATCATTGGGAGGCCCGGCTCGACGAAATCCGCGCCGATACCAGGGCCTTTTTCGAGGACCTGGGCCAGGGCTGAGTGCTGGCCCTGCGATCCGGGCTGGCCGGGGATCAGAAGAACAGGGTGATGCCTGAAGAAAGCTCGATGTTGTGGGTCAGCTGGGATTCCCGGATCAGGTCGCTGTCGAACATGTGGTCACGGAAGTCGACGTGTACCGTCAGCCAGTCCAGCAGCACGATGCGGAACCCGGTCCCGACGGTGGTGGTGAAATTGCTTTCGCCACCGAACTCGGTGTTGCCGACGCCACCGACCAGGTAGAACGCCGAGTTGAAGGTCAGTGAATCGCTGAAGAAGATCTCCCCGGGAAAGATGTTGTAGCCCACCAGGAAATCGTAGTAGCTGTAGTCCCGATCCTCGTCTGTCAGCAGGCGGACGTTGGCACCACTGAGTTCCTCGAAGGAGGTCAGGCCGGCTTCACTCATGCCGTAGTTGAACTGCAGAAAGAAATCCTCGGTGGCGTGGAATGCAGCGCTGACGCCAACAAGTGGTTCGCTGCTGAAGTTATCGATCGTCAGCATCCCGGCAAAGGCGCCAACCTCGAAAAACTCCGCATCGATATCCGCTTCGCTGATGCTCCTGGGCTCGATGTCAGGCTCGATGACCTGCACCGGCGCCGAGCCTCCCTCCTGCGCCTGCGCCGGCCCCATCGGCGACAGGCACAGCAGCCCGGTTAACAGCGCAGTACTGATAACCCGCGGCGTGCGGGTACTCAAAAGAAGGTGTTGAGACCGATTTTCCATTCGCTTAGACCTGTGCTGTCAGAATTGGACGACACCGAGTACACCCGGTACTCGGCCCGAATCAGGAAATTCCTGCCAATGTAGTAACCCAGTCCGCCGCCAAAGGTGACGCCATCGGCATCGCCGAGCTCGCTCAGCAGTACTTTCTGTCGGGCATCAAAGGAGAACTGGCTGTAGCCGGCGAGGGCATAGGGGGTGAGGGACCACTGGTGCAGGGGCTCAATCACCAGATTGGCGCCGTAGTAGTCGCTGGTTACGGACTGGTTATAGATTTTGCCCGCCTCCAGTTCGGCGCCCAGCCAGGTCAGGGGCCGATAGCCGGCGGTCAGGCTGAAACTCGGGGACTCCTCAAATATGCCGGCGGTAAAGCCAACCCGCCAGCTCGATTCCAGGTACTGGCCGTGGGTGATCTCGGGCAGATCCGCGGGAAGGCCCGTCGGTTGCAGCGTGCGACCGAGCTGCGTGGCCTTGGTCCAGCCGGTTTCGCCGGAAACGGCTTTCACCTTGTACCAGTTGGTTTTCCGTTTCAGGAGCTCGACCTGTTCGCCCTTTTCAATCACATGAAAAACCGGATAGCCCCGGCCGGGTGCCGTGTGCAGCTCGATAAAGGGATCCGCCACCTCCAGGACAGGGGCGGGATCCGCAGCCTGTGATACCCCGGGGGAGATTCCGGCGGTCAGCAACAGCGCCGTGGACAATGCCGGTACCCACCGGTTTCTGAAATCGCCCCGGCAAGACCGGCGCAATCGAGATGTGGTTCTGCACGTCATCCTGATCACCAGATTGACCACCCGCGTTAAATGTAAAAATACGTTAAACAATGTAAATAAATGTTTTTAAACAAAAAAATTTTGAATTGCGGGGAACTTTGGCCGCCATTCCGGCGTTGGGCAACTGTCACTTCGGTTTTTTGAGATGGCCTCCACAGAAACAAAATCAGAAGTCAAATCATTCGTTTTTATTTCGGGAACCTGTGCTAGCGTATTTCACACAATTTGACGATTGAAGCATTCCCGAAAAGAACCTGACTGCTCCAAAAGAAAGAGGCCGCGAAAAAGAGCCTTCGGAAGCAAAGTCGGGCAACCTGAAAGTCAGTCCCCTGAATGTTCATTAAGCGTTGTCGGTGTACGCCCCAGGCAAGCCGGCGCAGGAGCAGGATGGTGGCTTTTCAATTTAAAAATGGACTGAGTGGTGCTGCCGGCACCGTGTTGTGGAGCCGTCTTGGGATTCTGGTGGTGTTGTGCCTGGCCCTTGCGGCCTGGCCGGTCTATGCCGCCGAGCCGGCAAGCGGAGGCCAGGAGGAATCCGGGGAATCTGCAGCGGGCGTGGCCCTGGATCGCATCATCGAGACTCCGCTGTCCGTCCGGGAAAGCCGGGAGCGGGCGCAGCGGGCGGTGAACGAATTGTCCCGGGATATCCAGGATCTCAAACAGACCGTGGTCACCCTGAACAAGGATCTTCGCGTGCTCGAGGAAGATCTGCTGTTCCCGGCCAATACCCGGTTCCACGTTTTCGTTTCCCTGAATGTCGGTGAGTATTTCCGCCTCGAAGGGGTCGAGCTGCGCCTGGATAACCGCGTGGTGTCCACCTACCTGTACAGCGCCGAAGAACGCCAGGCCCTGGCGAAGGGCGGCAAGCACCAGCTGTACCTGGGCAATCTGAGCCCGGGTCAGCACACCCTGTCCGCGTTTTTCGTCGGCCAGGGGCCCAATGGCCGCGAGTACAAGCGTGGCAGCAGCCTGAGGTTCACCAAGGAGCAGGGCCCCAAGTTCGTCGAGCTGGCCGTGGCTGACTCCGAAGCCCGTCAGCAGCCCGAATTCATGGTCCGGGAGTGGTAAGCCATGATTCTCCGGCGCGCACTTCAGCAGGCAAAATCCCTCCGGACGGTAGCGGCACTGATGCTCGCTTTACCGTCGGCAGCGATGGTGTCGGCGTCCGAAACGGAAGCCCGGGATCTCAAGTACGGCGCGGTCCTGTTCCAGTACTACCAGCAGAACTATTTTGAAACCCTGGTCGAGTATGCCTGGGCCGAGGAGCATGGTGGCATCGCCAACCATGGTACCTACCCGGAGCTGCTCAAGGGCGGTGTCAGCCTGTCCTACGGTCTGGATGAGCAGGCCGAATCCATCTTTGACCGCCTCGCGGAGAGCAACCTCAGCGAGCCGGTGCGCAACCGGGCACGTTTCTTCCTGGGCAAAATGCAGTATCTGCGCGGTGAGGCCGACACGGCTGCCAAAAACCTGAACCAGATCCGTGGTGAGCTGCCCGATAGCGTCGATGCCGAGTACCGCTACCTGGCCGCGCTGGTCAACGTGAAGCTAGGCTACCTGGACGCCGGCAAGACGGTGGCCGACACCATCAGCGAGGACAGCCCCTACGCGTCCTACTTCTACTTCAACCTCGCCATTGCCCTGGAA
>Ga0114984_1000394_pt1 | contig 17086 bp, 12 predicted proteins | sample Shrwel1BS1Day1_FD_96987 | JGI IMG/M metagenome (GOLD analysis project Ga0114984, IMG submission 96987) | Subsurface microbial communities from deep shales in Ohio, USA - Utica-3 well 1 S-1-Day1 | ecosystem: Environmental > Aquatic > Deep subsurface > Shale gas/oil reservoir > Produced water/Flow...
GTTACGGCCTGGTGGTCGGCCTCAATGGCAGCGGCGACCAGACCACCCAGACGCCTTTCACCGTGCAAACCTTCAACAATATGTTGGCGCAGTTCGGCATCAAGGTCCCGCCAGGCGGCAACGTGCAGTTGAAGAACGTCGCTGCGGTTTCGGTGCATGCCGACCTGCCGGCTTTCGCCAAGCCGGGGCAGACCATCGATATCACGATTTCGTCCATCGGTAACGCCAAGAGCCTTCGCGGTGGCAGCCTGTTGATGACCCCGCTGAAGGGCATCGATGGCAACGTCTACGCCATCGCCCAGGGCAACCTGGTGGTCGGCGGTTTCGATGCCAGTGGCGCCGATGGCTCGCGTATCACCGTCAACGTGCCGTCTGCCGGGCGCATTCCCGGTGGTGCCACTGTGGAGCGTCCCGTGCCGAGCGGCTTCGATCAGGGCAACTACCTAACCCTGAACCTCAATCGACCCGATTTCACCACGGCGAAGAACATCGTCGACCAGATCAACGACCTGCTCGGCCCGGGTGTGGCCCAGGCCATCGATGGCGGTTCGATTCGCGTCAGTGCGCCGCTCGACCCGAATCAACGCGTCGACTATCTGTCGATCCTCGAGAACCTGCAGGTTGAGGCCGGCAAGGCAGTAGCCAAGGTCATCATCAATTCGCGTACCGGCACCATCGTCATCGGCCAGGACGTCAAGGTGCAGCCGGCGGCCGTTACCCACGGAAGCCTGACAGTGACCATCACCGAAGACCCCATTGTCAGTCAGCCCGATGCGCTGTCCGGTGGACAGACCGCAGTGGTGCCGCGTTCGCGCGTGGGGGCCGAGGAAGAAGCCAAGCCAATGTTCAAATTTGGCCCCGGCACCAGCCTTGACGAGATCGTCCGTGCAGTTAACCAGGTAGGCGCGGCGCCTTCCGACCTGATGGCCATCCTCGAGGCGCTCAAGCAAGCCGGCGCCTTGCAGGCCGACCTGATCGTGATCTGAGGGCTGCGTTATGGATTCCCGACTCTCAGCCGGTCTGCTGGCAGGCGGCAAAAGCCCGATCGACAGCGGCGCTTTTACCGACCTGAACCGTCTTAACCAGTTCAAGGTAGGCGGCGACACTGAGCAGAACATCCGCAAGGTCGCGCAGGAGTTCGAATCCCTGTTCATGAACGAAATGCTCAAAGCCATGCGTTCGGCCAACGCCGCGTTCGGCGAGGGCAACTTCATGAACAGTAATGAGAGCAAGACCTACCAGGACATGCACGACCAGCAGTTGGCGGTGACTCTTTCCAAAGAAGGGCGCGGCATCGGCCTGGCCGACGTGCTGGTGCGGCAGATGTCGAAGATCAAGCAGCCGTCGAGCCGTCCCAACCCCTTCGCGCAGATCGAGCAGCCAGTGGCTGCAGTCAGCGAGTCGAAAGCCGACAAGGTCGCCAGCAACGAAGGTTTCCGTGATGACGTGGCGCTGCTCAACCGTCGCCGCCTGGCCGTGCCGGGCAAATTGGCCGACCGCCTATTGGCGGGCATTGTGCCGTCTGCTGCGGAGGGTAAGGCCCTGGCAGGTCATGACTGGATTCCGGCGCAGACCCGTGCGGCCCCCAGGGAGCAGGCGCTCAGTCTCGCCAACAGCGATGCGCTGACGGGCCGTCGTATCGCCCAACCACCATTGGCGCCGGGCAAGGCCGCGTTCAGTTCGCCGCAGGAATTTGTCGCCACCATGCTGCCGATGGCGCAAGCGGTTGCCGAAAAGATTGGCGTCGACCCACGTTACCTGGTGGCCCAGGCCGCGCTGGAAACCGGTTGGGGCAAGTCGATTATCCGCACCCTTGATGGTAATAGCAGCCACAACCTGTTCGGCATCAAGTCCCACGGTAGCTGGGAGGGTGAGTCGGCCCGCGTGCTGACCACCGAATACAAAGGTGGCAAGGCGGTCAAGGAGGCGGCCAGCTTCCGTGCCTATGACTCCTATGCGCAGAGTTTCGAGGATTACGTCAGCTTCCTGCAGAACAACGGTCGCTACGAAAAAGCTCTGAGCAGTACGGAGAATCCGGAGCGTTTCGTCAAGGAGCTGCAGCAGGCCGGCTACGCCACCGATCCCAACTACGCACGCAAGATCTCGCAGATCGCTCGCAAGATGCAGACCTATCAAACAATTGCCGCTGCCGATAGCGCCACTACAAGGACTTGAGGTTGAAGCATGGCTGATCTACTGAACATCGGTTTGTCGGGGCTGACGGCCAGCAAGACGCAACTCAGCGTCACCGGGCACAACATTACCAACGTCAATACACCGGGTTTCAGCCGCCAGGACGCCGTGCAGTCGACCCGCACGCCACAGTTCAGTGGCGCCGGCTTCATCGGCTCGGGCACCACGTTGACCGACGTGCGCCGCACCTACAGCGAGTTTCTGACTACCCAGTTGCGCAGCAGCACCTCGCTGGCCAATGACGTCGCCGCCTACAAGAGCCAGATCGACCAGCTCGATGCTTTGCTGGCCGGCACCACCACCGGCGTCACCCCGTCGCTGCAGCAATTCTTCTCGGCGCTGCAGACCGCAGCCGAAGACCCCTCGAACATTCCCGCGCGGCAACTGGTGCTGTCCGAGGCAGAGGGGTTGGCGCGGCGCTTCAACACGGTCTACGACCGTCTGAACGAGCAGAACAATTTCCTCAACAAGCAGATGGTGGCGGTGGCCGATCAGATCAATCTTCTGGCCGGCTCGGTTGCCAGCCTCAATGAGTCGATTGCAGTGGCGACGGCCAATGGCGCGGCGCCAAACGACTTGCTAGATGCCCGTGACGAAGCCATTCGCCAGCTCTCCAGCTATATAGGCGTCACAGTGGTGGCGCAGAGCGATGGCTCGCAGAACGTTTTCATTGGCAGCGGCCAGCCGCTGGTGGTGGGCTCGTCGGCGAGCACCTTGCAGGTGGTGCCAGGGCAGGAAGATCCTAATCGCTTCGAGGTGCAGTTCGTCAGCGGCGGCTCGCGCCAGACCATCACCTCGCAAGTGGCTGGTGGTGAGCTGGGCGGGCTGATCCGCTACCGTGAAGAGGCACTGGATACCACCTTCAATGCACTGGGGCGCCTGGCCCTAGCGATTACCGACCAGGTCAATACGCAGCTCGCTCAGGGGTTGGATCTCAAGGGGCAGGTCGGCGCCGCGCTATTTGGCGACTACAACGATCCGGCCCTGGCGGCACTGCGCGTGCAGGCCAATTCGGGCAACGACATGAGCGTCAGCGCTCAGCCGCTGCTCAACATCATCGACACCACGGTGCTGACCACCAGCGACTACCGTCTGGAATTCGATGGCACCAGCTACAAGGCCCGGCGCCTGAGCGACAACGAGATTCTCACGATCAACGAGAACCCGCCGGGCACCCTCAGTTTCACCGACCGCAAGGGGCGCGATCAGGGCTTCCAGATCGAGCTGGGCAGCCCGACGCCAGCGGCGGGCGACAGCTTTCTACTGCAGCCAACCCGGCGCGGTGCCACCGATATCCAGGCGGTGCTCAAGCAGGCCGACGAGCTGGCCTTCGCCGCCCCTTTGCGTGCCGAGAGCAACTCGCAGAACCGCGGCAGCGGCGCTATTGGCCAGCCGGAAATTACTGCGGTCCATGACACAAGCGTGCCGCCGCAGAGTCTAACGTTGTCGCCGGACGCTCTGGCTAGAGCGTTGCCGCTGACCTGGAGTTACGATGCCGCTAGTGGCGCATTGATACCTAGTGTTTCGAGCAGCCTGCCACCCGGCTGGACGTTAAGTGTTAGCCCTGCGGCCCTGCCAGTCACCAGCGGTCAAAGCAACGAGCTGAGCTATAGCATCAGCATCAACGACGGCACCAGCACCGCGGTATACGAGATAAGCCAGAGTTTCAGCGGGTGGCCGGAGGAGGGCGATACCTTCCGTGTGGCGTTCAACGCCAGCGGCGTATCCGACAACCGCAATGCCTTGAAGCTGGCAGACCTGCAGTCGAAGGCTACGATCGGCATCGACCCCGGCTCGCCGGGCACCACCGGCGTGACCTTCTCTGACGGCTATGGTGACCTGATCGAGCGCGTCGGTACCCTGACCGCCCAGGCGCGCCAGGACAGCGAGGCGACTACCGCGATCCTCAAACAGGCCAATGACAACCGCGACTCACTGTCGGCGGTCAACCTCGACGAAGAGGCGGCCAACCTGATCAAATTCCAACAGTATTACCAGGCCTCGGCACAGACCATTAAAGTTGCACGCGATCTGTTCGATACCCTGCTTGGCGCCTTCAGGTAAGGGTCGAGGCTTAATCCAGGCTGGCTTGGCGCAGCCTAATCCGACGCAGGTGCGTGCTCTGCGTCCCAGATAGATTTTCACTGGCGGTCATTGACGCTCCGCCAGCCGAGCGAGGCAGGTTATGCGTATTTCCACCGTCCAGGCGTTCAACAACGGTGTAAACGGTTTGCAGCGTAACTACGCCAACGTAACCCGCACCCAGGAGCAGATCAGCACCGGTAACCGCATCCTCACCCCGGCGGACGACCCAGTGGCCTCGGTGCGCCTGCTGCAGCTCGAGCAGCAGCAGACCGTGCTGAAGCAGTACAACGCCAATCTCAATGCCGCGCAAAACAGCCTGACCCAGGAAGAGAGCACACTGGTTGCCGTGGAGAATGTGCTGCAGCGGGTGCGCGAGCTGACCATTCGCGCCGGTAATGGCTCGCTTAATCAGGTTGACCGCCAGTCCATCGCCGCCGAGCTGGCCGAGCGTGAGGATGAATTGCTGAGCCTGATGAACACCCGTAATGCCCGCGGCGAATACCTGTTTGCCGGTTTTCAGGGCAAGACCCAGCCGTTTGTACGGCAGCCCGATGGCTCCTACGCCTACACCGGTGATGACGGTCAGCGTCATGTGCAGATTGCCAGCTCGCTGGAACTGCCCATCAGCGACAGTGGCCGGGCGATATTCGGCAGCGGTCTGAACGCAGCGCGCCTGACGGTGGACAACGCCGACGGCACTATCAGTGGGCTGCTGGTGCAAGATGAAGTGTCGTTTGGAAGCTTTCCCGACGGTGGCTTCAGTATCAGCTTCGATGCCGGCGACCCGCTCAATTACACCCTCACGCCGAGTGATGGCAGCCCGGCGATTAGCGGGCGGCTGAGCGAGGGCAAGGACACGGCGTTGACTTACCAGGGCGTCAGTTTTTACGTCAATGGCACGCCGGCTCCCGGTTCCAGCTACACGGTGACCGGGCCGGACCCTGCCGCGAACATGACGGATGATCCTCAGGTGCGGGTCAACCCGTTGAATGTCATTGCCGACTTGCGCCAGGTTCTGGAGAACTCCACCGATGGTCGCGAGATTCGTGATGCCGTTTCCCTGTCGATCGCCAATCTGGATGCCAGCATGGATGCCGTGGATCAGGGCCGGGGGCAGATAGGCGCACGCATGAATGTCGTGAGTTCGACCCTGGCCGACAACGAAAACGTCGCACTGGTCAATCAGGCGACTCAGGCCGAGCTACGTGAGCTGGATTACCCTGAGGCGTTGTCGCGCCTGTCGCTGCAGTCAATGGTCCTGGAGGCCGCGCAGCAAAGTTATGTACGCATCGCCAACCTGTCGTTGTTCAATCTCCTGTAACGCTGGCTCACATCCATGCCTGCTTGAGCGTGCAGGTTTGTGTGGCCTGATTGCCATTCATCTGTTTGAATCGAGGAATACCCATGAGTCATGGCCAGCGGATCGGTTGCGCGATCATTACCTACAACCGCCCGGAAAGCCTGCTACGCCTGTACGCCAGCATTCCGCGCGAGCAACTCGATTACTTCATCATCGTCAACGATGGCCAGGCCTTCCCCGAGTTCGCCGGACTGCAGGTCGACGAATTTATCCAGCATGAGAGCAATCAGGGCGTCGGTCGCTCGAAGAACGACGCGCTGCGGCGCATGCTCGAGCGGGGTGTCGAGCATATCTTCCTGATCGAGGATGATATCTACCTGACGGATGACAGCGTTTTTCAGCGCTATATCGAGGCCGCCAAAGTCTCCGGGATTCAGCACTTCAACTACAGCCAGCATGGGGTGCATAACAAGATTGGTCCCGGGCGGTTGCCGAACCCTTCTGCGCATGCGCGTTACGGTGAGGTCGATATCGCATTTTATTCATACTGTGTCGGTGCTTTTTCCTATTACTCTCGCTACTGTCTGAAAACTGTAGGCTTGATGGACGAGGCCTACTTCAACGCCATGGGGCATGTCGATCACACCCTGCGGGTGATTCTGGCCGACTTGCATCCCTCATATTATTTCTTTGCCGATATCGGTGAGTCTTGGCGCTATTTCGGCGAGGACGAGTGGTCAATCGAGCAAAGCACCATTTCCTCTCAGGGCAACCATTCCACTCTGCTTGCCAAGGCCAAGGAGCTGTTTATTCGTAAACACCACGACTTTATTGTGGTGTGCAAACCGGACTTCGCAGCATTGAATACATCGCTGGAACGCATCATGCGCTCCAGTGGTTTACTAGCTAAGCAGGAGGCTTTTGCCGAGCGGGTAGTGCTACGTAGTAGCGAGTTGCTGGACAACCTGGATGAAACGGAGCGCCTTAACTACTGGCTGGAACGACGCAAACCGGTCAACACTCAGCTCCCGCTGATCGAGCGCACCCTGGCCGAAGCCTGTGGTGGCCCCCGCTTCGGCATCGTTGTACTCGACCTATTGGGTGATCTGGCTGCCGTTGCCGAAACCCTCAAGAGTCTGGATGCTGACCGTAACCTTTATGGCAATACCTGCCTGGCGGTGCTCAGCACGCGCCAGGTGCCGGCGGACTATTCCAGTGCAGAGCTGCGTTTTGTCCATATCGAGGCGAACAGCTGGGTGCAGTCGCTCAACCAGTTGCTGCTGGCCCTGCCTTGCGACTGGCTGATGCTGGTGCGCGCCGGTGACGAATTTGTCCCCGCCGGCCTACAAACCCTGGCCCTGGAGCTGGTGGCTGCGCCCGACTGCGCTGCGGTATACGGTGATGCGCTCTATCGCAATGCCGGCAAGCAACTGGCAAGCGCCTTTCGCCCGGGCTTCAACCTCGACTACCTGCTCAGCCTGCCGCAGGTGATGTCCAGGCACTGGTTGTGGCGTCGTGAGCGCCTGCTGGCCCTGGATGGCTTCGATCCGCAATTCGCTGCGGCCGCCGAACTGGACCTGATCCTGCGTCTGGTCGAAGCCGGCGGCATGGCCGAGATTGGCCATGTAGACGAAGTGTTGCTGATTACCGAGCAGCCGACCCTGGTTGATGATGCGCAGGAGCATGCTGCCGTAATCCGGCACCTGCAGGCCCGGGGCTATGCCGAGGCGACGCTTGCATCCATTGCCCCTGGCCGCTATTGCGTGCGCTATGGGCATAGCGAACAGCCGCTGGTGTCCATTGTGCTGCTTGCCCAGGGCCGGCTTGAGGACATGCGCGCCTGCCTCGAGTCGATTCTCGAGCGCAGTAGTTACCCTCACTATGAACTGCTGCTGGGCGTGCCAGAAGAGGCGGATGCAGAGTTGCAAGCCTGGCTGCGTGCCCTGGCAGACATGGGGGAGGCGCGCCTGCGGGTCGTTGACGCTATTGTCGGGGAGAACCCGGCGGCGGTGCGCAATCGTCTGGCCGGCTTGGCGCAGGGGCAATACCTGCTGTTTCTCGACCCCGGCGTGCGCATTACCCAGGCCGATTGGCTGGAAGGCTTGCTGGAACATGCCCTGCGCCCCGAAGTGGGGGCGGTGGCGCCGCGCCTGGACTATCCCAGCGGCGAGGTGCGGCATGCCGGTATCGTGCTCGGCCTGCGCGGCGGCGCCGGTGGTGCCTTTATCGGCGAGCCAAGCGATGCCCCTGGCTATCTCTGGCGCTTGCAGGTGGCGCAGAACTATAGCGCGCTGAGTTCCGCTTGCCTGCTTCTGGCGCGGCAGACCTTCGTTGATGTTGCGGGTTTTAGCGAGGAGGCGTTAAGCGAGGAGTATAGGGATGTAGATTTAGGGCTCAAGCTGGGGCAGGCGGGTTTGCTCAACGTTTGGACGCCGCATGTCCGCCTGCCATGCTGGAGCGTCGCGGGGCAGGGCGCAGCCACCGAGCAGGGCAAGGAACTGTTGTTCGAGCGCTGGCTGCCGCAGATCGCTCGCGACCCGGCCTACAACCAGAACCTGAGCCTGAAGGGCTTCGGTTTCGTACCCGACCATAGAAAAACCCGGGAGTGGCAGGCCGTCGGCCCGGCGCCCTTGCCGCGCATACTCTGCCACCCCTCCGATGCCAGCGGCTGCGGCCAGTACCGCATTCGCCAGCCGTTCCAGCAGATGCAGGAGGCGCTGCTGGTCGATGGTGCGATCATTGCCGATCACTTGCCGTCTGCCGTGGAGCTGGAGCGTTTGCGCCCAGATGTCATCGTCTATCAGCGCCAGATCGGTGTGCAGGGGCTGCTGCAGCGGCAGGAGGGACATCTGTTCAAGGGCGCCTTCCGCCTGGCCGACTGTGACGATTACGCCTTCGAGGTGCCGGACAAAAGCCTGCACAAGCGGCAGATGCCGCAGAACATTAGGGATCTGTTCAAAGTATCCCTGTCCATGGTCGACCGTCTGGTGGTATCCACCGGGCCTCTGGCCGAGGTGTTCGCCGGCCTGCATCCGGATATTCGCGTGCAACCCAACTACCTGCCGCGCGCCTGGTGGGGTGCGCTGCAAAGCCGCCGTGGAGCGGGGCGCAAACCACGGGTCGGCTGGGCCGGCGGTAGCAGCCACAGCGGCGATCTGGAAATGATCGCCGAGGTGGTACGGGCGCTGGCCGATGAAGTGGAATGGGTGTTTATGGGCATGTGCCCGCAAGCGTTGCAGCCCTATGTGCACGAGTTCCATCCGGGCGTTGCCATCGCCGAGTATCCGCGCCAGTTGGCGGCGCTTGACCTCGACCTGGCCCTGGCGCCGCTGGAAAACAACCTGTTCAACCGCTGCAAGACCAATCTGCGCCAGCTTGAGTACGGTGCCTGTGGCTTCCCGGTGATCTGCAGCGACATCGACCCGTTCCGTGACAGCGGCCTGCCGGTGACCCTGGTACGCAACCGCACAGACGACTGGCTGCAGGCCATTCGCATGCACCTGGCCGATCTGGATGCGACGGCCAAGGCGGGCGATGCGTTGCGCGAAGCGGTGTTGCGCGACTGGATGCTAGAAGGTGAGAACCTGAAGCGCTGGCGCCAGGCCTGGTTGCCGTAGGTCGGGCTGCCAGGCTGTGCTGTGCCCTGTCAAGGAGGCTCTGCAATAGCCGTCATTCCCGCGCAGCGGGGCATCAGCTTTATCGCTGACTGGCAAAGGGGAATAATACAGAGCCCCTGTAGCGCCTGGGCTCCCGCCTTCGCGGGAGTGGCGGTGAATGTTTTTTCAGAACATACCTAACGGGGCGTAGCACGGATAACAAATTGCAGCGCTTTGGCGTCTTCGAGAGAGACCTCGGCCGAGCAGCCAGCGGCCTCTGCAAGGGAGGCTATGAACGGTAGAAAGTGTTCGCGTTCAGGCTCATTGAAAATGCGTGGCCAGCCCTCACTGACTTCGAAGCCAGTGTCTTGGAACAGCTCAAGTACGGTCTGTCGGGTAAACCAGCGTAGGTGGGTTTTGTCCATTAGCCCTTGGTCTTCATAGCGGAAGTCACCAATAGCCAAGCGAACGATCATCGACCAGTGCTGGACGTTTGGAATACAAGCGACCACGGTACCGTGTTGAGGGATGACGCGGCGAATTTCTCGCATTGCACGCCACGGGTCCTTGAGGTGCTCTAGCGTGTCACCAAATATCCAACAATCTTTGTCGCTATGCTGATCGAAGAAACTGGGTGGAGCTTCATCGAGATCCAAGCTCTCTACAGAGGTACAGTGTTCGGCGGCGTAATGAAGATAAGTGGGTTCGATGTCGATCCCGTGATATTGGTTGAAAGCCTGACGTTTTTTTACTTCGCGGGCCAAGGCTCCAGAACTGCAGCCTATTTCGATCAGATTGCTGCAATGTTTTGGGATGATCTGGAGTAGGTCGGGGTTGTGGTTGTGATGCATCGGCGTTTGGGTCATGGGTTGGTTCCATTTTTCCAAATATTTACGGTAGCCGGCCTTCCAGCTTTCGGAGCCAAAGGAGCCGCCGCTCTGATGTGTGACCGATATAGGCCAAGTGCCAATTTTCAATCCCTTAGTTTTTGCTGTTCGGCAAAAATCCAGATCGTAGAAGTGGAACTCGAATTGCGAGTCAAACGAGACCTGTTTTGTCTTCAAACTACCAAGATCTGCTGCGATGAGGAGGCCATCGATGAGCTCGCACTCTTGGTTGGTCGGGCCGTAGTAGGAGATCGGGCCGAATGGCTTGGCGCCATGAGCGACTGCACCTGAAATATGAGGGTTGCGGGCGAACTGGTCATTGAGGAAAAACCAAGAGGGTTGGCTTGCAGTGATGCGCGTCGCGCCTGCAACTCCTAATATGTCGTAATGAGCAAGGCCAGCAACAACGTGCTCGAGCAGATAGAAGTCATCTATCCACACGTCATCATGGATGAATAGCACGATATCGCTATCGCTTTTACGAATGACGCTGTTGTAACGCTCGGACAGGCCGACTGTATTTTCGAAGAACAGCGTTTGCCTTATGTCCCTGAACTGGGGCGTTCGCAAGAGGGATTGTCCCAAGGCGCTTTCTTTCCAGAATTGTTGTTCATCCTTCTGTGTGCAACTGACAAGCTCGATCTTTTTCATGACGTAATGAATGTTCGCAGCAGTTGGTGTGGGGGTATTTAAAGGTTGACTTCTGCTGGGCATTCTACACAAGTGCAGCGATGATCGAACGGCTGCAAGGCTGTTGTCCCGTCTGTACTGGAATCTCGGCTGAACTCGCGCTGCCCTGGTTCGCGGCGGGGCGCCGCTCCTACAGAACCGTGCTCGATGTTCAGGCGTTTAGGAGCCCCGCCCCAGGGCGAAATTCTTGCTTTTGCGGTGTCCCGGCGAATGATTCTCTGCGGGGTGCCGCTCCTACAGGCGTCGTTAAAGTTCTCCGCTCCCTTGCCGATAGCAGGTTCGTAGACGGCGTTGCTGCATGTTTCATGCAGCCTGCCGGGCCAGGTGAAAAAAACCGCAAAGACACGCTAAAGGTTTTCCCGACCGGGCCGATACGCAAGGTGAACGCCAAGGCATTCGGGCCATGAACAGGGCCCGCCGCTCAACTCTCTGGTCCCGTGGAGGACGAATATCATGGCACTGACTGTTAATACCAACATTGCTTCCCTGAACACCCAGCGCAACCTGAACAGCGCTTCCAACAAGCTGAGCGAGTCCATGCAGCGCCTGTCCACCGGTTCGCGCATCAACAGCGCCAAGGACGACGCTGCCGGCCTGCAGATCGCCAACCGCATGACCCGCCAGATCAACGGCCTGAATGTCGCGGTACGTAACGCCAACGACGGTATCTCCATGGCGCAGACCGCCGAAGGCGCCCTGCAGGAATCGACCAATATCCTTCAGCGTATGCGCTCGCTGACCCTGCAGGCCGCCAACGGCAGCAACAATGCTGACGATCGTAAAGCGCTTAATCAGGAAGTTGTTGCTTTGCAATCCGAGCTGGATCGTATCGCGGCTACCACCACTTTCGGTACCGGCACCAGTCTGCTGGACGGTACTTTTACCGGTAAAAGTTTTCAGGTTGGCGCGATGGCCACTACCAATGACGTGATCACGTTTTCCATTTCGGGAACTACCACTTCTGGTTTCAGTGCTGCAGGCTTGGGTGTGGCTAGCGGCGCTGTTAATTTGAACAATGTGACCGATCAGGGGTCCACCTCGGGCGCTTTGAGTGCCATTGATGTCGCCTTGGATGCAATTGATACAGCTCGCGCTGGCTTGGGTGCGGTGCAGAACCGCTTCCAGAACACTATCAACAACCTGCAGAATATCGCCGAGAACTCCGAGGCTTCGCGTGGCCGTATCATGGACACCGACTTTGCCGCGGAAACTGCAGCGCTGACCAAGAACCAGGTGCTGCAACAGGCCGGTACTGCGATCCTCGCGCAGGCCAACCAGTTGCCATCGGCGGTGCTGAGCCTGCTGCAGTAATTTCCGGCAGGGCTGATCAATACTTGGCAGGGGTAGGCGTACGCGCTTATCCCTGCTTTTGCCTTTTGGGAGGCAGCTATGGAGATCGGAATTCACGCAGTCAAAAATACCGCCATTCAGGATGGCAGGGTCAAGGGCGGCGGTGCTGCGTCCGTGGCGTCGGATGGTTTCGCTGGCGAGGCGCCGGCCACCTCCACTGTCGTGCCGGATCAGCCGTCCGGGGTGCCTGCTGCGCACGAGCTGAGCGCTGCGATCACCTCCATTCGTGAGGCGGCCCAGTCGATCCATCGTGACCTGAATTTTAGCCTGGACGAAGAAAGCGGCGCGGTCATCGTCAAGGTCGTCGACAGCAATGGCGAACTGGTGCGACAAATCCCCTCGGAAGATATCCTGCGCCTGCGTGGGCAACTGGAAGAGGCGCGCAGCCTGCTGTTCAGCGCCAAAGCCTGAAACATGAATGACTTGGCACGATTTCTGTTTAATAGCCTGTAGCGGCCGGTTTGTGCCGGAATACTGTCGGAGGATGATGAAATGGCGACTATCACCAGCACGGGTATTGGTTCTGGGCTGAATATCAACGAGCTCGTCAGCAGCATGGTCAATGCCCAGGCCGCTCCGAAAACCGCACAGCTGGACCGGCTCAAGGCCAGTACCGACAGTTCCATTTCCGCTTATGGTCAGCTCACCAGTGCGCTGGAAGCCTTTACCACCAGTCTGAAGGAAATCAACACCGCTTCGGCGTTTACCGGTCTCAAGGCCAGTAGCAGCAATGAAGCTCTGGCGAAGGTCACGGCCGGCAACGATGCGGTGGCCGGCACCTACCAACTGAAAGTCACGCAACTGGCCAGTGCCTCAAGAGCCAGCAGCGGCGTGATTGCCAGTGGCCAGACGTTTTCGGCCGGTACGCTGAATGTCAGCATCGGCGACAACCAGTCGGTGGCCGTCGAGATCGCCGAGGGCGCGACCCTGGAAGATGTACGCCAGGCGATCAATACCCAGCTCAAGGATCAGGGCATCACCGCCAACATCATGAGCAACCCTGGCAACCCGCAGGAGGGTTCGCGTCTGGTGCTGAGCAGCACGACCACGGGTGAGGGCAACGATATCCGTGTCGAGGGCGTGGGCGGCGGCCTGGCAGCCCTGAATGTCAACGATACCCAGGGCAGCTATCTGACCAGGGCTGCCAATGCCGAGTTCGAGCTCGATGGCGTCCAGCTCAGCAGCGCGTCGAATACGGTAGAGGGGGCTGTCAGCGGTCTGACGTTCGAGCTGCTTCAGGTGACCCCGGAGGGCGAGGGCGCGGCGACCATCGGTGTGAGTGGCAACAAGGAGGGGCTGACCGAATCGCTGCAAAAGTTTGTCGATGCCTACAACAAGCTGGTCACGGTCACCAATAATCTCACCAAGGTTTCCACCACTGAAGGCTCGACCACGACCAACGCTTCTGCACTGACCGGCGACTCCCTCGTGCGGGGCTTGAACAACATGCTGCGTAGTGAGCTCAACAAGGTTGCCGAAGGCGCTGGCGTGCAGTCGCTGTACGATCTGGGCATCAGCACGACGCGGACCGGCACGCTGGAAATCGATAAGAATCGCCTGTCTGATGCCTTGGAGCAGAATGCCGATGGCCTGGTGAATTTCTTCACAGGCAAGGAAGGGTTGTTCTCGCGCCTGGAAAGCCAGGTGAACGCGTACACCAAGTACGACGGCATCATCCAGACGCAGACCAAGTCGCTGAACACGACGCTTGGCAACATCAGCAAGCAGCGCGAGGACCTCGATGTGCGCATGGCTGCACTGGAAACCTCGCTCTTTGCCAAATTCAATGCGATGGACAGCCTGGTCTATCAGCTCAACAGCACTGGCAACAGCCTGTTGTCGAGCCTGGAGTCCCTGAACAAGTCGCTGGGCAAGAAGTAATCTTTGGTTTTCAACGGCCTGCCGTGCGGACTCGGCGTAGGTTTGGATAGGCGTTATCACTGCAATTGGGCAGTAATGGGTGGAGCAATGAGCAAGCGGTCGATTGACACCTACAAGCAGGTCAATGTGAGCCAGGAGGTTTCGCCGTATCGTGCGGTGCAACTGCTGCTCGACGGCGCATTGCAGCGTCTGATGCTGGCCCGTCAGGCGCAGCAGGACGGCGATGTAGCGGTGCGCGGGCTAGCCGTGGGGCGCACCATTACTATACTCGGTGCGCTGCAGGCCGCCCTGGACAAGGAGTTGGGCGGTGAAATCGCCGAGAATCTGGACGAACTGTACGGCTACATGACCCGGCGGCTGAGTACGGTTGCCTTGGACGATACCCCGCGTAGCCTGGATGAAGTGCAGGCGCTCTTGCATCAGATCAAGGACGCCTGGGATGCCATTGGCGCAGAGGTAGAACCTTCGTGCGAGTGAATTCTGCAATAGCTTGCTAAAGCTTTGCTGGCCGGGGCCGATACCTGAGGTATCAGCCAAACAGTAGAGCGAGAGTAACGATGAATGCACTGGCCCTTAAGCAATACCAGGCCGTCAACATCAATGCCCAGGTCCTTGGCGCCAGCCCCCATGGTTTGATTCAGATGCTCATCGACGGTGGCCTGACGCGCATCGCTCAGGCCCGCGGCGCGATGGAGCGGGGGCAGACGGAATTGAAGGGTTCGCTGATCACCAAGAGCATCGCCATCGTCGGTGGCCTGCGCGACGCGCTGGACCATGAACAGGGTGGTGAGCTGGCGGCGAACCTGGAGCGCCTCTACGATTACATGAGTGCGCGCTTGCTGCAGGCCCATCGTGATAACGAGCCGGCTTTGCTCGAAGAAGTGGCAGGGTTGCTGCGTGAGATTAAAGCCGCCTGGGATGCCATTGCCCAATAACAGTGTTACACCGGAGGAGATGGGAATGAATGCTTCTGTCCAGCGTCTCGAGGCCACGGGTAGTGCACTGCGTGATGCGTTAGCCAAGCAGGATTGGGCCGCCATTGGTGAGCTGGATCTGCAGTGCCGTATGGCCATTGATAGCGCCATGCTCGAGCCGGGTCGTGATGAAGAGCAACTGCGCAGCAGCATGCAGGATTTGCTGGCCTTGTACCGTGAGATGGTGACGATGTGTCAGGCCGAGCAGCAGCGCATCGGCAACGAGCTGGTACAGCTCAATCAGTCTCGGCAGGGTGCCAAGGTCTATCAGCTGTTCGGCTAACTCTCCGGATTTACCGAGTTTAACCAGGTGTTCGACTCGGTTTTCCTCTCGCTGCGCCTCCTCTTTTTTCCTCTTCTATCGCTGGTGCTTTCCCCTTTTCACGAGTGGCTGCTTGGCCGCTGCTGCCGATAGGTTAAAAAGTTACGCCATAAAATTGACTGGCTTCAATTTTTTGACTTTACTAGTGGCAAGTTGCCGGTGTGCGCCGAAGAACTGGCGTGCAATTTCCCTAACTCCTCGGGTCAGACAAGCACAAGATGTGGCGTGAAACCAAAATCCTGTTGATCGATGACAATGCTACGCGCCGCCACGAGTTGGCGATCATTCTGAGCTTTCTCGGGGAAGAGCATCTGGCCTGCACCAGTCAGGATTGGCGCAGTGCAGTGGCTGAGCTCGGTTCCAGCCGGGAGGTGCTCAGCGTTCTGCTGGGTGATGTCGAGACCAAAGGCGGTGCACTGGAGCTGACCAAACAGATCGCGGGCTGGGATGAGTTTCTGCCGTTGCTGACGGTGGGCGACTCCACTCTGCAGGACTGGCCGGAAGACTTGCGCAGGCGCGTGTTGGCAGTGTTGGAAACGCCGCTCAGCTACAACAAGCTGCTCGACTCTCTGCACCGTGCTCAGGTCTATCGTGAAATGTACGACCAGGCACGCGATCGTGGTCGTCAGCGCGAGCCCAACCTGTTTCGCAGCCTGGTGGGTACCAGTCGCGCCATCCAGCAAGTCAGGCAAATGATGCAGCAGGTGGCCGATACAGAGGCCAGCGTTCTGATTCTCGGTGAGTCTGGAACGGGCAAGGAGGTGGTGGCGCGTAACCTGCATTATCACTCCAAGCGTCGCGAGGCGCCGTTCGTGCCGGTCAACTGCGGCGCCATTCCAGCCGAGTTGCTGGAAAGCGAGCTGTTCGGCCATGAAAAGGGTGCCTTCACCGGCGCCATCACCAGTCGGGCGGGGCGCTTCGAACTGGCCAACGGCGGCACGTTGTTCCTCGACGAGATCGGTGACATGCCGCTGCCGATGCAGGTCAAACTGTTGCGCGTACTGCAGGAGCGAACTTTCGAGCGCGTCGGCAGTAACAAGACGCAGACTGCTGATGTGCGCATCATTGCCGCTACGCACAAGAACCTGGAGAAGATGATCGAGGATGGCAGTTTTCGCGAGGACTTGTACTACCGCCTCAACGTTTTCCCCATCGAGATGGCGCCGCTGCGCGAACGCATCGAAGACATCCCGCTGCTGATGAACGAGCTGATCTCGCGTATGGAGCACGAAAAGCGGGGCTCCATTCGTTTCAATTCGGCCGCCATCATGTCGTTGTGTCGCCATGACTGGGCGGGCAACGTGCGCGAGCTGGCCAACCTGGTAGAGCGCATGGCGATCATGCATCCCTATGGCGTGATCGGGGTGGGCGAATTGCCGAAGAAATTCCGCCATGTCGACGATGAAGATGAGCAGCTTGCGGCCAGCCTGCGTGACGAGATGGAAGAGCGCGCGGCAATCATGGCCGGCCTGCCGGGCCTCGATACGCCCGCTATGCTGCCGCCGGAGGGGCTGGACCTGAAAGATTACCTCGGCAATCTGGAGCAGGGGCTGATCCAGCAAGCGCTGGACGATGCTGGTGGAGTAGTGGCCCGTGCGGCCGAACGCCTGCGTATTCGCCGTACCACGCTGGTCGAGAAAATGCGCAAGTACGGCATGAGCCGCCGCGAAGAGGATGGTCAGGACGAGGATTGATTCCTCAGCCTCAGGCTAAGGAAACTCTGGAAAACTCGTCATTCCCGCGCAGGCGGGAATCCAGAACCTGCGAAACTCCTGGGCTCCCGCCTTCGCGGGAGTGACGGTAAGTAA
>Ga0114984_1000397_pt1 | contig 17047 bp, 17 predicted proteins | sample Shrwel1BS1Day1_FD_96987 | JGI IMG/M metagenome (GOLD analysis project Ga0114984, IMG submission 96987) | Subsurface microbial communities from deep shales in Ohio, USA - Utica-3 well 1 S-1-Day1 | ecosystem: Environmental > Aquatic > Deep subsurface > Shale gas/oil reservoir > Produced water/Flow...
GACTTGCCGTGGTCAATGTGGGCAATGATGGAAAAATTGCGGATATGACTCAGGTCACTCACAGATCAACACTCAAAGAAGGCACGGGCAAGACGCTTGCCGAAAATAGCCGCGGATTGTACCTGATCCCTCATAACCGCGTCACGTCTGCACAGCGCTGGTGCAGATACGAAAAAGGGCGCCCGAAAGCTAATGCCGATCAGATAAGATTGCCAAAGCGGCCTTTCGTAGGAGCCCCGCCTCGGGGCGAAGCTTTTCAATTGCGCATCGCCCTAGTTCGCGGCGGGGCGCCGCTCCTACGTATTCGCAGCGGCGACGCTTAACTGACTGGCATTAGCCCGAAAGCGCCCTTCTGCCGTATTGCCGGAGGATTACTCAGCCAGCTTGAACGTGATGAAGCTGGCACGCCCCTGACGCAGTACGCGCATGGATACCGAACGATTCTTCGGCAATTCCTGCGCAACCTTGGCGAAGGTGCTGGTGGAGTCGATGGCCTGATTGTTCAGGTGAGTGATCACGTCACCAGGGCGCAGGCCGATCATCGCTGCCGGGCCGCTGAGCACTTCCTTGACCACCACGCCGCCCTTGAGGTCGAGGCCCTTCTTCTGCTCGGCCGTCAGCTCGACGACGCTCACCCCCAGGCGACTGCTGCTGCGCTCGCCGCCCTGCGCCGAACCCGACGCGGCCAGCTCTTGCCCCTCTTCCGGCAGCGTGCCGATCGTCACATCAAGTTTCCTGCGGGAGCCGTCGCGCACCACGTTCAGCTCGGCCTTCTCACCGGGTTTCAAGCCACCGACCAGATGCGGCAGGTCAGCCGACATGATGATCGGTTTGCCGTTGAGGCTGAGGATCACATCACCGACCTGCAGACCGCCCTTGTCTGCCGGGCCGCCTTCCAGCACCTGCGCGACCAGCGCGCCAGCCGGCCTGTCGAGACCGAAGGACTCGGCCAGATCCTTATTCACTTCCTGAATCACCACACCGAGCCAGCCGCGCGTGACCTTGCCGTCTGCTTTGAGCTGATCAGCGACCTGCATGGCCACTTCCATCGGAATAGCGAAGGAGAGCCCCATAAAACCGCCGGAGCGAGTGAAGATCTGCGAGTTGATACCCACGACCTCGCCTTGCAGGTTGAACAGTGGGCCGCCGGAATTACCCGGGTTGATCGCCACATCGGTCTGGATGAACGGCACGTAGCTGTCGCTCGGCAGGTTACGTCCCTTGGCACTGACGATACCGGCGGTTACCGAATGATCGAAACCAAACGGCGAACCAATGGCCAGCACCCACTCACCAACCTTCAGCTCATCGGCCTTGCCCAGACGCACCACAGGCAAGCCCTTGCCCTCGACCTTGAGCAGCGCCACGTCACTGCGCGGATCGGCGCCAATGAGCTTGGCTTCCAGCTCGCTACGGTCGGACAGGCGCACGATGATCTCATCGGCATCGGCGACCACATGATAGTTGGTCATGATGTAGCCATCGGGGGAAATGATGAAGCCGGAACCCAACGACTGCGCCTCACGCTGGCGACCGCCCGGATTACGCGGCACCTGCGGAATGCTGCGCTCGAAGAACTCGCGGAACATCGGCGGCAGGCCTTCCAGATCAGGCAGCGCCGGATGGCCGGCAACGGCGCGCTCGGGCATCTTCTGCCGGGTACTGATATTGACCACCGCAGGCGAGGCTTCCTCTACCAGGTCGGTGAAATCAGGCAGGCTGGCCTGAGCCAACAGGCTATGCCCCCAGAGCAAGGCAACCGCCAGCAACGGCGCAATGGACTTGAGCTTTCTCATCGAACGACAACTCCCCATGTAAAACTCTAACACACTCAACACACCACCGGCGCAGGTACCAGCAGCGTACGTAGGACAACAGGTTGCAATGCAGGGTTCTCGGCAACGCGGGCGGCGCGCCAGCGCACCAACAGCCAACTGAGCAACAGACCACTCAGACCGGCGACAATCACCAACGACTCAGGCAGCATCAGACCCTCCGCCAGCAACGCAGCAGCGAACAGACCAAGAAGGGGAAGTAGGTAGACAAGAATCGAGCTGCGCACCAACAGATCTTCGCGCACCCCGATGATCACGGTATCGCCAACGGCCAGTTGCGCCTGGGTCAGCGCGCGAACATAACCGCGCTGACGCCCCACGCCGAGACGATCCATCAGCCCCTGACCACAGGCTGCATTAGCCGAACAACTGGAGCAGGTGCTCTTGCGCAGGGTCTCGACCCAGACAGCGCCAGACTCGAGCGCCACTACACGCCCCTGTTCCTCGATCATTGGCTAGCCTGTTCAGGGGCTCCGGCACGTACTGACAACGCAATGCGCTCGGCAGTGCCCAGAGGAATCTCACCCACGACCGTGACCATCACATCACCAGACTCTGTACTCATTCGCCTGGAAACGGCGACCGTCGGCCCCAGCTGACTGCGTGCATCTTCGACACCGGCGCCCTGCAAAGGTTCGATGAACACCGAGAAGCGCGCCAGCCCGTCGCTGTACATCAGATAGGCGACAGGGGCATCTGCAGCAGAGCCACGACGCAGTTGTGCCGTATTCAGGACAAACCCCGGCGGCAGCCAATCCGAGCGCCAGCGACCGTCTGCCATGCTGTCAGCAGGTTTTAGCCGCACCGGCTTGCAATTCGAGCTTGGCTGCATGGCATCCGCAACTGGCGTGGAAATATCCAGCTGAGTGAACTGGAAGCGCTCGAGGAGCTGGCCACGCTCGTTGAGCAAGAGCGATTTCAGCGGCAGACCGGTATCCCGATCCAGATGCAACTCAAAGCCGTATCGGTGCTGATCTCTGGGCGTCAGCGCCAGGACAATAGTCGGTCGGTTAGCGATGCGTGACTGGCCGACGATACGCATGTCATACCAGTTGCCCAGTTGCTCTGCATCCAGATGACGCGCAGGCCATGACTGCCCATCACTGATCTGCTCCGCCAGTGCTCCGGTGATGCACTGCGCCTGCCCGTTGACTTTCAACACCTCCTGCGCAGGGCCGTCGAGCTGCAGAAGGCGCTCACGAACCTCGCCCCCCTCATCCACCCGATGCCAGACCGCATGCGTGGAAAAACTTCCATCGCGCTCATAAATGAACGTGCCCTGAAAGCTTTGCTGACGCTCGGCCACGGCGAGGCGACCGAGCAAATCCTGCACCTCGGAAGCCTGAACCGGCAGAGCCAGCAGACCTCCGAGAACGTAGAGGGGAATCGCGCGCATGAGACTCCTTAGCGCTTAGCGGTTTTCCAGACTCGCAGCCCGGGCATAAGGCAGAGCAGTTTCACCGGCCCCCATCACAGTTTCCTGCGCATGTTGACGCAGATAGCTGGGCAGACGCTGCTCATGCCAGCTGGCAGCCCCCACCTGGGCCGACTCACCAGCTTCCTCGCTTGCGTTGTAGCCGGCGAGTAATGCGGGACCTTGCACTTGCGGTATCGAGAGCACCGGAGAAGAACCCTGCTGAGCCAGTTGAGTACCCGCCAGGTCATCCTGATTGTAAAAACGCACACCTGCGAGCACTGCAACGGTTACCGAAGCAGCGACAGCCACACGCCCGACGCTACGCCAGATTGGTGTCTTGCGGGCCGGAGCGGCCTCCTCGGCCAGCGCAGCGGAAACCGCCGACGCGATATCCAATTGCGGCACCAGCAACTCACGATGCATGGCAGCACGGGCAATCTGGTAACGCGACCAGGTACCACGCAACTCGCCATCCTCGCTCGCTGCCAGCACTCGCCGCAGTTCCAGTTCGTCCGCTTCGTTATCCATCACCGCGGACAGCGATTCCTGCAGGGTTTCACGACTCATGGCGTCCTCTCTTGGCTGTCGCCGCTGTCTCAGGTTTCCTGCAACAGAGGCTGCAGGGACTTATCGATTGCCTCACGCGCACGGAAAATCCGTGAACGCACCGTACCTACCGGACACTGCATCACATTGGCAATGTCCTCGTAACTCAAGCCTTCGAACTCGCGCAAGGTCAGGGCCGTGCGCAAGTCGTCTGGCAGCTGGGCGATGGTTCGATGCACGGTGGCCTCGATCTCATCTCGCAGCAATGCCCGCTCCGGTGACTCGATGTCCTTGAGGCCATGATCGCCATCGTAGAACTCCGCATCATCGCTGCTGACATCGCTATCCGGCGGCCGACGGCCGCGCGATATCAGGTAATTCTTCGCCGTATTGATGGCGATGCGATACAGCCATGTGTAGAACGCGCTGTCACCGCGAAAGTTTCCAAGCGCTCGGTAAGCTTTTACGAACGCTTCCTGAGCGACATCCTGAGCCTCGTGAGTGTCGTGCACGAATCGCACGATCAGACCAAGGATCTTGTGCTGATACTTCAGCACCAACAGATCGAAGGCACGCTTGTCGCCGCGCTGCACTCGCTCGACCAGTCGCTGATCGTCTTCCTGGGTTAGCATGGATTCTCCTCATGACGCCTGGAGGAGGCCTGCAACCGAAGGCCAATCAGCTTGCAAAGATAGACTCGGGCCTTACGCAAAAGTTCTCCCCCCCAAGCAAGCTTCCTGCAGAGTTGTTCTGCCCTCTGCCAGGAACGGCACCAGCGGAACCTCTCCGCTCGTGCAAATAATCTTATCGCCGCCCATCTCCACATCCGTCGCTGACGTCAGATGCAGGCACGCGCAAGCGCTCTCCCTTATATGGGCGACCCTCTATGGAACCTTAATGCCTAAAAAGGTTCCTGAGCACAGCAGTCGGTCATAAGTCATCTATTGTGCCGATGCCCCTCTCTATATACTAGGGCTCGCTTACCTGCGGAACTCGGACATGAGCCAACATTTCCAGCACGACGTACTGATCATCGGTAGCGGTGCTGCCGGCCTGACCCTCGCCCTGACACTCCCCAGCCATCTGCGCATTGCAGTGCTGAGCAAAGGCAACCTAGCCAACGGCTCCACCTACTGGGCACAAGGCGGCGTAGCGGCCGTACTGGACGACACCGACACGGTCGAATCCCACGTCGCCGACACCCTGATAGCCGGCGCCGGCCTGTGTCATGAAGACGCCGTGCGCTTCACCGTGGAACACAGCCGCGAAGCCATCCAGTGGCTGATCGACCAGGGCGTACCCTTTACCCGAGATGACGAAACCGCACGCGAGGATGGCGGCTTCGAATTTCATCTGACTCGCGAGGGTGGCCACAGTCATCGACGCATCATTCACGCCGCCGATGCCACCGGCGCAGCGATTTTCAACACGCTGCTGGAACAGGCCAGGCAACGCTCGAACATCGAATTACTGGAGCAACGCGTCGCCGTCGACCTGATCACCGAACGTAAGCTCGGCCTGGACGGTGAGCGCTGCCTTGGGGCTTACGTACTCGACCGTGCTCGCGGCGAGGTGGACACCTTCAGCGCGCGCTTCGTGATTCTCGCCACCGGCGGTGCCGCCAAGGTCTATCTCTACACCAGCAACCCGGACGGCGCCTGTGGCGATGGCATCGCCATGGCCTGGCGCGCCGGCTGCCGCGTCGGCAACCTGGAGTTCAATCAGTTCCATCCCACCTGCCTGTATCACCCGCAGGCCAAGAGTTTCCTGATCACCGAAGCCGTGCGCGGCGAAGGTGGCCTGCTCAAACTGCCCAATGGCGAACGCTTCATGCAGCGCTTCGATGAGCGCGCCGAACTGGCGCCGCGCGACATCGTCGCCCGCGCCATCGACCATGAAATGAAGCGCCTGGGCATCGACTGCGTCTATCTGGATATCAGCCACAAGCCGGCCGAGTTCATCAAGAGCCACTTCCCCACCGTTTACGAACGCTGCCTGGGCTTTGGCATCGATATCACCCAACAGGCCATACCGGTGGTGCCGGCCGCACATTACACCTGTGGCGGCGTCGTGGTCGATCAGCACGGCCGCACCGACGTGCCCGGGCTGTACGCCATCGGCGAGACCAGCTTCACCGGCCTGCATGGCGCCAACCGCATGGCCAGCAATTCGCTGCTCGAGTGCTTCGTCTATGCACGCTCGGCCTGTGCCGATATCAGCGAACAGCTCGACACTGTCAGCATGCCGGCCAACCTGCCGGACTGGGACGCCAGTCAGGTAACCGACTCGGACGAAGATGTGATCATCGCCCACAACTGGGATGAACTAAGGCGCTTCATGTGGGACTACGTCGGTATCGTGCGCACCAACAAACGTCTGCAGCGCGCCCAGCATCGCGTGCGCCTGCTGCTCGACGAGATCGATGAGTTCTACAGCAATTACAAGGTCAGTCGCGACCTGATCGAACTGCGCAATCTGGCGCTGGTGGCTGAACTGATGATTACCTCGGCCATGCAGCGCCGTGAGAGTCGCGGCCTGCACTACACCCTCGACTATCCGGAGCAGTTGGCCGAAGCACGTGACACTATCCTGACCCCGGCGCCCCAGGCTCAGCCCAGCGCCGCCGGCTGAACTTCAGCCGCAAGCGCAGGCGCCGATGCTGCTCGGGCGCCAACGCATCGCGGGCAATGCACAGCCCTCGACTGAAACGCTGACCTGGCAGGCGATAGCGCAGCACCACCGCCAGCGGCAACGCCAGGCTGTCCGGGCGCAGTTGCACCACCTGCCAGCCTGCTGCGACGCTGTACAGATGCCAGCCGAATCCATCACGACGCAAACCCGTGATGGCCTGTGGCGCAGTCAGCAAGACGTGTCGCGGCAGCACCCAGGCTGAATGCGCCAGGCATGCCACCAGTGACAGCAGCTTTGACCAGAGGGGAATATCGGCCAGCCAGGGCGCCAGCAAGGCAAGCGCCAGGACCGACAGGTAGAGCCTCAGCAGCCAGCGTGAGGGCTGCCAACGGCACTCGAAGGCATCACTTGGGCTGGACACGGTCCAGGATCATGCGCACGATATGGCGCAGGTCAGCATCCTCGGGCTCGCCGCGCTGCATGAACCAGCCGAACATGTCCTGATCCTCGCACTCCAGCAGCTTGCGGTAACGCGCCTGGTTCTCGGCATCCAGGGTCGGGTATACCTCCTGGACGAAAGGCACCAGCAGTACGTCCAGTTCCAGCATGCCACGACGGCTATGCCAGAACAGGCGATTCAGTTCACTTTGCTCAACCATGCAACGGACTCCTCGAACGAGGGCGGCAGTATAACGGCGAATTGTCTCGCTGTTCACCGAGACGCAGCGCAATTGCGCTGACAAGGCCCTACCACGCCCACTATGATGATGCCCCTGACCTTTATCCAGCGATTCGATTTGCACCATGGCCGATAGCGCTTACTTCACCCTCCTCGATCACGAAGGCCTGCTCGCCGTGCGCGGCGCGGACGCGGCCAAGTTTCTGCAGGGCCAGGTGACCTGCAACCTCAATTACCTGAGTGCCAGCCAATCCAGCCTCGGCGCCCGCTGCACGCCCAAGGGCCGCATGCTGTCGAGCTTCCGTATCGTCCCGGTGGACGACGGCTATCTGCTGGCCATGGCCCGCGAACTGATCGAGTCACAGCAGGCAGACCTGCAAAAATATGCGGTGTTCTCCAAATCCAGGCTCAGCGATGAAAGCAGCGCCTGGGTGCGTTTCGGCCTGTCTGGCGGTGATGCCGTACTGAACGAGCTTGGCCTGCAGTTGGGAGCTGCCAGCGACACCATCGCCCGTACCGACTCGTTGCTTGCCGTACGCCTGAGCGATGGCCGTGCCGAACTCTGGGCGCCAACAGAGGACGCGCAAGCGCTGCAAGCCAAGCTGGCCGCACGACTACCACACGCGCCACTGAACGACTGGCTGCTGGCTCAGATCCGTGCGGGCGTGGGCCAGGTGTTCGGCGCGACACGCGAGCGGTTCATCCCGCAGATGATCAATCTGCAGGCACTGGGCGGCGTCAGTTTCAAGAAAGGCTGCTACACCGGCCAGGAAATCGTCGCGCGCATGCAGTATCTGGGCAAACTCAAGCGACGCCTGCATCGGCTACGCCTGGTCGGCTCCGAGCTGCCGGCCGTCGGCATCGAATTGTTCTCCCCGGTCCACGGCTCCAGCGTTGGCGAAGTGGTGCTGGCGGCCCAGGCCGGCGACGCCATCGAGTTGCTCGCCGTGCTGCAGGAAGATGCCGTGAACGACGGCCGCATTCACCTCGGCAGCAGTGAAGGCCCGACGCTGACCCTGCTCGACCTGCCTTATCAGCTGGATGCCGACCAGGAAATCCAGCGCTGACTACACTTCACGGCGCCGCACCGGATCGCCTAAGAGAGCCACTTCATGAGCAAGCTTGCTGAAAAAGTCCAACAGGAACTGATCCACGCCATCGAGAACGATGAGCTGGTACTGCCCACCCTGCCCGAGGTGGCGTTGCGGGTGCGTGAAGCAGCGGAAGACCCGGACGTCGGTATTCCGCAGATCAGCAAGGTAATCGGCAATGACGCTGCCCTCACCGCGCGCATCATCAAGGTGGTCAACAGCCCGCTGCTGCGTAGCAACAAGGAAATCACCGACCTGCAGATGGCGGTAAGCCGCCTGGGCATCAACTACACCTGCAACCTGGCCACCGGTCTGGCCATGGAGCAAATGTTCCAGGCCACCAGCGACGTGGTCGACCGCAAGATGCGCGAAGTGTGGAACAAGAGCACCGAGATCGCCGGCATCTGCCATGTACTGTGCCGCCACTACACCCGCCTCATGCCCGATCAGGCCACGCTCGCCGGCCTGGTGCACCAGATTGGCGTGCTGCCGATTCTCACCTACGCCGAAGAACACAATGAACTGCTGGCCGACTCCATCAGCCTCAACCACGTGATCGAGCAGATCCATCCAATCATTGGCGACAAGATCCTGCGCACCTGGGAATTTCCCGAGCCTATCGCCATCGTGCCCAGCCAGTACCTCGACTTCACCCGCGACTCGGCCAAGGTCGACTGCGTCGACATCGTTCAGGTCGCCACACTGCAAAGCTACCTGGGCAGCGAGCACCCTTACACCCTGCTTGACTGGAGCAAGGTGCCGGCGTTCGCCAAGCTAGGACTCGATCCGCAGGTCGATATGCAGGCTGACGAAGACCTCTCCGCCGCCATGGAAGCGGCCATGAGCATGCTGCAATAAAAGCACCTAGCCACGGATGGCAAAAATATGACTATGGCGAAGCCTTCCAGCAAGCAGAAGCTGCTGGCGAGTTCGAGGTGATGCGCCTGAACGGCGATGAACAGGGACTACGCCAATTACTCGCCGGACGCATCGATCTGTTTCCGGTGGACAAGGTGGTGGGCTTCGACCTGCTCTATCAGAAATTCAGCGCAGCCGAACGCCAGCGCCTGAGCTTTCATCGCAAGCCTCTGCGCAGCGACAGTCTGCATCTGCTGCTATCGCGCGAGGTGCCGGGCAATGACGAACTGATGCAACGCTTCAATCGCGGTCTGAATCAATTGCGCGACAGTGGCAGGGTTTCCCAGTACCTATTGGAGATTCAGCAGCCGCTAAGCCTCAGCCACTGATAACGGAAACTCGACACGTACCCGCAGGCCATGCGGCTGCGCTTGATGCAGGCTGATACGAGCCTGATGGGCGCGACAGATCTCACCAACGATGGCCAAGCCGAGGCCTGCGCCATTGCCGAGGTTGCTACGTCGGTAGAAACGCTCGAAAACCTTCTCATGCTCGGCCTCGGGAATACCCGGCCCGTCATCCTCGACCTCGAGTACCGAGGGCGCCAGCGCGCGGATGATCAGGTTGCCGCCGGCCGGTGTATGCGCCAATGCGTTATCCAGCAGGTTATTCAGTAACTCGTTGAGCAACGTGGGCTCGCCATCGATCCACACCGACTGATCAGCCTCCAGCGCCAGCGCGACACCACGGGCATGAGCCAGTGGCGCCATGGCCAGCCCCAGCTCACGCGCCAGCTGACTGAGATCGATACGCTGAGCACCGCCTTCGGTAATGGCTCGTGCACCGCTCTCGATACGCGCCAGGGACAGCAACTGATTGGCCAACGAAGTCAGACGATCACCTTGCTGTGCCACCTGCTCCAGAGTGCTGCGCCATTCCTCAGGCTGATCGGCGCGCAAGCCCAGGGGGATACGTGCCTTGAGCGCCGCCAGCGGCGTACGCAACTCATGCGCTGCATCGGCAATGAACTGTGACTGTCGCTCGAATAGCCCCTGCAAGCGCTCATTGAACTGGTTCAGCGTTTCCACCAGCGGCAGCACCTCACGTGGCAGCCCGCCGTCCGGCAGCGGCTGCAGGTCATCGCTGACCCGCTCAGCCACTTCCCGGCGCAATGCCTCCAGTGGCCGCAGCGCCAGATTCACCGCCAGCCACACCAACAGCAAGGCACCGACCGACAGTAGCCCCATGCGCCACAGGGTGCCGAGCAACAGTTCGCGGGCCATGCGCTCGCGTGCACCCTGGGTTTCCGCCACGCGGATTTCGGCGATACCGTTTAGCTGCGGCTCGCTGACTGGCTGCAGAAAGCTGACCACGCGTACGCCCTGATTGCGGTATTCGGCATCGTAGAAATGCGCCAGCGCCGGGTAATCATCGGTACGCGGCGTACCCGATGGCGGCGGCGGCAGATCCTCGTAACCGGAAACCTGGTTGCCCTGCAGATCGAGCACCTGGTAGTAAATGCGCCCAGCGCTATCGTAGGCGAAGGTATCCAGTGCCACGTAAGGAATGTTGGCACGCAGTCGACCGTCCTCAGCGTATAGACCGTCGGCGACCGCGCGCGCCGATGCCAGCAGCGTGCGGTCATAGGCGGTATCGGCTGCACGGCGCGCGCTCCAATAGGCGCTGACGCTACTCAGCAAAAGAATCAGCGACAGCAGCAGCGCCAGACGCCGCAAAAGACGCCCGCGCAGGCTGACGCCACGACTCATGCCTCGACCGCCTCCAGCAGGTAGCCGAGACCGCGGAAGGTGACGATGCGCACGGCGCCGCCCTGAGCTTCTTGCGCAGGCGATGGATGTAGATCTCAATGGCATCCGGGCTGGCATCCTCGTCAAGGCCGAACACCTGCGCCGCCAGCTGTTCCTTGCTCATCACCCGACCCGGCCTGGCGATCATCGCCTCCAGCACAGCCTGTTCACGGGCCGTGAGACTAAGCGCCTCGCCCTCGAGGCTGAAACGACGCGCCCCCAGGTCGTAGACCAGTTCGCCGCATCGTTGCAACTGCTCACCGCCTTGTACACTGCGCCGCAGCAGCGCTTTGACCCGAGCCTCCAGTTCGGTGAGCTCAAACGGCTTGGCCAGGTAATCATCGGCACCGAGATTGAGGCCATGCACACGGTCCCTGACCTCACCACGCGCGGTCAGCATCAGCACCGGCAGCGTCTGGCCACGGTCGCGCAAGCGCGCCAGTACAGCGAAACCATCCAGACGTGGCAGGCCGATATCGAGAATCACCAGGGCGTATTCCTCGCTGGTCAGCGCCAGATCGGCAGCGACGCCATCATGCAGCACGTCCACCGTCCAGCCGGCCCCCTTCAGCGCCTGAGCCACGCTTTCCGCCAACTGCGGATGGTCTTCGACCAGCAGAATCCGCACTGCCACCTCCAGCTGCAAGATCATGTGAGGCGCGCAGTTTAGCGCTCCTGCAGCGGCTGTGAATGGCTCAATTAGCAGAACGATGAGGTCATTCGTCGACGCCGGCAGACTCGACACCTCGCACACTGACGAAAAAACTTGCCGCATGAAAGGTTAATGAAAGCTTGCCCTCATAGCATCGGCAGAAGGTGGCTCGACCCACCTGCTCAAGCGACCTGGCAGTGGTGCCAGGTGGCGACAAGAACAAGAATGGAGACCACATGATGCTCGCAGCCTCACGCCAGGCCCTGCCGCCTGTTCGCCTGCTTTGCCTGGCCATCGCCGCTACCAGTGCAGCCCCCCTTGCCAACGCCGCCTTTATCGAAGACAGCACGGCCAGCCTCACCGTTACCAATATCTACCTCAATCGAGATTTCCGCGAAAATACGCAACCTCGAAAACAGCAGAACAAACGTGAAGAGTGGGGTCAGGGTTTCCGCCTCGGTCTGCAGTCCGGCTTCACCGAAGGCACCATCGGCTTCGGTATCGACGCCATGGGGCTGCTGGGTATCAAGCTTGACTCGGGCAAAGGTCGTACCGGTACCGACCTGCTGCCTGTGCATGACGATGGCCGTTCCGCCGATGATTTCAGCCGCCTGGGCCTGACCGCCAAGGTGAAGGTTTCTGCCACTGAGTTGCGCTATGGCTCGCATGTGCCCGAGCTGCCGGTGGTCAAGGCCAGCGATAGCCGTCTGCTGCCACAGGTATTCGAGGGCGGTCTGCTGACCTCCTCCGAACTCGAAGGCCTGACCTTCACCGGTGGTCGCCTGGACAAGGTCATCGACCGTGCCTCGACCGACTCCGAGAAGATGCTGCTCAACGCCAAGAACCGCCGCTTCGCCGGCGGCGTCGAAGCCGACCACCTCGACCTCGCCGGCGTCGACTACAAGTTCGCGCCTGGGTTCACCGGTCGTTACTACTTCGCCGACCTGGATGACGTCTATCGCCAGCATTTCTTCGGCCTGCTCAGCAGCCACAAGGTCGGTGCCGGCACCCTGAGCAGCGACGTACGCTACATTGTCAGCCGTGACAGCGGCGCAGCCAATGCCGGCAAGGTCGACAACCAGGCCTTCAACGCCATGGTCAGTTACGGCCTGGGCAACCACAAGTTCGGCCTGGGCTTCCAGGACATGAGCGGCGACACCGGCTTCGCCTACATCGACGGCAGCGATCCGTTCCTGATCAACTTCGTGCAGATCAACGACTTCGCCAACGCCGACGAGCGTTCCTGGCAGGCTCGCTACGATTACAACTTCGCCGGCCTGGGCGTTCCCGGCCTGACCTGTAAACTGGCCCAGAGCGGCCTGAAAGACGAAGGCCTGCTCAAGGCGCCGATGCGCGTCACCTACATGCCGGGCGGCGTTGGCGCCGTTGCCTACAACGCCGTGGTCGCCCAGCGCGCCAAGGATCCGGGCACCATCACTGCCTTCTCCAGCGGCTCGCTGCTCAACCTGGCCCAGGGCAAGTTCGGTCGCTATGACGAGAACGCCGTACGCTGGCTGGCCGCGGTCGGTACCGACTACGGCGCCATCACCGTACGCGACGACTCGCCCTACAAGAACCTCGATGACCTGGTCCAGGCTCTGAAAAAGGATCCGTCCAGCATCGTCTTCGGCGCCGGCGCCACCATCGGCGGGCAGGACTGGATGCAGACCGCGCTGATCGCCCGCCTGGCCGGTATCGACCCGAAAAACCTGCGTTATGTCGCCTTCGAGGGCGGCGGTGAAACCCTCACTGCCATGCTCGGTGGTCATGTACAGGTCACCAGCAGCGGCCTGGGTGAAGTCACCCCGCAACTGGAAGCGAAGAAAGTACGCATCCTCGCCGTGCTCTCCGATGAGCGCCTGCCGGGCAAGCTGGCCGAAATCCCTACCGCCAAGGAGCAAGGCTACGACATCACCTGGCCGGTAATCCGTGGTTTCTACATGGGCCCGGAAGTCAGCGACGAGCAGTTCAACTGGTGGAAGCAGCAGTTCGACACCCTGCTGGCCAGCGAAGAGTTCGCCAAGCTGCGTGAACAACGTGACCTGCTGCCGCTGTCGGCGACCGGTGATGAGCTCGATACCCTGGTGCACAAGCAGGTTGCCGAGTACAAGGCCCTGGCCGGTGAATTCGGCCTGATGCAGTAAGAACCCCGCGCACCCTGCAGGATGGGCTGGACCGCGCTAGCGGCTCGCCAGCGCGCCCATCCTGCCATCGCTTCCACCCGACCTTCAACTAGGTAATCCGCCATGTACGTTCGCCTGTTTGCCGCGATCTGGCTGCTGTTGTGCGCCGTTCTTGCCGTTCTCGCCTGGGGTTTCCAGGCCCCCTTCGCCTATGACCCTGTAGGGCCACGGGCCTACCCCCTGCTCCTGCTGAGCCTGATGGCCGCCGGCAGCCTGTGGCTCGTCTTCAAGCCTGGCCAGTTGGAGCTGCGCTTCAACCTGCAGACGATCAAGCGAGGCCTGCTGTGCATCTGCGTGCTGCTTTCCTATGCCCTGCTGTTCGAGAGCCTCGGCTTCGTAATCAGTACCGCGTTGGGCGCGTTTGCCCTCGGTCTGCTGTTCTCCGGCCGCGTGCTGCCCTGCGCTATCAGCGGCGTGTTGATGGGCGTTGTGCTCTACAGCCTGTTTGACCTGTTGCTGGATGTGCCCCTGCCTCTGGGGCTGTTCGAAGCTTTTGTGGAGAGCTGAAATGGAAACCCTTAACTTTTTGATGCAAGGTTTTGATGTCGCTACCCGGCCAACCAACCTACTGATGGCACTGTTCGGCGCCTTTGTAGGCACCGTCGTCGGTATGCTGCCAGGCCTGGGGCCGATCAATGGTGTGGCGCTGCTGCTGCCATTGGCCTTCGCCCTCGGCCTGCCCCCAGAAACTGCGCTGATCCTGCTCGCTGCGGTATACCTGGGCTGCGAATATGGTGGGCGCATCTCGGCAATTCTGCTCAACGTACCGGGCTGCGCGGCCTCGGTCATGACATCGCTGGACGGCAACCCGCTGGCACGCCAGGGCAAGGCAGGCATCGCCCTGTCGCTGTCGGCAATGAGTTCCTTCGTCGGCAGCACCATCGCCACCTGTGGCGTGATCCTGTTCGCCCCGCTGCTGGCCAAGTGGGCGGTGGCCTTCGGCCCGGCCGAATACTTCGTGATGATGATTTTCGCCATCGCCTGCCTCGGCGGCATGGTCGGCGATAAGCCGGTGAAAACGCTGATGGCCGCCTTGATCGGCCTCGGCCTGGCGACCGTGGGCGTGGACTCGACCACCGGGGTGTACCGCTTCACCTTCGGCAGCGTCAGCCTGTCCGATGGCATCCAGTTCATCATCGTGGTGATCGGTTTCTTTAGCGTCAGTGAAGTGCTGCTGATGCTGGAAAAAACCCACAGTGGACAAAAGGCGGTCAAGACGGGGGGTCGTCTGCTGTTCAACTTCAAGGAGTTCTGCTTCAGCTTCGCCACCATGGTGCGCAGCAGCCTGGCCGGCTTCGTAATCGGTGTGCTGCCGGGCGCCGGCGCCACCATCGCCAGCGCCATGACCTACATGAGCGAGAAGCGTCTGGCCGGTGCCAGTGGCAAATTTGGCGAGGGTGACCTGCGTGGCCTGGCCGCACCGGAAGCAGCCAACAATGCCTCGGCCTGCGGCTCGCTGATCCCCATGCTGACCCTCGGCGTACCGGGTTCGGGCACCACCGCGGTGATGATCGGCGCCCTGACCCTGTACAACATCACTCCCGGCCCGTTGCTGTTCGAGCAGCAACCGGATGTGGTTTGGGGTCTGATTGCCTCGTTGCTGATTGGTAACGTGATCCTGCTGGCGATGAACATCCCGCTGGTCGGCGTGTTCTCCAAGATGCTGAGCGTGCCCAACTGGGTGCTGGTGCCGGCGATTACCGCCATCAGCATGGTCGGTGTCTATGCGGTGCACAGCACCACCTTCGACTTGGTGCTGATGGTTGGTCTCGGCGTATTCGGCTATATCCTGCGCAAACTGGACTTTCCGCTGTCGGCGATCATCCTCGGCTTCGTCCTTGGCGAGCTGATGGAAGACAATCTGCGCCGCGCTCTGTCGATCTCTGCCGGCGAACTCGGCATTCTCTGGAGCAGCCCGATCAGTCTGACCCTGTGGGTGCTCACCGCTCTGATGCTGGGCATGCCGGGCCTGCGCTGGTGGCGTGCGCGCCGTGCCGCACGGGCCGTCAATGCCTGAGCAAAGCTCCTGGACGCAGTGGCGCCGCTACTCAGCGACGCCGCTGGCTGGAGTGATCGGCGGCTACATGGCCAGCCTCGCCGGCTGGCCTTTGCCGTGGATGGTCGGTTCGTTACTGGCGGTAATCGTCCTACGCTGCCTGGCCAATCCTGCCTTCAGTGAATTGCCTGGCGGGCGCAAGGCCGGCCAATGGCTGGTCGCCAGCGGCATCGGCCTGCACTTCACCAGTGAGGTGCTGCAGCAGGTGCTCAGCCATCTACCGGTGATCATCATGGGGGCCATCGGCACGCTGATGCTGAGCCTGATCGGTATCGTCATTCTGCGCCGTGCCGGCGTCGACCGCGCCACGGCCTTCTTTGCCAGCATGCCTGGCGGTGCCAGCGAAATGGTCAACCTGGCCCTGCGCCACGATGCCCAGCCCGCAAGAGTGGCAGCGGCGCACAGCCTGCGCCTGTTGCTGGTGGTGCTGTTGATTCCGGCACTGTTCACCTGGGGTCTGTCCGATGTCAGCGCGCCCCCTCCGGCGCCAGTGGACTGGTTGTGGCTAACCGGCCTGCTCGCTGCTGGCGCTCTGCTGGCAATACTCTGGGGCCGGCTGAACCAACCCAATCCCTGGATGCTCGGCCCGCTGAGCGTCTGCACCATAGCCAGCGCCAGCTTCGACCTGCATCTGGGCCTGCCACAGGGCCTCGGTCAGTTCGGCCAGTGGCTGATCGGCTGTGCCCTGGGCTGCCACTTCGACCGCGCCTTCTTCCGCAGCGCGCCAGCCTTCCTCACCCGCGTCCTGCTGTTCACCCTGCTGGCGATGCTGGCCGCGGCCGGTCTCGGCGAAGTGCTGGGCTGGCTGGCCGGCGAAGACCACCTGTCACTGATGCTGGGCATGATGCCCGGCGGCATCACCGAGCTGTGCCTGACCGCAGAAGCCCTGCAGCTTTCGGTAGCGCTGGTGACTGCATGTCAGGTGCTGCGGCTGTTTCTGGTGATGTTTCTCGCCGAACCCTTATTCAAGCTCTGGTGCAAGAGCCACGCTTAGCCCGCCTCGTGCGGGCTTTTTTATCTTGCCTTGGGTACGCCATACGCAACGGCGCTACCACCGCAACTGCAATTGGCTCTCGAACTCGCGCACCTGACCACTCAGCGGATCGACAAAGCACAAACCGCGCGCCAGCAGCTTGAGCGGCTTGCTGTAGTCATCCGGCTGATTGCGCGACTCCAGCAACTGCGGATAGAAGTCATCGCCAACGATAGGTGCGCCAAGCCCGGCCAGATGCACGCGCAACTGATGCTTGCGCCCGGTCACTGGCGACAATTGATAGCGCCACAGTTCACC
>Ga0114984_1000400_pt1 | contig 16979 bp, 14 predicted proteins | sample Shrwel1BS1Day1_FD_96987 | JGI IMG/M metagenome (GOLD analysis project Ga0114984, IMG submission 96987) | Subsurface microbial communities from deep shales in Ohio, USA - Utica-3 well 1 S-1-Day1 | ecosystem: Environmental > Aquatic > Deep subsurface > Shale gas/oil reservoir > Produced water/Flow...
GCCGCTCAGCGGTATTCGCCCAGCACGCCTTCGCCGTTTATCCGTTGGCCACGCTGTCGATCGGTGGCGAACTGATCTCGATACCAGCCAAGAATTACGGTCACGACCTCGACGCCATGCGCGCCGCTATCCGGCCCGATACGCGCATCGTGTGGATCGCCAACCCGAACAATCCGACCGGCAATTTCGTGCCCTATCCGGAAGTGCGCGCCTTCCTCGAAGCTGTGCCGAAGGATGTCGTTGTCGTGCTCGACGAGGCTTACAACGAATACCTGCCGCCGGAAGATCGCGTCGATACGGCAACCTGGATCAAGGATTTCTCCAACCTCGTCGTTTGCCGCACGATGTCGAAGATCTACGGCCTGGCCGGCCTGCGCATTGGTTATGCACTGGCTTCGGCCGAGGTTGCCGACCTCATGAACCGTGTTCGCCAGCCGTTCAACGTCAATAATCTGGCGCTGGCCGGGGCACTGGCGGCGCTTGATGACGACGAATTCCTGCAGGCTAGCTACGAGCTGAACCGGCGTGGCATGGCGCAGATTGTCGCCGGCCTGGAAAAGCTGGGCCTCGAATACATCAAGCCGCACGGCAACTTCGTCACCTTCAAGGTCGGCGATGGTGCCGGGATCAATCAAAAGCTCCTGAACCTGGGCGTCATCGTACGGCCAATCGGGGGCTATGGTATGCCGGAATGGCTGCGCGTGACCATCGGTACCGAGGCGGAAAATGCCCGGTTCCTCGAAGCGCTGGAGCAGGTGATCTAAAACCATGGCCAAATTCGGCAAAGTCGTCGTCTTTGGCACCGGCCTGATCGGCGGCTCCTTCTCGCTGGCGCTCAAGGAAGCGGAAGCGGTCGAGGAGGTCGTCGGTTTCGGCCGTACGCCGGCTACCTTGCGCAAGGCGCAGGAACTGGGCGTCATTGATCGGGCCGGGATCAATCCAACCCACGAAATCGAGGATGCCGACATCGTTCTGGTGGCAACGCCGGTGGCGCAGATGGCCGATATTTTCGAGCGTATCGGACCGTATCTAGGGCCGAATACCATCGTTACTGACGGCGGTTCGACCAAGGGCGACGTGGTTGCTGCTGCTCGAGCTGCGCTGGGCGACCGGATCGGCCAGTTCGTGCCGGCTCACCCGATTGCCGGTGCGGAAAACAGTGGCCCGGCGGCAGCGCGCTGGGATCTTTACCAGGGCAAGAAGGTCGTCGTTACGCCCTTGCCGGAAAACAGCGACGAGGCGCTAGATCACATCAAGCGCGCCTGGTCGCTTTGCGGCGCCGATATCTACGAGCTGACGCCGGAAATGCATGACCGTGTTTTCGCCGCGGTCAGCCATCTGCCGCATCTGCTCTCCTACGCGCTGGTGCATCAACTGGCCGTGCGCGATGACGCCGATCTGTTCTTCACCTTCGCCGCCTCGGGATTCCGCGATTTCACGCGGATCGCCGCCAGCCACCCGGAAATGTGGCGCGACATCTGCCTCGCCAACCGCGAAGCGCTGCTCGGCGAACTCGACTGCTACCGCGCCCAACTCGACGAACTGCGCACGGCGCTGGCCCGCAACGATGGCGAGCGCCTCGAAGAAGTCTTCGGCATCGCGCGTCGCGCCCGCCGCGACTGGGCCGGCGAGGGCTGATGTCCCGGCTGCTTCAGGCGCTGCTCCTCGGGTTGGCGCTGACGCTGCCGATCATCGCTGAAGCCGAAACGCCGGTCATTCTGCTGGCAAATGTCTATCGCGATCAGGTCGACGTCTCCCGCTATCTGGCCAGTGAAAAGCTCGATGGCGTGCGGGCAATCTGGGACGGGCAGACGCTGCGCTTCCGTAGCGGAAAAACCATCAACGCACCGGGCTGGTTTCTCGCCGGCTTGCCGAAACAGCCGCTCGACGGCGAACTGTGGATTGCTCGCGGTCAGTTCGAGCGCGTTTCCGGCATTGTCCGGCGGGAGATTTCCGACGACGCGGCCTGGCGTGAGGTGCGCTACATGATTTTTGAATTGCCGGGTGCGCCGGGTACATTCAGCGAGCGGGCCGAACAGATACGGTTTTTGGTACGGCAGGCCAACGTCCCGTGGCTATTTGAAATTAAGCAGTTTTTTCCGGTTGACCGTGGCAATCTCAAAAAACGCCTCGACGAGGTCGTTCGGGCTGGTGGCGAAGGACTGATGCTGCATCTGGCCGATGCGCCTTACGAGACCGGGCGCAGCGATGTGCTGCTCAAAGTAAAACCTTGGCAGGATGCCGAAGCGGTGGTCATCGGTCATCAGCCGGGCAAAGGCCGTTTTGCCGGCATGCTGGGGGCCTTGAAAGTGCGCACGCCAGGAGGTAAGGAATTTCTGTTGGGCACCGGTTTTTCGGCGAAGCAGAGACGTGAGCCGCCTGCGTTGGGTACAACGGTGACGTACCGCTACCGCGATATCACGAGTAAGGGACAGCCCCGGTTTGCCAGTTTTCTGCGCATCCGGGACGAATAACTCGGTACAAGTCCGGCGCCAATTCTTTACCTCGGTTGTAATGCGTCCATGACCTCGAACGGGTAAAATTCCACCTTTATTTTCAACGGCGAACAGCGATGATTTTCGTGACTGGCGGAGCTGGCTATATCGGCTCGCATACCTGCGTTGAACTTCTCCAATCCGGTCAGGAAGTGGTCGTTTTCGACAACTTTTCCAATAGCCATCGGGAATCGCTGAAACGCGTCGAGGCAATCACTGGCAAGAATATCCACTGTGTCGAGGGCGATATCCGCGACCAGGCGGCCGTGGCTGCTGCTTTGCGACAATTCGATTGCCAGGCGGTAATCCATTTTGCCGGACTGAAAGCGGTCGGCGAATCGGTCGAAAAACCGCTCGAATACTACGACAACAACGTCATCGGCACGCATCGTCTGCTCGGCGCGATGGGCGAATGCGGTGTCAAGACGCTGGTCTTCAGCTCCTCCGCCACCGTCTACGGCGAACCGCAACGCCTGCCACTGACCGAAGATCACCCGCTCTCGGCAACCAATCCTTACGGCCGCACCAAGCTGGTCATCGAAGACATGCTGCGCGACCTATATCGCTCCGATCCAACCTGGCGGATCGGCATCCTGCGCTACTTCAATCCGGTCGGCGCCCACGAAAGCGGCCTGATCGGCGAAGACCCGCAAGGCATCCCGAACAACCTGATGCCCTTCGTCGCCCAGGTGGCCGTCGGCCGGCGCGAGCAATTGAAGGTCTGGGGCAACGACTACCCGACGCCAGACGGTACCGGGGTGCGCGATTACATCCATGTCGTCGACTTGGCTCTCGGCCATCTTAAGGCGCTTGAACGCCTGAACGAAGCACAATGCTTTGAGGTAAACCTTGGCACAGGTACCGGTTATAGCGTGCTTGACGTGGTCAAAGCATTCGAAAAAGCCAGTGGCCGCCCGATACCTTACGAGCTGGCACCGCGCCGGCCTGGCGATGTGGCCTCCTGCTATGCCAATCCAGCCTTCGCTGCCGAACTGCTCAACTGGTGTGCTGAACGGAATATGGATGCCATGTGTGTCGACGCCTGGCGCTGGCAAAGCAAGAATCCAAATGGTTTTCGGTAATTTGGTGGTCCTGTCTATTCACCGACACGCTTCAGTATTCTGCTAAAGATCTGAGGACATGGATTCGTTGCTCTGGCTGAATTAAGAATCTTCTTTGTGTTGAGCTAATGAATCGACGAGTCCTCGAAATATTCCTGGGCATTTTTGCTCAGGTGGGAATTCAGCTCGATAAAGAGTCTCTACTTGATGGTGTGAGGAATAATTGAACGGATATCTGCGTTTGATACGTAGATATCCAGAGATGGGAGAGAATGGAAATGGCAAATAAGATCGCATTGATTACTGGAGTGACGGGGCAAGATGGTGCCTATCTGGCGGAATTTCTTTTAAATAAAAACTACATTGTTCATGGCATAAAAAGGCGTGCATCGTCATTCAATACGGCAAGAGTCGATCACCTTTATCGAGATCCTCACGAGGATGGTGTGCGCTTTTTTCTGCATCACGGCGACCTTACCGACTCAAGCAGCCTGATCAGAATCATCCAGCAGGTGCAGCCAGATGAAATCTACAACTTGGCAGCGCAAAGCCATGTTGCGGTTTCATTTGAAGAGCCTGAATACACAGCCAATTCAGATGCTTTGGGCGCTCTGCGGGTACTGGAGGCAATTCGCATTCTAGGGTTGCAGAAAAAGACACGCTTCTACCAAGCCTCTACTTCGGAGTTATACGGGCTAGTTCAAGAGATTCCGCAGAAGGAAACGACGCCGTTCTATCCGCGTAGCCCTTATGCGGTGGCAAAGCTATACGCCTACTGGATAACGGTGAACTACCGCGAAGCTTACGGGATGTACGCATGCAATGGCATCCTGTTCAATCATGAATCACCTGTACGTGGCGAAAACTTCGTAACTCGTAAAATTACGCGTGCATTGGCACGGATAAAACTGGGTCTTCAGAAGCAGATGTATCTTGGCAATCTGGATGCAAAGCGGGATTGGGGGCACGCCCGCGACTATGTGGAAGTTCAGTGGCTGATGCTGCAACAGGAGAAGCCGGAGGACTTTGTGATTGCAACAGGGGTCCAATACAGCGTGCGAGATTTCGTGAATGCTGCTGCTGCAGAACTGGGCATTAAGGTTCGTTGGGAAGGTTGCGGTGTTGACGAGAGGGGTTATGACGCCGATGGCAATTGCATCGTGTCGGTAGATCCACGTTATTTCCGCCCCACTGAGGTGGAAACACTGTTGGGAGATGCTTCCAGGGCTAGAGAAAAGCTAGGTTGGCAGCCCAAGACTTCTTTTGAGGAACTGGTTAAGGAGATGGTGCGCGAAGATCTCAAGACAGCTGAGCGCGATGAGCTTGTAAAGAGCCATGGCTACTATGCGAACACCTACCATGAGTGATCGCGTGTGACGCTTGGTCGCAATCTAATTGCAGGTTTAGCCAATTCTATCTGGTCAGCACTGGTCGGCTTGACCGTGGTTCCGTTCTATCTCGGATATCTCGGGATTGAAGCCTATGGATTGATCGGTTTCTATGTGACTACTCAGGCACTGCTCCAGTTACTGGACATGGGGATGGCACCCACGATCAATCGAGAGGTCGCACGTTGTTCGGCAAGCGGGGAGATTCAGGAGGCAGGCAAACTGTTGTATACCCTTGCCGTGGTTTATTGGGGTATGGCTGCCGTGATCGCACTATTGATGCTGGTATTTGCCCCGTTGATTTCAGAGTATTGGCTACGATCCAAGCAATTGTCGCCGCAAACTATCTCGCATGCTGTAATGCTGATGGGGGTGGTGGTGGCGTGCCGCTGGCCAATCGGACTCTATCAGGGGGCGCTGATCGGGGCGCAGCGACTGACAATATCAAGCACTATAAATATTACCATGGTGACGATCGGCAGCGTGGGGGCGATAGCGGTGCTTGCCTTTGTTTCGCCCACCATAGAGGCCTTCTTCATCTGGCAGGCTTGCGTAGGTCTCGCCTACGCGGTAACCATGCGGTTCGCTGCTTGGCGTATCGTTGGCAAGTCAGGACACAACCGATTCGATATTGAGAAACTGAAAAGCGTATGGCGTTTTACGGCAGGGATGAGTGGCATTGGATTGACGGCTTTGATATTCACCCAGATGGATAAGGTGATACTGAGCAAAATGCTGGGGCTGGAAGAATTCGGACATTACATGCTGGCCACTGTCGTTGTGAGCGGCCTGTATGTATTCATTACGCCAGTTTACAACGTGATTTACCCGCGCTTCTCGGCGCTTGTGGTAACCGGCGACACTGAAAAACTAGCCGATCTCTATCGTATGGGGACGCGGTTGCTGGTGAGCGCCATCTTCCCGATCGCAATGGTTCTGGCGGTATTTGGGTACGAGTTGGTATTGGTCTGGACTGGTAATCCGGCCATCGCTTCAAGCGTGGCACCGGTCATCGCGCTACTGGCAATAGGCTCGGGTTTGCATGGCGCAATGTACTTTCCATATGCTTTGCAACTGGCATATGGCATGACGCGGTTGCCGCTGACCATCAACATCATGTTAATGATGGTTTTCCTCCCAATGATCATTTATTTCGCGCTTAACTATGGTGCGATCGGAGGTGCGCTGGCGTGGCTGCTATTGCATGTTATTTACATGTTTTTAGGCATGTGGTTGACGCACCATCGATTGCTAAAGGGCATTGGATTCGGGGACGTGCTGCAAGATATCGGGATTCCGTTCATGCTTACGCTACTGATCGGCGTGCTGGGACATTTCACCGTGCATAGCTATCAATATCCGGCTCTCGCGAAATTGATAGGCGGAGGTCTGCTGGCACTGATAGCCATGATCCTTTCTATAGTAGCGTCGAAGCGTCTGCGCACTGCGATTAAGGGCAAGCTGAAATGGAAGAAGGTGGCTGCCATATGAGTCAGCAAAGTTTTAATAGAAGGTAAAAATATGTTTAGAAAACTGATGAATTATCTGCTTGATGTACGCGACCGTCAGCGTATCGCCATTGCTTTGAGCAAAGGCGGTTCAATGATGCACGCGCGCAGCATTGATCTTAAAGTGCCGGCAAGCTGGGAGTTTTCCGGATTCAGCCAGAATGGCGAGGATGGAATCCTAGATGTTTTGCGCAAGAACCTGAAGGAAAGCAACCGCTATTTCATCGAGATTGGCGCCGCGGATGGCATCGAAAATAATTCAGGCTGGTTGCTTGTTGCAGAGAAATACAACGGCATGCTAGTCGAAGGTAGCGCGCACTTGGTGGAGAGAGCAAGACGCACGGTGCTCGGATACAGTATCGGAGCCGAAATCCACAACATGTTCGTCACGAAGGAAAGCGTGCGTGACCTGAAGGTAATGGCGATGCACCACGACCCGGACGTGTTCTCTCTTGATATCGACGGAAACGACTATTACATCGCCCAAGCCATTTTCGATGTCGGCTTCCGCCCGAAGATTTTTGCGGTTGAATATAACTCGGTCTATGGTCCGGAACGAAGCATGACTATCGAATACCAGCCGACATTCGTGTTCACCCAAGCACATCCCACGCATTTGTATTACGGCGTGTCGATCTCGGGCTGGCGGAAATTCTTTGAGCAGCATGGCTATCGATTCGTGACTGTAGACCGCAACGGCGTGAATGGATTCTTTGTGGATCCAGTACATTTCGATATTTCCTTCCTTGATGGGATTAGGGGCCTTAAATTTGCGGAGAACCAATCTCAATACAAGAAATTCCGTACCCCGAGCGAGCTGCAGTTTGAGCTGATCGCCGATCAGAAATTCGTGACTATTTAGGGCGAGAGAAGGTCGGATCCACCTTACGACAAAATGACTTGAACCAAGAAGCGATGACAATTAATGAAACACCAAAGCTGTCCATCTGTATTGCGACCTTTAAAAGGGGGCTATTCATAGGGGAGACGTTGGAGTCCATCCTTGGCCAGATGGCGCCAGGCGTAGAGATCGTCGTTGTGGATGGCGCATCACCGGACGAAACTCCTGAGGTAATGGCGCGATATGCAGCGGCACACCCAGAGATTCGCTACTTCCGGGAATCCGTAAACTCCGGTGTGGATGCAGATTTCGACAAGGCGGTGGGCTATGCGAAAGGTGAGTTCTGCTGGCTCATGACCGACGATGACCTGCTGCGTCCGGGGGCGGTGGCGGCTGTGTTGTCCACAATTGGAGGCGAGGACGACTTAGTCATCGTCAATGCCGAGGTAAGAAGCGCGGATCTTTCAGAGCTGTTCGAGAAACAACGCTTGGTGTTTAATGCGGATAAGATTTATCGCGCGGATGCTCGCGAAGCGTTCTTCGCGGAAACCGCAGCCTACCTTTCATTCATTGGCTGTGTGGTGATCAGGCGAACTTTCTGGCTTGCCAGGGAGCGCATCGCTTATTTCGGTTCCTTGTTCATTCATGTCGGTGTAATCTTCCAGAGCCCTCCGGTGGCCAACGTCAGGGTTGTAGCCGAGCCACAGATCATCATTCGTTATGGCAATGCAATGTGGACATCGCGTAGTTTCGAAGTCTGGATGTTCAAGTGGCCTAGGCTAATATGGTCGTTTCCGGATTTCTCTGAGGCGGCAAAAAGAAAAATCTGCCGACGCGAGCCCTGGCGTAGCGCAAAGGCCTTATTCCATAACCGTGCCCTTGGTGCTTATTCTTCTGCCGTATTCAAACAGTTTTGGCCGGATGATGTTGGCAAGACTGAAAGATTTGTAGCGTATCTGATCAGTGTTTTTCCAGCATCATTGGCGAATCTGGTTATGGTGACATATTTTGCACGCTCGCCTAAGCCGGCCAGGATGGCGTTAGATGATCTATTGTTCAGCCCGAATGCAGGATGGTTGAGCCGCTTATCCTCGCATGTTTTCGATCGAGGTGTTCGTTGAGAGGGATGCCAACTGCACTCATCACAGGGGTAACGGGGCAGGATGGGTTGTACCTAGCGGAACAGTTGCTTGCTAAAGGCTATCGCATCGTCGGCACTGTGCGAGACAACCAGAAAGCCATTAAAGCGCTTCCACCTACGCTGAAGGATGAGGTTGAACTGGTCGTTTGGGATATGCTAAATGCTCGTTGCGTGACTGAAGTGCTGACTAAATATCGGCCGCAAGAGATTTACAACTTTGCCGCATATTCATCCGGTGCGGGAATGTTTGATGATCCCGTTGGTGTAGGCGAAATCAATGGTTTAGCTGTAACTCGCATACTCGAAGCAATTCGTGCGGTGGATGCCAATATTCGATTGTGCCAAGCTTCCAGTCGAGAGGTGTTCGGCGAAGCGATCGAGAGTCCGCAGAGTGAAACGACACTGGTAAACCCCCGTAGTCCTTATGGAGCAGCGAAGCTGTATGCGGATTCGATGATTAGAATTTATCGCCAGCGATATAACCTCTTCGCCTGTTCTGCAATTCTGTTTAATCATGAAAGTCCACGCCGCGGATTGGGGTTCGTCACTAGGAAGATCACGCATGAGGCCGCGAAGATAAAGTTGGGGCTGTCAAAGGAGTTGCGCCTCGGCAATCTGGATGCGCTAAGAGATTGGGGTTTTGCTGGTGATTATGTGCGTGGGATGTGGTTGATGCTGCAACAGGAACATGCAGATGATTATGTCTTGGCGACAGGGCAAGTGCACTCCGTGCGCGAATTATGTGAATTCGCCTTCAGCCATTTGAGTATGGACTATCGAGATTATGTGCGTGATGGTGAGTCATTCTTTCGCCCAGCCGAAACGGCGTTGTTGGTTGGCGACATATCTAAAGCACGTGCCAAGTTGCAATGGCGCCCGGAAATTGGATTCAAGGAACTGGTGCAGATGATGGTGGATGCAGATTTGCGTAGCCTGAGTGCAAAGAGTTAACAAAGGAACGAGGCAAAGATGATGTACAAGAAAATCGAGAAATGCAGAATCTGCGGCAATACGTATCTGGAACGTGTGCTGGACTTGGGCGAGCAGATGCTGACCGGTGTCTTTCCGCGCGAGAAGGGGGCGAAAGTCACGACTGGCCCGCTGCGCCTAGTGAAGTGCACCGGTAACGACGATGCCTGTGGCCTGCTACAGATGGAGCACTCTTACGATCTAGGTGAGATGTATGGTGAAAACTACGGTTACCGTTCTGGTCTGAACGCCAGTATGGTCGCGCACCTCAATAAAAAGGTGATGCGCATTCTGGGGCTTGTGAAATTGCAGATGGGCGACCTCGTTATCGATATCGGTAGCAACGACAGCACCACGCTGCAGGCGTATCCCGAAATCGGCCCGGTGTTGGTAGGGGTCGATCCGACCGGCATCAAATTCCACAGTTACTATCCGTCGCACATTCAGTTGATCCCGGATTTTTTCTCGGCAAGCTTGGTGCAACAGCGTTTCCCCGAACAGAAGGCAAAAGTCGTAACTTCGTTCTCTATGTTCTACGACTTGGAAGACCCGATGGGTTTCATGCGTCAGGTGTTCGAAGTGCTCGCTGATGACGGCATCTGGGTGTTTGAGCAGAGCTATATGCCTACCATGCTGGACACGAATTCGTATGACACGGTGTGCCACGAACATCTCGAGTTTTACGCGTTGCGCCAGATAAAGTGGATGGCTGACCGTGTCGGCTTCCGTATTGTTGATGTCGAATTTAACGACATCAACGGTGGTAGCTTCTCCGTGACAGTGGCGAAATCGCATGGTGACACGTCGACTGAGCCTGCAGTACAAAAGATACTGGACGATGAGTGTGCAAGAGGGCTGGATACATTGAAGCCCTATCAAGCGTTCGCGGAACGAGTTGTGCGGACAAAATGCGACCTGCGCGCGTTTATTGGGAAGGCACATGCGGAGGGGAAGACCGTGGCGGTCTTGGGGGCATCGACCAAGGGTAATGTGCTACTGCAGTACTGCGGCCTCACCACCAGGGAGGTCGACTGTGTGGGTGAAGTCAATTCGGAGAAATTCGGCTCCTACACGCCGGGAACCTGGATACCCATCATCGAAGAACAGGAACTGCTCGCAAAGAAGCCGGATTACATGATTGTGCTACCGTGGCATTTCCGGAAATTCTTTATCTCGAATAAAAAGCTCTCTGGCATGAAACTGGTTTTCCCGTTGCCTGAAGTCGAGGTTGTGACGATCAATTAGCAACGGTTTACTGATAATGAACGAAAAAGCTGCGTTGAAAAAAGCTCGCGTAATCGCCTTCTATTTGCCGCAATTTCACCCCATCCCGGAAAATGACGAATGGTGGGGAAGGGGCTTCACGGAGTGGACCAATGTAGTTAGGGCTCGGCCGCTGTTCAAGGGGCATGAGCAGCCACATCTTCCCGCTGATCTGGGTTTTTACGACCTGCGTTTACCCGAGCTTCGTGTTGCTCAGGCCGAGATGGCTGCGGCTTATGGTGTTGAGGGTTTCTGCTACTGGCATTACTGGTTTGGTGGCCGTCGCTTGCTGGAAAGACCGCTGGCCGAAGTTCTTGCTTCGGGACAGCCGGATTTTCCGTTTTGTCTTGGCTGGGCCAATGAGTCATGGACCGGTGTCTGGAATAACGAACCGCGCCGTATGCTCATGGAGCAAACATATCCTGGGGCAGAAGATGACCGGGCGCATTTCGATTATCTGTTGAGCGCGTTTGCCGACCGCCGCTACATCACCGTGGACGGCAAACCACTGTTGTTCATCTATAAACCCCTAAAGCTGCCTGATGCTAAGCGGCGCCTTGATCGCTGGCGCGAGTGGGCGCTTCAGGCAGGTTTAAAGGGGTTGTACATCCTCGGCAACAACCTGTTGGATTTTGAGGACGCTGCTGCTCTTGGTTTGGATGGTGCTGTGGTTACGACCTTGGGCGTTATCACAACGAAAAACGCAGTGATGAACAAGGCGAAATGGCTGTACTGGGGGGTCAGCAAGAAACTAGACCTTGGCGGTCCTCGCACCGTCGAATATAAGGAAGCGATTGAGCACCTAATCCCGGATTTGACAAAGTTCTGTTTCGATGCCTACCCTTGCGCGTATCCCAATTGGGACCACACGCCGCGTTCCGGGCGCAAGGGACTTGTGTTGACTGAGTCTACGCCTGAGTTATTTGAAAAGCATATGCGCGATGCGGTCGCTGCGGTCAGCGATCGCGATGACGAGCACCGCATTGTCTTTCTTAAGTCTTGGAACGAATGGGCCGAGGGCAACTATATGGAGCCTGACACGCGCTGGGGTCATGCCTATCTGGAAGCGCTGCACCGAGCCCTTCTGGGTTAGACGACGCTCTCAAATATGATGGGTCCAGGAAAGCTGATTGTTCATGCAGTAAACGTCCACCAGGGTGGCGGTAAATCCCTGCTCTGGTCGATCATCCGTGCTATGGCCGGATCAAACCTGGCCGTCTATTTGCTCGATAGCCGCATGACTTTACCCGAGGATGTACCGGAAAGCGCGGCAATAAAAAGGGTGGAGCCGTCGATCTTGCAACGAATGAGCGCCGAAGGATGGCTGGCCCGAAACGCCAAGCCTGAAGATACCGTTTTGTGCTTCGGCAACCTGCCACCATTGTTCAGGCTGCGTGCACGTACAGTGGTCTTTGTGCAGAACCGCTATCTTATTGACGATGTTGGTTTAGATGGTTTTCCGATATGGGTGAGATTGCGTCTGTCTATCGAGCGACTGTGGCTATCTTTAATGATGGCGCACGTCGATGACTTCGTTGTGCAGACTCCGACGATGAAGAGACTTGTGACAAGGAAGTCTGGTGGCAGGATTCCTGTGCGTGTCTTGCCGTTTATGGCCGAACCCAATGGTTACGCGCGCTCCGCCGTAAAGCCGCTCTCGCGCAGTGACAAGGAACATGAATTCGTCTATGTCGCCACCGGCGAACCCCACAAGAACCACCGGCGTTTGCTTGAGGCTTGGTGTCTGTTAGCCGAAGACGGACTTTTTCCCTCGCTGTGCCTGACATTGGATGCGACTCGTTTTGCCTCCTTGTGCGACGACATCGAGACTTTGAGGCAATACCATCGGATTAAAGTCGCCAACGTCGGCGAACTGACTCACATGGATGCGTTGGCTCTCTTCCGGAAAGCAAACGCTGCTATTTTTCCATCGACCTTCGAATCGTTCGGGTTGCCGCTGCTCGAAGCGCGGCAGGCTGAATTGCCTGTGCTGGCATCGGAAATGGACTATGTGCGCGATGTTCTTGATCCGGAGCAGACCTTTGATCCTGATTCAGCGCTTTCCATCGCCAGGGCAGTGAAGCGATTCATGGGTAACGAAGAACCCGCATTGCCGTTGCTGGATGCCAAGGGCTTCCTCGAACGACTCTCAGAACAATGTGAGTGGGAATTTTGAAATTCAATGATATCGAATTGGTCAATGTCCTGATCGTATTTGGACTTGGCTTGGTGCTGTTGCGCAAGAGGGATGTCGTCACGCTGTTGTTTGTGCTGTTCGTATGTGGCACGTTCCATTTCAGTTTTGCCGTGATGGCGCTGACGACTAACGACGCCAGCCGCTTGCTGATTGACCTGCATAACGAGGGCGGTGGTCTGCTGGCGCGGCTCTCAACTTTGATTCTGCTGGTTATCGTGTTCAGCTTGCTGGGTCGGCACGCTTACGAGACGTATGTTTCCGGTCGCGCGGGAGAGAAGAAGGATATTGTGTTCGCGTTGCTTGTGATGGGGATGCTGTTATTGGGATATCTGCTCAACTACAGAACTGGTGACTTGTTGCAACTGAAGAATATCGTCTCGATCGAGACCATGTTCGTGCTCGTTATGCTGGGCTATCTTGCTACGGCAGCAGGTGTGCCTTCTTTGCAACCAGGAAAGGTCTATGCGTGGGGACTGGTCGGGCTGCTCATACTAGGTATCATAGACGGCATCGCCTTGTATGAGGTGCTTACACGGCATGCGTGGGCGTCTTTTTTGGAGAGTTCCGGGGCAATTGTGTATCGCGCCGCTTCTGTCTTGTTCAATCCGAACCTGTATGCATTTTGGGCCTCGCTGGTGTATCTAGGCTGTGCCTATGGCATGCAGGCGTATAAGCAATATCAATGGATGTTCCTGCTGGGTATGGTGCTGGTCGCGACTGCGATATACCTTTCCGGATCGAGAAGCGCGGGGTATTTGCTGATGGCCCTGCTATTCCTGCCACCGGCGCTAATTAGGAAGCGCTTGCAGTGGCTGCCCCTACTGGTTCTACTACTGACTATGCTGTCAATCTATTCTGGAGTCGCATGTCTGGGCTATGCAAGTTGGCAGGAGATCACCCTGTTGGGCGAGAGGTTCGTCGCTGCTCCTATCCATTTGGTCAACTACATATTTCAATACATCGGCATCCCGGCGGAGATCGTGGTGTTGAAGGAGATCGCGGTGTCGATCGAAGGACGTTTTGTCGGCGAGTACAGCGACGCGGGCTGGTTGGTTCTGTATCAGGATGTCGGATGGACCGGACTGGGCGCAGTGATCTTGGGGGGCGGTCTGCTGGTCGTACGTGGGATTGGCGCGTATTTGGCACATCCATCTCCCGCTAGCGTCTACGCACTAGTCTTGTTGCTCTATTGTTTGATTACTGGTTTTGTCACGCGGCTCCAGATCTTCCCGGTCTGGCTGTTCATCGGGCTGGCACTCATCATCTGCATGGGGTATTGGCGAGAACTGTTGATCGCTCCGGACAAGGCGGTGAGCTAGCATGCGTGTTCTGATCTTCAGCCAATACTTCTGGCCAGAAAGCTTCCGGATCAACGAGGTAACCAGATCCTTATTGGATAAAGGCATCAGGGTTGATGTGCTGACAGGAAAACCGAACTATCCTCGCGGGACTATCTTCGATGGCTACCGCGCTGCGGGATGCCAACAGGAGACTTGGCAGGGTGTCGAAATAAACCGTATCCCCTTGCTGCCAAGGAACCGCGGCGGCATGCACCTGATGCTGAATTACCTGTCCTTCATCTTCTCCGGTTTGTTGTTCGGGCCTTGGGTGCTGCGCAGGAAGCGTTTTGATGTGATCTTTGTCTATGCGCCCTCCCCAATACTACAAGCCATCCCGGCTATTTTTCTCGGCTGGCTGCTGGGGTGCCGCGTTGTGTTGTGGGTACAGGATCTTTGGCCAGAGAGCCTCTCTGCAACGGGCTACGTGCGCAACCGCTGGGCGCTTAAAGTGGTCGAATGGGTTGTGCGCTTTATCTACCGACACTCCGACCTGCTTCTTGTGCAATCACGCGCGTTCGTTGCTCCGGTCCGTGCGCTGGCTGCGGATACACCCATTGAGTACTACCCGAACTCGGTGGATGACAGTTTTGCTCTTCCAGCCAAAGGTGAGCTTCCTGTGGTGGACGGCCTGGACGAAGGATTCTCTGTTATGTTCGCCGGCAACATCGGCACTGCGCAGGCGGTGGAGGTGATAGTGGAGGCGGCCCGCTTGCTCAAAGAGCAGTCTGATATCCACTTTGTAGTTCTGGGTGAAGGCAGCCGCTGGCAATGGATGCACCAGCAAGCGCTAAAGCTTGGCTTGAACAATCTGCATCTGCCAGGCCGCTTCCCGGTTGAAACCATGCCCGGGTTTTTGCAGAAAGCCTCCGCACTGTTAGTGACATTGGCTGACCAGGAGATATTCAAAGCGACTATCCCCAGCAAGGTGCAGGCATATCTGGCGGCGGGACGCCCTATCCTAGCGTGTCTCAATGGTGAAGGGGCGAATCTAGTTAGCGCAGCCGAGGCAGGACTGGCAGTGCCGGCTGAAGATGCAAAGGCATTGGCAGCCGCGGTAATGGAACTCTACCGTATGCCGCCGCAGGCACGGGAAGCGATGGGTGCGCGCGGTCGTTTATACTACACGCAGCATTTTGCGCATGAAATGCTGGTCGACCAGTTGACAATGCACCTCCTGTCATTGTGCGACCATAAAATGAGAGCCAAATGAGAGTATTAGTATTGGGGGCCAGCGGCATGCTCGGTAACGCGATGATTCGTGTGCTGAGCGAAATGACGGACTGGCAGGTGCATGGCACGGTCCGTTCGGAAAGCGCGAAGCGGGCCTTCCAGCCTGATATCGCGAGGTATTTGATCGCAGGTGTGGATGCAGAGCAGCAGGATTCGTTGTTGCAGACCTTTATTCAGGTACGCCCCGAAGTCGTGATCAATTGCGTCGGATTGATCAAACAATTGGCGGATGCGGACGATCCTTTGCAAGCCATTCCCATCAACGCGTTGCTGCCGCACCGGCTGGCCCGGATGTGCGAACTGTCCGGCGCGCGTTTGGTGCACATGAGTACCGATTGTGTCTTTTCAGGCGACAAGGGAAGTTATCTCGAGTCCGACCCGTCGGATGCGAAAGACCTGTATGGGCGTTCCAAATACTTGGGTGAAGTTGCCTATCCACATTCCGTTACTCTGCGCACTTCCATTATTGGGCATGAGTTGCAGAGTGCTCACGGTTTGGTTGGCTGGTTCCTAGCGCAGAATGGGAGCTGCAATGGCTATACAAAGGCGATCTTTTCGGGTTTGCCCACTGTCGTGTTAGCGCAGATCGTACGCGATTTGGTAATACCGAACGCTGCTTTGTCCGGCGTGTATCATGTCTCCGCAAAACCTATATCGAAGTACGACTTGCTTAAGCTGATTGCTGCGGTATACCGCAAGACGATAGAGATTTCACCGAGTGAGCAGGTGGTGATCGACCGTTCGCTCGATGCAACGCGCTTCCGTGAAGCGACAGGTTATGTTGCACCGGAATGGTCAGAACTAATAGAAACAATGCGCACCTATAATTAATGGTTAGGCGCTCCCGATTGATTTGTAATCGACCGATTTCACGAGATTAGTAGTGGTATTGAATTGTTACGTTCTTTTTTGCGGGTTCTGGCTTTGGCTGCTGGCTTGAGTGAAGCCTGAGTGATGGCAAACCGGAGAATTGTTCTTTCAGCACGTGGCGATAACAATCACTGTAAATCACCATCTCTTTGTAGAAGTGCTTGATTCACAGGGGGGCTCCTCTGGGCCAATTCTGGCTGATCGGATTTCCGACCCTAGGGGTCATTTAGGGACGATTAATTAGACAAGTTCGGATTTTCATGTTCAAAGATAAAGTATTGATGATCTCTGGTGGTACGGGGTCTTTCGGGAACACCGTACTCAAGCGTTTTCTCTCCACCGAGGTGCGCGAGATACGGATCTTCAGTCGCGATGAGAAAAAGCAGGAAGACATGCGCATCGCCTTGGCTGACGACAAGGTAAAGTTCTACATCGGCGATGTCCGAGACTACGATAGCGTGGCTCAGGCAGTCACCGGGGTAGATTACGTGTTTCACGCGGCCGCCCTTAAGCAGGTGCCGTCATGCGAGTTTTATCCGATGGAAGCGGTTCGAACAAATGTCCTCGGTACTGAGAACGTGCTCAACGCGGCTATTGCACGTGGTGTCAGTCGGGTGGTGGTGCTGAGTACCGATAAGGCGGTCTATCCGATCAACGCGATGGGTATATCCAAGGC
>Ga0114984_1000401_pt1 | contig 16929 bp, 14 predicted proteins | sample Shrwel1BS1Day1_FD_96987 | JGI IMG/M metagenome (GOLD analysis project Ga0114984, IMG submission 96987) | Subsurface microbial communities from deep shales in Ohio, USA - Utica-3 well 1 S-1-Day1 | ecosystem: Environmental > Aquatic > Deep subsurface > Shale gas/oil reservoir > Produced water/Flow...
ACCCCCTTGAAGGCCGGTCGCCCCAAAGGCTCCGGCAAGTAAGCCTGAGGACTGACTTGGGTCGTTGCAGACATGAAAAAAGCGAGTCCCGAGGACTCGCTTTTTGATTTGGCGGGTGCGGTGTCTGCCATTTTTGGTTCCTACAGCATTCAAGAAAAGCCGAAGATCGCCTCTATGTCATTGATTTATATAGCCTCATAGACCCAGGACATCCAAAAAGACGTAAAGAAAGCCGACCGCAAATGGCATACTGGATGGCATACCAGACGAGAGGCACTCATGGCGGTCATCACTGACACCAAAGCACGCAACATCAAGCCAGGTGATCCAGCGATCCCACATGGGAGCGTCACCGGCCTTGCTTTGCATCCGTCTAGCTCCCAAAAAGGTAAAGGAAAGTGGGTGCTGCGCTTTGTGAGCCCCGAAACCGGGAAGCGCAGAAATGCTGGCGTGGGACGCTACCCCGAAATCGGCATAGCGGAAGCAGCTAGGCGCGCATCTGCCATGCGCATCGGATTGGCAGAAGGCAAGGACCCGCTCGAAGAGAAGGCAAGAAGCAAGGCGAAACCTAAAACGCCAACCTTCGAGGAAGCCGCCCGCACGCTCCACGCTGACCTACTGCCGAGCTGGAAGAACAGCAAACATGGTAGCCAGTGGATCAACACGCTTGATGATTACGCGTTCCCAAAGCTGGGCACAACGCTACTGTCCAAGATCCAACCAGGTGACATCGCAGACGTTCTCAAGCCCATCTGGCTATCCAAGGCTGAAACCGCCAGCAGGCTAAAGCAGCGCATTCACTCGGTGATGGCTTGGGGCTGGGCTCACGGCCACTGCCAATCCAACCCGGTCGACGTTGTTGAGCATCTGCTACCCCAACAACCAGGGAAAGCGGTGCGAACGAAACACTACCCAGCGATGCCGTGGCGTGACATTCCTGAATTCATACAGAAGCACCTCAGGACGACTACTCGTCCTGAGGTGTCTCGTTCGTTGCTGGAATTCGTGATCCTCACCGCCTGCCGCTCCGGAGAGGCTCGTAACATGACCTGGGATGAGGTGGACTTCAAGCAAAAGATCTGGATCATCCCTGCCGAGCGGATGAAGGCCAAGTCTTCGCATCGCGTACCACTGTCGCCAAGGGTTATTGAGATCCTTGAAGCTCAAAAGGGACAACACAAGACCCTCGTCTTTCCGTCAACCAGAGATCAAGTCCCGCTCTCTGACATGGCTCTAACCCAGCTTCTGCGCAGACTGGAAGCACACAGCGACAGTTCAGGACGAGTCGCCACTGCACATGGGTTCCGCTCCAGCTTCAGGGACTGGTGTAGCGAGCAAGGCTACTCCCGTGACCTTGCCGAGCGTTCACTGGCCCACACCATCAAGGACAAGGTAGAGGCTGCCTACCATCGGACAGATCTACTGGAGCAACGTCGGGAGCTCATGAATGCTTGGGCCACTTTCGTCAGCACTCCAGAGCAAGGTGCAAAGTAAGCAACAACATTTGGCAGGCTGCACGGCCCCATGAACTGCACCCCAAGCAATCCAAGTGATGACGCACTACAGACCTTGCGTGAGTGTCAGAGCTTGACGCCGGAGCGCACTCTCAGGTAGTCTCGCCCCGTCGTTGATCTTCAACGGCGCTCAGTGCAAATCCAAACCTAGGGTCTGCCCGTACTCCACCATGGTTGAGTACGTCAAAGCTCAGGCGCGCTCTCACATGAGCCAGCGCGTTTCTGATGCACTACTTAGCCCGTGTCTCATCGGGCCATGGCCGAGCGTTCTGCTCAAGAGCCAGTATCCAAAAAAACGTATCTGCGGCGACAGGCCGCTTTCGATCTGCGGTCGCAAGTTGTCTTGCGGCCATGTTGGAACATTTTTTTGGAGCTTCCATGCTCACCTCATCCGCCAAAAAGGTCATCCGGCAACCTGAACTCGTTCAAATCGTCGGACTGTCACGATCCACTCTCGCTGACCTCCAAAACCGCAACTCACCACGCTTTGACGAAACCTTCCCCGCGAAGGTACGCCTTGGTAAGCGTGCAGTGGGATGGTTTCTGGCAGATATTGAAGCTTGGCTAAATGGACGCCAGGTTGAACGCAACCCGGTCAGCGGAGGTAACTCATGATGAACCGGCGCCCATACCCAGCTCACTGCTGCACGCCGAAACTCGAAGCGTTTTCACAAGCACTTGCCTCGGAAATCAATGCGCCAATCTCAATGGTTGGCCCCATTACGCTCGCTGCTGCGACAACAGCCATGCAACATCGGGTAAACATCACCATCACAAAGGACTTCACCACAAACATATCAATGTTCACCTGCGTCATCGCCGATTCTGGCGAGGGGAAAAGTCAATGCACAAAGAGAATATTCAGCGCATTCCAACAAATCCAAAAAAAACACATTGAAATTACGGAAAGAGAAAAAATAAAATTCAAATCAGAAAAAACCGTATGGCTAGAAATCCAGAAAGAGCTCAAAAAGGAACTCCGCGAGGCATACCGAAACAACGAACCCACCAAGGAAATAGAAAACCGACTACAAACTCACCACGAAAATGAACCCATAGAACCCCATACAACCAGACTGATCATTGAAGACACGACACCAGAATCCTTACTTAACGAACTTCATAAAGGCGGCGGATCAGCGATTCTTTTATGCGACGAACTCGCCAAGATCAAAAACACTCGACTAGCAAGCAACATTGCCCTCCTGAACGAACTATGGAATAGCAAGCCCATCTACATTGACAGGAAATCATCCAGCAATTATGCACTCACCGGCTACAATTTCGGATTACTGATTTTATCTCAACCCGAGCCGTTCAAGTCATTCATAAACAACCAAAAGTCTATTGCACGAGAGAGTGGTTTTGCAGCACGAGTACTATTCGCATGCATAGACTCATCACAGGGAACCCGTCATCGAGAACTGAAGCCGGCAGAATCAAAAGCGACCGAGGAATTTGAAGAAAGGATCCTTGAACTTTACGCTGACTCAGGAAAGATTGAGCTAACACTCAGCACTGCTGCCCAAAAGGCGTGGATGTATATAGCAAACTACTACGAACAACAGATGAGGCCAGGCGGTCTTTATGCAAGTGCCAAAGACTTTGCCTCCAAGGCACCTGAACATATCGCTCGGATGGCAGCAGTTCTGCATACATTTGAATTCAGAGGTGAAACAGAGATCCAAGAAAGAACACTACGGTCGGCCGCAGAGATAGTTGACTGGCACGGCCATGAGTTCTTGCACGCAATGAACACAGAACGCAGCATTGATGAGGATGCCCATGAATTACTTTCAAAACTGATGAAGTCCCATATCAGCGGCACTTTCAACGGACAAATGGTGAATGGTTTAACTGGCGAATTCTTATCCACTTTGTACTATTACGCCCCCAGCAGAATGCGAAACAAGACTAAGCTGCATGCAGTAATAGATCATCTCTGCACCCAAAACCTCGCCACAAAAGTCAAAATCTCAAACCGCACAGCAATTCTTGTTAACAACCCAACATCGTACACCTTACCAATGAACTTCAGATTTACCACACCCCCGAAGATAGATACACTGGACACCTCCTACCAGCGCGACTACGGAACGGGATTGCCTGGTAGATAAACAAAGAGAGGGCAGCGCCCTCTCTTTTTTCATTCACTCCAAACGCACGAAATGCATCGACATGCCGCGCACCATCAATGCACTCTGCGCAGGAACCGACATTATCGCGCTGCTAATTCTGCTAAAAATTAGCGGATTTAGCAGCGCTCTTGTCAGCCTCCAGAGCATCGACTCTCGCCTCAACATTGCTCCAACCTTGGCCGCCCCTCACTACCCTTTGCTTTAGGCGCGATCCCTTTAATAATGGACTTCTCTTTCCCAGTCTTCTTGAATGCGACAATGGGTTGCTTTTCCCTGAAGAGATAAGACAGAACCTCTTTCATGAAAAATTCTCTCTTGACTGCATCTGCGTGGTCAATCATTCCAATGCCGCATCTAACGTACTCACTCTTTTTGACATTGCAGCTGAAATAGAGCCCATCCCCCTTCGTGATCACCTGCTTCCAATACTCTCCGACCTGCATGGAGAAATACTCATCCTTGCAGACCTTCTGACCGTCATAGAACAAGATGAAATGAGCATGAAAGCCTTTACCTTCACCATGCTCGAACTTGATGATGTAGCCCGTCAGGTGCTTAAACAGTGACGGTTTACCACGCATATTTGCTAGCATGTGCATCACATCGTTCCTGAGATCGTCCAACGAAGCACCTCGACTCGCTTCCTTGGCATAGCCGACATCAAACCTGACGACCAGAATCTTGGAGTACACGTTGAAGAGTGCATAGATGTAGTCACTGAAGCTTTTGACCGTTCGCTTTTCAAATTGCACTTCTCTGTTCATGACAACCCCCTTACGTACATCGAACTCAATAAGTCCCATAACATATACGCAGTTATTATTTGAGGCTCGCCCCCTCTGTACAATCATCACCACTTGGCGTCAACCTCACCACCTCCACATAGCCAACAACCCTCTTTAATCATTAATTGTATTAATAACCTAAACCCCCCGACACCAAAGCTCCCCAGCAAACCAGTACACCAACAACCTTCACACCCCTTAATTTCTTTGCATCCCAAGTTATGCTCGATATACAAAGTTGTGCATCAACCATGGTGCGCTTGTGACGTGGATTTTCTTGGTCAGAAATAGGCGGCTCGACCAAAAAAAAAGAGGCACCATTCAGGCACCTCTCCAATGCGACTCACCAACCCAACCTTCAGTGCTTGGGGCCTGCAGATGAGGCATTCCCCAACCGGCCAGTGAGTTTGGCTGGACGGGTAGTTGTCACAGTCGTCGGTACTGTTGCCCCCTCAGCTTCTGGCTCAGCGTCCTCAGGGTAAAACTCATCGACCACTGCTGATCCGTCATCGACGCTTTCCTCAAAGCTGCCATTAGCCAAGGCCAACCGCGCCTTTTGCTCCAGCAACTCCGCATCGACACCAGCCTCTTTTTGTCGCACAGCCTCGGCCTTTGCGGCAGACACAGCCTCGGTCATGCTTTGACCCTCCCTGAGCGTGAGGTCAACGTAATAGACCGGCGTGCGGTACGACAGCGTGGTGCTTTTGGCTCTCAACCGCAGCGTCAATGGCAAATGCCTGGCATTGCCGCCACTGATGGCATTGAGGTATTCCAACCTTGCTGCCAGTGTCCGAACAGAGTTGTAGCCCGTGGTGCGCAAGATGAAGCTTCCCAGCTCATCGTCCTGCCCGTCGATCTGCACATTGAGACGACCAAACAGCTTGCAGCCCCACTCTCGACCAAACTCACAGCCCCCAGGTGACGTACATGGCACCTCTTCGATGCCCTGATCCGAATTGCGTCGAGCTGTCAGACCGTCGCCCACACATTCCGGCCTGCCCGTGCTCCGGTCAAACGCGCTGTACTGCGCCCTCAAGTTCAACTCCGGCGAGTTGAACAGCAGCCTCACCGGAATCGCCCGCAGCTTGCCATTCGGGCAACCCTCCGCAAGCTTGGCCTGAAGTGGGTGAGCCAGCCAACCGTCACGATTCTGAACCTGGGTGGTGATGGTGAAGAAGTCGTCCTTCTCCGGAATGCGTTTGCCGTTGCGCTCAACGACATGCCCGATGCTGATCCGCCCGATGATGGGCGGCGTGATTGCCAAGCCTTTGATCATGTTGATTCCTTTCTCAGCGTTGCATGGCTGAACGGCTCAGGTTGTCGAGGTCGCAGGCTTGTCCACCTGCAGGAGGAAGCGCCGCTGGCCGGGTGAGGTGCTTGTGTACTGAGCAGCGAGATCTGGGTGCTCTGCTACCAGCCGCTTGGTATCCACGGTCTTGGAGTCCTTTGTGGTCTTCCAACTGGCCCTGCCACCCAGGAAGACGGCTGAACTGGCTATGCCCATGGCAGCCTGAAGTGCCTGCCGGTGGGTTTCTTCCATGAACTCCAAATGCCGACGCTTCTGCTTGAGGTCCAACAGCGCGTGAAACTGCTGGTTCAGGTCGACGTTCTCACTGAAGTCCACCGTTTGCCCAGCGTCACGCGGGTACATCCAGCTCAAGGCGCGTGCGCTCGAATCTGATCCGTCCGGAGGCGGTGGCGTATCCCGTTGGACGAATTCCCAGAAGCGCGACTCCTGTTCGATCAAGTCCGCGATCTTGGCTTCGTCACGTTCAACCCGATAGATTCGGAAGTCTTGGCCTGCGATCAGCACGGCCACATCGGCCCATGCCTTGCCCGTCACGGCCAGTTGGTGCAGAACCTGGCACTGGTAAGCCTCTGGCACCGTCTCTTCCCAGGACGAAACCGAGTGAAAGCCAGCTGTCTTAATCTCCAAGATGCCATCCGCTCCCACTGCCCGATCCAGGTTGGCGAGCATGAAGGGCACCTCTGGATGCTGAAGGACAGCATTGACTCGGCGCACCTTCTGTCCGGTTCGCTGCTGATAGACGTTGGCGATCACAGGCTCCAGCGTGGAGCCCCAGAAAACCGCCTCCTTCTCACTGAGGTCAGGCATTGGGATGCGCCCAGTCTTCTCCTGCCAGAGCTCCAGGGTGCTCTTGTAGGGCGACAGTCCGATGGCAGCAGCTGCGTCGGATGAACCGATGCCCTGCCCACGTACTGCCAACCATTGGTCGCGGCTCATGTCTTTCGTGCCGACCAGTCGAATAGCGTTTGAGTGTTTCATGGTGACTCCACAAAAGAGAACAGCCGGGACAGGGATCACCTGTACCGGCTGCATTGGGTTGAAGAAAGGAAAGGGAGCGCGGGGTTCGCTCCAGGAAAGATTCAGGCGACCATCTTCATGGCCTCCTCCTGTGCCTTTTGCTTGATGGCGGCCCCCATGCCGAACCACGCTGAATCAAGCCTGTTGTCTTGGTTGCGTGCGCGTCGGCGGTGATCAACGAACTCGGTGACGGCACTGAGCAGCCCCCAGGCGGTACCCTTGGCTGAACTCAGCTCCGCCCCCAGCCCATGACCGTCATAGAGGGACTGAGCCATCTTGATAGCCCGCTCGTTGGGCAAGTTGGTCGATGCGACGTCATGGTCAGCAAACACCCGCAGGAAGTAGTTCATGGCCTCATGCGACTTGACCTTGCGTTCAGACAAGGTACGCATGCGGTACATGAATCCATCCCACGAAGACACCGACAGACCCAGCTGGCGTTTGACTGCCTGAGGGTCAAAGCTGGTGCTGTGGGGAACCTTGATGGCATTCCCACCATTGGCCAACGCGATGCCCAGTGTGTTGTTGCACACCACCCGCACACTGGTGAACTGCGCAGTCGTTGCCAGGGTTCCGTCACAAGCCGTGGCAAGCAGCAGGTAACCATTGACGGTGTCGCAGCCCTTGAGAGTGGTGCTCTGGCCTGTCCTTGCCAGAGCCCAGACCTTGCGCCCCTCCTTGAGCACACCGGCTGTCTCCAGCTCAAAGCCGGACACCTCGGTCAGATCCCGGTAGAACTCCAGCACCTCACGAGGTTGGACGACCTGGTAGCGGTCGGAGACCACGGACAACGGGGCTTTGGTGTCCGAGCGAAAGAGCACCTTTTGTCCGGGAAAGTCCATGATCGAGCCCAAACCTCCTGACGTACCGCTCAAGTAACGCACCGGGGTCTCCAGGATGCTGAAAGACATCCCGGCTTGTTCAGCCCAGACTTCCAGTGGTTGACGAGGCGTGAGTTGACTGCCTAGACCATGCCAAGGCACCTCACCCACGTAGGCCATTTTTTCAACAAGATGAGCCATGACGAATTCCTTTCGAAGCGCATGACACGCGAATGAGAGAGGCGATGGGATCAACCATGACGACCGTGGTCGCCCGAAGACGCAGAGAACACATGACCACACTGCAGGCACTCGCAGTTGCCGAGCACCTTTTCATCTAAGACGTTGCCGATCTCGCTCCCAGCGATGGAGCCAGCAGCACCACCCATGAGACCGCCCAGCAAAGCGCCGGCCAAGCCACCCAAGGCCAAACCGACGGGGCCAGCGAATGCACCCACAGCCGCTCCAGATTGGGCTCCACTGACACTGCTCGCAACGCCACCGGCGGCTCCGGCCACGCCGCCGATAGTTCTGCCCGCCCTACGAGCGGACTGGCGAGAGATGACGTTACGGGAATGACATACAGGACACGTAGCCATATGAATCTCCTTGCGATAAACGCAAAAAAGCCCGGAGCACGATGTCGTGCGCCGGGCTGTGTGTTGTTGTGATGAGCTCAGACCAACTGGAAGTCGATCAAAGCAAGGTTAGCCAACTGGCAAGTGCTATATGTGCAACTGTCCGAATTCCAGATGCAAGCATCTGATCAAGGTCTTTTCAACCCAACTGAAATATTCGTCTGTAGCCACTGGATTCTGTTAATCGGATCGTCGACCAAGAGGCCGCGCAAGCTGTATCTCGGAAAGAGGAATCCCCGGTGAGTGCTACGTCCGCAACTATGGGTGAGCAACGCGATTCGCGCCCTTGTGAGTCTGGTAAAAACGAGGCCAGACCTATGGGAGATAACGTAACGTGACCGCGCTCAGCCAACTTCTCGATACTTACCGCATTGCTGCCGCTTCCGAGCGAGAAAAAGGCACCTACTTTGAAGAGCTGATCGTCTGCTACCTGCGCAACGAAGCCACCTACAAAGACCTATACGCCAAGGTTTGGACCTACGCCGCCTGGGCCGCCGATCAAGGGCTGAGCAAAAACGACACGGGCATCGACCTGGTAGCTCAGACCTACACAGGCGATGTCCATGCCATCCAATGCAAGCTGTACGCGCCGGACTACCGCCTACAAAAGGCCGACATCGACAGTTTCTTCACCGCGTCTGGCAAAAAGCCGTTCACCCACCGGCTGATTGTCTGCACCACCAACCACTGGAGTGCCAACGCCGAGGATGCGCTGATCGACCAGCAGCCGCCAGTCAGTAAGATCGACCTGAGCGACTTGGAGAACAGCCAGATTGACTGGGCGAAGTACCAGCCCAAGCTGGCGCCTACCCTCAAGCCCAAGAAAGCGCTACGCCCCCACCAGCAAAGCGCGCTGAATGCCACCCTGGCGGGCTTTGAGCGCGAGAGCCGAGGCAAGCTCATCATGGCCTGTGGTACGGGCAAAACCTTCACCAGCCTGAAGATTGCCGAAGCCTATGCCGGCGCGGGCAAGCGAGTGCTGTTTCTGGTGCCCAGCCTGTCGCTCCTCTCGCAAACACTGACTGAGTGGACGCAAGAGAGCGCGACACCGCTCCACAGCTTCGCAGTCTGTTCCGACAGCGACGTGGGTAAGAAGCGCAAGAAGGACGACGACGTGGTGCAGACCTTCACCCACGAACTGCGCTACCCGGCCACGACCGATCCCGCACGACTGGCACAGGAAATGGGCAAGCGCCATGCCGGTACGCACATGAGCGTGGTGTTCAGCACCTACCACTCCATCGAGACAATCAGCCTAGCGCAGAAGGAGCACGGTCTGCCCGCGTTTGACCTGATCGTGTGCGACGAGGCCCACCGCACCACGGGCGCCACCTTTGGTGACGAGGACGAAAGCAACTTCGTCAAGGTGCATGATGCCAGCTTCATCAAGGCAACCAAGCGGCTTTACATGACCGCAACGCCGCGCATCTATGGCGACAACGCCAAGGTGAAGGCCGAGACAGACAACGTAGCGCTGTGCTCTATGGATGACCCGCTGCTGTACGGGCCGGAGCTGTTTGTCATCAATTTCTCCGAGGCCGTGCGCCTAGGCCTGCTTTGCGACTACAAGGTGGTGGTGCTGGCCATTGAGGAAAGCCACGTCAGTCGCCGCATTCAAGACCTTCTGAAGAGCGACAACAACGAACTGCGCGTAGACGATGCAGCCAAGATCATTGGCTGCTGGAAGGCGCTGGCCAAGCAAGGCATGCAGAACGATCTGCTGGGCGACAGCGAGCCCATGAAGCGGGCTGTAGCCTTCTGTCAGGTCATCGAGCACAAGAAGGGCAGCAAGACCCATAAGGTCAGTTCCAAGCAGATTGCAGGAATGTTCCAGGCCGTGATCGAGGCCTACCAGGCCAGCGATACCGACTTGAGTGAAGAGCAAGCCAGCAGCCCAGCCTACCAACTCGCCTGCGAAGCCAGCCATGTGGATGGCAGCATGAGTGCCAGCGAAAAAGAGGCCCTCCTTCAATGGCTGAAGGAGGAACCCGCTGAAAGCACCTGCCGAGTGCTAAGCAACGTGCGCTGCCTCAGCGAAGGCGTGGACGTGCCGGCGCTAGACGCTGTACTGTTCCTCACCCCCCGCAACTCACAGGTGGACGTGGTGCAATCTGTGGGCCGTGTCATGCGCAACGCGCCTGGGAAAAAGCGTGGTTATGTGGTGCTCCCCGTGGTGATTCCGGCCGGAGTGGAGCCGCACGAGGCGCTGAACGACAACCAGACCTACAAGGTGGTGTGGCAAGTTCTGCAGGCCTTGCGCTCCCACGATGACAAGTTTGATGCACTGATCAACAAGCTGGATCTGATTGGCCGCGACCCCGCCAAGATGGAAGTCATCGCCATCACCGACAAGGTAGAGAAAAAGCAACCCGGTAAGAGCAAAGACGGCAGCGACAGCAAAGCGCGCAAGAAGAACCAGGATGCTGGACGCAATGGCTTCAGCATCGGCAATCCCGACGCTCAAGGCCCCAGCCAGGAGGAACTTCAGGGGCAACTGCAATTCGAGGTGGGCGAGGTAGAAAAAGCCATCTACGCCAAGTTGGTGCAGAAGGTGGGCAACCGCCACCATTGGGAAGACTGGGCAAATGACATAGCCAAGATCGCACGCACCCACATCGACCGCATCACAGGCATCCTGGAGAACCCTGAAAACACCACAGAAAAGCAGGCATTCGAGGCTTTTGCGTACGAACTGCGCGACGACCTGAACGGCAGCATAAGCAACGGCGAGATTGTGGAAATGCTGGCTCAGCACCTCATTACTAAGCCGGTGTTTGATGCGCTATTTGCCGACTACAGCTTTGCCGAGCACAACCCCATGAGTAAAGCCATGCAGGCCGTATTAGAGGCACTGCACGAGCACAGGCTGGACAAGGAAACCGACACACTCCAGCGATTCTACGAGAGCGTGAAAGTGCGCGCGGAGGGTATCGACAGCGCAGCGGGAAAACAGAAGATCGTTGTGGAACTCTACGACAAGTTTTTCCGCAACGCCTTCCCTAAGATGACGGAGCGGCTAGGCATCGTCTATACGCCAGTGGAGGTAGTGGACTTCATTCTTCACAGTGTCGACGATCTGCTGCGACAGGAGTTTGGCCAAACTCTGGGTAGTAAGGGCGTGCACATCATTGACCCCTTCACCGGCACAGGCACCTTTGTCACCCGTCTACTGCAATCGGGGCTCATCAACCCCAAAGAATTGCCACACAAATACAAACACGAGATCCATGCAAATGAAATCGTCCTGCTGGCCTATTACATAGCTGCAATCAACATCGAGGCGAGCTACCACAGCCTCGTTGGCGGCAGCTATGTGCCCTTTGAAGGCATCTGCATGACCGACACCTTTCAGATGTATGAAAAGGATGATTTGGTTAGTGCTTTGACGGTAGACAATAGTGCGAGGCGAAAACGGCAACGAAAGCTCGATATTCGTGTCATCGTCGGCAATCCGCCATATTCGGCAGGTCAAGAGAGCACAAACGACAACAACGGAAACATCAGCTACCCGATGTTGGATGCGCGTATTGCTGCGACTTATGCCGCCGCAGGTAATGCGACAAATAAGAATGCGCTATACGACAGCTATATCCGCGCCATTCGATGGGCCTCAGATCGCATTGGTGATGCGGGCATAATTGGATTTGTAACCAATGCAGGCTTCTTGGAGGCAAATACGGCCGACGGACTTCGAAAATGCTTGGCTGACGAGTTCTCGAGCATCTATGTCTTTCACCTGCGTGGCAATCAACGCACCATTGGCGAAACTTCCAGGCGTGAGGGCGGCAAGATTTTTGGCGGTGGCAGTCGAGCCCCGATCGCCATCTCGTTGCTAGTCAAAAACCCTGCGGCCATAGAGCACGGCCGAATTTACTTCCACGATATTGGCGACTACCTTAGCCGTGAGGAAAAACTAGATAGGCTAACTACTTACTCTAGCCTGGCTGGCGTTACCGCCCAGGATGGATGGGCACGCATCGTGCCAGATACGCATGGTGACTGGCTTCGACAGAGAGATGAGGGTTTTGAGAATTTCATCCCTCTGGGAGAAAGAAAAAACCCCGCAGCAATTTTCGAAATATATTCTGCAGGGGTGCAATCGAATCGTGATCCGTGGTGTGTAAATTTCTCTCAAAAAAGAGTCATTCAAAACCTTAATAAAACAATCCGCGCTTACGAAGTGGACGCTTCGAGGCTGGAAAAGGCTGCTGCAGAGAGCCCTGACAGAAACTTAGAAGACCTGGCAGACGAGATCATCGAAAGGGATCCTTCTATCATAAGTTGGACAAGAGGCCTTAAACGGGCGCTGGTGCGTAAACACAATATTGTCCTAGAGCCTGACAGAGTCACAGCATCTTTGTATCGCCCCTACACGAAGCAATGGATGTACCTTGGTAAAGGTTTGGTGGAGTACCCCAATGCAATTCCAAGGATGCTTTCACCAACGACTCGCAGTAATCGAATCATAACCATCAAAGCCCGTTATACTGGGTATGGACATCTCGCCCTGATTACGGATGGTGCTGTATCAGATCAGCCGGATGGAGGCGCTTATTGCTTCCCGCTGTATGTCTACGACAGCGTGCCTGAATCCGAAGGCAGTACAGGTGATATGATTTCCGAGCAAATCACCTACCATAGACGCCGTGATGCTATTACCGATGCTGGACTGGCCAGTTTCCAAGAGGCCTATCAAGGGGAGGCGATCAGCAAAGAAGACCTGTTTTATTATGTGTATGGCTTGCTGCACTCGCCTGACTACCGCGAGCGCTACGCAGACAACCTCAGCAAGGGACTACCACGCATTCCTCACGTTAGAACGGCCGCAGATTTCTGGTCATTTAGCCGTGCAGGCCGAGCGTTGGCTGAGTGGCACCTGAACTTCGAAACCGTTCAACCATACCCGTTGACCATCGAGACCAAGGGACCACTCACGGATGAAGATTGCCGTGTGGAGAAGATGAAATTTGCTCAGAAGGGTGACAAGAGCACCGTCATCTACAACGGAAAGATCACCATCAAAGGCGTGCCTGAGAGGGCTTGGGACTATGTAGTCAACGGTAAAGCCGCATTGGATTGGGTTATGGAGCGTCAATGCGTTAAAACCGATAAGGACAGCGGCATCATCAACGATGCCAATGACTGGGCCATCGAAGCCATGGGGAACCCCAAGTACCCGTTGGAGTTGTTCCAGCGTGTTGTGACGGTGAGCCTAGAAACGCAGAAGATCGTGGCGGCTCTCCCAAAGTTGGACATCTGACTGAACCGCTCCAGATGGCACTCGTCAGCATGACCATTCCCCGCACGAAATCAACCGCACCTAAAGCCGAAGCAACTCATGGCCAGGGATACGGCTGGGGGTGGTTGTCTGTACCTCCTGCGACTCTTTTGCACCAGCGGGGATCCATCACTGTCTGACGCGGGATGTATCGGTGGCTAACAACATCCACCAATCCCAAGTGCAAGTTGATGTGTCGGACTCTGCAAGCAGCCGAATTGCAACGTGAACTGCCTCCCTGAACCCTTGGTAGGTTCAGACCCCACTGCCCTTAGGTCAATGTTGGTGCGGCCGGGTGGGTGAATCGACGAACTCCCAGCCGAATTGGTCATCGTTTTGTCTGGGCTGACTGCTTTCAATCCGTGTGATCGCCGCTAGGCGTTCACTCTCGCGCATCTTGGCTAGTCTTTGCTCATCACGAAATGCCCTCAGCTGCTCGTCCCAGTGATGGGCAACCAGGAAGTTGTAGGTCGCTTCAGCGATCCCAAATCCTGCGGCTAGGACACTGGCTTGCCAAATCGCGTTGGCCAATTGCTGCGATAGCACTGGCAGAAAGCAAGCGACTGAGCATAAGCTTACCCATGCGGCTCGCAACATGAGTCGCCGTCGCAAAAGCGTCGCCTTGTCTCGCGTCTGAGCGTATCCGTCAACCCCAAGGTCTTGGCCGCTTAGAACCTCATCAACTTTGGATCGCAAGCTCCAAAGCGCCGTACTCGCGAGTAAGCAATATGGCCCGACCGCACCCGAGATGGTCGCCAAAACCTTGATATCTAGCAGTCGCCAACACAGCTCCCCCAACCCTAGACCCATAAGAGCCAGCAGGAGATGCACGAGTGGACGTGGGACGATCAGAGCGTCGATGACGCCTAGCCCACTTCTCCACTTTTCAACTTGTTCAGCAACCATTGCTTCATCAAACCAAAGACTTCCTCTGCAACAGGGAGGCCATCCCACACGTCAACGTTGATGTGTCCCGTAAGCTTTAAATCGCTTCCAGTGAGCACAGTCCCGTCCTTTAGCCGCACGGTGGGCTCGACTCCTTCTGCTGAGCGAAGCGCTGTGGCCAGCGTATTCAGGAGCTTCTGCCCATCCTTAGATGTGCTGCGATCATAGGTTACATGCAACGAGTACTTGATGTTGGAATTATTCAGTGCATCGAGGTCTAGAGCTGCCGCCTTGTCCTTCGAGATCAGCCCCTTCAGCATGCCTAGAACCCAGCTACTGGACTCTGCATCTGTGTCAATTTCAAAGTCGCGTACAGCCTTAGCGGCTGAGTCGGCGCGAAGGCTTCCCTCGTAATCATCGGTGCTAGCCGGCAGCAATGCACCACCCAAGTCGATCGATTTGACTGGCGATTTAATCGCGCGGAGTAGTGTTGACCTGGGTGGTCGAGCAGACAAGATTAACTGGGCATGGCTGTTAATCTGGTCGCTCTTCCTCAGCAACCAAGTCAGATGATCTTCGACGTGCTCCGACCGCAGCGACGGTGATTGCATAAGAACCACGTGGTTCCCGCTGACCGACATGAACAGCGTACCTTCCACCAGTTCTTGCTTCTTGCCGGATGCTGACTTGGCGACTGGCACGGCCTTCATAGCCAAGGCCGTTGCATTCTCATCATCTTCAAGATACAGCGATGCCATCCCTGGTGTGTAGCGCGCCAGGATCATGTGCAAATGACCTGTTTCTCCTTTTGCCTGACCAATCAGCCGCCAGACAGGTGCCTCCCCTTCTGGCGCAAGAGGCTCCTTACGCTGACGTACCAGCGAAAGCTTGGTCAACGCCTTACTTAGCATTTCCTCCAAAGAGGAGGTTGCCTTGAAGTCCTTGAAATGTGCGTACCGATAGCTGATCGCCTTGCGGCGCCGTTCCTTAGTTGGCATCTATCCGCCTGTATTCTGTTTTTTGACACAATCAAAGCGTCATATTTTCACCCAGCTGCAGACTGGAAATGCTTGATCGGGTGAAGGTCTGCCAAATAAATGGCCAGGGAAATTGCATCGAGATAACAAGCCGGAATTGCCCGTATGGCTCGTTGAGTAAGCTATAGGTGCACTCCTGTCGCGACAGAGAAGGCTTTGTTTAGCCCCGAACAAACACATGCAGAACAGGGCCATCCTTTACTGAACCGACTAATAACAAGTATCAAAACACAACGTCCATCCTGCCAGGCTCAAACTGAGCGATCAGCTTATCGGGTGTTCTATTGCCCTCATCCAGCCAGGCGTCATAGTCGGCCTCATCCAAGATGACCACCATTCGCTTCTCATCCTCCGGACGGTGGAAGTTGCGCATCAGCGGATGATCATCGGCGTTGACTGTCAGCATGCTCATGCTACGGATGATCGTGCCATCCGGACCACGCCACCCAGTCCAGATGCCTGCGATGCCCATGGGCTGTCCATCGCTCCGAGCGATACGAGTAGGTACGGCCTTTCCTGATCGCCAATCAGGCTCGTAGAAGGCCTCAGCTGGAATGATGCAGCGCCGCCCCAGCCTCCACGCGTCTCGGTAGCTGGGCTTTGTGGCTACGGTCTCGCTGCGGGCGTTGTAGGTGCGCTTGGCCATCGTCGTGTCCTTGACCCAGTGTGGGATCAGGCCGAACGAACCCACCATTGCCTCTCGCCAAGGTGCAACACCCTCGCCTTGCACGGCTACTTTCGGGCGTCGGATGAACAACCCCGAGTAGCCAGGCCACACATCAGCTTTGGCCCCTTCGGGCATGTCCACCTGGAACGCGCTCTTCAGGCGTTCTGGTTTGCTGACGGCTTCGTAATGGGCGCACATACCCAAAATGGTAGTCGACCTTATACTGTATGCATGTCCAGTATTTGTGATTTCAGCCAACCTGTCCCCCTTGCCGATTCCAGCCTGGTGCTCCCCTTGGCGGGAGACAAGGTGTGCGCAGGCTTCCCGTCGCCTGCTGAAGACTTTGCCGTCAACCGGATCGACTTGACGCAGGAACTGGTCACTCACCCTCAGGCTACGTTTCTGATTCGCGTAAGCGGGGACTCCATGCACGAGGCTGGGATCTTTGATGGCGACATGCTGGTGGTCAACAAAGCCCTCAAGCCTCGCCACGGGCAGGTGGTGGTAGCGGTGGTGGATGGGGAATTCACCGTCAAGTACCTGTACCAGAGGGCCGGTCGGGTGAAACTGAAGGCTGCCAACGTCACTTATCCCGACATCACGCCAAAGGACGGTCAAACGCTGGAAGTGTGGGGCGTCGTCACAGCCAGCATCAAGCGCTTTCCAACCTGAACAGGTGGTTCATGTACGCACTGGTGGATGGCAACAACTTCTACGTGAGTTGCGAGCGGGTGTTCAGGCCCAGCTTGAACGGCAGGCCGGTGGTCGTGCTGTCGAACAACGACGGCTGTGCCATCGCTCGCTCCAACGAGGCCAAGGAGTTGGGTATCAAGATGGGTG
>Ga0114984_1000403_pt1 | contig 16904 bp, 17 predicted proteins | sample Shrwel1BS1Day1_FD_96987 | JGI IMG/M metagenome (GOLD analysis project Ga0114984, IMG submission 96987) | Subsurface microbial communities from deep shales in Ohio, USA - Utica-3 well 1 S-1-Day1 | ecosystem: Environmental > Aquatic > Deep subsurface > Shale gas/oil reservoir > Produced water/Flow...
ATTCTGGGGCTACGCTGCCGACGAGCATCTGCCAAACGAGGATCTGATCAAGGAACGCTACCGCGGTATCCGCCCGGCCCCGGGTTACCCGGCCTGCCCTGATCACACCGAGAAGGCAACCCTGTTCCGTCTGCTGGAGGCCACCGGAAAAATTGGTCTGGAGCTGACCGAGCATTTCGCCATGTTCCCCACCGCGGCGGTATCCGGCTGGTACTTCGCCCATCCCGAGTCCAAGTACTTTGCCGTCGGCAAGATTGGCGTGGATCAGGTTGAGGACTATGCTGAACGTAAAGGTATATCCAAGGCGGAGGCGGAGCGCTGGCTGATGCCAAGCCTGGCCTACGATCCGGCAGAATAGACGGGGACATAGCACGCAATGACCGACACAACCGACAATCAAAGCAACAAGAAAGATCGGAAATCGGGCTCACCGGGCGTTTTGAAAATAATGCAAAGCATTCTGGCCGGCGCTTTCGGGGTTCAGTCCGACAAGCGCCGGCAAGAGGATTTCTCCAGCCACAGTCCCTGGCCCTATATCATTGCCGGACTATTGTTCACCGCGGCCTTTGTGGGCGGACTGATTCTGGTGGTACAGGCTGTGCTCGCCAGCCAGTAGACTATTGGCCCGAGACCCAGACAACGGCGAAGGCGACCACCAGTACCACTACCAGAACTGCAGCGATGGCGTCTGCCTGACTGTCTGAACGCATGCTCTTTTTCATGGAAGTACCCCTTCTCACTTTTTCAGGTCATTGTTGTTATCTTTTCAGTTAAGCAGGAAATTGATATTCGTCCAGCCTGTGCCCCGCCCGCTTATCGCCTGAATCGATAAACATATTTTGAAATAATCATTTTGGAAATAAAAACCTGGTGATATCCTGCGATCCAGATATAAGAGGCAGGACATTACCCCTATGTACGTATACGACGAACACGACCGGCAAATGGCAGCGGAACGGGTAGCCCAGTTCAGGGACCAGACCCGACGCGCCCTGGCGGGCGAACTCAGCGAGGAAGAATTCCTTCCGCTGCGCTTGCAGAACGGACTCTACGTCCAGCGCCATGCTCCGATGCTGAGGATCTGCGTGCCTTACGGCATGCTGCGCTCCGACCAGTTGCGTCGTCTCGCCCGTATCACCCGGGATTACGACAAGGGCTACGCCCATTTCACCACCCGGCAGAACGTGCAGCTCAACTGGCCGGCCCTGGAGGATGTTCCGGACATTCTGGCCGACCTGGCGGAGGTGGAAATGCACGCCAACCAGACCAGTGGCAACTGCATCCGGAACACCACCACAGACCAGTTTTCCGGTGTTCAGGCCGATGAGATTACCGATCCCCGGCCCTACTGCGAAATTATCCGCCAGTGGTCCACGTTCCATCCGGAATTCGCATTCCTGCCCCGCAAATTCAAGGTGGCCGTGAATGCCTCCGAAAAAACCGACCGCGCGGCAATCCGCATCCACGACATCGGGCTTCAGATCGTGCGCAACGACGCCGGCGAACTGGGCTTCCGTGTTCATGTGGGTGGCGGCCTCGGCCGGACACCGATGGTCGGCCCGGTGATCCGCGAATTCCTGCCGGAACTGGATTTGCTGACCTATCTCGAGGCGGTCCTGCGGGTCTACAACCGCTATGGCCGCCGGGACAACAAGTTCAAGGCGCGGATCAAGATTCTGGTCAAGGCTCTGACGCCCGAAGGTTTTGCCGAGAAAGTGGAAGCGGAATGGGCGCACATCAAGGATTCGCCGACCCGCCTGACTCCGGAAGCCATTGAGCGGATGAAGGGGTTCTTTACCGAACCGCCTTACGAAGCCCTCGACAACGCAACCGACCTGCTTGCCCGGCAACGGTTCGAGAACCGCGATTTTGACCAGTGGCTGAGCCACAACGTGGACGTTCACAAGAAGCCCGGCTACGCCATTGTAACCCTGACCCTGAAGAAGACCGGCACACCGCCGGGCGATGTCACTGATCACCAGCTCGAACAGATTGCCGATCTGGCCGATGAGTACAGTTTCGGAGAGGTCCGGGTCACCCACCACCAGAACGTGGTGCTGGCCGATGTGCGCCAGGACCGGCTGCTGGAACTGTGGGAAGCCATCACGCCCATGGGCTTCGGGACCGCCAACCTGAACACCCTGACCGACATCATCTGCTGCCCGGGCGGCGATTACTGCGCCCTGGCCAACGCCAAATCCATCCCGGTGGCCGAGGCCATCCAGCGTCGGTTCGAGGACCTGGACTACCTGTATGACCTGGGCAACATCGATCTGAACATCTCCGGGTGCATGAACGCCTGTGGTCATCACCACGTCGGCAACATTGGCGTATTGGGTGTCGACAAGAAGGGCGAGGAGTTCTACCAGGTCAGCCTGGGCGGCTCTTCCCACCATGACGCGGATATCGGCAAGATTCTCGGGCCCTCCTTTGCCCGGGAGGACATGCCGGAAGTTATCGCAAAGATTATCGATGTGTACGTCGATCAGCGTACCGAAGAGGAAGAGTTCCTCGACACCTATCGTCGGATTGGTATCAAACCATTCAAGGAGCGGGTTTATGCCTGATGTAATCAACGCAGACGGCACTATCCGTCAGGACAACTGGGCGGTGGTTCCGCGCCCGGAAGATGGTGAGTCTCTTGCCATTCCGTCAGACCAGCCGGCGCTGATTCCGGCCGATTTGTGGCTGGCCGGCTACGAGCATTTCACCGGCAATGACCGGATCGGTGTCTGGTTTGACAGCCACGATGAGCCGGAAATCATTGCGGATAAGGTCAACGAACTGCCGCTGATCGGGGTGAATTTCCCGCGCTTCGTGGATGGCCGTGGCTATAGCATTGCCAGGTTGTTGCGGGAGCGGTTTGGGTACAGGAACGAGCTGCGGGCCATCGGGGATGTGCTGCTCGACCAGCTGCAGTTCATGAAGCGGTGTGGGTTTGATTCCTATGCCTTGCGTGCCGACAAGGACATCAACCATGCGGCCACTTGCCTGAATTTCTTCAGCCAGGGGTATCAGGCGGCGACGGATACGGATTTGCCGCTGTTTCGGCGGCGGGCCGGGTGATTTGGAGTTTGGTTGAAGATGGGGTCAGATGAACAAGTTCATCAGACCCCTGAGTAAGCACCTGAGTTGGCGGCCAGATCGGGGTCTGATGAACTTGTTCATCTGACCCCATTTTCTGCCCTCGGGGTCTGAAGAAAGCTTTCTTCTGACCCCTACTTGGACGTGACCTCACCGGCTATGGTCCAGCACAATCTTGCCGGCGGACGCCCCCTTCAAAAACGCCTTCAACGCCTCATCCAGCTCCGCACGCCCGATATCCCGGGCCGAAGCTTCGGTCTTCGGACACTTCCACTCGCCGGCAAACTTCTCCCACACGGCTTGCTTGTCCGGCAAAGGAATCTCAACCGAATCCACACCCAGCAAATTTACACCACGCAGGATGAACGGCAGCACGGTAGTGGACAGTTGGGGACCGGCCACCAGGCCGCAGCACGACACTGACCCACCCGGCTGGACCTGCTTAAGCAATTCCGCCAACGGTGTTCCACCCACGGTATCCACCGCATTGGCAAAGACCGGCTTGAGCAGCGGCTTCTTTTCTTCCGCCAGGGCGTCACGGCCCACCACTTCACTGGCGCCCAGATCCTTCAGGCTGTCGGCATGATCAGCCTTGCCACTGATCGCCACAACGTCAAAGCCCAGGTTCGCCAGCAACTCGATGGCGACGCTGCCGACGGCACCGGAGGCGCCACTGACAGCCACCTTGCCCTGTTCCGGACTGGCGCCCATCTTCAGGAGTTTGCCTACACACAGGCCCGCAGTCAGGCCAGCGGTGCCGTAAATCATCGCGGTGCGAGCATCCCAGCCGGAGGGCATCGGCACACACCATGCAGCCGGCACACGGATGTACTCACCAAAACCGCCATCGGTGTTCATACCGAGGTCATACCCGGTCACAATTACCCGGCTGCCCACCGCCGGCTCACCGGTTGCCGATTCCACCACTTCACCGGCGGCATCAATGCCCGGGGTGTGGGGAAACGAGCGGGTAACGCCCTTGTTGCCAGACGCAGACAGCGCGTCCTTGTAGTTCAGTGAGGAGTGGGTGACCCGGATCAGAACCTCGCCTTCCGGCAGATCGGCCGTGCTGAGGGTCTGTTCACTACCCTGGTATTCGCCATCTTTCTCTTCCACTCGCCAGGCTTTGAATTCGCTGTTCGTTGTCATGGTGTTACCCCGTTTGTTGTCAGCTACTGAATCTTCTGGTTCCGGAAAGCGCTGAGCACGCGCCATACGGTGTGCTCCAGGGCTGCGCTGGTGGCCAGGCCCAGTTTTTCCGGGAGTGTCCGCTTGCGTTGGTATGTTACTGACACTACGTCGGCACGATCACAGGCCTCAATGAGATATTCGTCGGAGGTCTTGATCTCGTCGATCAGATTGACCTCCAGGGCCCGCTTGCCAAACCAGATGTCGCCATTTGCCACTTTGGCGATATCGACACTGGGCCGGCGCTCGGTCACGTACTCCTTGAACAGCCCATGGGTATCTTCCAGGTCCTCGAGAAACTTCTGCCGGCCTTTCTCGGTATTTTCCCCGAAGATGGTCATGGTTCGCTTGTGCTCGCCGGCGGTCAGCACCTCGAAATCCACATCGTTCTTCTTGAGGAAGCGGTGGAAGTTCGGCAACTGGGCAACCACCCCGATGGATCCGAGAATGGCAAAGGGAGAGGCGACGATCCGGTCCGCCACACAGGCCATCATGTAACCGCCACTGGCAGCCACCTTGTCGACGCAGGCCGTCAGCGGGATGCCCTTGCTGCGAATCCGGTCCAGCTGGGCGGCAGCCAGGCCATAGGAATGCACCAGTCCGCCCCCGCTTTCCAGGCGAATTACCACCTCGTCCTGCTCCGGTTTGGCAACACTCAGGACCGCTGAAATGGACCGGCGCAGCTGATCGGTATCGCTGGCTTTGATATCTCCATCGAAATCGAGCACATAGACTCTCGTGCGAACTTCCTGCTCGTCACTATCACTTTTGGCCTTGGCTTTTGCGGCCTTTTTCTCGGCTTTGGCTTCCTTTTTACGTGCTTTCTGGAAGGCTTTGCGTTCGCCTTCGTCCATCAGGCGCGCCTGAATGGTTTCCCGCAACTTCTGGTATTTGTCGTTGAGCTTCCGGATTCTCAACTCGCCCTCACCTTCGTGATCCCCACGCTCCTTTTGGGCAGCAGAGAGGATGACGGAAATGATCACGAGGGCGGCAACCACGAAGGTCACGACCTTGGCCAGGAACAGGCCGTATTCTGTCAGGAACTCCAAAATGGCTTCTCCAAATGGTTATGCAAAGACGAGAGTGTAACTTACCGAATTGACACTGATAAGCGGAGCAAAAAAATTAAAACAAGCGTTCGATCGAGCTTGACACGACCCTCTGCTGACCATAAAGTCGAATTGCGAGATCGGCTTCTCCAAGACAAGACAACCATTCAGAAGGGCAAGATAATGTCTGTAGCTCAGGTATTTGAAAAACTCGAACAGAATTTCAACGCAGACGCAGCTCAAGGCCTCGATCTGGTGTTCCAGTTCGACATTGAGGACGACAAGAACTACCACCTGGCCATCAACGACGGCTCCTGCAAGCTGCACGAAGGCTCTCATGAAGACCCTTCCGTTACCCTGATCATGAACTCCGATACTCTGCAGGGCATCGTTTCCGGCGAAACCGATGGTATGCAGGCGTTCATGGCTGGTCAGCTGCGCGCTGAAGGCGACATGATGCTGGCAACCAAGCTGGGCGAGCTGTTCAACATGGGCTGAAGCCCCGCCCCGCTCATAAAAAAACCTGCGCGCGTCGCAGGTTTTTTTATGCCTGAATAACCGATTTACTCATCCCAGAGCTGCACCGCCTGCCGTGCCGCTTCATTCTGGGGAGCCGCCACCAACCCTGAGGCTGACAACCTGACTTCGAACAGGGCGCCGTCGCGCATCGGCATGAAAGTGGCATTACCATAGACCCCCTCCACAAACGGCAAGTTGAATTGCCGGTCCAGCTCCCAGAGATCGGGCCACTTCTGCTCACTCAGCCCGATCACCGTCCTGGGCATACTCTGTTCGTTCTCAAGCGAGGTATAGCGACCACTCAGGCGCTCCAGTCGATATCCCGGTGCGACTCCCAACCAGCGAATGGGGCCCGCGAACCGGATGATGCGCGCATCCAGTTGCCACTGATCCCCCCTGACCGACTGGATGACCGGTGCCCCTTCTCCGGTCTGCAGGGTCACAACCCAGAGCTGCTCTCCCTGCCGCTGGGTGGAGACCGTCGCTACGGTCTTCATCCCTTCCAGTGACTGGTAGCCCAGCAGGTTCACGGCAATCACCAGGGTATAAATTCCGATTACCAGCACGGAGAATACCGCCATGCCTTTCAGCCAGCCCAGCAACCAACGAGGGCGGAGGAAAAACAGGAGGCTCGCAATCACCAGCACCGCGCCGACGACCGCCAGTACGATGGTTGCGAGCTCATGGGACATGGGGATTACAGGCCAACGTCGTCGAGGGAGGATTCAGCCAGCTTGAGCAGATCGGGGTTGCGGTCTTCCCGCTTCCCGATGCTTTCGATGTAATACTCAAGTGACGTCAACGCATCTGCCAGCGCTTCGAGCACCTGATGCGGGGGCGCCTGACGGGCATCGAGGAGGCGATCCTGGATCGAGGCGGCCACACGTTTAAGCACGTTGGCAGCGCCGGGATCATTGACCATCTGCAGGCCGCCCCAGATGCTGTGCAGGGTTGCCGGCAGATTGGCCAGGTGCAGCTTGTCGTAATCCGATTCGATGAATGCAGTAATTGCGCGTTTGGCGAGGGTCAGTGCACTTCTGGCCTCATCCGCCACCACGAACATCGCTTCCTGGAGGTAGACCGATTCATCCCGGTTGCGCCGGCTGCCGGCCAGGGCGTCCGTTTCGGAGGTGATACCGCGAGTGACGATCTGCATCACGGCGTCCTCGACCCCCAGAACGGAGTCGGCCAGGCGGTAAAGCTCATCATCGCCAGGCAACCGGTTGTCTTCTTCCCACTTGCGCAACTTGGCCGCTTCATCCCGGGAAATGCCGGCCAGCTTGTTGAGGTCCAGCATCACCAGGGTGTTGGCGAGTCGCTCGAGGGCATCGGCGATGGACGACAACTCTGCCAGATCCGGCTCGATACCCCTCTCAATGATGTCGAGTTTATCCTTGAGCTGGTTGAGCTCATCCTGCAAGGCGTCCGACAGGGACTTGAGTACATCGCTACCCGGGCCATACAGGCGACGGGCATGGGCTTCCAGCATTGCATCCGGAAATTCCGCGGGCGCCAGGCGATAAGCCGAGAGAATGCGAGTCACTTCCGGGTTGGCAGATCCGCTACGGTAAAGCATGTAGATCAGGTCCCGGATCAGTGAGTCCGGGGCATCCTTGGTCGTGGCCACCTTCCCGACATAAACCACTTCCCGGGCGTACCGCTCTATCCGCATGAACATGCGTTTGCGAGCCTTGGTGAAGATCATTGCCCGATCAAGCATCGTGTCCGCAACAATTCCCAGCAGGCACCACATCTGCCCCATGGGCGCGCCCTGACACAGCCGTGCAAATCCACGGGCGGCACGGCCGAACAATTTCTTACTGACCACATCATTGCGATCCCGCAAAACGCCCAGCAACGCCACCTGGAAGGTCAGACGCATCCGCCGGGCCATCACCTCGTAGTCCGCTTCATTACCTTCAAATGCAGCAAGATTGAGATCGGCGCAGAAGTCCGGACGTTCTTTGACGTCCACGTCAAAGAAACAGGATTCCGGGTAAGGTTTTTCGCGGCGGGCTTCGCGCAGATCGTTGATGACCGGCAGCAACAGTTCCGGATGGTCCTCGCGCTGCTGGTGGTAGTACTCCACGTAGCGACGAAGAATAAACAGCGCGCTGTTCAGGGTGGTAAGCAGAATGTTCTTGTCGTCATTGGCACCGACTGGAACGTCATTGGCCATGGCAACCGCTTCCTGGCATAGCAAGGTGCCGCCACGAAGCTCAACGAGGATGAAAATACCACGCAACTGGTTCAGGTAATCGACACAGTTCTGGAGGTCTTCCCCGCTCTCGCGATTTTCCTGGAAACGCTCAAGGCTGGATTCTGCCTGCTTGATGGTCTGTTCTATCTCGCTTTTGACCAGATCAAACGACTGCGATTTCGTCGCCAGAGACGATTGAACCATAAACGCTTCCTGTCTGATTTGCGGAGACTACCGCGTCCCGTGCCTGACATTCAGCCCGGCCACGAAACGCCGGGCTTTGTTGTTATAGATCGGTTACACCCTGCCCGATCAATTCTCTGTTCGCAAAAAACTGGCGAACTTATCATTACTTATAACACAAAACTCATGTTGCTCAACAAAGGCGGAGTGTAACAATTGGTACACGCTGACCCAGTTCTCATTCCGCCTGTTCGAGCTTGCTCCAGAGGCTTTCGCCGGACTGTTTATCCAGCATCGCGATGAACTCGTCATGGGCACTCGCCTCTTCACCGGAGGCCCTTACTACTGAAAGCCGGGGGCGGTCGGCCTTGAGGCGCCGGATGCCACCGGCCGCGCCGCCGTCTTCCGAGCCGGCATCCAGGGACAGCGCGGTCTGGCCGCCAGTCATCAGCAGATAAACATCGGCGAGGATCTCGGCATCCAGCAGTGCGCCGTGGAGTTCCCGGTTGCTGTTGTCCACGCCGTAACGTTTGCACAGGGCGTCCAGGCTGTTTTTCTGGCCCGGGTGTTTGGCGCGGGCGATGGCCAGGGAATCGACGATGCCGCAATGGTCGGCGGTTTTGCGTATCGGCTTAAGGCGAGCGAACTCCGCATCCATGAAGCCGACGTCGAACGCGGCGTTATGGATAACCAGTTCGGCACCCTTGATGAATTCGAAGAATTCCTCAGCGACCTCGGCGAACTTTGGTTTGTCCACCAGGAATTCATTGGTAATGCCGTGAACGGTGATGGCTTCGGCCTCCACCTCACGCTCGGGGTTGATATAGACGTGGTAGTTCCGGCCGGTCAGCTCACGTTCGACCACTTCCACACAACCGATTTCAATGATCCGGTGCCCTTCATTGGGATCGATGCCGGTTGTTTCGGTATCCAGTACAATTTGTCTCATGCTTCACTCAGCTCCGCTACGCCACGGTTTGCCAGTTCGTCAGCCAGTTCGTTGTCGGGTACGCCCGCATGGCCCTTCACCCAGTGCCAGTTGACGCGGTGCCGGGCGGTTTCGGCATCCAGTTCCCGCCACAGGTCGTCATTCTTCACCGGTTTTTTCGCGGCAGTCTTCCAGCCGTTGCGTTTCCACCCGGCCATCCACTCGGTAATGCCCTTGCGGACGTACTGGGAGTCCGTGTAGAGCTCCACATCGCACGGACGTTTCAGTGCCTCCAGACCTCGGATTGCGGCCATCAGCTCCATGCGATTGTTGGTAGTGTGCAGTTCACCGCCGTGCATGGTCTTCTTGGCGTCGCCATAACGAAGCACCACGCCCCAGCCGCCACGACCGGGATTACCCTTGCAGGCACCGTCCGTGTATAGAATTACCTTATCCGCCATTCAAACTCCTGAATCCTCGTTAATCCTGACCCTCGGGGCTCACGCCGCCCGGGCCACGATAGCAGCCCCGCGAGGCGCCAACCGCTCCCGTTCCGGGCATGGCAATGACCTTGCTCTTGCGCCAGGCCGGCTGCCTGGGAATACGGCCATAGACCCGTTTTTTGGCAAGGATACAGTAATAGGCGCCGAGAGGCAGGAGACGATTGCCCGCCAACCGGCTATCGATCCAACGATAGCTGTGCCTGCCGGACCGCTGCATGGGAAACCTGAAAAACCGGGTTACGGACGTATCCACACTGAACCCGAGCAGCCGGAGCCAGTCCTCCATCCGCCCCCGGAGCATGAAACGGCCGCCCCAGGGGCCTTCCTGCTGCCGTGACATAAGCTTGCGCAGGCCCCACAGACTCATCGGATTGAAGCCAAGCAACACGATGGTGCCTTCACCGCGCAATACCCTTGCGGATTCCCTAAGCACCTGGTGCGGGTAAGGTGAAAAGTCGGGGGTGTGGTGCAGGATGACCAGATCCATGGAGTCCGACGGGAAAGGCAGCTCATCGGCATCACAGACCGCCACGCCGTCGGGCATGTGGGGGAACCACCGCGGCGTGGTCATGATCTTTTGCGCGAAATCGGTGCCGGTGGCCAGCGGAAGACGGTGACTGACACCGATCTGAAGCTGCCGCGCCCCGATCAGGCTGCCCAGCTCATAGTCGCAGAACCGGCGTTGGTCCGCCAGCAGCGCCCGACCGAGGGGGGACTGGAACCAACGCTCGAAATTCTCGTGCCTTGCCGGATAGTCAATGTTGCCGGATCTGACCACTACCCTGCCTCCCGCCTTGTCAGCCTCCAGGTTGGGGCCACAGATTTAATGCTCTATCATACCAGTCACATTCTACGAACACATGTGGGGCCGTATGCTGACCATTTCCGCAATTCCTGCTTTCAGTGACAACTACATCTGGTGCCTGGCCGATTCCGACACCAAAAAAGCGCTGATTGTTGATCCCGGGCAAGCTGCGCCCGTGGAGGAACACCTGGCCGCCAATGGCCTGACCCTGGATACGATCCTGGTCACCCACCACCATCCGGACCATGTTGGTGGCATCAAGGATCTGGTCAAAGCCCACCCGGACTGCCGGGTAACCGGCCCTGCCGAGTCGCCGTTCAAGGGCTCCACCAACCTCGTCCACCCCGGTGACGAGGTTGTCTGGGAATCGATCACTTTCCAGGTTCTGGGCGTTCCGGGCCACACCCTCGATCACATCGCCTACTTCACCGACGTCGAGGTCAACGGGCGCCCTGTGCTGTTCTGTGGCGACACCCTCTTCGTCTGCGGCTGTGGGCGGTTGTTCGAGGGCACTCCCGAACAGATGCGGCAATCCCTGCAGACCCTGCGCAACCTCCCGGAAAAAACTGCGGTTTACTGCGCACACGAGTACACCCTGGCCAATCTCAAGTTCGCCCGCAGCTGGCTGCCCCGGGACGAAGGCCTGAAGGCGTTTGAGGAACAGTGCCAGAAAGCCCGCGAAGCCGGCGATCCCACGGTGCCGTCGGTGCTGGGTGAAGAAAAGCGCCTGAATCCGTTTCTCCGCTGGGATGATCCGGTGGTTGTGGATGCTGCCCGGAATTACTGTGCGCAGAATGGGCTCCCGGCGGATTCGGAGAATGCCATTTTTGCGGCCATTCGCCATGGCAAGGACAACTTCTAAAGACAGGACGGGGTCTGAAGAACACTTTCTTCTGACCCCATTTTCAAGTCCAACTCCGAAGACGGGGTCAGATGAACGAGTTCATCAGACCCCATGCTAATCCCCCGGGGTCTGAAGAAAGCCTTCTTCTGACCCCATTTTCACTCCGGGTTCACACTCCCTATCGTCATCGTAACGAGACGTTTCTTGACCCCCGGAAAACCGCTCTCATAGAATCGGTTGCACTTTTGTGACCCAACCCATTCATCAGGTCAGATTTTCCAAGGTATCATCTGACTAAAGCCCTGATCCGGAATTGCCTATGTCGGTCAACCGATTTTCCTTTTTACTGCTGGCTGGTGCCCTGACCACCGGTTGCTCCACTTTTTTCTCTCCGACCAGCGACCCTCTGGAATCCGATCAGGTCACCGTCGCCACCGGCGATGAAGACCTGAAAGATGCTGTGGAATCCGGCCAGGCGGCCGATGCTTCCGCCGATGAGCCCCTGGATGACGCCATTGGAGCGGATCTTCAGGCCACCGCGCGGGACGCCCGGGAGAAACTGGATAACCCCGAGCAACAAGCCGATGACGGCGAGAAGGAGCGGGATCTCTGGAACCGCATGCGCCAGGGTTTCGCCCTGGATCACGACGTGGACAATGAGCGGGTCCGGGATCAGCTCAACTGGTATGCGAGCCACCCGAAATACATTGACCGGGTCGTTGACCGGGGCAGCCGGTACCTGCACTACATTCTCAACGAGACCGAAAAGCGCGGGCTGCCGGCCGAATTTGCGCTGCTGCCGGTAGTCGAAAGTGCCTTCGATCCATTCGCCTACTCCCACGGCCGGGCTGCGGGAATCTGGCAGTTCATTCCTTCTACAGGCAAGTACTTCGGTCTGACCCAGAGCTGGTGGCATGACGACCGTCGTGACATCGTCGCCGCCACCGACGCAGCCCTGCGCTACCTGGAGCGTCTGACCGAGCGGTTCGACGGCGATTACACCCTGGCACTGGCGGCCTACAACAGTGGCGGAGGCACCGTCTCAAGTGCCATGCGGCGCAACCGGAAAGCCAACCGGCCAACCGATTTCTGGTCCCTGAACCTGCCCCGTGAAACCCGGCACTACGTTCCCAAATTAATTGCCCTCGCCAAGATCTTCGACAAACCGGAAGACTATGGCATTACCCTGCCGCCGCTTGAGGATACTCCCTACTTCGAAGTGGTCGAGACCGGCTCACAACTGGACCTGGCCCAGGCGGCCGAACTCGCCGGTGTCGATATCGACGAGATCTACCTGCTGAACCCGTCCTACAACCGCTGGGCGACCAACCCTGAAGGGCCACACCGCCTGCTCGTCCCGGTGGACAAGGCAGAGAGTTTCCGCACCGCACTGGCAAACTTCCCCGTCGATCAGCGGGTGTCCTGGCAGAACTACAGCGTCCGGTCCGGCGACAGCCTGATCACTATTGCTCGAAAGTTCAACACCACGCCCTCTGTGGTCCAGGAGGTCAACAAGCTGAACTCGGACCTGATCCGTATCGGTCAGAACCTTCTTATCCCGTCCGCGTCACGCGGTTCGGATGCCTATGCTCTCAGTGCCTCCCAGCGCCTGGAGCGCAAACAGGAACGCAAGCGCGATGGCAACCGGGTTCAATACACCGTACGCCGTGGCGACACCTTCTGGGATATCGCCAGGGAGCATCGGGTCTCTGTTCGCGAAGTGGCGGCCTGGAACGGCATGGCACCGGGCGATCCGCTGATCCCCGGCAAGCAGCTGGTGATCTGGTCCAAGACCAGTCAGCCCACGGTACTGGCATCCAACAGCGCCCGGAGCGAGGCCATGGTCCGCAAGGTAGGGTACCGGGTTCGCAAAGGTGATTCTCTCTATGCCATTGCCAACCGATTCTCGGTGAACGTGAATGACATCGCGAGCTGGAACGACCTGAATAAATCACGTTATCTGCAACCCGGACAAAGTCTGGTACTCTACGTGGACATTCGTAACAGTCCGTAAGCGAACTATGACAAGAACACGGAAAGCCTCGTACCTTACGTCCCTCATTGCATCGCTGACCCTGTTGGCGGCCCCGGTAACCCAGGCCGCCGACGAAGCGGAGAACCTCCAACCGCAGCACGGCATTGCCATGCACGGCGAGCCGAAATACCCGGAGGGGTTTTCCAGCTTCGACTATGTCAACCCGGACGCGCCCAAGGGCGGGACCCTGAAGATGGCCGTAGTCGCGAACGGCTTTGACTCGTTCAATCCCTTCGATATCCGGGGTGTCGCGGCAGCAGGCATCAGCACCTACCTCTACGATACCCTGCTGGAATCTTCGGATGACGAGCCTTTCTCCGCTTATGGACTGATTGCCGAATCCCTGGAAACCCCGGAAGACCGGAGCTACGTGGTCTACAACCTGCGCGAGGAGGCCCGCTTCAGTGACGGGGAGCCGATCACCGCAGAGGATGTGAAGTTCTCGTTCGAGATCCTGACCACCAAGGGCCACCCGTTCTACCGCAACTATTACGCCGATGTGAAAGAGGTTGTCATCGAGGGCCCAAGACGGGTGCGCTTCAATTTCGGTGAAACCACCAACCGCGAACTGCCACTGATTATTGGCCAGATGCCCATTCTACCGGCTCATTACTGGGCGGATCGCGAGTTCGGGGAGAACGGCCTTACACCTCCCGTTGGCAGTGGCCCCTATCGTGTCGGAGATTTCGAGGCGGGTCGTTCAATCACCTACGAACGCTTAGACGACTACTGGGCCGAAGATCTCGGGGTACGAAAAGGTCGCTTCAATTTCGATCAGATCCGCTACGATTACTACACGGACGACACTGTCGCCCTGGAAGCCTTCAAGGCGGGCAACTTTGATTTTCGCCTGGAATCTTCCGCCAAGAACTGGGCAACAGCCTATACCGGCCCCATGTTCGAGGACGGCTCCGTCATCAAGGAAGCCATCGAGCACCACCGCCCGTCCGGGATGCAGGGTTTCGTATTCAACACCCGGAAGTCCATCTTCAGCGATCCGAAGGTCCGCGAGGCTCTCGCCTACGGTTTTGACTTCGAATGGGCCAACAAGAATCTGTTCTTCGGCCAATACACCCGCACCTCCAGCTATTTCGAGAACAGTGAACTGGCTTCCGATGGCCTGCCCGAGGGTCGCGAACTGGAAATCCTCAACCAGTACCGGGACCGGTTGAGTGAGGATGTTTTCACCGAGGAGTACACACCTCCCACCACAGAGGGTCAGCAGGGTCTTCGCGAGAATCTGCGCACCGCATTGCAGTTGCTGCGCTCGGCCGGTTACGCCATCAAGGACGGCAAGATGGTGCACACGGAAACCGGGGAGCCCCTTGCCTTCGAGATTCTCCTGTTCCAGAAAAGCTTCGAGCGCATCGTGCTGCCCTTCAAGAACAACCTCGCCAAGCTCGGCATCGATGTGACGGTTCGTCTGGTGGACAGCAACCAGTACATCCAGCGGGTGCGTGAGTTCGACTACGACATGATCACCCAGGTGCTACCACAATCCGACTCACCCGGTAATGAGCAACGGGAGTACTGGCATTCCTCCACCGCTGACGTAATCGGCTCCAGAAATTACATGGGCATCCAGAGCCCCGTGGTTGATGAGCTGGTGAACATGGTCATCCAGGCACCGAGCCGGGAAGAGCTGGTGCAGCGTGTACGGGCCCTGGATCGTGTCCTGCTTCACGGCCATTACGTGATCCCGCACTGGCACCTGCGCAAGGACCGCGTGGCCTACTGGAGCCAGTTGGAGCGCCCGGAGGTCACACCGAAGAACGGTATCGACCTGAACAACTGGTGGGTAAAACCCTGACCCGGAATCCATGACCCAAGCAGTAACGGAAGGAATCCTCCGCTAGATGGGCATTTACATCCTCAGACGCCTGGCGCTGATCATTCCGACGCTGATCGGGATCATGCTCCTCAACTTCGTCATCGTGCAGGCAGCACCGGGCGGGCCGGTCGAACAGCTGATTGCCGAGATGGAAGGCCACGGCAGCAGTGCCCTGGCCCGGGCCGCCGGTGGCGATACCGGCGGCGAAGTTGCCTCCGGCTCCGGTGACAGTCGAAGTTCCCGGGGCATCCCCGAAGAGCTCCTGAAAGAAATCGAAGTCATGTACGGCTTCGACAAGCCGCCTCACGAACGCTTTTTCAAGATGCTCGGGGACTACGCCACCTTCGACTTCGGCGATTCCTTCTTCCGGGAACGCAGCGTCATCGACCTGATCCTGGACAAGATGCCGGTGTCGATCTCGCTGGGGCTCTGGTCCACCCTGATCATCTACTTCATCTCCATACCCCTGGGCATCCGAAAGGCGGTCACGGATGGTTCCCGCTTCGATGTCTGGAGCAGCTCGGCCATCGTGATCGGCTACGCCATCCCCGGATTCCTGTTTGCGATCCTGTTGATCGTTCTTTTCGCCGGCGGCAGTTATTTCGACTGGTTTCCGCTGCGGGGCCTGACCTCCTCCAACTTTGAGGAACTGACCTGGTATCAAAAGATCGGTGATTACTTCTGGCACCTGGCACTGCCGGTGACCGCCAACGTCATTGGCGGCTTTGCCACTCTCACCCTACTTACCAAGAACTCGTTCCTGGATGAGATCAGCAAGCAGTATGTGGTGACGGCGCGGGCCAAGGGGCTGGATGAGAAGCAGGTTCTGTATGGCCATGTGTTCCGGAACGCCATGCTGATTGTGATCGCAAGTCTGCCCGGCGTACTGGTCGCCCTGTTCTTTACCGGCTCGCTGCTGATCGAGGTCATCTTCTCACTCGATGGCCTTGGGCTTCTGGGCTTCGAGGCGGCCCTGAACCGGGATTACCCGGTGATCTTCGGTACCCTCTACATATTCACCTTGATGGGGCTGATCCTGAAACTCGTCAGCGACATCACCTACGTGCTGGTGGACCCGCGCATCGATTTCGAGAGTCGGGAGGGCGCGTGAGCATGAAAACCCTGACTCCGATCCAGCAACGCCGCCTTCGCAACTTCCGGAATAACCGGCGCGGTTACTGGTCACTGTGGGTCTTCGTCGTCTTGTTCGGTTTGTCGCTGCTCGCCGAGGTCATCGCCAACGACCGGCCGCTGGTGATTTCCTACAACGACGAACTGTATTTTCCGGTAGTGGAGTCGGTGCCCGAGGAAACCTTCGGTGGCTTCCTCCCCACCGAGGCCGACTATCGGGATCCCTTTATCTCCGGGGAGATAAAGGCCAACGGCTGGATGGTCTGGCCGCCCATCCGCTTCAGCTATGACACCATCAATTACGATCTGGAAATCCCCTCACCCGCACCCCCCAGCGCGGAGAACTGGCTCGGCACCGATGACCAGGGTCGGGACGTGGCCGCGCGGGTCATCTACGGCTTCCGGATTTCGGTGCTGTTCGGCCTGACCCTGACCCTGGCCAGCTGCGTGTCGGCGTGGTGGTCGGTGCTATCCAGGGCTACTACGGCGGCAAGGTGGATCTGCTCGGTCAGCGCTTCATCGAGGTGTGGTCCGGGCTGCCGGTGCTGTACCTGCTGATCATCCTGTCCAGTATTGTTCAGCCCAATTTCTGGTGGTTGCTGGG
>Ga0114984_1000405_pt1 | contig 16831 bp, 13 predicted proteins | sample Shrwel1BS1Day1_FD_96987 | JGI IMG/M metagenome (GOLD analysis project Ga0114984, IMG submission 96987) | Subsurface microbial communities from deep shales in Ohio, USA - Utica-3 well 1 S-1-Day1 | ecosystem: Environmental > Aquatic > Deep subsurface > Shale gas/oil reservoir > Produced water/Flow...
ACTCGGCAGTGGGATTGCTTGGGGCGCACTTTAAGAAAACCGCCCCGTTTGAGTGGATTCGCAGCGGTCGGCTACAAGCCGACGCCGAGACTCGGCCCGCCCTTTTGCCGAGCGAGGTGAGCACGAATCCATTCAAAAAGGGACTCAGCGGTTTTCTGTGCGGAACAAGTAACCCATGCCGAGTTGGCCAGGAACAGCAGCGGTGACCAGCGCTTAATCACCAGCTCTGTGCGACACAAGTAACCCGCGCTTCAGCCGACAACTGCTTTTTTTCTCCCCGGCACGAGAATCACAGCCATCGCGCCAAGAATCAAAACCAATGCTGCAAAGTCAGGCCAATGCGGTACCTCACCCAGGAAAAAACTCCCTGCCATCACACCCACCACCGGAATAATCATGATGGACAAGCTCGACACAATGGGTGGTAGCGATTTGGCCAGGCTAAACCATGCCACTTGGCAAAATGCAAATACACCGAAAGCGTTGTAGAAAATTGGCCACCACTGCGACCAACCCTGCGGCGCACCCACATCGGTTCCCTCAAACCAAAAACCAGCCAAACCCATGGCTACAATGGTCGGCGGCATCATGGCATGGGTGAAGGTGAGGGAATGCAAACCAGTGGGGTAATGCCGAATCAGCGTAGTACCAAACCCCCAACACGCGGCAGCCACCAGCATTAGCACAACGCCCAATGGGCTGCCTGCAATGGCTGCAAACTCAGAGGAGAGCAGCAACATGGCTGCCACCATTGCCAGGGTTAAACCGATCCAGCCACGGCGCCCCACCGGGTGCGCAAACGCAAGGCCCGACAACACCGCCCACACAGGCATGGTGTAGCCCAAAATAGCCGCGCGGCCCGAGCTTAGTTCCTTCACAGCCAGAATACAAAACAGGTGCCAACCAATCATGTTCGGAATGCAAAGCAAAGCAAGCCTGCCCCACATTTCGCGGGGAACCTTGAGCGACACCTTCATTTGCCGAGCCACAAACCACATGGCCACCATACCAAACACCATGCAAAGGGTGCGGAAATGCAAAGGTGGGTACTGCGTTACCGCGTACTTCATGACAGGCCAGTTCAAACCCCAAATGGCGGTAATGCCAAGGAGTAACTGGATTTGAGGCAGGGATAATTTTGCAGCTGGCACGTAAGTGAACGATCATTCAGTAAAGTGCCCCAGTGTAGTGCATTGGCCCACTCTTGCCCCTAGGGGCTTGCCCTGATCCTGTACAATAGCGACACCTTCCAACTGTTCTCGCATGCAATGGCCAGCAATCGTTTTTCGCAATTCTCATCGTTCCCGAAACGCCTTGCACACAGTTGGCAACACAGCAACTCCATGTTGTGTGTGGGCCTAGACCCCGACATTTCCCGCATGCCCGAAGGCTATGGCACAAGCCCCGCAGAAATTGAACGCTTTTGCATCGAAATTGTGAAAGCCACTGCCGAGTTCGCTTGCGCCTTTAAACCTCAAATTGCCTACTTTGCAGCCAACCGGGCCGAGGCCGCGCTGGAAAATATTCTGGCGTATGCCAATGAAATTGCGCCACACGCCACCACTATTCTGGATGCAAAACGCGGCGACATCGGCGCCACAGCCAAGCAATACGCGATTGAAGCGTTCGAGCGTTACAAGGCCGACAGCGTAACACTGAGCCCTTACATGGGCAGCGATTCCGTTGAGCCCTACCATGCCTATTCTGACCGGGGGCTTTTTCTGCTGTGCCGCACCTCCAACCCAGGAGGCAACGACCTGCAATTTTTAAACACTGAAAAAAGCGAACCGCTGTACCAAACAGTCGCCAAACTGGCCACCACGGCCTGGAACCCCCACCAGCAAGTGGGCTTGGTGGTGGGTGCAACCTACCCCGAAGAAATTAGAACCGTGCGTGCACTGGTGGGCGATTCGCCCCTGCTGGTGCCTGGCATTGGCGCACAAGGCGGCGACTTGCTGAACACGGTAAAAAATGGCCTGTGCAGCCAAGGCTGGGGCCTGTTGATCAATTCATCACGCGCCATTTTGTACGCCAACAGCACAGCCAGTTTTGCAAGCGCTGCCGCACTTGAAGCGCGAAACACCCGTGACGCAATTCAAGCCGCAAAAGCCACGGCACTTTCAGGCTAGAATCAAAGCAATACACATATTCATGTTCAGGTAAAAAGAGCCCCACCGGCCGGCCTGCACTGAGGAGACAAGGATGAAAATACTTCTGGCCGAAGACGACAGCTTGTTGTCTGAAGGTTTGTCGCAGTCGTTGCGACAGGCTGGCTACGCCGTGGACTGCATGTTCAAAGGCAGCGACGCTGACACCGCGCTGACCACCATGAATTACGACATTTTGATACTCGATTTGGGCCTGCCAAAAATGAGTGGCTTGGAGGTGTTGCGCCGCTTGCGCGCACGCGGCAACAACATGCCTGTTCTAATCCTGACTGCGGCCGACAGCGTCGAACAACGTGTGCAAGGACTGGACGCCGGTGCTGACGATTACATGGCCAAGCCTTTCGACCTGAAAGAACTCGAGGCCCGGGTGCGCGCATTGGCGCGACGTGGCACAGGTGGCGGCGCCAGCATCTGGAAACACGGACCACTCACCTTCGACCAGGTGGGGCGCATTGCCTACATCAACGACGACATGCTCGACCTTTCGGCACGTGAAGTGGGTTTGCTGGAGGTATTGCTTCAACGCGTGGGCCGCTTGGTCAGCAAAGAACAATTTGTAGACCACCTGTGCGAATGGGGCGAAGAGGTGAGTAACAACGCCATTGAGGTTTACATACACCGCCTGCGCAAAAAAATTGAAGTCAACGGTGTTCGAATTGCCACGGTACGTGGCTTGGGTTATTGCCTTGAAAAATTTGTCGAGAAAGAAGCCACACCCGATGCCAACGCCAACACATAAGGCGGGTGCCTGATTGGCTTGGTACAAACGCAATCCACTGGCCTCGGGGCGACAACAACGCCGCTCGCTGTTTGGCGAAATTCTGGACTGGATGCTGGCGCCCCTGCTTATTTTGTGGCCCATGAGTATTGGTGTTACCTACCTGGTCGCCAAGTCAATTGCCAACGATCCCTTCGACCACATTCTTGACGACAAAATCACTGCGCTGGCCCAAGAAGTGGCTGCGCAAGCACCCAGCGACCAGTTTTCCATTCCCAAAGAAGCACTGGAAATTTTAATGGCCGATGGCACCGACCAGTTGCGCGTTCAAGTGTTGGGCAAAGGTGGCGAATTTTTATTGGGCGACGAACGAACCCTGCCCATTCCGCAACGCGAGGCCCGGCAAATTGGCGTGGTGAACTTTCGGGACATTGTGGTCAATGGCGAAGACTTTCGCGCAGGCCACCTGTGGATTGAACTGCCCACCGTGGGCGAAAACCGGTTCATGCTGATTCAAATCGCGGAAACATTGGGCAAACGCGATGGCTTGGCCAACGAAATCATCAAAGGCGTGATTCTGCCCCAGTTCGTTATTCTGCCCCTGGCTGTATTGCTGGTGTGGTTTGGCCTGTCGCGGGGTATTGCCCCCTTGAACAGCCTGCTGGACATTATCCGCAACCGCAAACCCGACGACCTCAGTGCCCTTCAAACCAAAGACACACCCGAAGAATTGCTGCCGGTTATTACCGCCTTGAACGAGCAACTGGAAAGGCTTGAACAAACCATCGACACCCAAAAACGCTTTGTGGCCGATGCGGCCCACCAGCTTAAAACACCCTTGGCAGGCCTGCGCATGCAAGTGGAATTGCTGAGCGATGAAACCGACGAGGCTGCAAGACTGCGCAGCCTGCGCCGCCTGAAAGTGGGCACCGAACGGTCAACCCGCCTGGTCAACCAACTGCTGGCGCTGGCCCGCACCGAGGCACCTTCGGTATTGCAGTTTGAAAAACTCGACTTGACTCACATTGCGCGAACCGTTACCCGCGACTTCGTGCCCGAGGCCATGAACAAACGCATCGACCTGGGCGTTGAAGTGCCCGATCACCCGGTGTACGTGAACGGTCAAACTCTGATGCTGACCGAGATGATGAAAAACCTGGTGGAAAACGCTTTGCGCTACACCCCAGAGGAAGGCTGCGTGACCGTGCGGGTGGACGACAGCCCCCAACGCGAAGCCATTGTGCTTGAAGTGGAGGACGACGGCCCTGGCATTCCGGAAGGCGAACGCAACCTGGTATTCGACCGTTTTTACCGCGTTCTGGGCACCAGCGAAGACGGCTCGGGCCTGGGGCTGGCTATTGTGCAGGAAACTGCACACCAACACGATGCCAACGTGAGTATTCATGAGAATCCGAAATCCAGCCACCCCGACAGACCTGGCACCTTGATGCGTGTCAGTTTCCAGCCTCGCCACCGGCAAATGGAAGATTGAATGCTTAAAATACAAAGTCAACTTTTCTAGAAGCACCCAATGAAAGCAAAAGGCAGTGAATGGCACGCCCCGGAAGACGACAACCACAAACTGGCCAACCTGTGTGGCCCAGTGGATGCCAACCTTCGGCAAATTGAAGCCGCGTTGAATGTAAAAATTGCGCGACGCAACGGCACCTTGAATGTGGTGGGCGACAAGGAAAATGCCAAGCAGGCTTTTATCCTGATCAATCATTTTTTCGAGAAAAGTGACAAACCGGTTACTGCCGACGAAATTCAACTGGCCTTGGTTGAACTGAAAAATACCAACACCGTGGCCAGCACCAAGAAAGAAACTCCGGTGATTGCCGGAGCGGATGAACCTGTGGTGCTGCGTACCAAAAAAGGCGATCTGCAACCGCGAACCGAGCGCCAGAAAGATTACCTGAAGGCAGTGCTGGAGCACGACCTGACCTTTGGTATTGGCCCGGCGGGTACCGGTAAAACCTACCTGGCCGTGGCTTGCGCCGTGGATGCACTGGAACGCGACAGCGTAAAGCGAATTATTTTGACTCGCCCCGCCGTGGAAGCTGGCGAACGCCTGGGATTTTTGCCGGGTGACCTGAACCAGAAAGTAGACCCCTACCTGCGCCCTCTGTACGATGCGCTTTACGATTTGGCAGGTTTCGACCGTGTGCAAAAATGGTTTGAGCGCAACGTGATTGAAATTGCGCCACTGGCCTACATGCGCGGCCGTACTTTGAGCCATGCCTTTGTAATTCTGGATGAAGCGCAAAACACCACGCCCGAGCAAATGAAAATGTTTTTGACCCGAATCGGGTTTGGAAGCAAAGCCGTGATCACCGGCGACGTCACACAGATTGACTTGCCACGTGGCCAGCAAAGCGGCCTGGTACAAACCCAACATGTGCTGCGCAATGTAAAAGGCATTGCCATGACCTACTTCACCAGCGCCGATGTAGTGCGCCACCCACTGGTGGCCCGCATTGTTGAAGCCTACGAGCGTTTCCACAACCCTGAACGAACCGGCACTGCTGGTGAAACCAATGATGAGTAAAACCACAGCGCCGGTCAGCGTCGCCATTCAATGGGCCGTGCATGCCGACCACCCTCCCTTCTCGGAAGTGGACAACAGCCGCATTCGCCGCTGGGCCAAAGCCTGTTTCATGGACAGGGCCGAAATTACCATTCGCCTGGTGGGCGAAGAAGAAGGCCGGCAATTGAACCGCGACTTCCGCGGCAAAGACTACGCCACCAATGTGCTGACTTTTCCCATGGACATGCCCGACCTGGGCGCCGATTCTGGCCTGCCTGTGTTCATGGCCGACATCGTGATTTGCCCCGCCGTGGTGGAGCGCGAGGCCGCTGAGCAAGGCAAAGACCCGATTGACCACCTGGCCCACCTGATTATTCATGGCTGCCTGCACGCCCAAGGCTATGTGCATGAAAGCGACAATCAAGCCGAATTGATGGAAAACCGCGAAATTGAAATTCTAAAACGTTTCAAGATTTCAAACCCTTACGTGATTTCAGCCAAAAAATAGTGGCTTTTTGCCCGCGCAGGGCTTGACCACTTTTGAAAACTTGGCCATAATCGCGGTCTTCGGTTGAGGGCCAACGCCCAAAAGCGAAATGTGGGTCGTTAGCTCAGCTGGTAGAGCAGAGGACTTTTAATCCTTTGGTCGTGAGTTCGAATCTCGCACGACCCACCACAAAATACAAAAAGCCTGAGTTTCAAAACTCAGGCTTTTTTCATTTCCGCCCTGCTTTGGATGTGTCGGCCTTTTTACATTATTGGCATTCTTCGTGTCACAAACACATCTAAATCTTTATCACCTTCAGTAACAGCAAATCACCACCAAAAATTTCAATGGGGTTTGTCTGATGAATGTGAAAGCACTTCTCGCCCTTGGCGCAACCGCAGCACTCCTGTCCGCTTGCCTGTCCAGCGGCGAAACCACCTCCAGTTCGAGCACCAGTGGCGCAGGCCAACCAGTCACCCCCAGTGAAACACCCTTGAAACTGTCCGAATTCTCGGTGGCCAACGGCTGCTTCGGTTTGCAATCGGCATTCAGCAGGCAGTTTGTACAGCCCGCTGCCACCCGTTATGCTGCCGGCCCCGCCACACAGGCAGAAAACTTCACCCTTCGGCCCACGGAATTGGGCAAGTACCTGATTTACGGCAGCGACCGGCAAATGGTCACGGCCCAAGGCAACACGCTGGTGGCCAGCGCCGAGCCCACGGATGCAGCTGTGTGGCAGGCCAGTTTCGACAAGGATAAAAGCCAGTTCAGCTTCACCAACGCGGCGGGCCGGTTTTTGGCGCTGGATGAAACTGCCGGGCTAACCACCACCAGTGAACAAACCGAACGTACACAGTTCAAATTGGCCCCCGCCAGCGATTGTGCGGCCTACCCCGAAATGCCCACCGCCATGGAAGGTACGCCTTATAAAGGCAAAGGTGAAAACCAGCCCATCATCGGCTTTGCTGATACGCACACGCACATGGGCATGTCCAGCGAAATGTCACTTGATGGCAGCGTAGGCCCATCCGCAGGTGGCGTGCTGTATGGCGAGGTGGTTCACCGTTTTGGTATTCCCCATGCCTTGGGCAGTTGTGAAGGTTTCCACGGCCCCAACGGTATTCGCGACGCCAACAACATTCTGGAAACTACACCAGGTGCACAACACGACACGCAAGGCTGGCCCACATTTGTGGACTGGCCGCGCCGCAACTTCTTGACCCACCAGGTGATGTACCACGCCTGGGTTGAACGGGCATGGCGGGCAGGCCTGCGCGTCATGGTGAACCACGGCACCAACATTGCAGCATTGTGCCGTGTAGGCCAAACCTACGCTGGCAAACCTGAAGCCGACTGCGATGACATGAGCGTGGCCAGCAAACAGGTGGAATACCTGTACGACGTGCAAGACTATGTAGATGCACAATTTGGCGGCCCCGGCAAGGGCTGGTACCGAATTGTAAAAACCCCGGCCGAGGCCCGCAAAGTGGCCAATGAAGGCAAGCTGGCCGTGGTACTGGGTGTTGAAGTGGCGCAAGTGTTCAATTGCGGTGTCACCTTTCTGCCCGGTGGTGGCGAAATTCGCAAATGTGACCAGGCGCAAATTGACGAAGAAATCGACAAGCTGTGGGCACTGGGCGCACGCCATGTGTACCCCTTCCACGACATTGACAGCTCCTTGGGCGGTGCCGGTATTTTCAGTGGCGACGTGATCAACTTTCTGAACTTTCTGGACACAGGCTCCTTCTGGAAAACCACGGAATGTCGCGACTTCCCGAGGAATGAACCCTCGGTGCGTGAACCTGGTGCAAACATGACCACCGCCGTACCCGGCAGTAGCAGCAATGCACTCACAAAAATGTTGCTTGAAGCGGTGGGCGGTATTACACCCCTGTACCCGGACGGCGTGCGTTGTAATGCCCGTACGGTGACCGACCTAGGTCAGTACGCGCTCACTGCACTGATGAACCGCGGCTTTGTGATCGACATTGACCATGCAGCCTTTCACAGCAAAGACATCATGCTGGACTTGGCCGAGAGCATGAACCCGCCCTACCCCATGGCGTCCTCTCACGACGCACACGGTGGCCTCACCAGCGATCAAGCCATCCGAATGCTGAAACATGGCGGTGTCATTTATCCCTACAAAGGCAACGGCATCAAGCATGTTGAGTTTCTGGAAAAGCTGAAGTTCTGGCGCAACAAGGCTGGCCTGAACAACACCCTGCTGGGCTTGGGCTACGGTGCAGATGCCAACGGCTTTGGTGGTCACCCTGGCCCACGGGGAGGCGACAGTGTGCCGGTTCAATACCCCTTCACTCTGTTCCGCGGTGAAGGCTGGGGGCCGCGTTATCAGTCCTTGCCCGCTATGAAAGTGAACATGTTGACCATTCCGGAAAGTGGCAAGTTCTGGCACATCGATGAGGTTGGCATGGCGCACTATGGCATGGTGGCCGACTTCGTGGAAGAAGTACGCCTCGAGGGCGGCGGCGAAGCCATCGATGCGCTGTACAACAGCGCTGAAGCTTATGTACGTATGTGGGAAAACGTGTACTACCGCAATAATCCTAAATGATTGCGTATTTACTAGGCTCGGTGCTGCTGGCAGCACCGGCCACCGCCATGGCACATGCATTTGGTGAACCGGTTCAACTGCCCATGCCTTATGGACTGTACATCGCAGGTTCGGTGTTGGCGCTGGTGTTGTCGTTCGCATTGCTGGCTTTCAGTGGTCGGCCTGGTAACACACTACTCAAGGGGCTGAACGCGCAGTGCATATTGCCCTGGCCTGCCTGGCCAGCACAGTGGGTTCATCGGGCACGCGCAGCAGGCTCACTGTTCTGGTTAAGTACCCTGGTGTTTTGCATCGTCACGGGTTTGGTGGGCAGCAATGACAGCCACCGCAACTTCAACATGACCTTCTTCTGGATTCTGTTTGTGCTGGGTGGTGCCTATGCTGCAATGCTGATTGGCGACTGGTACAAGTACCAACACCCATGGCGCTTTTTGCTGCCTGGGAACTGGAATGGAATTCGAAAATACCCGAGCTGGTTGGGCCACTGGCCCGCCTTGCTGCAATTGGTTTGCCTTGTTGCCATTGAACTGTTCTTTCACAGCACACCACGCAAGCTTGCCTTGCTGTTGATTGCGTTTGGCCTGTTTAACCTGGCGGGCATGTGGCTGTGGGGCACCCGGCGCTGGTTGCAACGTGGTGAATTGTTCGCCGTGTTGTTTCGAATATTTGCAGCCTGTTCACCACTGCGCAAAATACGCAGCACCGATGGAAAATACCGCTGGCGAATTGCCCTGCCCTTTTCCGACCTTCGCCGCCTTCGCCTGTGGCACCCTGCTCAATGCCTGTTCGTGTTGTTTTTGTTGTCGTCCACAGCTTACGATGGTCTGCGTGAAACTGCTGTGTATTTCAATATTTTCTGGCAAGACCCCCTTGGTATTTTGACCATCGCATTTGGTGATCACCCGCTGAAAATTTATCCGCAAGTGCGCCCCTGGTTTATTGCCTGGGAAATTGTATTGTTGATCATGTCGCCGTTTTTTTACTTGTCGCTGTTCGTGTTGTTTCTCGCCTTGGGGCGCAGGCTGACTGGCGGCAAACAAAGTATTGGGCAGCTGTTACGCCGCTATTTGCCAAGCTTGGTGCCCATCGCCGTGGTCTACCACTTGACGCACTACTACACCTTGCTGTTTAGCCAGGGTTTGAAAATTCGGGGTTTGGCGTCCGATCCCTTCGGCTGGGGCTGGAATATTTTCGGCAATGCCATTACAGGTCGTCTGCCGTGGCTACCCGACATGGCCAACATCTGGACCAGCCAAGTGGTGCTGATTCTGGCTGGGCATGTGGCTGCCGTCTGGCTGGCCCACCAGCAGGCTTTGCAACTTGAACGCAGCAACAGGCTCGCCACGTTAAGCCAGCTGCCCATGCTGCTGTTGATGGTGGTGTTCACCAGCGTGGGGCTTTGGATACTGGCCCAACCGCTGCAGGGTTAGTCCATCAACCCGGCATCTTGGTGGTGCGCAGGTAAGGCAGCTTGATATCAATATTTCCGAACTTCTCAGTGGCCTGTTCATTGTTCAGCGACAAGGCAACAATCACATCCTGCCCCTGAACCCAGTTCGCCGGCGTTGCAATCGGCTTGCCATACGTGGCCTGAAGCGCATCCAGCGCACGCAGTACTTCCGCAAAATTTCTTCCCACTGACATGGGATAAGTCATCGACAGCTGCATTTTTTTGTCTGGACTGAAAATGAACACCACGCGCACACTGGCCGAATCGGCAGCCGTGCGGCCATCAGGCAAGTAGGCATTTGCGGGCAACATGTCCAGCGCCTTCGACACTTCAAGCGACTTGTCAGCGATGATTGGAAAGTTTGCTTTCGCACCGGAAAATTTCTCAATATCACCTTTCCATTGGGTGTGTTCTTCAACACCGTCAACAGACAATCCAATGACCTTCGTACTGCGTTTTTTCCATTCCTCGGCCAGCTGTGCCACTGCACCGAACTCGGTAGTGCACACGGGGGTGAAGTCTTTGGGGTGACTGAAAAGAATCGTCCAGCTGTCGCCGATGAAATCGTGCAACATAAAACTGCCTTGGTCTGTTTCCAGACTGAGGTTGGGTACCTCGTCATTAATTCTCAAACCCATTGATATCTCCTTGTTGAGGAATTTCACGGAACTAGTTGCCAAAGCCTTTCAGCAACGTGGCAGTCAGTTCATTCAAAGTCCCTAAGGGTACTCGCTTCTTCGGCGTCAATCCATCAGTAAAGCCCATGGCTTTGAAACGGTCCAGCAGGCGCTTGTCTTTTGAAACAATAAACACAGGCACATCCCATGGCGTCGGTTCTCGCGACACACTGCCCGTAGGCTGATGGTCACCAATCATTACATACACGGTTTCTCGTGGCTCGGGCTGGCTGAAATATCCTGCAAGCCACGTATTGGTGTAGTTGATCGTACGCAGGTAATCGGGTTTCATGTATTCCCAATTCACAGGCTCGGCTTGAGCGCGGGCTGCTGCTGCCGAATCGAATGGCTGGGGGCTTAACAGCTTTTTCCAGTCAGGCTGATAAGGTGGCACTTGATGAAACGGAAAGTGACTTGAAATGGTTGGGAAAAAAGTGAACCGGGGCTTGGCCGATTCATTGCGCGGGTACAACTGCTCTACGCGCGCCGCAGCATATTGGTCTGGAATTTTCCAGAAACCAAATGCCGGGCCTTCATAGTTCAAGGCAGGACCATCAATGTATTGGTCAAAGCTGTAAAAGGCGCGCTCAACCCACTCCCAACCCACAGAATGATAAAGGCCAAAGGTTTCGTAACCCTCTCGCTCGAACACATCCAGCAAAGTGGGCCGCTGGGTGGTTAACAGCACATCGTGTTTGCGCGAGTCTTTCAAATCAATGCCCGACAACACCGACAAGTGCGCAAGGTCGCTTGCACCGCCAATCGTCGGCGACACATAAAATGCAGACACCACATTGCGGCCGCTGGCCAAAATGGACTTTTCAAGTTGTGCGCGGGTTTGTGCAACAGCCTCTGAAGAATCTTTCTGGTCATAAAGTACAGCGCCATATGTTTCCAGAAAGATCATGTGCACATCGCGCTTGTTCAGCGCCGCCAAGGCAGGTGTGTGCGGGTTGGCCAAAGCCTCGTCGATCACCGTGGTGGCTGGCAACAACTGCGCCGCACGCGAGGGCACCAGTATGTCGCGCAGTTTCATCGCCTCTTTCCAGTAAACCGGTACTACAGCCTTGGACACAAAAGTGGGCTTGTCCGGGTCTTCGGAATAATTAACAAGTACCACCATACCAACCAACAGCAAGGCGCTCCAAAACCACAGCGTTTTTGCAACGGGTTGCACTGCATCGCTCACGGTGTGCATGGCAACAAGCAGCAGCCGGTAATAAGCCCACACCGCAGCACAAGCCGACAGCACAACCACGGCTGTCAGCCACACAGGCAAGCCCTGCACGGTAACCCACACAAAGCGCGGAAGCTGTGGCACATCCCAGTACAAATTGACCGGACGCCCCAATAAATTGGGCACCACCACATCCGCATAATGACCAAATGCCATCAGCAAATACAGCGCAGAAACAACGCCCAGTGCCCGTACGGACGGCTTGCCAAACACTGCAACCCATGCAGAAAGCAACATGATCAGGCACACAAACTCGGGCGATACGCCCAGGTCGGGCAGCACATACACCGTAGGCCAAATAGCCGAGAAGCAAAGAGTGGAATTTAAAAAGATCAAGGCCAACAACAATTGACCGCTGAAGCGCCACTTCGACACTTCGTTGGTACCACCGAGGCCTAAGCCAAGACTGCTTCGCAGTGCTGTATCTGTAGAACTCATGACTGCTTTACACCAATTTCATTGTGCACCACAGCCCTGGTGGGTGCAGCACTGAGTAAGGAAACGACAAACGCCGCGACAAAGGGCAAGCTTTGAGAGACCAGAACAAGGCACCAAGCCAGGTTTTCTTTGGAATCAAAGCCCAACCGAAAATAAATCAACCCCACAGCACACAACAACACAAAAGCCAAAACAGATTCATCACGCGCTGCATTCACCGCATGCAATACAGCCATTCGACTGGCCATTTTTGGGGTGCGAATAAACGGAATTTTTCGCCCCACGAACAAACCCGACAAGGTGGCGCGCCCGATTGCATAACTCAGCGACAGGCCCGCCAAGGTGGCTGCCATGGCGGTGCGAAAACTGGCCTTGACCTGCACCAGATACAGCGTAAACAGTTTGGTGATCTTAAATGCAAAAAACATGATGGGGACTACGCTAATCAATAGCGGCGGCGCATTGAAGGCCAAAGGATCGAACAACATCAAACCCGACCACAGCACGGCGAGCAAGGTAAAAACCAGATTGATGCCATCAGCGATCCAAGGCAACCAGCCCGACACAAAGTGGTAGCGTTGCCCTGCGGTTAACTTGCTTTGTTTGAAACCAAGCAACTGGCCCGCGTGTTCGCGCAAAATTTGCATGGCACCATAAGCCCAGCGGTGTCGCTGTTTTTTGTAATCGGTGAAGGTGTCGGGAATTAAACCGTGCCCATAACTTTGGTCGATGTACACCGCTTCATGGCCCTGCTCAAAAATTCGCAGCCCCAGTTCGGTGTCCTCGGTAATGGTGCTGACCCCCCAACACCCCACCTGTTCAAGCACCGATCGGCGAACCATGGTCATGGTGCCGTGCTGAATAATTGCGTTGCGCTCATTTCGGGTCACCATGCCCAAATGGAAAAAGCCTTTGTACTCGGCGTAGCACACCGATTTGAAAGCGCTGTCCACACCATCGCGATAGTCTTGCGGGGCCTGCACAATCGCAATCTCGGGTTTTTTAAACTCGGGGGCAAGGTCTTTCAGCCAATGCGGCAACACTTTGTAATCTGCATCAATCACAGCCACCACCTCGGCTTGCGGGCAGGTTCGCTCCAGAGCGTAGTTCAAGGCACCTGCTTTGTATCCACTCAAGGGGCTTACATGAAAAAAGCGGAAACGCTCTCCCAAGTATTGGCAATGCGCCTGCACGGGCCGCCAGGTGGCTTCGTCTTTGGTGTTGTTGTCCACCACAATCACTTCAAAGTGGGGATAGTCTAGCCGAGACAGTGCATTCAACGTATCGATCAGCATTTCAGGCGGCTCTTCATACGCCGGCACATGTATGGAAACGAAAGGCAGATGGCATGCGGCGAGCGCACTGTCGTTTTCTGCACCCTTGGGTAAGGTCAACAGCCTGCGCCTGGTGCTATACCACATCGCCTCAGCCCATTCATGGGCCTCCGACATCACAATCACAAACACACCCACCACGCCCAGCAGCAAAAATACCGAGATCGCCACACTGGCCCAGGTGTGGTACTGCAAGGTGAAGTCGTAAATCACATAAATAATCAGGGATGAAATGACAAACGCGTTGAAAATCAAAAACGTGCGCCCGCTGTCGCGCAGGGTTTTGCTGTCAATGAGCAACAGGAAGGTCATCATCAACGCCACCACAATGGACGCGGCTGCAAGCAACTTCCATTGCGGTATGGCAATAATCGGTCGATCGGGCTCAAACTTTGGTTCGCGGAACGAATCGAACACGCCCCAGTGTCCGCCCACACTGCCTTCGATATCCGATTTCCAGGGTTGATCGAAAGCTTCCATCACGTAGAACACCATGTTCTCTTGTTCTGCGCGCTGGATAAATCGACGCAAAAACTTAGCCTGATTGGCCTGGGATGCATCAGCCTGTTTGATGGTGCGCCCATTGCTGGGCCAACCCACTTCGGTGACCACGATTGGTTTTCCGGGAAACGCCAACTGCAATCGCTTGTAGGTGTTGATTGAAAAATCGACCGCATCATCCAATGCAATGCCTTCCCAGAAAGGCAGCAAATGCACAGCAAGGTAATCCACATGCTCGGCCAGCTCCGGGTTTTTCAGCCACACATGCCAAGGTTCCGCAGTGCTCACAGGAATGTCCGTTTCAGCGCGCACCTTGTCCAGGTAAGCAGTCATTTGCTTCAGGTTCAGGTCTTCTCGCAGCAAGGCTTCGTTGCCGACAATCAAGCGAATCACATTGTACGGCGGCCTATGGGCCACACTCAGCAAACGCTCAAGTTCTTTTTCGTTGGCTTGCAGGTCGGGGCTTAACCACGCACCCAAGGCCACATTGATGTTGTGTGCTTTGGCCAGCGCGGGAATTTCTCCGAAAATACCCGCCACGGTGTAGGTTCGAATGGCCAGCGTTTTACCGGCCAACAGGGACAAATCCCGGTTGATGTCTTCAAGCTTGGGTTCGATGTTATCAATTGGGCTTTGTCCGGCTTGGTAGGGCGAAAATGCGAAGCCTGGAATAACCCGATTCCAGGGCGGCTCCTGAGCAGGTTGGTTGATATAACCGTAACCCCCGACAACCAGCAACACAAAAGCAAACAGTGCAAAAACGGAGGGCATGGGCGTACTGCTTTAAAATCGATTCAGTGAATTCTATCTTGACCACGCAGATGCGCAAGAAGTTCTTGCAACACTGCACCTGGTTGCTCAGCTTGAAGAAAATGACCGCAGCCCCTCAAGGTGCAACTTCGTACCCCTTTCGGAAAATATCGGGCATCGACCATGGGCTCAAGCAAGGCCGCCTGCATGCAACCATCATTTTCACCAGCTAGCACCAGTGTCGGTACATGCAGTGCTTGTCTCGACAAGGCATAAATGGAACGGGTCGCAGCTCGGTGCAAGGTGAACAGCGAGCGATAGTAGCGTGTTGCTGCCCAGGCCACACCCGGATTTGAGAATACATCAAACGCGAGTTGAATCTCGGACTCTGCATATTTCCAGCCCGGAGACCAACTGTTCCAGAAAGCCCGAATTCGACCAAACTGGTTGGCCACCAACCTGGCTGGTGCGGAAGCTGATTGCATTTCGAGCATATAAGCAGAAAGTACCAGCTGCTTGGGCAATAATCGCCAAGCCCTTTCCACTTTTTGAAATGGCGGAATGGCCAGCAAACTGAGGGTTGTCCATGCCTGCGGGTCGGTGGCCGCAGCGGCCATACCTGCCACGGCACCCCAATCATGCCCCACCAGGTGAACCTCTCGCCCTTGAAATAAATTTCGCCAGGCCAACAAGTCAAGCCCGGCATTGAACGGATCATAAGCAGCGCTTGGGCTGACTGAACCGGGTGTGTACCCGCGAAGCCACGGCCGCACCACAAGGTAGCCCGCCTGCACCAGCCCCTCGGCCACAGCATTCCAGCTGTGTGGTGTGTCAGGGAAGCCATGCACCAACATGGCGACAGGGCCATTTTCCGGGCCTTGCACCATGGCACTCAGCTGCAAGTTGTCTCGCTGCAATTGAAGGATGGAATCTGTTTTGTTCACTTCAATACTCACCGGCAATCAGGCTGATATTGATTATAGATGGAATGAATCAGCGCTATCATTGACTACAACCATTTGGAGATTTGATGAGAATCGCACTATTCTCAGACATTCACAGCAATATTCACGCACTGAATGCTTGCCTGAATCACGCCAGGGAACAATCGCCCGATCAATTGGCTTTTCTGGGCGATTTGGTGGGCTATGGTGCTGCACCTGCTGAAGTCATGGATGTAATCATGTTTCACGCCAGCGAGGGCGCATGGGTGATCAAGGGCAATCACGACGAAATGGCACTGGGCTTGAACAACCCAAGCATGATGGAAGGTTCAATCGGTGCCGAATGGACGCGCGCGCAACTATCCAAATCACATCTGGATTTCCTGGAGAATCTGCCACTCGTACTGAACCATGAAGGCTGTTTATTTGTGCACGCCAGCGCCAAAGAACCGGGCGCCTGGACTTACATCGACTCTGAATTGCGCGCCGGCCTTTGTGTCGAGGTTGCAGACCAGGAGTGGGGCGCGAACAGGGTGTTCACTGGTCACGTTCACCATCAGGTGCTGTTCTATCAAACCGCGGTTCAAAAAATGATGCGATTCGTTCCCACCCCGGGTGTGCCCATTCCACTATCAAAACAACGTCCCGTTGTTGCCACGATTGGATCGGTGGGTCAACCTCGGGATGGTGACACGCGGTCTATGTATGCATGCTACGACAGCGAACAAAGCACACTGACCTTCCATCGTGTGCAATATGATTTTGCTAAAGCTGCCCAAGACATTCGAGAAGCGGGCTTACCCGAAAAACTGGCCCACAGGATTGAGCACGGACGATGAGCAAAATTGAGACTGGTGCCAACACGATAGACGGGTTCAAGGTTCTGGACTGCGTCCACAGCGGCGCCATGGCGCGGATCTACCGGGTTGAATACGACCAGCAACTCTCACACGGCAAACCGGATCCCGGCTTTCCGATGGTCATGAAAATTCCAAGAATGCGCCACGAGGATGGCGCAGAAAACC
>Ga0114984_1000406_pt1 | contig 16823 bp, 15 predicted proteins | sample Shrwel1BS1Day1_FD_96987 | JGI IMG/M metagenome (GOLD analysis project Ga0114984, IMG submission 96987) | Subsurface microbial communities from deep shales in Ohio, USA - Utica-3 well 1 S-1-Day1 | ecosystem: Environmental > Aquatic > Deep subsurface > Shale gas/oil reservoir > Produced water/Flow...
AAGTGGAGTTTTTCTGGTAGCATTTTGTGCGCGGCTGAAGACTTATGGGGCTTTTTTTGGCGACAAGAATCATAAGGCTTTCAGCCGTTTTTGTTTATGCGGTCATGAGAAATCCGGGCTAACTCATTCAGAAATCCGGGTTTTCCCCGGATTTCTGCGTTTTACAGGCGCACTTCTCCTGCGCCCGCCAGCAAATATCGGCGAGACATCCACAGATTCGACAGGGCAAACAGCGTGACCAGCTGCGCCGTGTTCTTGGCCAAACCACGGAAGCGCACCTTGGTGTAGCCGAACTGACGCTTGATCACTCGAAACGGATGCTCGACCTTGGAGCGCACCTGCGCCTTGGCCTTCTCGATCTTTCGCTTCGCCTTGTACAAGGCACTGCGCTTACTGAGTTTCTTGTAGGTGCTGCGCCGAGCCGCAATCTGCCAGATGACTTCGCGCCCCTCATGCTCGGGACGCTTCTCCACCCCGGTGTAACCTGCATCGGCGCATACTACGTTTTCTTCACCATGCAGCAACTGATCGACCTGCGTGACATCGGCCACGTTGGCTGCCGTGCCGACCACGCTATGCACCAGGCCAGACTCGGCATCGGCACCAATGTGCGCTTTCATGCCGAAGTAATACTGGTTGCCCTTCTTGGTCTGGCGCATCTCAGGATCGCGCTTGCCGTCCAGGTTCTTGGTCGAGCTGGGTGCATGAATAATGGTGGCATCGACGATGGTGCCCTGGCGTAGTGACAAGCCTCGATTACCCAGGTGGTCGTTGATCACGGCCAGGATGCCGGACGCCAAACCGTGCTTCTCCAACAGGTGGCGGAAATTCATGATCGTCGTGTCTTCCGGGATGCTGCCCTGGGTCAGCGACAGCTGGGCGAACTGACGCAGCGAGGTGATCTCGTACAGCGCTTCCTCCATCGCTGGGTCGCTCAGCGCGAACCAGTTTTGCAGCAGATGAATGCGCAGCATGGTTTCCAGAGGATACGGCGGTCGACCATTACCTGCCTTGGGGTAGAACGGATCGATCAGTGTCAGCAGCCCCTTCCATGGCACTACCTGTTCCATCTCGGCCAGAAAGTGCTCACGCCGGGTCTGTTTGCGTTTGCCGGCGTACTCGGCATCGGAAAAACTCATCTGGGTCATGCGGCGCGGCTCAGGGGGGCGGGAATGCTATTTCAACAGATCAGCAGGAGCTTGTTCGGAGTTTCCCTAACGCTATCGTTTTCGACCTTCATGGCGAATACGCGCCTTTGATCGGCAAAGGCATCCAGCATTTCAAGGTGGCCGGTCCGGCAGACGTTGAAGCCAAACGCACCATTGATGACGGTGTGATATACCTTCCGTACTGGCTGCTCTCTTATGAAGCGCTTGTGTCAATGTTTGTAGATCGCAGCGACCAGAACGCACCTAACCAATCCATGATTATGGCGCGTGAAATCAACCACGCGAAGCGAAAATACCTGGAAGATAACGGCCAGCAAGATGTGCTGAAGCACTTCACTATTGACAGTCCGGTTCCATTTGACCTCGATTTCCTCATGATCAAGCTGAATGAGATCAACGTTGAGATGGTCGCGGGAGCACGCGGTGAGAAGCAGGGTGATTTCTTCGGAAAGCTTGCCCGCATGATTTCCCGGCTTGAGAATAAAATCTCCGATAGACGCCTCGGATTCATGTTCAATGGCGGTGGAGACGTTCTGGATTTTGCCTGGCTTGAGAAATTTACCACTGCCGTACTGGGTAGCACTAATGAGAATGGCAGGGCCGGGATCAAAATCATTAACTTCTCAGAAGTCCCATCAGATGTTCTGCCTCTGATCGTATCCCTGGTCGCACGGGTGACGTTCTCCGTTCAGCAATGGACGCCTTCTGAGCTACGCCACCCCATTGCTCTTCTGTGTGACGAAGCGCATCTCTATATGCCTCAACGCAACATGGCCGACTCTGCCGATGATATCTCGCTCGATATTTTCGAGCGTATCGCGAAGGAAGGCCGTAAATACGGTGTCAGCTTGGTGGTGATAAGTCAGCGTCCGTCCGAAGTGAATAAGACGATGCTCAGCCAATGTAGCAACTTCGTATCCATGAGGCTGACCAACGCCGAGGATCAGGGCGTAATCAAGCGTCTGCTTCCCGATAGTCTTGGCGGATTCAGTGATATTTTGCCGACCCTCGATACAGGCGAAGCTCTGGTTGTCGGTGATGCCAGCCTGCTGCCAAGCCGGATCAGGATCGACGAGCCCAAAAACAAACCAAATAGCGGTACGGTCAATTTTTGGGATGAATGGCAGAAGCCAGTCAAGGATAAGCGCTTGCTGATTGCCGTCGATAACTGGCGCAAGCAGAACATTCAGTAACCGCGTCACTTAGAGACCTCAACGGGGCAATACCCTTGAGGTCTTCCGCCAACTAATCATGTTCCTGCTTTGCGGCATAGGGGCTCGACACGAAGACTGCTATTGGCCGGTCGTAACCGACAGGGGCCATGTCGAAGCCGGCGGCCACGTGGAATCGTAGGATTGGAGTGGATAGGGTTTCGTACCTCATTCAGGGTGAATGGCCAGACGCATGCAAAGCACGGCCATCCTGATTCGAGGTGATGCACTCAACGACGATTATCCTTCTACTCGTCACAGAGACTACCAGTGATGGAGCCGCTGGCTCGACTCTCCGAGCCTAGAAATTCAGATAGGCAGGGGCCGTTCGTCCACCACAACGGCATCACGCGTGAAGGGCAAAGCACGGCACTGTATTTATATACAGCCAAGTGCTAACCTCTCGACTGGCTTGTGGGCTCCTTTGGCGGGCACAAGAGTACTTGGCTTGAGTCTGGGGCTGTGTCGTGGCCGAGGCCACTGCCTGAAGGTAGTCTAAGAGTGATGCTTGAGGCACATTGCCATCGTGATGTAGATTTGCGGAATAAATTGGAGTAAGTCAAAGGGATTTTCCATGGATACAAATATAAATTTCGCTGTCGTCCATGAACTGATCAAAGATCAGCACAAAGATATTCAAGAGCCTGACATCAGAGAAATTGTGCTCGACCAGGGAAAACCAGCAGTTTGCAAGTTGATTCTCGGTGCCACTTCGATCTACGGAAAGAAAAACAACGTTGCGCACTACGGTATATTTGCGAAGAAAACTGATAGTGGATTTCCTGCGAAATTTGAAGCCTATTCAAAAATCGCGATAACTGAGAAGTCTTTTCTTGAGATTACGCATGCGGCGATGGCCGAATTGCAGGTTGCGGCAAGCGATGCCCCCGCATCTTCGGGCGGCTATATTCTTTTCGTCGACTACGAGACTCATCAGGGGCGCTTTTTACTGGTGGCGATGCTCAAAAAGAGAGACGGTCTCCGACTCAACGAGAATCTTGAGCCGGAAGAGCTTATTGAACTCGATTTGAATAGTCTCTATCACGCTGCTCGCATAAACTTCGGAAAATACAAAGAGTATACCCAAGCCAATGATGAGCAAAGACAGGAGCTCAGCTATCTTAGTTTTCTGAGCCAAAGTGCAGCGCGCGCCGCTGCTGGATATTTTGTCAAAGCACTAGGTTGCGCTACGGGGACAGCATCAGCCGCAGCAACAAAGAACCTGATCCAAGAGGGTGTTCAATTCTTCCGAGATAGACCTAACTTGCGTGGTAACCGTCTAGCATTTAGAGATGACTTGCTTCGCTATCTTGAGAAACAGAAGGATATAGGAGAGCCAGTAAGGCTTTCGGAAGTGGAGCAAATCGCGCGGCAGTATTTCCCCGCAGAGGTAGAAGGCCAAGCAGATGATTTGGCCAATGAGCTGACCTCGCACTTGAATAGTGAGGCTGTAGGAGTTCCAGTAGAATTTCCGGTTAACAAATCCGTTCTTGGTAAATATACACATGTCGTTTACAAATCGGATAACTGGCAGATAAAGTTTGACCGCAATGCCTTAGGTGAAGGTGTGGATGCTGAGATCAGGTTTGTTGAGAAAGAAGGCAGGCTTGTGATCAACAATCTGTCTAAAGAAGCCATCACGGTTATCCGCCAAGCAATTGCAGATAAGGCCGATATAGACAAGGCGGACTAAAAATGTCCTCTGTTGTTGATTTTGTTACTGCATACAGAGATCTGGGGCGCCCAGCGCTCAGCGTAAACTCTTTTGACTTTTCTACTGACATTTACAGCTCTGCGGTAAGTGCGTCAATTGCTCTGATGAGGGCTTCTGGTGTCGGTCGATTTGACGAACTCCTAGTCGACGGAACGGAAGTTGATGCTAACAGTTACGACTTCTCAAAAGCTTGGAGCTCTATTGGATTTACATATAAAATCGATACTTCCGGAAATGTTCCGGTATTTAGAAGCTTTGATCAGCTCATGGCGCGATCCAAGAGCTTTCTTCGTAGTGAAATCCCCGCTCACTTCTACTTAGTGGATGATGACATACTGTCATCTGAAGACCCGATTGATGATCGAGTAAGCTCACTAAAATCCATTTGCAAGTTGATCGTCTGCCTTGCAGATTTGGCCCATTTTCACGACGAGAAAAATTCAAGCGATGAATACAAGCTCGTATTTGTCGCAGAGGACCCGGCCAAGGGGGAGCGAGCCATTACGCTGTTCCCATACTTGGACAGGGAGATTCTAGCTTGTAATGTTGGAACCGAGCTTCTTGATAGTCTCCAGACTAGCAATCTCGACAATAATCCTCACCTGCTTAAAGAGCGATCAATTTTTCGAGCAAGCTTAATTGAATACCTCTTGGGTGAAGCCGGCGGTCGAGAGCGATTCAGAAAACTTATCTCGACATGGGATCAATTTCGATCTCTCTACGAGAACAATTTATCTACCTATCTTAGCGGCTTCTCGTTTCACAAGGCCAAGCAAGAAGTAGCCACGGCTCAGCTAACTATCGCGGACCAAATGTCCAAGGTGGTTGGTGAAATCAGTGGCAAGATATTAGGCGTGCCAGTATCCTTAGCAGTCACAGTTGCTATAACCAAGGCGGACGGAGTACTTGAAAGTTCAATCTTTGTTTTGGGTATCATGCTGGCTTCCGCGCTTATAGCGGAGACTTTAGCCGCTCAGAGGCTCCAGTACGAGCGAATAAAACACTCCAGAAAGATTATTTTTGCGACACATCAGCAGAAACTAAGTCAATACCCGGAAGATCTACGAAGCTTTCTCGAAGAAGCTATTCGCGGGCTTAGTGCTAACGAGCGAAAACTAAGTAGATCACTGCGTGCTCTGAGGCTTGTCTCGTGGAGCCCGGCAATAGCAGCTATCTTAGTTCATGCATATCTGTATCGCGCTGAATTATGTACGTCTTGGAATAGTGCCCAATCTACTCTCGTGAATTTCGTAAGTTACACCCATTGCTGATGTGGTAGCTGCTAGGGCTGACGGGCTCGGACATTCTCATGGGGCAGGAGCACCCATCGACTCAATCTCGTAGGCGCTCTGTGGCCGCTTTTGGCCGGTTTTTGCCTGTTGCGACCGGTCGCTACGGGCCGATCCTCACTGATCGCGAGCATCAGGCTAGGACGATAGTTGTCGCGGATGAAGAAAAAACCGGCAGCCCGATGGGCTGCCGGCATATGCAAATGGATCATGCTGCAACCAGCTGCCGTGCCAAGGCTACCTCCACGGAGTCGCCATCCTGATTCAGGACATCGAGCCCGGATTCGGGTACGTCTCCCGAGGTGCTCTGCGACACCATGATCTTTCTGGCCATCAACGCCAGGCAGGTCATCTGCGAGGTGGCCGCGTAGCCCAGGTAGATCACCTTGACCGCCAGCTTCTGGCCGATACGCCAGGAGCGGCGCGCGGCTTGCTGAAGCGAATAGACGTTGTAGCCCGACTGCATGAAGACAATCGTGGGGAACTCCAGCAAATCCAACCCGGTTTTCACCAGTTCGGGATTGCTGATGAGCACGTCTATGCCACGGTCCAACTGCTCGGCAATCCAGTCCTCGCGGCGAGAGGCATCCACGCTTGCGCGCAGTACCGCCACCTTGAGGCCTTCCTGCTCCAGCAACAGCTTGAGCCTGGACGTGGTATCGCGGGTGCCGGTGTAGACGCTGTAGACCAGGGTCTTGCGACCTTCCGCCTTCTCCTGTCGGCAGATCTCGATCAGTTCGCGCTCCTTGGGCATCACCTCCAGTTCGTTGAACTGGGCGGCGACGAATGCCAGCAACTCGCGCGTACGAGGATGCTTGACCGTCTCCGGTCTGAAGCAGCAATCCGGCCAGGCCAACAGCACATTGAGAACCACACCCAGCAAGGTCGTGTCGCGTTTCGCCAGGGCTTGCTTCAGCGCTGTGCTCAGTCGCCCCTCCAGCTCGCGATAGGCCGAGGCTTGCGCCGTGTCCATCGCGACCTCGCGGAACTCCTCGTCGTAGGGTGGCAGCACGTTGCCACCGATGTCCTTGAGCTTAAGGAAGACGGTGAAGGGCAGGATGCAGCGCAGCACGCCTTTCGGGCCGAAGCCCGGCGCCTTGACCGTCCTGACCGTGACCTTCGAGCCCTTGGCCGTCTTGTGCGCGGTGCCCATGCTCTCGGAGTAGATATCCTTGAGCACGCCGTGATCGCGCATAAACGCCATCGCCGCCGACGTCATGCTGCCGCTCTTGGTCGGCCGGTAGCCGTCTTCGATCATCCGCCCAGGCAAGGCGCGGAACAGCAGGTGAAAAAGGTCGTCGCCATAACCGCCCATCAGCGTGCCGGTGAGCAGCAGCGTCTTTCGCGCCTTGGCCGCCAACACCCCCATGGCCTGGCCCTGTGCGGAGCCGCCGTTCTTGTACTCGTGCGCCTCGTCGGCGATAAGTAGGTCGAACGTGCCTTGTGGCAGGTAGCGTTTGATGAACTCGGACGGCTGGTAACCGCCCTCGCCGAAGCCAAACTCCATGTTGGCCATCGCACGCTCCATGCGCTGGGCTTGCCGATCCGAGAAGACCAGTTCGCCGTTGCCATCCATCAGGTTGATGAACTCGTGGATGTTGTCGCCGAGCATCGATGCAAGGAAGGCATCACCGAATTTCTGCATCAGCTTCTGTGCGGTGATCTCGCCAATGGTGGGAATATGTTTCAGCGCTTTGAGCACGGCGGAGGACTGGTCGCTGGCGGACAGTCTTCTGGGCCGAATCAGCGTCCATAGCGGAGCGGCGCACTGACTGCACTTGCGGCGGTATTCCTCGGCTTCGAGTTCGATCGGATTGATCGGCTCGCCGTCGAGGTCGGTGATGACCTGGCCGCAGTCAGGGCATGCGCCTACATCGCCATGGCGCGCGCGATGTTGGGTGAAAACCGGCTTCCAGTGAAAGCCCATGCGCATGCGCACGCGGCCCAGCACGAAGAACTCCTGACCCTGGGACGAGACGCCCAACTGTTCGCGCAGCTTCAGCAGTTTGACCAGCGTGTCCGGGCCGTTGAGCACCCAGACCTTGGCACCGGCCACCGTCTCCTGGATTTCCCGCCGCCACTTGTAAACCAGATGCGGCGGGCAAAGCACCAGAGTACGGCGGTAGCCTTCGGCGTTGAGCACGGCGGCGCTGGCAATGCCCACCGTCGTCTTGCCGCAGCCCATCTCGCCGTTGACGATTGCCGCGCGTTCGCCGCGGTCTATCAACAGCTCGGCAATCGCATGGGCCACCTCGGCTTGCGCCGGGAACAACTGTCGCTTGAGGCCTGCGACGACGATGTGCCGATGCGGCCGCGCCTGGCCGGTGTAGACCGGCGGGTTGGCGCGGTTGAGCGAGTCGAGCAGCTCGTCGCCGAACTCGGACACGAAGTCCTGCAGGCTGAGCGTGAGAGGGGACTCCGCAGCTTCGAGCAGGTCGCCCTGCGCGGCGGTATCGGGAAGGGCTTCATGATCGTGGGACATGGTGATGCTCCAATGAAAATGGGGCATGCACCAGCCCAGAGGGCGGTGACATGCCCTGGGGATGAGAGAAATCGCTGACGAGCGAGTCAGCGCTCGGACGCCAGCGAGATATGGGTTGCGCTGCGGTCTGCCTCGGTGACGATGCAGAGGCTCAGTTCCCGGTGAACCACATAGGACGATTCGAGCCGGTCAGCCGTTTGCAGGGCGGCGTTGTTCGCTTGCCACTGCGCGTCGCTGACGTCCCCCCAATCGCCACGGGTGTGGCGCTGGAAGTACGGCAGGGGATCGAGGCGACCTTCACGCATGAGGCGGTCGATGCCGGGACTGAAGATCAAGGTGCCTATCGCGAACAACAGGGGAGGCGGTTGGTGTGCCATGGGTATGCGCTCCTTGGATGGAATGCTCAGGGCATGGCCCCCGTCGGGCGCCATGTCCCGATGGGGTGGATAAAGACCATTGCTTGCCGTCAGATCAGATCGCTGTGCTTGGGCAGTTGAGCGACGGTTGTGTCAACGGCGTGGGCCGCCTATGGACACGCGGAGAACAGGCATTGCGCCTGCTGTGGGATAAGAACAGCGGGATGCTGAAGCGCCTGATGACGCTCAGTGGATGGTGATGATGCGGCCCAGCGTGGCCGAATCGGGAGACAGATCCCAGGCGCGGATCACCGGCACGAACTTGTCGGTGAGGATGCGCGTTTCGGCGATGGAGCCATCGTCGCGCTCGCGGTACTCCGTGCTGGTGGTTTTCTGCTTGTGAGTGTCGCCCTTGACGGCCAGGATGCGGCCACTCTTGGATTGCACCACTCCCGAGATCGCGCCGGCCGCGAGGGCCAACGCCAGATGCCAGTGGGACAGGGCTCGCGCCGGGGCCCGCAAGGACTGCTGCGCGGCGCCGAGATGCGTCTCAAACGACGGCCACAGGCCCTGCAGGCGCTGCACTTCCTCGGCGAACTGCGCCGGTTCCATGCTGATGCGATAGAAGTGCTCGGGCTCCGCCGGTGCAGCGGGGACGACGTAGGGAAGCAACGACCACTCAGCCGGAAGTTCTTCCACGTCGAGTTCGCCTTGCCCGATCTGCAGCAGCCGGGCGCGGATGGACTTCGCTTCGTCGCCCACCAGCTCGCGCTGGCGGATTCGGCGGCCGAACAGGACAACCTGCTTGAACTGCGTGTCCACCGCTCGGTAGATGCACAGGTCGGCGAAGTGCCGCGTGAGCCAGCCGACCAGCTCCTGGTCGAGCACGTAGGACGGCACGATGAAGACCAGAATGCCTCCGTACTGCAGTAGCGGCAGGGTCTTCTGATAGAACAGCTTCTCCAGCCTGGCGCGGCCTTTGCCGTCGTAGCCGATAGTGCCGTTGGCGTCCTTCGACAGGTCGCCATAGGGCGGGTTGAGCCACAGCAGACCGAAGCTCTGCCGGGCGATCAAGGCATCCATCAAATCGCCTTGGATGCAGTGGTCGACCAGTCGCCGTGCATGGCTTGCGCGTTCCGGGTCGTACTCCACCGCATAGGCGGTGGTCTGATCACGCCCGAGGGCGTGCGCGACCTCTGCAATGGCGACGCCTTCGCCTGCGCAAGGATCGAGAATGCACATCGGCCCATCGCTGGGCATTAGTGCGCTGAGCACTCGTTCGAGGGTGGCTTCATCGGTCGGGTAGTAGCCGTTCTTGGCAAAATTCCGTGCGAGCCTGGGGAACATGAGGGCCATGGAAGTCTCCTGATTGGCGGGGATGAATGGGGCGAACACGCGGGGCGCACGCGTTCGCGCAGGTACATCAAGCCACGGCTTGCAGCGGCAGGTCGGTGATTGCCGGTTGCTGTGGCGGGTAGGCGGTGAATACGCCGCAGCGGATCAGCTCGCCCAGCGCTTCGGTCAGCGCTGGAACGTCCAGCTGCAGGCGTAGTCCGCGCAGGGGGCCGAGAGCCACCGGCAGATCCTGGAGCATGTGGTGCTCGCGCAGCAGCGCCAGTACCGGTGCTTGCCAGTGATCCAGCAACGGCAGCGGACAGGTGTCCCTGACCAGCTGCCATAGGCGTGACGTCGGATCGCTTACCGAGCGCGGCAGCAGCGCCAGGGCGCTGGCCGTGCTCTTGTCGGGCCGTATGCAGCGCCGGTCGAACAGCCAGAGGTTGACCATCGAGCCGAACAGCGTGCGACGATAGGATCGGGTCAGGCGTTTTTCCAGACGCTCGACCGTGCTGATGAAGACGGGGACAGAGCCCCCTTGCTCGGTGATGAGGTGGAACGAGTCCAGCCCATTCTCGTCGTGGCCCAGGGTCAGCTGGGCGAGGAACTGCTGGATAGCGGTATCCCGCGCCCAGACCGAGATGAAGATCAGGTTTCCCTGTTCGTCACGGATGCAGGCGTCGGCCATCAGGTCGGCGCATTCGTCGATGCGATACAGCGTGGCAGGCGATGATGGGGTCGGCATGGTGATGTCCTCGAAGAAGTGGGGGGCAGCACCGCCTGCAGGGGAAGGTGCTGCCCCGAGGGGATGAAGGGATGCGACTGTTCCGGCTCGAATTGCCGGATGTTTGGGTTGAAGCGAAGCGCCTTGGTCCAGCCAGTGCTCAATTAGGAACCGCAACCAACCGGGCAATAACCCAGTTCTATCCCGTGGGTGCAATAGCCGTGTTCGGCATTCCAGTTCCGGGTTTCCTGCCTTTCGGCAGGTGTCGCGTAAACCCATTCCTCTGCGGCTATTTGCAGAGCCTGTGCGCGCTGGCATTCGGGCAGTTGATCAATTTGCGTATCAATCGCCGCACTGAAGCAATCGACGTAGTAGTCGTAAGACAGCCCGCAACCAGTTCTGGCTTGTGCGGCTGCCATCTTGCAGGCCGCCCGCCAGGCTTGTTCATCCAGTGCAGAGCGGGTGTCCCCCGATGGGCTGTGAGGGGGGCTTGCAAACACTTGGCGACATGCTGGAGGCCTCCAGGAAAGCCGGAGCCCTCCCCGCGAGGGGGAAGGAGCCCCCGGCGGGTGGATGAAACGCCGCGGATGCGGCGATGGGGATCATGCAACCTGTTGCTCAGGCTGCCGGTTCCATTGCTGTGACTTGAAATCGAGCGCGTAGCCCAGCACAGCCAGGCGCGCGATCTGTAGACGCAACGTGCGGCGGTCGATGGTCGAGTCCAGTTTCACCGACTCGCCCAGCGGCCACAGCAGGCCGAACAGGGCTGCATCGTCGCTGTCGGGACTGCCGGAGGCAGCGACCGTAGCGTCGGGCGCATCCACGCCGAACGGCCTGGTATCGATTAGGGGATCCGTCGATGCCCGCACGGGAGCGGACGCTGGTGCTGGCATTGCCGCCGGTGTCAGCGGCTGCGTGGCCAGTTCCTCGTCGAGCGGATCGACTTCCAGGGTGGCAAAGGCATGGGCCTCGGCCTTGCTCAGTTTGTCGATGCCCGAGAGCGTCATGCCATCCAGACTGGCACGGATCTCGAAGCGCATGCCATCACAGGTGGGATAGGCTTTGGAGTCGATGTAGCGAATGATGAACTCCCCGTTGTACTTGCCTTCGGGGTACTGCTCCAGCTCCGCATCCTTGACGACAAACTTGCCAATGGGCGTGACCAGGCGGCCGACGTTGAACGGCCCGTTGCGACCGTGGATGGTGCGCAGCGTGAGCTGGCCAGGTACGACGATGGATGATGCAGGTAGCTGCTGGGCGACTGAGGCGATCATGGCGGATCTCCTTGCGATGAGGGTGAGGATGCGGGGGCATCCATTGGAGGAGAAAAGAGCGGACCACGCCCAGGGGCGTAGTCCGCTTGGCCTCAGGCCTTAGGCCTTCAGCTGTTGCATGCCTTCGGCCAGCATCCACAGTGCGCGGTTGAGCCGCACGTTCTGATCGATGCCCTGGACCGGCCGGGTACTCTGGCGACGGCCACGGGCGTTGCGTCCATTCAAACCGCCTTTGACGAGGTTCTCCTGAATGCGATTGAAGGTGGACCACAGGTCGCTGCCCCGGTCATCGACGCGGCGGGGCATCAGCACCTGCGCCTCGGTGATCGGCACCACCTGGTTGGGCGTGTCGTACTTGACCGCCAGTGCAGAGTGGGCCAAGACCTCCTGCTCGCCTTTGCCCAGGGTGATCAGGCGCATCGCATCGCGCGATGCCTGCACCTGCTCGAAGCCATGCAGGACCTCGTAGGCACCTTCGATCACCTGCTCGGCAACATTGCCTTTGTGATGCACGCGGACATCGGCGAGTGTGTTACCGCAGACCAAGCCGTTGTGGCAGACAAACCTGAACATGCCGGCGAGCATCTGATAGCTGCTGGTGCCGTCGTGCGAGTTGAGGAGGATGATTTCGTTCGCTTCGTTGCCGTTGATCTGGCTGGCGTGGCGAAGGCGGATCATGTGCTTGGTGAATTCGCGGCGGTCCTCGTGGCGAACGCGGGTCTGGCACACCATGAACGGCTGGAAACCTTCTCCGCGCAGCTCGGCGAGTACCGATGCGGTGGGGATGTAGCTGTAGCGCTCGGACCGGCTCTCATGCGGGGTATCGGCAAAGATCGACGGTGCCACCGCGCGGATCTGATCATCGGACAGCGGATGATCGGCGCGCAGGATCGGCGAGCGGGGAGCAAAACGAGAGGCGAGTTGCATGGTCGTTCTCCTTGAGAATGGCGGCAATCGCATGCCGCTCCGAAGGCCGGCAGCTGTGATTGCATGGGATGAATAAGCCCCGAAGGGTGGGGCGATGACGGGAGGTGGTGCGTATGTCGCCGACACCGAGGTGTCGGGGTATGGGGGCAGAGGAAGGGGCAGGGCCAGGAGTAGGCCCTGCGGGTTAGAACGAAGCCACCTGCGCGGGCTCCTTGACAGGGGGCTGAGTGGTGGCAGTGGATTGTGGGGCACCGCTTTCGTCCTCGGCGTGAACCGTCTCGTTGGACGCGAGAGCGTCTTCGGCAGCGGGCGCTGCGGATTCCGGCGGATAGACCTGTACACCATCGACTTTGATCAGGCCGATGCCCATCAGCTTCGACTTCAGGCTGCCGCCCACTTCACCGGCGTGCTCGCCTTTGCTGCGAACGTAGGCCTCGGCCTTCATGTCGTTGAGCGTGAAGGCCAGCAGCACCTTCTTCTTCGCTTCAACGGCCTGAATGCAGCGCTGCACCAGGTGCTGGGCGCTGTCGTCGGCGACGGTAGTCTCGATGTAGCGATACTCGGGGTCGTCGACCGTGCCGGCCAGGGCTGCGATGGAGCACGACAGGAATGGATCACCGCCGTTCGGGACCATCCTGGGACTGTTCAAATAGCCGATGCCGCGGGTCAGCAGCTCGTGATACTCGATTTCGTCCAGGGCACTGCGTTCCAGCAACTCGGCCTTGAGTAGCCGGGCCTTCATGCTGGCCGCCGGATCGCCCGAGGGCCGCCGAAATGGATCGACCCACAGGTCGCCGAGACGAAAGCGCACCAGCGGACGTTGCTGGGGATCATCGATACCGATGTAGGGTTGGACGAGTTGCTTGGCTTCGGCGCCGGAAACCCGCACGTCGAAGTAGCGCCGGGTCGGGTTTTGTGCCGACCCGACCAGCGCCGCCACGGTGCATGCGAGGAATGGAGTGGCTTTGCGGCCACCCTTTACCGGTACTTCGCGCACGCGTTGGATGTAGCCGATGCCCGAGGTATGGATGTCGAAGTACGACTTCGGGCTGGACGTAGTGCTGCTCATGGTGAATCTCCTGACTTGGGAACAAGAACACGGAGACACACCGACCCAGAGCGGGGAGGTGCGTAACCCCGCGGTGGGTTGAGGAACATCTGCATCCACCACCGGAAAGCCGGTAGTCGTTCGCGCGAGGGACGCGATGCGAACGGGTTCGGTCACGCGGAGGAATCCGCGGGCAGCCTGAAGACCGAAGCTGCCTGGCATGTCGCTGACGACGTCAGCGGAACATGGGGGGAGGTTGGCGCTGTGCTAATCCCTTCGCTATGGGGAATCGGTAACTGCTGGCGACCTTATTCGATTGCGCTCGACACTGCTGACCGCGGCCTAGGCCAAGCGTTTGCACGGCAAGATCGATGCCTGCAGGAATTCCGGGATATTGCTGCCCAGCCGCAGAACGCCTGATCTGGCGTTAAGTCCTGTACCAGCACCGCCAATGGATCGAGTAGCTGATCGTCGCTAGGCTCGCGTCGATTGCCGAGTACGAATCTGCTGGCCCCGGCCCGCTGAGTCGGAGCGGTGCCGTGGCGCCATAGGGTCGTTACTGTTCCTGCCAGTCCAGGTCACAACAGAAGACGTGCAGCCTGCCGAGAACCCTGAGGGTCTGCGACAGAGTGATGCACAGGCGCGAATCCGCCACCGACAGGTAGGGTTGGCTAACCTGCACAACGCCCGGCTGTTTCAGGGCCCGGTAGTGGTAGTGCCGGTGCGACCAGTTGGCGTTGTCACCGCACAACAGGGGGGCGAAGCGCACATTCAGTTGCTGCTGGTAGTGCGGCGCATAGACGTTGGGCGACACCTGGTAACCCGCTTCATCGAGTAGGTAACAGCGCACCGCACGCGGGTCGGAGAGCAGCAGGCTGCAGCTCTGGCCAAACTGCCGGTGTAGGCTGAAGTCCGCCACGGCCTGGCGGAACAGACCTTCTATTTCCCGCGAGTAGTGCTGCTGGTCGGCACGGCGTTTGACGTTATGCCATTGCTGGCCACGCAGCAGGCTCGCGAAGCGCTCGGCCACGCCCGGCGGGTCGCCGATGCGCGGCTGCGGTCTGGCAAAGTAGAAGCCCTGGACCATGTCGGCGTTGGCGGCGATGGCCAGCAGGGCCTCGTGCTCGGTCTCCACGCCTTCGACCACCACCAGGCTGCCTGCCTCATGCAGCAGGCTGACCAGGCCATTGAAGATCCGCTCGACGCGCCGGGAGCCGCTGGCATCCTGGATCATACGGCGGTCGATCTTGACGATGTCGGGCTGCAGATCCCAGATCCGGTCGAAGTTGGAGTGGCCGGCGCCGAAGTCGTCGATGGCGATCAGGCAGCCGAGTTCGCGGAAATAGTGGATGAAGCGCCGCAGCTGGTCCTGGTCGCGCACCTCGCTCTCGATGATCTCGATGACCAGCCGCTGCGCGGCGATGCCGGCGCTGTGCAGCAGGTCGCGGGTAAAACCGATGTCCGGGCGCTCGCTGACCAGGTACTGCGAGTTCAGGTTGAGGAACAGCCAGGCTTGGCCGCTGTCCTGGCGGGCGAAGTTGTGCACGTGCAGGGTACGACAGCTGCGGTCCAGCTCAAGGCAGGCCTTGCCATCGCTCGGCATGGCTAGCAGGGTCGCCGGCGACTCCAGGCGGCCATCGTCATGCCAGGCGCGGATCAGCCCTTCGTAGCCGACCGCGCGGCCGTGAGCGACGCTGAAGATCGGCTGGAAGTGGCTGCCCAGTGACAGGCCCTGATAGCGGATACGCCGCATGGGCTCGGCTGCTGCAGCCGGCTGGGCGAGGCTGGCGCGGGCTCGTAGAGGTAGGGCGGCGGTTGGCAACTGAGTTCTCCCTAACGCTGTGGCTGCAGCTGCAGCAACGCCGTGTCGACCAGAGCCAGCAGTTCGTCGATGGCTTGGGTGGCGCGCTGGAAGTAGGTCTTGGCGGCGATGGTCGGCTGCTCCTGGCCGAGCAGTTCCTGCTCGATGCAGAGCAGGAAGTCCTCGATCACCCGCTGGCGCTGGGCTAGGCGGAACAGCTCGCACTGCGGCTGCAGGGTGGCGAAGGCGCTGCCGGCCAGTTGCTCGATCTTCTGGTAGAGAAAGCGCAGCCGCACCCGCTGCTCGGCGCTGCTCTTGCCGGCTGCGGCGATGCCGGTGCCCAGGGCGCGGGCCTGGCCGGCCCATTCCGCCGCCTGCACCACTTCGCGCCAGATGCACGGCAGGTAGCCCAGGCTGGCGCGCCCCTCGCTGAGGTCGACTTCGCTGGCCACGTCCTCCATCAGGAAGATGCTGTTGCGGATGATCAGGTGATGCTGCGCCAGGTTGTTGGCCGCATCGCCGCTGCGCCCTTCGCGCAGGCGCGACCAGTGGTCGATCAGGCTGTTCCAGGCGTCGCGATGGTGGCCGCCGAACTCCCCGGCGGCGCGGATCTGCTGATCCAGCGTCTGCCGGGTGACGGCCAGCTCCTGGCTCATGCCGGCATCGCCGCAGAGCACGCCGTTGCTCAGGCCGCGATGGCGCTGCAAGCCGGCGATCAGTGTGCGCAGCAGGGCTAGCTGGCGAACGTTCGAGCGAATGTGCGCCTGCTTCTGCCGCAATAGGCGGCGATGCAGGCCGTAGAAGGCCAGGGTCAGCGCGACCAGGACGCCGGCGGCGAGCGCGGGTCCGTGCAATCCATCCATAGTCGTTACCCCGTCAGATGCGCCAGATGATGGGCGATGGTGCGGGCCTGGTCGGCCGCCTTGAGGTTGTCGGCGTTGCCCTGGCGGACCCGGTCGGCCAGCTCGGCTATCTCTGCCACGGCCTTGCCCTGTTGCTCGGTGCTGACGGCGACCTGGTCGACCTGCTCGGTCAACTGCCGGGTGCAGCGCTGGACCTGATCGAGCAGGTTGCACACCGCCTCCGAGCTGCGCGCGCTGCGTTGGGCCTGCTCGCTGAGGCCGGCCACCTGCACGGTGGCGCCTTGGATGTGCTGCTGCACCGACTCGATGTTGCGGCTGATCTCCGCCGCCGATTCCTGGCTGTGCTGCGCCAGGCGCCGCACCTCGTCGGCCACCACGGAGAAGCCGCGGCCGCTCTCGCCGGCGCGGGCGGCCTCTATCGCCGCGTTCAGCGCCAACAGGTTGGTCTGGTCGGCGATGCCGCGGATGGTGCCGGACATCTCGTTGATGGTGTGCGAGTTGCTGCTCAGCTGCAGGATCAGCTCATTGGTGGTCTCGGCCTGACGGGTCATTTCCGCGACCTGCTGCATCATTTCGGTGAGCCGGCCGATGCCGTCGCTCAGCTGCTCGCTGGCCACCAGACTGCTCTGT
>Ga0114984_1000407_pt1 | contig 16823 bp, 15 predicted proteins | sample Shrwel1BS1Day1_FD_96987 | JGI IMG/M metagenome (GOLD analysis project Ga0114984, IMG submission 96987) | Subsurface microbial communities from deep shales in Ohio, USA - Utica-3 well 1 S-1-Day1 | ecosystem: Environmental > Aquatic > Deep subsurface > Shale gas/oil reservoir > Produced water/Flow...
GACCGCCCTTCCCGCTCTCGAACCGATCGAGAGCCGCCACGGCGGACGCGTAGCTCAGCGGGAGAGCACTACGTTGACATCGTAGGGGTCACAGGTTCAATCCCTGTCGCGTCCACCATTCCTTTCAATGCGTTAGCTGGCTCGTAGAGCCCTTCGACGAGGGGCTGCCCACGATTGGCCCATGGAACGCTGGATCTGCCCGAGCGGGAAGATTCGGGCTTGAAAGGCCCTTCGGACACTGCGATCTTCCCGATCGGGAAGAATGGCCTTGACCCGCACAGTGCTTCGGCGCAATCTTCCCGCTCGGGAAGAGCTCGCATGATCATTACCGCAGAGGATTTCGGCCGACAGGTCGCCGAGGCTCGCAGGGCCCTCGGCCTGACCCAGCGCGACCTGGCCTTGGCGATCGGGACGGGCGAGCGCTTCATCGTCGAGCTGGAGGCGGGCAAGGCCACGGCCCAACTAGGCAAGGCCCTCGCGGCCGCCAGGGCCGTCGGCATCGGGCTGGAGAACACGGCGCGGCGCCGCTGATGCCGACGTTGTTCCATCGGGACAGGCCCGTCGCCGAGGTGACGCCTTCGCCGTCGGGTCTGACGCTGACTTACGAGGAGGCGTGGCGCGGTTGGCCCGACGCCTTTCCGGTCTCCCTGTCCATGCCGATGGACCAGGCGGCCTGGCCGCCAGAGGTGGTCGTGCCCTGGCTGATGAACCTCCTGCCGGAGGGCGAACCGATGCGCGCCATGCAGCGCGCCCTCGGCGTTGCCCAGGAGGATGTGCTTGGCCTGGTGTCGGCCGCCGGCGGCGACCTCGCCGGCGCCCTGCGCGTCGGCGGCCCGCGCGGGGAACAGGGCGGCTATCGGCCTGTGTCGTCGCAGGAGGATCTGGAGCGGATCATCGGCGAGTTGCCGCGCAAGCCCTTCCTCGCCGGAGATGAGGGCGTGACCATGAGTCTGGCTGGCGCCCAGGACAAGCTGCCGGTCGCTATGCTCGACGGCCAGATCGCCATCCCGCTGGACGGCGCGCCGTCGACCCATATCCTCAAGCCCGACAACCCGCGCCTGCCCGGCAGCGTCCAGAACGAAGCGCTATGCATGGTGCTGGCGGCGCGGTGTCGGCTGCCAGTGGCCTCGGTCGCCACGGGCCGGGCCGGCGACCGGTCCTACCTGCTGGTTGACCGGTACGATCGTGCGGGTCAGGCGCCCACGGCCACACGGCTGCACCAGGAGGACGTCTGCCAGGCGCTCGGCTTTCCGCCGGGCGCCAAATACGAGCGCAACCAGACCGGTGTGCGCGGCCCGTCACTCGCCGACATGTTCGCCTTGGTCCGCCGGCACATGACCGCGGTCGACATCACCCGGCTGCTGGACGCGGTGATCTTCAACATCGCCATCGGCAACGTCGATTCGCACGCCAAGAACTACTCGATCCTGCTGACCGCGGACGGCGCGGCCCTGGCGCCGCTCTACGACCTGATGTGCGGCCTGCCGTGGCCGGGCATCACCCAGAACCACGCCCAGGCCGTCGGCGGTCAGGTCCGCGGCCGCCACATCCAGGTCCGCCACTGGCGCCGCATGGCCGAAGCGTGCGGCCTGGCCCCGGCCGCGACCGTGCGGCGGGTGATCTCCCTGACCAACCGCATCCAGCGCGAGATCGGCGCGGCCGCCGAGGCGGTCGCCGCCATGCCGGCCGGCGGCGGAGCCTTCCTGGATGTCCTCGTGCATTACATCAGCGACCGCACCGCCCTCGTCGGCCGAAACGCCGCGCAGGACGATGACCGGAATGAGGACGACGGTGAGGACTCGGCCCGTACCGAAGCCTTCCCGTCGTCGCCCCGTTAGCGCCGCCGGCTCAGGGCCTTCCGGGCGTTCTCCATGTGGTCGGGGCAGTGGTGGCCGTAGCGGCGGCGGATCAGGTTCTCGCTCGTCGACGTGAAGCCGGCGACTTCCCAAACGGGCACCGCCCGCTGGAGCATCCAGGTGATGCACGTGTGCTTGAGGGTGTGGGGCGTCACGTCGTCGCCCAGCTTCGCCAGCCGCCGTGCAGCTTCGAAGCCGGTCTTCTGCCGCTGGATGGTCTCGCCCGCGTATTCAGCCGGACCGGTGACAGTGAGCCGCCGCCAGCGCCGGAGATGCGGCAGCAGGCGATCGGGGATCGGGCAGGGACGGCGCCGCTTGCGCGTCTCGCGCTCTTCGGTGCCCCGGCGGTAGATGCGATTCTCCTTCAGATCGATCGAGCCGGAGTGCGCGTTCCGCTCCCACCGGAGCCCCAGCACCGCCGCGTGCCGGGTGGCGGTGTAGAGGGCGATTAGGATGAACCGCGCCACATGGTAGTTCGGCTTGGCCACCCGCGTGTAGCCGGTCACCCGCCCGTCAGCGTCGAGGCCCTTCGGGGTGAAGCCGAGCGAGCCCCGCAGCAGACGCGCCGCCTCGTGCCGAGTCAGCCACCGCGCCTCCTGTTCGTCCGTGCCCGGCTTCCAGACGGCGATCGGGCGATCCAACTTGCCCGCCTTCCACGCCCGGTTCAGCGCGGCCGACAGCGTCTCCAGTTCGCGCTTGGCCGTCGCCTGCTTGACCGGCTTGTGCCCGATCGCGCCGGTGGTGCGAGCGGCGACGTAGGCCTTGCAGGTGTCGATATTCACCTGACTGCAGGTCATGCCGCCGAAGTGTTCGATCAACCAAGGCACGTGGGTCGCCTCGGGCCCGCTGTGGTCGGCGTCCAGGCTGTCCAGGTAGTAGATGACGCAGTCGGCGACGAGGATGCGACGCGGGTCGCCGTCGCCGAAGTCCGGTTCGTGCTTGGCCGCTAGGTAGCGCGCAAGCGCTTCTTCAGCCTCTCGGCGCGCATCAGGGCCGCAGCCCGTGCCGATCTCTCGGCCTCCGTCGAGGACGACGTATACGGGCGGACGACCTGCTCGCTGTCGGAGCCAGAGCCGGGGCGGTTCACGACGACGCGGCACTTCTTCCTCATTTCGTTGATGGCGCGGAGGGTGACGAACCAGCGGCCCCCGATCTTCTCCAGTTCGAGGTTCCCGCGCTGGTGCTCGGTCATCAGGGTGCTTGGCTTCAACGACCCGTCGGGGAAGGCGATCACCACCGCCTTGGACAGCCGCAGCGGCGTGTCGGGGTGGATGCCGGGTGGGCAGGGAAAAGTGAGGACGTCAGGCTCGGGGGGTGGCCGGCCGCCGGTCCCGGGTTCGTTCTCGTCGTTCGTCATGTGACGACTCCGAATGAAGTTACCCGCCGGGACCATTCCCGCCAGGTTGGGCTCCTCCTTCGTCGTCGAGAGCTACATAACCCAGCTGGCACGGCCGCGCAATAGTTCGTCTCTGTTAACCCATTGAGTTGTAAAGGAATGTTTTGCGTCAGCGGGTCCAGTCGGCGCGAACGAACGCCTTCTCCAGGAAGCGGGCGATCTTGTCCCACTCCTGGCCAGCGCGGCCGCCGAGCGCAGCCTTGGCGCGGACTTCGGCCAGTAGGGACTCGCGCCGGACATACTCGACCAGACGCGCATAATCCTGCCGGCGGGTGCCGCTGGCCGTAGCCGCTCGCGCCTCCAGCCTCGGCAGATCGAGCGCCCCCTTCAGACGGTTGGCCCGGTCGCTGACGACCCGGACGTTGCCCACGACGTAGCCATCCTGCGGCCGGATGCGATCCAGCGAAGGGGACTGTTCGCTCCGCTTCCCGCCGGTCTTCAGGGGCAGCCCGAGCACCGGGCAGGCCGGAGGGATCACGATGGCGTCCCGCGGCAGGTTGAAGGCCAGGCTCAGCCTGCGGGCCCGCTTGCGGGCGCGATCCCAGAGTTCTCGCGCCGGGCGGCGCCGACGGCGGTCCTTATAGTAGGCGCGCATATAGGCGGCGTTGCAGGCGCGGCAGGTCTCCCGGCGGAGGTTGGGCCCGTGGGTCAGGCATTGCGGCGTAGGACTCAGCATGATCAGATTGTCTCCGTTATCAAACTGGGTCCAAGAATTCGGACTTAGGCCAAAGAGTCAACTTTAATTATGAAACGCCGCGAACACGACCCCGATCATCCGACCGGCGCCCAACTTCGGGCGGCGCGAGGCCTGCTCAATCTGTCAGTGAAGGAGCTATCCGAGCGCAGCGGCCTTGCGGCCAACACAATCAAGCGTGCAGAAGGCACCAATGACTTGTCGCCAATCACACGCGCAAACGCCAAGCTGCTGATCGCCATTCTGACGGACCTGGGGGTGGCATTCGTGGCGGCGGATGAATCATGCGGCGCCGGGGTCCGTCTACGTCATGGCGTAGACGTCCAGCTGACGCGCAAGCGGCGAGCGGTCTGAGAGTTGGCGGTCGAGCGCAGGCCCCGACGCAGACTGTGAGGTCGTGCCGCGCGGTTGGGTGGGGAAAAGCGCCAGCTCTGAGTGTGGTGACTTCCTAAGTCGCCGCCACAACAGCCACGTCGACCCCTGCCGAAACGGCGTAAATCTTCCGAGCCGATATTTTCGTGATGCTCGCGTCGTCCGAGAACACGACCCCACAGCAGCCATCGATGATGGTCTTTACGACATTGTCTAAGTCGGGTCGTTTGGTAGCCCTCACGTCGCCGCTCAGCATACCGCTTCGAGCCGCCGCACTGACCCACTTCGCGGGCTCAAGCCTGACTACGATGTCGATCTCAACCGCCCCCTCAATCATCGCGTTGTCCCCAAGCGCGGCTTGCGCAGCTGCCGCGATTTGGGCCTCGTAGGCGACTGTCTGAGGGGGTGTGTAGACTCGAGTGCGGCCATGGCGAGCCGTCGCTATCGGCCGCGCCTTCGCCTGCGGCTTGCCAGGCAGGGTAAAGCTGACGGACCTCCCTGACCCGTGTTGCTGCATCGGCGATCCTCAGCCGGGAAAGTAACCAGTGCTGGTACCCTAGGGGAGCGGCGAATTTGACGCAACTAGCTGGCTTTTATAGCTTTAATTGCCTGCCGCGATACCGTCCCGAGTCACGATTGGTGTCGAGCTAAAGGATTTTTTCGTCGTGCCTGATCGTGACTCAGGAAGGACTCACGCGCGCGCGAGGGCCTGACCACCGGCTTCTACGATCAACATCTGCTCGAGTTCCTCCGGCTCAAGATACCGCTTGGCGAACTGGATGGCGCGACGCCGTTCCAGACCCTCGCCGAAGAAGCGCGCCTTCTTGGGGGGCGTGCTCCTGATGAAGTTCGCCTGGCGCAGATCGTACTCCCCGAAATCCTCGTCGCTGCCGCCCTCGGCGCGGTTCAGTTTCATGAGCGCGCGCATCGCTTGGGACGAGTCACGGATGCAGTAGCGCTCCATGATGTGGTAGATGCTCTTGATGGCGTGTCCCGTCATCGCGGCGATGTCGAAGGGGTGAACGTCTGCTGCCACTTGGCGCACGACGAATGTGTGTCTCAATGTTGCGAGCACCAGCCAACGCTCGTCTGGCTGCACGACGGTGGCGCGAGCCTTTTCGAAGATCCAGGTCAGCTTGTTGCGGGTGTATCCCGTTCCGGTGTCCGGATCAGTGAAAAGATACCTGGAGCCCGGGTGCCGGATGGCCTCGATAGCTGCAGCATCGCGGACTTTTAGCTTGCCATTGATGACCGCACTACGTTTCCCCTGCCGGATACGGATATATCCATTCGAGTAGGTGAGGCCGTGCTGCATTTCGCGAGCATCGGTCGGGCGTTGGCCCGTCTCATACATGAACTCGATCATCGCGCCGATCGCCGGATGCCCGAGCGTTGCAGTCGCGGCCTTGTAGCGCTCAACATCGTTGGCCGTCCAAAAATCGCGATCCTTGGCCTCTGGATCGGCGAGGCGAATATCCTTAACCGGATTGTCTTCGCGCCAGCCCACCCATATGGCTGTTTGCATCAGCAGGTTGATGACGCTCTTGATCGTCTTCTTCTGAGTGGGGTGGTCGTCATATAGCTCAAGGTACTCGATCAGAGCGTCGCGGGTGATGGTTGCCATCGAAGGCGCGCCATTGGCGTCCGCCCACTCTGCAAAAAGGCGGATGTAACGATCGTTCTGCACTTTCGAGGCCGGCTTCAGTGCCGCATACCTATACCGAATGCGATTCTCGACGCGGTAGAGGTCTCCCAGCGTTCGCACGCTGCGGTCTTCAGACCCTGCCAAAATATCGGCGCGGCGCCAGTAGAGTTCAAGCTGGTCGTCGTATTTGGCAATGGACGATTCCACCTTCGCAGCGAACGCGGGCGAGCCCAGATCGCCGATGGGCGACCCGAGCGCTGGCAGCGGCCTGGCGGAAGGCCAATGAGGCGGACGGAGGTTATCTGGAACCGCGTAAACCACGCGGTCTTGGCCGGTCTCCGCTTTGGAGATCTGAATGAAGTCGCCTAAGCGCGATATGAACATCTTCGAACTCTCCAGCTCCTCTGCTAAACATGCGTGGGGATATGAAAAAACTCAGTTCTCAAGCTTGGTTGATGAGAGTTTGACCTCCGACCCCCACTGCCGAAACGATACTACACGTATCATGTGATACCGAGGAGATCAATGGCTGATGCAGGGTTTTCTTGGCTGACTGGCCCAGCGCTCCGGGCCGCACGAGTCCTTTCCGGCCTATCAGCGAAGGAGGTCGCCGCACTTTCAGGGCTCGGTGAGGCGACGATAAAGCGCGCCGAAGCTTGTCCCGGTCAGACGCGTTTGACGCTTGCGAATGCGAAGGCGTTGCTAGCGGCCTACTCGAAGCAAGGAATAACCCTATCAGGCACCGAACCCGACAGAAGCTTCGTCATTCAGGTCGGATCGTTGACGGGGCGGGCCGCTCGTTAAGCTCGGACTTCGGCAGCCAGCCGCGTCAGCTTATGATCTCATCTCTGCTGTCGCGCCGATCTGCTCGCGCGCCATCACTGTGTCGTAGCCGCCCATCCGATCCAGGTCTGGATGGCTGTCGATGCCCGTGTAGCTGAGCGAGGCGTTCTCATACCGACGGAAGGCGAAGACCGCCTCATTCATCCGCTCGGTATTGAAGACACGCAGGTCCACGAGAAGCCGGAAGTCCGCGACGGTCAGCCCGGTCACCGACTGGAACAGGTCCGGCTCGATGCGGGTGATGACGTCCTTGAGCGCATTCTCGCGGAAGTCCGTCAGATACATGAAGGCGGGGATGCGGATGGCGAATTTGATCAGCTTCTCCTGCACCTTCTTTCGCAGAGATTTGTATTCCTTTTCCTCCTCGGTGAGCTGCTTCTTCTCCTTCTGCGATAGCTCGCCGTCTCGCGCCTTTTTCTTGAGGTCCTTCACCGCGTCGGACCGAGCGATAATGGTCTCGATGACGTTGTCGCCCAGCGCGCGCCAGCCCTCGATCCGTTCAACCACTTTCATGGCCTCTTCGTCGGCCAGAACCTTGCGCAGGGTCGCGTCATCGACATTGACGAGCAGCGCCGACTCCCACTTGCGCGCCAAAAGGGTGCCGGAGGTGCCCGCCATGGCGATGTCGAGAATCTCGCCCGCGTTGACCGCGACCATCTTGCCGTCCGCATAGGCGAGCACCGGCAGGAACGACACAAGGTCGGCCACCGCCTTTTCCAGATTGCTCTCGCCGGGCGACAGCCCCGCGCCGTATTGCCAGACCTGCCGCAAGGCGCGCGTCGGCGCGAAGTCGAAGACGAAACAGACTGGCTTGACGATGTCCTCGCGGTTGGGATCGTCGCCTTCCGGGTTCCTGATTGACCACGGCGACTGAACGCGGAAGGCGGCCTGGAAGTAGGTCTCGGGCGACTTCAGGTTTCGCAGCATCAGGATGGACGACCATTCCTTGATGGTCACGCCGGTGGTCAGCTTGCCGCAGGACAGGGTGATGGTCTTGGTATTGTAGCCCTCGCCGATTGCGGCGCGCACCGGCCCGACGGCCTGCAGCCCGAGACCCGCGGTGGGGCCGGCAGCCATGACCACCCTGTAGTCACCCCAGAAAGAGCGGTTCTGCGGTTCGGCCAGCAGATTCCGCATCGCTTCGCACGCTGCGACGCTCGGCAGGAACCAAAGGGCATGGTTCAGCCACGGCAGCAGTTGCGCCTGGGCATAGGGCCAGGGCGGCCGCGAGCCGGACTTGAGCGCCTCTTCCGGCGCATGTTCGCCGCGAATGACCCGGAGCCACTTCTGCACGTCGTCCTTGTGGGTGAAGGTCGCGTCGGCCCCCGTGCCCGTGGCGGCGAAAAAGGCGTTCAGGTCGAACTCGTTGAACTCACCGCCCGACGCGATGGCCAACAGCTCCTGCGGCATCTGATAGGTCAGCAACCGCATTTCCGGCAGGGCGGCATAGGGGTTGCTCTGGCCCGGATGCGCCTTGGCGAACTCGGCCTTGGCGCGCTGTTCGTCGGTATAGGTCCAGTTAAAAATCTGCTCTTCGATGAACTCCCCGGTCTGGAGCGCCTTGAACGGCGTCCCTGACAGATAGAGGTAGGCCCGGGTCGTGATGGGCAGGAACTCGGACTCGGGTGCCAGGACCTCCTGCCGATCGGCGATCTGGTCCAGCACGCTGTCGGCTATCTTGCCAACGGTGTCGGCCTTTTCGAGGAACGCCTCTGATCGAGCGATCGACTCTTCTTCGCCCTCGAACAGAGCCTTGGCGGTCTCGCGCCAGGCGCCGAAATGGTATTCATCGAAGATGACGAGGTCCCAGTTGGTCGTGTGCAGCCACTCGTTCTTCGGCTTGATCGCGCCCGTTCTAGCCTCTCGCCCCAGCAGGTCCTGGAAGCTGCCAAAATAGACCATGGGCCGATCGGGATCGGCGTCGCGAGGATCGCGGCCAGTGGCTCGTGACAGATACTGCCATCCCTCGAAATCGACGTGGCTCTCCAGGTCCGCCTGCCAGGCGTCTTCGACCGCCGGCTTGAAGGTGACGACCAGCACCCGCTTGGCGTTCATCGCCTGGGCCAGCTTGTAGCTGGTGAAGGTCTTGCCGAACCGCATCTTGGCGTTCCACAGGAAGCGCGGGACGGCGGCGGGATCCTCGGCCCATCGGGATTCAAAGTAGGCATGGGTAGCGTCGACGGCGTCCTGTTGCTCGCGACGCGGCGGGAACTTCTGGTCGCGGACTCCCTCGACAATCCGGCCGGCCCGCAGGTCGTTCAGCGCCGCTCTCACGTCGGCGACGGAGCAACGCATCCATTCGCCCATGACCGTCTCGTGCCGGCGTGCCGTCAGGGCGGCGCGAAGCGCGAAGTCTGTGATGCGCGAGCCGTCGTCGCGGGTGGCGTCATCGTGCCACTCGATGCGGGGGACGATGCCGGCAGTGCGGGTCTGCTCGGCGATCCGCTGCGCCACATCGCGCGTAGTCTGGCCGATCTTCAGAAGGCCCGCATGACTCGGTGCGTCGATGGCATAGGCATAGAGCCGCGGCGTGACCTCCGGCTTGGGCGGAAGGATGTCGTCGATCGGCCGGCTCAATCCGCCGCCTCCATCGGGCGGATCATGGACTCGATGTAAGCCTGCTCGTCCGCCGTGATGCCGTACTTCTTGTAGAGTTCGGCATCAGTCCACGTGCGGTCCCAAGTCTGTTGCGGAACCCAAGTGAAGGTTGAACGCAAGGCGTCTTGGGTGATTTTCCTTAGGGAAACAAGGAAACGAAAAAGGCGAGTGCGGTAGTAACTAGCGAAGCTCTTGGCCGCTTCCTCGCTTACGAAGGGTCCGATGAAGCCATAGGATTGAGTGCAGGCAGACGGGGGAGCAGCTACAATTTCCTTGCCGAGGATTTGGTGGGGAAAGGATTCTCCCGCGCCGTAGCCCTTCGGGAAAAGGACCTTCCACGCATCAATTGCGCCTGCGTTCTTCCTTATCGTTTCGCGCTTGACATAACCGAGAGACCGCTTGCCTCGGTTGATGAGGTGCAGAGGGATTTTCCCAGCCCCTGACTTCTCAGTCCAATCTGAGAAGTTGGTCGCAATGCCAAACGGAGTGTCTCCCGAGATCATCTCAAGGAAGCCGGGCTCCTTTTCCGCCCGCACCTTCCGCAGAATGCTCAGCGCTCGATCGTCGCGGACAAAGACGTCGAACTCGTCGAGCGACCGACCTTTCTGCTCTAACTCTTCCCCTTCTGAGACACGAATTACGTCGCAGGTCCCGACATGGTAGTTGTCCCAAAGGAAGTAGCAGATACCACCTTTGATCTGTACGCCTGGGAAGGCGGTTCCTGAGTCAGTGAAGTCGGTGAGATGCCGGAGGTGGCCTTCCCTCAGCATCTTGGAGCGGAACTCATCAAGCCCGCGCCCACCGGCCATCCATCGTGAGGGAATCACCATGCTCAAGAAGCGTGGCTCGAGCTTCGCCGCCTGCTCGACAAATAGGTGGTAGATCGACGAATCGCTGGTCCCGCCTGCGCCACCCGCCATTTGATAGGGCGGGTTGCCGATGATCACATCGAACTGCATGTGGTCTCCGAAAAGTTCGGCCAGACGAGCCTTGGGGTCGTCCGTGTGGATGAAGGCATAGGCGTGGCTTTCGTAGTCGTCGGAGCGATCGAAGATGGCTTTGGGCGCGCCGCAGAAGCGGCACTTGGCGCCCTCCCAGACGTGCTCGATCCGTTCGAACCAGACGTTGCCGTCTTCATCGTCGAACCCGGTCGCCACCGAATGCTCGCCATTGGCCCATTTTGAGCAATAGAGGCTGCGCCGAGCCAAAAGGGCGGTCAGGCGGGTGATGCCTATCCCGAACACCTGCTTCATCAGGATGTGATCGACCCGCGCCTGAAGGTCGGGGATTTCGTCGGCCAGCCCGTCGATCAGCCGCTTGGCGATCTCGCGCAGGAAGACGCCCGACTTGGTGCAGGGGTCCAGGAAGGTGACGCTGCTGTCGGCCCAGATGTTCGCGCCGTCGTTGGCGCTGGCCCAGCCCTCGGCCAGGGTGTCGAGCATCCGCTGCGCGAACTCCGGCGGAGTGGAGACCTCGTCGTTGGACAGATTGGCGATGCAGGTCAGGACGTCAGGATTGCGCTTGAGCAGGGCGAACGGCGCGGTGTCGGTCATGCGGCGACGCCCTCCGAGGATTGATCCCGCGCCGCCAATTCCCGCACCGTCATCGGCGGCCAGGCCTTCACAGGCTGGAACACCTCGTGCTTGCCGAGGTGCTGGAACAGGGAGCCCTCTTCACGCAGGCCTGCGGCCTGGGTGAGGCGATCGAGGCGGAAATCCCGACGCTGGAACTTGCCCGCCCCGATGTGAGCCCATTCCACGAAGGTGATCGGCCCGCCATCTGCCGCGAGCATCGACAGGGCGTCGCCGTGGATCAGGTTCAGCGACAGGATGTGCGAGGCGGCGTGATACGCCTCGTCGTCAGGCGTCACGCCCATATAGTCGCAGAACAGCGCCAGCATATTGGCTCGGCACTCGGCGATGTTGTCGGCCAGCAGCTCGATGCCGTAGCAGGAGGCCACGGCGACCAGTCCGTAAATGTGCTTCTCGAACCTGGACCGCCCATACTTAAGCTCGACCGTATCCAGCTTGCGCTGAAGGATGCGGACCAGGAAATTGCCGCTGCCGCACGCAGGCTCGAGGAAGCGGGAATCGATCCGCTCGCTCTCGCCCTTGACCAGGTCGAGCATGCGATCGACGAGCCATTGAGGGGTGAAGACCTCCCCATGGTCGGCGACCCGCTTCTTGGATTTGATCAGACTCATGAAAGCGCCAATGATTATTGGTGACTGAGCTTAGCGGGCGGCGGCAGCTTGTGGCAGAGCCATTTCGGGAAAACAGGTCCCGGGGCCGCGACCGACGACCGAAACTGACGTCCAGCGGGGGCAAGGCAAGAGAATGGATGAGGCGGGGTTCAGGGCATGGCTGCTGGCGCGGGGCGTGAGGCCGACCTCCGCCGGCACGCGGATCGCCAATCTGAAGGTCATCGAGAAGCGGCTTGAAGGCCTCGGCGTACCCTATCCCGATCTAGACGCCGCCCATGCCGCCGACGCCTTGGTCTCGACGGTCGAGGCGGTTCGCGGTCTGCTGAGCGACTATCGGAACAAGGGCGAAGCTTACCGGCTGCTCATGCCCCAGTCCGAAAACCCGCGAAACCGGCTCGCCAATCTGCCGACCTGGGTGCGTCAGTATGGAGAGTTTCGATCCGGCAGGCCGGCGCAGCCTGCCGCGGCGCTGAACGAGGACGCTCTGGCCGTCCTTAAGGGTCGGTTCCTGGCGGCCTTTCCCGACTTCGAGAGCTCGGGCGGCTTTTCTGGGCGCGGCGCCTATCATCCCGAAGAGGACAACTACAAACGCGGCATGATCTCTCGGGTCGCCGAGGCGATGGACCAGACGCCGAGACCGACGGATGGCGATCTTGGCGCGCTGGTCCTCGACCAGCTGTTACGAACGAACCTCCTCGGGCATTTCAGCACCGCTGAGCGGTTAAAAGCCGCGCGCGAGGCCCATCCGGACAGCTTCACCGCGGCTATCGGCGCCCTGGTCCGCGCCCAGGAGCCGCCGCCCGAGGCCGCCGAAGCCTTTCTGAGCAAAGCGTGGCCGATGATCGGTCCCGGATCGGACGCCGCCAGTCAGCCGTATGGCGACGCCCGTATTCTGGCCACCGTGGTCCAGGCGCTGGCGCGCCCCGAAGAGGCAATTTCCGTCATTTCTAGGCGGTTCGACAACCTGAGCTCAGCCTTGCTGGGCCGGCCCCTGTTCGACAACGCACTGATGACGGCGGCCGAGTACACACGCGTGATCGAGCTTTCCCGCGAGCTCTTCCAGATCATGGACGAAGAATGGGGCTGGGCCCCTCGCGACCTGTGGGATGTGCAGGGCTTCGTCTGGGTAACATGTAAGGAGAAGCTGGACGTGAGAGACCTGAAGGACTCCGACCGCATTCGGGCCTATGCGGTGGAGCACTACGTCGAACCGGCCAGGAGCCGAGGCGAGGCGACCGTCTCCATCCGGGCGGGTGACATCCACAACGCGCTGGGTCTGACCAACGCCCACGCCAATGTGTGTCAGGCGCTGCGAGGCCGCCTGTTCCGTGAGCTGGCCGCAGTTGGAGAGCCGACGGTCGCCGGGCCCGAGAACAGCTCGACCACGACCTTCACCTTCTCGCTGACGCCCGCCGTCGCCATGCAGAAACAGTTAAACCCCGCAATGCCGCACGTCAGTCCGACCAATCTGATCCTCCATGGTCCGCCGGGCACCGGAAAGACCTTCGCCACGGCGCGCGAGGCGGTGAAGCTGTGTTCGCCGGGGATGGACCTGGACGACCGAGCTGCCGTCGAGGCCGAGTACCGTCGGCTGGTCGAGGCGCGGCAGGTGGAGTTCGTCACCTTCCACCAGTCCTATAGCTATGAGGATTTTGTCGAAGGGCTGCGGCCGCCGGTCTTGAGCAAGGACGGAGATGGCGACGACGAGAAGTCCGGTTTCCGCCTGGAGGTCAGTCCGGGCGTCTTCCACCGCATCGCCACCCGCGCGGCCGCCAGCAGGGGCTCCGCCGGTAAGAGTTTCGACCTGACGGGCCGCCAGGTATTCAAGATGTCGATCGGCGAGGCGGCCAATCCCGAGGACGCTTATCTGTTCGAGGAGTCGCTCGAGAACGGCTACGCCCTGCTCGGCTTCGGGCAGCTCGACTGGACCCACGAACGCTTCGCCAAGCGCGACGCCATGATCCAGGCCTGGAAGGACGTGGAGCCCGAGGCCGACCCTCCCACGCCGCAGAGCGCCCGGGTGCAGTGTCCCGACATGTTCCGCAACTGGATCAAGCCCGGCGACATCGTGATCGTGTCCAAGGGCAACGGCAGCTTTCGCGCCATCGGAGAGGTGACCGGACCCTATGAATACGCGCCGCGCGACGACGGCGGCTACTTCCACCGGCGCGCGGTCGACTGGCTTTGGCGCGATCGCGCCGGCGTCCCTGTCGAGGAGATCTACGCCAAGCGGTTCAGCATGCGCACCCTGTACATGCTGACGCCGTCGGAACTCAATATGAGCGCCCTCGAGCGCTACATCACCAGCCAGGAGCCCGGCGGGCCGCCCGAGCCGTTCGTCCTGATCATCGATGAGATCAACCGCGCCAACATCTCCAAGGTCTTCGGCGAGCTGATCACCCTGCTGGAGCCAGACAAGCGGATCACGCCCGAAGGCGCAGGGCTGAAGGTGCGCCTGCCCTACTCGAAGGAGCCATTCGGCGTACCGGCTAACCTGCACGTCATCGGCACGATGAACACGGCCGACCGTTCGATCGCCCTGCTAGATACGGCCCTGCGTCGCCGCTTCGAGTTCCGCGAGCTCATGCCGGATCCGGACCTGCCGGAGCTGAAGGCGGCCGGCGCCCGCTGCGGCGTCGACCTTGGGAAGCTGCTTCGCACCCTGAACGATCGGATCGAATACCTGTTCGATCGGGAGCACCAGATCGGCCACGCCTACTTCATCAAGTGCACCTTGCGGTCCGACCTTGACGCCGTGATGCGCCACAAGGTGATCCCGCTCCTGGCGGAATACTTCTACGAGGACTGGAGCAAGGTCGCTCTGGTGCTGGGTGACGCGGACGCGGACAAGCCCGGCCGGTTCCTGGATCGCACCGAGCTGAAGCCGCCCGCCGGCTCCGATTTCGAAGGCGGCGAGACCCGATGGCGGTGGACGGTGCGGAGCGAGTTCCCGGCCGACGCCTACGCCGACTTCCAGTGATCCGCCGCACCGTTCTCGAATGGGGGTCTCTGCCCTATGGCGAGGGCGAGGACGCCATCTGCGAGAACGCCGCCGATCGCCTGATGGCCGTCGCGCGGGCGTCTCCTCTCGGGGGCAAGGACGGCGGTCGCATTCTGGTCCACGGCCGTCGAGCCCTGGGCGCGCGGCAGGTGGTCGGGGTGCTGGCCGCAGACGGCGTCGCGCTGGAGATCCTGCCCAAGATCGACGTGCCCGGCGCGGACGGGGCCGCCGCTCACGGGCAGATACGCCAGCGGCTCGTCCACATGCTGGCGGTTGCTCTGGACCTCGACATCGCCGCCGGCGCCACGACGGAGTTGGGCTGGCAGAAGGACACATTGCTCGAAATCCTGATCGGCCTGTTCGCCCGCAAATTGGCGGACGAGGTGCGTAAGGGCATGCCGCGCCGTTACCTGTCGCACGAAGACGATCTCGCGGCCCTGCGGGGACGACTGGACGTCACACGCCAGTTCACGACGCTGATCGCCCGTCCCGATCGGCTCGCCTGCCGCTACGACGATCTGTCGCCGGACATCCTGCTGAACCAGATCATGAAGGCGGCCGTGGATCGGCTCGTCCGCGTCTCGGTGTCGGCGGAGAACCAGCGACGCCTGCGCGAGCTCGCATTCTTCTATGCCGACATCCGCAGGGTGCCAGGGCGCGCACTGGCTTGGGACAGCCTGATCCTGGACCGCACGAACAGTCGATGGCGTGAGTTGGTGGAGCTGGCCCGGCTGCTGCTCGGCGACCGCTTCCAGACCACGTCGAGCGGTTCCGATAGCGGGTTCTCGCTGACCTTCGACATGAGCCGTCTCTTCGAAGCCTATGTGGCGCGCAGCCTGAAGCGAGCGTTCGCTGGAACCGAGCTGACCATTCACCCCCAAGGCGGCCGCCTGTACTGCCTTGAGGACGCCGAGACCGGCGCCGGGCGCTTCATGACCAAGCCGGACATCCTCGTGAAGAGGAAGGACAAGGTCGAGCTGATCATTGACACCAAGTGGAAGCGCGTCAGCCGCCTAGTCGATGATCCGAAGCGGGGAGTCAGCCAGGCCGACGTGTACCAGATGGTGGCCTACAGCCATCTCTATCGGTGCCCGGATCTCCTGCTGCTCTACCCGCACAACCGGGAGCTGGGTTCGCCAGCCGGCCCGCTGTCGGCCCACTCGATCGTCAATACCTCAAGCCACCTGCGGGCGGCTACGATCGATCTCAGGGAGGCCTCCATCCCAGGCTGGCGGGAAGTCGTCGGTCTCGCCCGCTTATGACTCATTGCAGACCTTCACAGGATCCGCTTTTAGGGCGGCGCTGGAACCGAAAGCGAGCCTTAACGTGATCACGACGTCATCCGCCGGCCCAGCCAGCGGCGCACCCGGCCCACGTACACGGACCACGCCGCGCCGAAGAGGGCCGCCAGGTGTCGTTCCTCGCGTCTGATGGCTAGGCGGTCGGTGGCGAAGGCGGCGACGGGGGCGGCCACGAAGAACCAGGCGTTGTCGAACAGGCCCCCGAGGCCGAGCAGAAGCAGCCCGTTAGCGAGATAGATCGGGTTGCGGCTCCAGGCGAACGGACCGGTCGTGACCAGAGCGGTCGCCGCCCGGTGCGGCAGGATGTTGGCGCGCCGCCGCCGCATCTCCACCATGGCCCACAGGTCCAGACCAAGGGCGAGCCCGACCAAGAGGCCGCCGGCGGCGAAGGCGCCGGGGAAGAGGGCGGGCGGGGCCCATAGACGCGCCATGAGGAGCGCGACAAGGACGGCGCCGCCCGTGATGAGCGGCGGCCAGGGCCAGCGGTTCGGCACCTGCGGCCTCACCCGCCGACCAGCTTGAGAACGCCGCGCAGCAGATAGGCGACGACGCCCAGGACGCCCACGCCCAGCACCCAGAGAGCGACGAACCAGAGGCCCTGCCGGAGTCCGTTTGTGGAGCCGCGACGCATCAGTGGTAACCGTCGTCGCCGACCTTGCCGCGAAACACCCAGTAGGCATAGGCGGTGTAGGCCAGGATGATCGGGATCAGGATCAGGGCGCCGACCAGCATGAACAGCTGGCTGGAGGCCGGGGCGGCGGCCTGCCACAGGGTGATCTCGTCGGGCACGGCGTAGGGGAAGACGCTCACGCCCAGCCCCGCGAAGGTCACGGCGAACAGGCCCAGCGACAGCAGGAAGGGCCAGACCTCGCGCTTCTGACGCATGGTCCAGAAGAAGGTGCCCGCGACGATCA
>Ga0114984_1000408_pt1 | contig 16809 bp, 17 predicted proteins | sample Shrwel1BS1Day1_FD_96987 | JGI IMG/M metagenome (GOLD analysis project Ga0114984, IMG submission 96987) | Subsurface microbial communities from deep shales in Ohio, USA - Utica-3 well 1 S-1-Day1 | ecosystem: Environmental > Aquatic > Deep subsurface > Shale gas/oil reservoir > Produced water/Flow...
CTGTCGCCATCTTTCGCCACTCCCCCACTGAAGGACCGGGCTATTTTGCCATATTCCTTGAGCAGCAAGGCATTCCATGGAAGCTGATTGCTCTCGACGAAGGCGCCGCGGTTCCGTTGAGCGTTGACGGTTTCTCCGGCCTTTGTTTCATGGGTGGTCCGATGAGCGTCAACGACCCGCTACCGTGGATAGAACCCGTCTGCGCGCTGATTCGCGAAGCGGCGGCGAAAAATGTGCCTGTCATCGGCCATTGTCTCGGCGGGCAACTGATGAGCAAGGCACTCGGCGGGCAGGTCACGCGCAATCCCGTCAAGGAGATCGGCTGGAGTAGCGCACACGGTGAAGACAATGCCATCGCCCGCCACTGGCTGGGTGATTTCGCCGGCAAAAATGGCACGGTTTTCCAGTGGCACGGCGAAACCTTCAGCATCCCGAGCGGGGCGACCCGCTTGCTGGCCAACGGTTACTGCGCCAACCAGATGTTCGTCACCGGCCCGCACCTCGCCATGCAATGCCACGTCGAAATGACGCCGGAAATGATCGCCACGTGGTGCGAGCAGTGGGCCGATGAAGCAATTGCCGTCGCCGACCTGCCCAGCGCGCAGATGCCTGAAGCCATGCTGGCTGAAATTTCGGCCAAGCTGCCGGCCATGCGTCAGCTCTCGGAGCAGCTTTACTCGGTGTGGATCAAGGGCCTGGCCGGCTAAATCCGCCCAAGAAAAAACCGGGCTGCTCGCACAGCCCGGTTTCATTTTTACCCGTTTTTTACGGTAGACCGTAGCAAGCCCGGTTGACCGTGGAAGGTCGCTTAATCCCGGAAATTACCGTACTTGATCGGAAAGTCGGTAATCGACTTGGTAATCAGCGCGATGCAAGCCTGCAGATCGTCCCGCTTGGCGCCGGTGACACGCACGGTTTCGCCCTGAATCGCTGCCTGAACCTTGAGTTTGCCATCCTTGACCAGCTTGACGATTTTCTTGGCCAGATCGCTGTCGATCCCGTCCTTGATCTTCATTTCCTGCTTCACCTTATTGCCAGAGACACTGACGATTTTCTGGTGATCCAGACGCTTGACGCTTTCCTTCTCCTTCTTTTCCATAGCCGGAAAAAGGAGGTCCTTGATCTGATCAAGCTGGAAGTCTGAATCACCCCACAGGGTGATGACCTTGTCTTTCTCATTGAGCTCGACCTTGGCGGTCGTACCCTTGAAATCGTAGCGATTGTCGATCTGACGGGAGGTGACATCGATGGCGTTCTTCAACGCCACCATGTCCGCTTCGGAGGTGAAGTCAAAGCTCGGCATGGCAATTATCCAAAATGGCAGACGTAGTGGTAAGCATCACCAGCAGCCACTTCAATGTCGAAGCTGGAATTGCCCGGCACGTTGAAAGACTGGCCATCGCCATAAGTCTTCCACTCGCTTTCGCCTTTGAGCTTGACGCGGCATGAACCGCCAACACCTTCCATGATTTCCGGCGCACCGGTATTGAAAGTCAGGCTCGACGGCAGGATCACGCCCACCGTCTTTTTTGTACCATCGGCCAGCACCACGGTGTGGCTGACGCACTTGCCATCGAAATAAACATTGGCCTTTTTGACCACGGAAACGTTGTCGTATTGCGACATTTACATACCCCAGATTTTCTGAATGACTGATTTGGCGATGAAGCCAACCATACCGAATGCCAGCACGAAGAAAAGCACAAAGGTGCCCGTCTTGCCAGCCTTCGACTTGTAGGCGATCTCGCCAATAATGAATAACATGAAGAGGATGAAGGCGCCAACACCCCAGGTCGAGAAGAAATCTGCGATCTGTTCTTCATTCAGCCCGAATACGGTGCCGCCATCCATTGATTAACCCTTCTTCTTTGCAGCCGGTTTCTTGGCCACTGGCTTGACTGGTGCTTTCACGGCCTTGGCGACCACTGCCTTGGCTGCAACCGGCTTGACCAGCGGCTTGGCAGCGGCCTTGACCGCCGGCTTCGCTGCTGGTTTGGCTACAGCCTTCTTGACGGAAGCCTTGGCAACCGGTTTGACAGCGGCCTTTGCTGCAGGTTTAGCTGCCGGCTTTGCTGTCACAGTCTTTTTGGCAGCAGCTGGCTTGACCGGCTTGCCCGCTTTTTTCGCGGCGAGATTGGCCGCGATGCGCAAACGCAGTGCGTTGAGCTTGATGAAACCGCCAGCATCGCGCTGGTCGTAGGCGCCGGCATCGTCCTCGAAGGTGGCGATAGTCGAATCGAACAGCGAATCGGTTGCCGAATCGCGGCCAACAACAATCACGTTGCCCTTGTACAACTTCAGGCGAACCACGCCGTTGACACTGCCCTGGGTATGGTCGATCAGCACCTGCAGCGCCTTGCGCTCCGGGCTCCACCAGTAGCCGTTGTACACCAGGCTGGCGTAGCGCGGCATCAGGTCGTCCTTGAGGTGGGCGACTTCGCGGTCGAGCGTGACCGACTCGATGGCGCGGTGAGCGCGCAGCAGGATCGTTCCGCCCGGCGTTTCGTAGCAGCCGCGCGACTTCATCCCGACATAACGGTTCTCGACCAGATCGAGGCGGCCAATACCGTGCTTGCCACCGATTTCGTTGAGGGTGCCGAGCACTTCGTGTGCCTTCATCTTCTTGCCGTTGATGGCGACAACATCACCCTTGGCGAATTCGAGGTCAAGGTACTCGGCCTTATTCGGTGCCTTTTCCGGCGAAACCGTCCACCGCCACATCGACTCCTCCGCTTCTGCGGCCGGATCTTCCAGGTGGCGACCTTCGTAGGAAATGTGCAGCAGGTTGGCATCCATCGAATATGGCGAGCCACCCTTCTTGTGCTTCATGTCGATTTCGATGCCATGCTTCTCGGCATAGGCCATGAGCTTCTCACGCGACATCAAATCCCACTCGCGCCACGGGGCGATGACCTTGATGCCCGGCTTCAGCGCGTAGGCGCCCAGTTCGAAGCGGACCTGGTCGTTGCCCTTGCCGGTCGCACCGTGGCAGATGGCATCGGCGCCCGTTTCATTGACGATCTCGATCAGGCGCTTGGCGATCAACGGCCGGGCAATCGAGGTACCGAGCAGATACTCGCCTTCGTAGACGGTGTTGGCGCGGAACATCGGGAAGACGAAATCGCGGACGAATTCTTCGCGCACGTCGTCGATGTAGATGTTCTTCGGCTTGATGCCGGCCTTCAGGGCCTTGGCACGCGCCGGCTCGAGTTCTTCACCCTGGCCGAGATCGGCCGTGAAAGTGACGACTTCGCACTTATAAACATCCTGCAGCCACTTGAGGATGACCGAGGTATCCAGACCGCCCGAATAGGCCAGCACAACCTTCTTGATGTCGCTCATTTCTGTTCCCTTGTTTCGATTAACCGTGCCACTCAGCCCTGAAGACGGCCCAGCAGCAAATATTCCATTAACGCCTTCTGCACGTGCAGACGGTTCTCTGCTTCGTCCCAAACCACTGATTGCGGCCCGTCGATCACCTCGGCGGTAACTTCCTCGCCGCGATGCGCCGGCAGGCAATGCATGAAAACGGCCTGCGGATTGGCCACGCGCATCATCTCGCCATCAACGCACCAGTCGGCGAAAGCCTTGATCCGCTCTTCGTTTTCAGCCTCGAAGCCCATCGACGTCCAGACGTCAGTGGTCACCAGATCGGCGCCCCGACAAGCATCCATCGGATCGGCAAAAACCTTGAAGCGGGCCGGATCAATCTTGCCAACCAGATCGGCATTGATTTCGTAACCCGGCGGCGTCGACACGTGTACCTTGAAATCAAGCACCTCGGCCGCCTGCAGCCAGGTATTGCACATATTGTTGGCATCCCCAACCCAAGCGACCGTCTTGCCCTGGATGCAGCCGCGATGCTCAATGAAGGTATAGATGTCAGCCAGTATCTGGCACGGGTGATATTCGTTGGTCAGCCCGTTGATCACCGGCACCCGCGAGTTGGCGGCAAATCGTTCGATGATGTCCTGCTCGAAGGTGCGGATCATCACGATGTCACTCATCCGCGAAATGACTTGCGCCGCATCCTCGACCGGCTCACCACGGCCCAGTTGCGAGTCGCGCGTATTCAGATAAATCGCCGACCCACCCAACTGCTGCATGCCGGCCTCGAAGGACAGTCGCGTCCGCGTACTGGCCTTCTCGAAAATCATCACCAGCGTCCGGTCAGAAAGTGGCCAGTACTTCTGGTAAGACTTGAACTGGTTCTTGATCCAGCGCGTCCGCTCGAAAACATATTCAAGTTCGTCGCGCGCGAAATCCTTGAACTGCAGAAAGTGTTTGATCGCCATGATTTAGGCCGCCAGAAAATCCTTGATGAGAGGGGCGCACCGGTCAACCAGTTCCCGGGCATCATTTTCACTAAATATCAGTGGTGGCAGGAAGCGAATTACTTTCTCGGCCGTGACGTTGATCAACAGCCCAGCAGCCAAAGCATTGCCGACCAGTTCACCGCAAGGACGGTCTAGTTCGATGCCGATCATCAAACCATGGCCGCGAATCTCAACAAGCCCGGCCGTACCGGCAAGCGCCTCGACCATCAACGAGCGAATCAAGGCGCCGATACGTTCGGCGTTAGCCATCAAACCTTCCGCTTCGATGGTTTCAATCGTCGTCAGTGCGGCAGTGGAAACCAGCGGATTGCCGCCAAAAGTCGAACCGTGATTTCCCGGGCCGAACAGGCCGGCTGCCTTGCCACCAGCCATGCAGGCACCAATCGGCACCCCTGAACCCAAACCTTTGGCCAGCGTCGCAATATCAGGCTGAATGCCAGCATGCTGATACCCGAACCATTTTCCCGTACGCGCCATACCGCATTGCACTTCGTCACAGATCAGTAACCAGCCATGCTCGTCACACAACTGGCGTAAGGCCTTCTGGTATTCAAGTGAAGCCAGGTGAATACCACCTTCGCCCTGAATAATTTCCAGCATGACAGCAACGATATTTTTATTGTGCTCGGCAACCGCCTTGATGGCATTGAGGTCATCATAGGGAACACGGACAAAACCAGAAACCAGCGGCTCAAAGCCTGCCTGCGCCTTACGGTTCCCGGTTGCCGAAAGCGTCGCCATGGTCCGTCCATGGAACGCCTTTTCCATGACGATCACGGTTGGATTTTCAATTCCCTTTTTGTGACCGTAGAAGCGAGCCAGCTTGATCGCTGCCTCGTTTGCTTCTGCACCGGAATTGGAGAAAAAGATCTCCTGCATGCCGGAAATTTCAGCGAGTTTGTCGGCCAGCAACTCCTGCTCGCGAATTCGATAAAGATTGGAAGTGTGCAACATGCGTCCGGCCTGCGCGGCAATCGCTGACACCAGCTTGGGATGGGCATGACCGAGCGTCGAAACAGCAATCCCGGACAGCGCATCCAGGTATTCCTTGCCCTCGGTATCTGTAATCCGGCAACCCTGACCATGGCTGAAAGCCACCGGCAACCGGGCATAGGTATTCATGACATGCGACATGAGGCAACCCCAAAAAACGAAAACGGCGGTCATCGCCGCCGGAATGATCGCCACTCAACGGGCAAGCACCCCGCAAGAGCAACACAGGCCTGAATTTTAGGTCAAAAGCAAGACCTTGTATAGAACAGCAAAAACACCCGCGCACGCCAGCCCAGGCGGCCATGCGCCATAATTATGGAAAGGCTTCGGGCTTCTGCTAGAATTCGCCAACGCAAGGTCGCATCGCCCAACGCAGACTAGAACAATGACAACTACAGACTCGACCACATTCATCATTGTTGGCCTCACCAAGCAAGGCAAGAAATTTCGTCCCAGCGACTGGGCAGAACGCCTGTGCGGCGTCATGTCAGCCTTCGGCGCCGAGCGCAAGATGAAATACTCCCCCTACGTTGGCCCGGGAGACTACAACGGCGAAAAAGCCGTCTTCGTCGACGGTCGCCTCGGCGAAATTGAACCAATGGCCTACCGCTTCATGCTCAACTTCGCCCAGGACAACGACCTGCAGATCATTGACGGCGTTTGCTCGCTGGAAAAATAAACCAAACAACCCAAACCGTAAAAACAAAAAAGGCGCCCAAAGGCGCCATTTTTATTTGAGCCCTCAACCGATCAAGCAACAGCAAGAGCCTTGATCTGAGCAGACAGACGGCTCTTGGTACGGGAAGCCTTGTTCTTATGAACAATCTTCTTATCAGCGATGCGATCGAGAACCGCAACGGATTGCTGGAAGACGCCTTGAGCGGCGGCTTTATCACCAGCTTCGATCGCCTGACGAACACGCTTGATAGCGGTACGCAGGGTCGAACGCAGGCTGGCGTTATGGGAACGCTGCCCGTCAGCCTGACGGGCGCGCTTGCGGGCTTGTGCGCTATTGGCCATTAAAGGTAATCCTGAACATCAAATAGAGAGCTTGATATTCTATCAAATAATTTCCATTACAACAATATCCATCACCAACACCCAGCGGTTGAGGGTGTCTTCGCGCCAGCATTGTCCAAGGTAAGAGTCCCACACGTTGGATCATTACTAGGGACAGCTTGAAGTGTAAAGGAGGTATCCGATTGCGCGCTGATACTGATCGCATACTGCGCCGCATAGATTGAGGAAGGCAAACTTACACCTGAATACTTCTGCGTTAATGAATAGTTCCGTTCCATAAACTGCGCAGCTTGAGCGAGCGCAGCCTTAGCGTCGGCACGCTGAGCCTTGCGGACGCTTTCAATGTAGGCGGGATAGGCAATACTAGCCAAAATACCGACTATGGCCACGACCACCATTAATTCAATCAACGTAAACCCACTCTGATCCCGTTTTATTTCACTCATAACGCATCCTTTCCCATCAAGCACTACGGCGCTACTTCTCGCCAAGATATCCGACCAGTTCGACCTGCGCTTTCAGTTGTCTTCTCAACCTTTCCGGTCGAACTACTGGCGTATTTGAACTCATTTCCAGAACCAGGCTTGCCCTTAATAACAGTAGGCGTCGTAATGACACCGCCCTCAGCCGGCTTCTGCCCACCGACAATGCAACTACTGCAATTGGACGAGAAGTTCACCAAATCAGAATCACTACCGGCATTGCTGTTGAATTTACCATCGCCGTTCACATCGAATGGCGTGACATCCAGTCGGCGCCCTGTCAGAGCATCAAGCTCCATCAACCAGGAACTACCGCCAGCCAGGCAAGGTTGGGGCGATGGAATAAGGGTCGGGAATACTATGCGGTCGCTACGCACAATCCCGTTGAAAGCCACCCGTTCCCCGGATGTCGGCAAATCCATATACCACCCCTTCTGCGCACCAGTAGCCCCCCAATTATCGCTACAGACTGTTGTGCTACCCCCTGTGAGCGCATCCTTTCCGGACTTAGTGCCTGAAGCACCAATGCAATAATCAGTAGTCAGCCGATAGCTAAAACTCCCGACATCTTTCGTCGAAACAACTATTTGCTCCAAGAGCGTGGATCGATCCATGTTGGAAGCGGAATTTGTTCCGTCGTCCCATACACCGAAATAACTCTGTGACGCTGTTGAGGTCGTATCCGTACCTTCAAGATACTTGCCAGTACCGAACAGAATCACCGCACCTTTAGTCGGATGACGTACGACCTGTGGCGCAGTCGTGATTGCCTGTCGTGTACCAGACGAATTTTTGGCGACAAACAAAGGCGTACAGGGACTACCGACTGCACAGGTTCCGGTGTTGTAGGCGACTTTCCAGTTGGCTGGATCAACATCGCTGACATCGAACTTCCAGAGATTCCCGTTCAGATCCCCAGCGTATATCCAGTCGGCTTTACCGTCACCCCGGGCACTGAAGGGATAGGGAGTAGACAAGCCGTTAAAATTAGAAGGGGACTGAGCATCGGCGACGATCTTGATGTAGTCCTGCCCCAAAACCCAGGTCGAACTATAAAGCCCACCTGCCCGCGCGCGATCCAGGAAGAAAATGAACAATGCTGCCTTGCCATCATCGCTGTTGTAACCATTACCCACTACAACAGCCCATTTATCATTGCGCATTTTCACTATTTGCCTTGCGATCCCCTTAAATGGCGGATATGTCGGCTGATTATGCGTGTACCCGAGATCAGAGTCGTTCGCATTGGTAAACTCCCACATCAGAATATTTGCCGCATTCGTTTCCGAGAAGGCTACTGAATCGGTTGAGGACGTATCATCTGGATTTGTGACGTCAAGCGCGTAATATGCGCGCCCCCCCCAGTTCAAACCACCGACCAGAACAGTCTTCCACTGGTACGTAGTCGCGGAACCGACCTCGATGTCATTGACCATCGGCGTTCCATCAACATAAAACTTGTGGCTGTAGCCTTGATTGCTCAATTGGCTAAGGTTGGAACGGGTTGCGGAATTGTTATAGAAGACCCCCGGCACATAGGCAAGGCGCTCCACGCCATCCTTAGCCTGGAAGGCATGCAACATACCGTCGTTGGCACCGGTATAAATCATCGCTGTTCTGGTACCTTTGTTCTGCACGAAGCTTGCATATGCGGGATCTGCCCATCCAGCTTCCGGGACTCCCACATAAACTGGACTTGAATTTACGATATCCCCAAGTCGGCTGGTCGGACGAGGCCTGAAGTTAATCGCCGATTTTCCTTCGTTAGCTTGCGACCCTCGGAGATAGTCTACGCGGCCAGATCCTGATGTATCAGCGCTACCGAGACCATTGCTATTTAGCGCATCTTTTTGCGTCGTGCCATCGACCTGAGCTGTGATATTCGACCAAGTAAACGGGATTCCCTTTTTTGAAGCGGAATCCAAGCCGATGGTAATAATCTGCCGGGATGTTTGAGTATTAATTACCTGCCCAGCATCCCACTTTGCAGGCTCAATTACGTCGCCAGAAGTAGTATTCAACTCCAGCGCTCGCAGTTGGCCACTCCAGTCGTTTGAATTGTAACGAGCCTGGTATATGAAACTTCCGGTTTGCAAAGACGTTGAGTTGGTCGCCACTGAAGAGGAGGACGACTGGCCGAGCATCGCGACAAATGCCGAATCAAGAGCCTCTTCCAGATAATTTGGATTTGTTACTAGGAAGAAGTTATCCGGAACACCATCACACTTGGTACTGGTACAACCTGTCGTACCCCCATCGGCGTTACGAACATCCCACTCTGTCGCCAGATCAGGCTTGCCATTCTCGTTGCTATCCTTGAAGCCGCCATATTTTGCCGCGTACCAGAGCGGATCTTTCAGTACGGTGTCTGCACTGGCACTGCTCACCGAATAGGTAAAAGAGGTCGGAGAATCACCAAAGACGCAGCCAGAGCCACTACAGGAAGTAACCCCGGTCACATCTGTAAACTTAAAACCATTAATCCCAGTATGGAAATGAGGCCCATCTTGAGTAGTTCCGGATATTGCGTATCCGAAACCGAAGACATATGGCGTGGATTGCGCGACCACATCAGTCGTAACCTTGATACTGCCACTACTAACAACATCGTACTGCACGCGGCCCCACATGTCTTGGTCATAGTCACCGCCCTGTTCGCTATCCTCTTCGTTCCAGTAGAAAGCGCCAGTACCCTTGGTGCTGCAGCGACCCGCACTCAATTTGGTCATTTGCGTGACTGTCGCATCGCTGGCATCCGCGGAAATTTCGCAGACGATCTTCCAGTCGACAATGGCTCCACTGCCAAATCCGCTCCGATCCAACCGCCCCTGAGGAACAATAACTACCGGCTTGCCGCCAACCAAAACACGAACCTTGGGTGTATTGGTCGCCAAGGCAATGCCGAAGGTAGCCACTTTTAGCGAGCGCACATCACTATTCGGCACAGACAGCGTCCCAGGCGCTCTGATCTGCTTGGTTCGCGCAAAATACGCCAACCCACTCATCATGTAGGAACCTTCAGTACCCGCACCTTCAGGACAAATACCGTAGGGGGCAGAAAAATTATTCACCGTCTTCGTCGAACAGAGATCCGCCGGCGTGCTACCGGAACCGTTGTTCCCCACGAACCAGGCTTGCCCTTTTATCCCCTCTTCCTCACCAACTTTATCTGTCCAGGTTGCCGCATCACATGTATTTCCGGAAGTACCGATATCGGAGCTTCCGCCCATCTGGCTATCATGCTCATTGCTATTTACGGCCGAATTGAACACGAGAACATTAAGTGGCGCACAGTAATTTGTCGAAGAAAGAGGATCCGTCCAAGTCGCCGAGCGCAAGCCGGTAATAGCATCATCAGTCGAGGTGGACATCGTAAAGGCGGTGGTTGGTGACTTACCCGCGAGGTAGCGGAGCGATTCCAAATAGAGCTCTGAGATCGGATTGCCCCACGACCGACAATTTCCTTGGGTAAAGCTCGTCTGCCCAAACGTACATCCACTACCGTAGGTACCATCACTGTACTGGTAGTCGACAATACGCATCTTGTCGAGCGATTGAATAATAGAGCCAGATGAAGGTGCAATAGTTTTGATCGTCCCGTCTACAAGGTTGATTTCATCAGAAATATTGCTGATGTTTTTTCTCAAGACCCCGCCAGACTGGTTTTTCGTATAGGACCCTGTCATCAACCCGAACATGAGCTGCCCGCTCTCGCCATAGTACTGCAACAGCCCTATCGGCTTGTAACCAGAACCATATTTGGCACATTTTTCGTTACCCAACTTGCTTGTGCTGGTGCTGGTGCTCACACATGCCTCGACCCGCACGTTATAGTCGGAACTGGCGCCAGTGACACCGTTAGCGACTCGACCACTTGACGTAGTTGTCTTGTTTGGACTAATCGAACTAGCCCAGAGACCACTCAGCGCAGCACGGTTGCCCGAAGCGCCTGTTCCACCAAGTGAACCGGTATCTTCGCTGGGTAAACTCTCGCGCCAATGACACTGCCATCGTTCGTTTGCCGACCAAAGCGAAAAATTACCAAGAGCTGCGCGCATCAGAGGTACAGCCGTACTGGTTTGAGAGGTTTTTGGACTAACGTCCGGGGTTGCATTGCAAAACGAGATACCCGTCTGAGTGTAATTATAGACACTCCAATTCGTCGAACTCCCACTGCCAACTTTATTCTCAACGACCACCTTGATCTGGTTTGCCGCGCAGCTCGATGCGTTCGAGACAAGTCCATTGAACATATTGATGCCGGCGCCATTGACACAACTGACGACACCGATCATGTAGTTGCTGGCATCCTTTTCAACCAGAACCTGATCACCATAGGAAAACTTGTCGGTATTGCCGGTCACGGTCAAAGTCACACCGATTGGCGCAGACTGCGATCCGGCTATCGTCACAGACGAGGCACTGGTACCAGAAATGGCACTCGGTGAGACTACGGGATTGAAAGGGGTCAGCTTGTTGGTGTCGGGAAAGCGGCTGGCATCGCCGCCATACATTTGCCGCGCGGTAGAGTGGTTGTAATACTTTGCCCAAGCATGGGCATCCGTCGGAATATATGCGCGTTCAAGAACTGTTTTCATTGAGGTATCTGTCGAACGATAGCCACCGTAGAGCAATTTACGCGTGGTATCCATGCGACTCATCGTCACCCAATTCAGGAAATTTCCATGCCACTTGCCAGCACAGTCAGCGGGCTTAATGAATTTTTTGGTAGCGTTATCGAAAACAGCATCGTCGGGTGAAAAAACACCGCTGACATAGGAATAACACTTATAGCTATCGAAATAACCGTAATAATCAATGGTGTGATCGTATGTCGTGTCCGCAGAACCATCCCCGTTCAGGTCCGTATAGTCGTCATAGGCCTTCTTGTAGAGATTCTGGTCTTTGGTGACATCAAGCATTACCAGTGGCGCTACCGCGGCACCGACGTACAGAGGACCAGACGGAATGGTAATTACGGCAGCATGAGTCTGGGAACTCCAAGCCAATGCCCAAGCCAGGAAAACGCCAATACGACGAATTGTCTTGAAGCTGAACATGGCAATTACTCCTTCTTATATATTTCTTGCAGGGTTACCTGCGTATCCGGATTCACCCCGTAGCCGCGCGCGGTGATACGGTAATGATTCACTTCGTTAAGAATAAAAGGCTCAATAAGGTACCGCGGCTGCAACGACAAACCGTTAATCGGAAGCGCTCCCGTGTATTGGCCATACTCTACGCTTGGGGCCGCCTTTAAATTCTTGCTGCTATAAACAGGAGTACTTGGCTCGATGCAGGTCAAGCCACTCAGGTTGCAACAAAGGCCATTCGTGCAACTAGCATCTGCTCCCGCCAGCCCAGAGATACGATTTACGTTTTTCCGCGAGCCATCCGCTTTTAGATCTTCGATATCGAATTCAGCATCACGCAAGGCTGCTTCGGCCGCCTGAAAGGCCAGACTGCGATCGCGTGAATTGCCTGACATGCGCTCTTCCATGGTTGCCACACGCATTGCAGTCAGGCCCAATATGGTGAGAATTATCAGAAAAATAAGCGCAACCACAAGGGATGCACCGCGCTCGCGAGCCCGCACCCGCTCCGCCTTCGCAGCACTTCCTACCTGCAACACCGGGCGTTCAAATACTTCAGTTGTTGTCATGGCATCTGGTTCCGCAAAACGAACGTCATTCCTATTGCTCGACGAATATAACCATCAGATTTGCTTACTGGTACAGTAGCCGCTGAACAATCATCGTCATAGGTCTGGCCTTGGCCCGATTCAGTCGCACGTTGGTTTCCATCTGCCTTGGCACGCAGAAGCAAGCAAATCCGAACGCTCGTGACGTTAGCCATATTCACCGCACTGGCAGAGTCATATGCCGTCTTGTCTTTCTCACGGTAAGTGACCTGCATTGACTCCACATCATCGAGAATCACCCCGACATTTCCCCCAGCAACACACTCAAGCTGACTGGAGGAGTTCACCCGAAAAAGATTGCTGGGCTGCGTAGCCACCTGCCCCACACAATCCTTGCTACCGTCAAAACTCAAGGTAAGCGTATCTGAGCCACCGCTGACTTCAACCCCAGAAATTGCTGTTCCGGAGAACTTGGTACTAGGTGGCTTGGCAAAAAGATCCGCACCTGACAATGGATTGAAACTGGTAGCCGTATAGCCAGCCGAGCGAATCTGGCGCCCGAACAATTCGTTGGCGTAACGGGCATTTTCCTGCAGCCTAGAACTTGCATCCTGAGCCAGATAAGTCTGCCTGCTGTTCATAAACAAGGTTCCGACAACCAGCAGGACGATCAGGCCAATCACCATCGCAACCATCAGTTCGACCAGTGAAAACCCCTGCTCCAAGCGAATCGCTACAGTTGCAGGACCTATGGAAATATTCAATTTCATGGCAAGAACTCCGTCACGAAGCTCCGATCTCCGGACGAAGAACAGCCGGTTTCACTCGCTGCACATCTCTCTGTCCATTTAACAGTGATATTGAATCGGTTGTCGACTTGGGCTATGACAATCGACTCTCCCGGCAACAGAACATTTTCCGCCCCCCATGCAGTCGCAGCAGCCTGCGCTTCACTGAGGGTGGGAGGCTTGTACTGAGTCGAGCTCATCCCAGCCCTTATTCGATCCGCCACTCCATAAGCGTGCATGGTAGCCACTGATCGTTCATAGGCGACCTGGTTGCTTTTTATCCCGGCTAGCTGGAGCCCGGCAAGACCGAGCAAGCCAACGGAAAGCACAACAACGGCAATCATCGCCTCCAGAAGGGCCATACCGCGCTGCCGAATAGACATGTGTGGAGCAACCATTTGATATTCCTCTAGGAGCACGCAGCTGCCGTAGCATCCACCTTGGTACGGCCGATGTTTGAAATAGAGACAACTCGCCCAATGACGCCGCTGCTACAGACCGTCACTGTTCCGGGTAGGTTTGAGGTAACGGAACCATCAGACAAATAGGAATACGAAGCAACTGTCGATGTAAGCACCAGATTGTTTACAGCCCGACTGATGCGTAATACATTGTTCGAATCAGTACCGTCGACAGCTCCTTGAGCTCCGCCATCAACGAACACCAGACGCCCCGCCGACCAGTCGGTCGATCCCGAACAGGAAGCTCCATCACTGCTGGCGCAGACGGAGACCACCGTTGTGCCACCACGTTTTGCTGCTTCACTACGAGCCAAAGCCAGATCGGCGACCAGATCATTTGTATTGGCCACAATTCGATTGTTGGTAATCAACGGCCGAAACGACGGCAAAGCAACCGCAGCAAGAATTGCCATAATGGCCACAACAACCATCATTTCCACCAAAGTGAAACCTGATACCAGCCGCATATTTACCTCGCACCTATATTGCGTTTGGTTGAATCATCGCAGATGCCGCTAAAGTTTGTTTGCGATGTCTGCCCAGCGGATCAATTTTCACGACGACCGGTAACACCTAATAATTCAAGAAATGCAAAAATACATCTACTCAAATTCAGAGGCTCTTGAATTTTGGCTGTGCATCTCCCAACCCGGGATTTCTGGCATCCCTTCAGCGCTGTCAAACCAGTATCTTTTGATTACGCCATAGCTAGTCAAAATCAGTGGGGTTCTTTGACATTCAGCCTTCTGTTGTCGCTAGTGGTACACGCGATTGTTGTGGCAAACATGGCATTCCGTACAAATGACAGCAGGGTAAACCGGACTTTTGTCCACTCAAGCGCCGATCTGCTCGTACGTGTGGTTCTGGATAAACATCAGCCTACCTTGAAGTCTGTATCGCCGATCCCCAGGCCAGTCGGGAATGCAGTTGAAAAACCTGTCGCACCAGATTTTGTTGCGCCCCCTACTGAGGAGATTTCTGAAGAATTTCCATATGCCTCGCCAGATAGCATAGAACAAATGGCAAGCATCATAGACCCACTGGATCTGCCTCTACCCTCAGACTCATTTAGCGTCGAAGGCTTCATGCGCATAAAAGTATTCGTCAATGAAGAAGGCTTCGCGGACAACGTGGAATTGCTTGAATCGAATTTCGCGGAAAATTATGCCTCTACGCTAATCGTGCTATTCAAATCAGCCAAGTTCAGCCCCGGACTATCGGGTGGAAGAGCAATCAAGAGCTGGCGGATTGTTGAAATAGACTATTCGTCATCCTGACCTGTTAGCTCCAGCGACAGAGACGAACTTAGGCCAGCTCCCTTGGCAAAGGAAAGGAAACGCCTTCCTTTTCCCCATCGAATTGAACTACGGGCACAGGAGCAAGACCAGATATCCTGATGCGGTCGACTACTTGAGAAACGAGAATTTCGGGAGCAGAGGCTCCTGCAGTCACACCAATCCGACTCTTTCCTAAGAACCATGCCTCATCGATTTCATCGGGACCATCAATGAGGATTCCCTCTACGCCCCGAGCGATCGCCACCTCTTTGAGCCGCCGTGAGTTCGAGCTGTTTTGACTACCCACCACGATGACCAGATCACATACATCCGCTAGTGCTTTGACAGCATCTTGTCGATTCTGGGTGGCGTAGCAGATGTCATCTTTTTTCGGCCCCTGGATTTCCGGAAAGCTGGCCTTCAGAGCATCAATAACGATTGTTGCATCATCGACCGATAACGTAGTCTGGGTGACGAAGGAAAGTTGATCGGGGTGCTTGACCTTCAAGGTCGCAACATCCTCAACCGTTTCAACGAGATACATGCCGCCGCTACTCTGCCCCATCGTCCCTTCAACTTCTGGGTGACCCTTGTGGCCAATCATGACGACTTCGCGGGTCTGGTTGCGCATTTTGCCAACTTCTACATGCACCTTGGTGACCAGCGGACAGGTCGCGTCAAACACTTTGAGGCCACGCTCTTCGGCTTCGGCGCGAACGGCCTTGGAAACGCCATGAGCGCTGAAAATAACTGTACTGCCTGATGGAACCTCGCTCAATTCCTCGATAAATACTGCGCCCTTCGAGCGCAGGTCGTCGCAGACGAACTTGTTGTGTACGACTTCGTGACGGACGTAGATCGGTGCCCCGAATTTTTCCAGAGCGCGCTCGACGATGGCGATGGCACGTTCGACGCCGGCGCAGAAGCCGCGGGGGTTGGCGAGGATGACTTGCATTTACATGATTCCGATGATTTCCACCTCGAAGCGGATCGTTTTTCCGGCCATCGGGTGATTGAAGTCGAACAAGGCGTGCGTGGCATCGAGCTCGCGCAGGAAGCCGGCAAAGGTGCCACCGTTAGGGGCAGTGAATTCGACGACGGAATTCTCCTTGAGTTCCACGCCGGCCGGCAATCCGCTCAGGGCGATGCGTTCGACGAGGCGGTCGTTGTGCATGCCGAAGGCTTGGGCGGGTTCGAGTTCGAAGACGAATCTTTCATGCGCCGGCAGGCCGATCAGCACCGACTCAAGGTTCTCGGCCAGCTGGCCGCTACCCATTTGCAGCGTAGCCGGGCTCATGTCGAAGGTGGACAGGAACTCTTCGCCATCTAGCGCATTGATGCGGTAATGCAGGGTCAGAAAACTGTCGGAACGGACGGTGGCGGTCATCAGGAAATCTCTTTTTTGTTGGTTGCGGTCAACTGCTCGATTACGAGAAGAACCGCGCCAAGCGTGATGGCGGAATCGGCAACATTGAAAGCTGGCCAGTAATAGCCGGCGACATGCCACTGGACAAAATCAACGACGGCGCCAAAACGGACCCGATCGATCACGTTGCCCAGTGCGCCTCCCATGACCAGAGTCAGGGCGAGCGACAGCAGCTTTTGCTGCGGATGCTGGCGGAGCATGTAAGCGATCCAGCCGGAAACACCGAGCGCCAGAGCCGTGAATAGCCAGCGCTGCCAGCCGGGTTGGTCGGCCAGGAAGCTAAAGGCGGCGCCGGGGTTGAAAGTCAGTACCCAATTCCAGAACGGCGCGACGTAAATCGTTTCACCGAAGCCGATGTTCTCGAGTACCAGCCACTTGCTGAGC
>Ga0114984_1000409_pt1 | contig 16789 bp, 11 predicted proteins | sample Shrwel1BS1Day1_FD_96987 | JGI IMG/M metagenome (GOLD analysis project Ga0114984, IMG submission 96987) | Subsurface microbial communities from deep shales in Ohio, USA - Utica-3 well 1 S-1-Day1 | ecosystem: Environmental > Aquatic > Deep subsurface > Shale gas/oil reservoir > Produced water/Flow...
GGCTCTGAGGCAACACGTGGGCGGGGTGGGTTCAGATCAACCTTCTATTGTCTCGCATCTCGACCCCGTTCGCCGAAGGGTCAACTGGGTGGACAATTTCGGCTCAGAATTTCGATTCCCCTTCATTTCGAGGATGACTGAGCATGACGACGAACTTTGCGACCTGCGACCTGTGCGACGACCACAAGAATGACACCGATGGCGCCTTCCGTGTGCTGCCCCCGGTGTTCAAGGACTACGGCAAGCGCATCAAGTTCAGCGGCCCGGTCAGCACCGTGAAGTGCTTTGAGGACAACACGCTGGTGAAGGCCGCTGTGGACTCTGCTGGCAACGGTCGCGTGTTGGTGGTCGATGGCGGTGCCTCGTTGCGTCGCGCACTGGTGGGTGGCAACTTGGGCAAGGCCGCGGCCAAGAACGGCTGGGCTGGCGTGATCGTGGACGGTTGCGTGCGCGACTCGGCCGAACTGGCCGAGTGCGATGTGGGCATCCGTGCGCTGGGTCTGATGCCCCTGCCGACCGAAAAGCGCAACGAGGGCCAGACCGATGTGGCCGTTCAGATCCAGGGCGTGTGGGTGCGCCCCGGTGACTGGCTGTATGCCGACGAAGACGGCATCGTCATCATGGACAAGCCCAAGGCCTGATCCGTTTCAGCCCTGAGACCTTCTCAGGGTGTGGGCCACAGCGCACCGCGCTGCACGGCCCAGCGCCACTGGGCCAGCCAGGCATCGACTTCAGCCTGAGCGGCCACCAGGGCTTGCTCATTGGCCAGGCGGCGTGCTTGCAGCACCTCGCTCAGGGCGCCTTCGCCCAGGGCAAAGCCCTTGTCCAGCGAGCGGGCCACCGATTGCAGTTGCTGCAGTCCCTCTTGTGCCAGTTGCCACAGACGCAGGCTGTCTTGCGCGTCTTGCTGCAGCAGGGTCAGGTCCCGATTGAGCTGGCGCAGTGTGTCTTCATGGCGCTGCTGGGCGGCGTCGGCCAGGGCTGCGCTCGATTGCGCGCCCAGGTCGCGGGCCGTGCTGCCGATGGGCCACGACAAGGTCAGCGCGACCATCTTTTCGGCGCTGCCGCGCGCCTGTCCCACTTTCACACCTACCGTGGGGTCGGCGGTGGTGTCGGAGCGGTCCAGCTGCGCCTGGGCCTGGGCGTAGTCGGCTTCCAGCTGGGACACGCGGGCTTCCGGCGTCTGGGCCAGCAGGGCCTGCTGCTCGGCGGCGTTCAGCGTGGTGCTGTGCGAGGGCAGCGTCGGCGTCGCCAACTGCGCGGGCCATCCGGGGAAGGCCGATTGCAGGCTGGTCCAGCGCGCCTGGCGCCGTTGGCTGGCGGCCTGGGCTTGCAGGCTCGCTTGCGTCAGGCTGGCACGCATCTGCAGGCTGTCGATCTGGGCGGCGTCGCCCAGTTGGTGGCGCTTGCTCACGGCATCGCTTTGTTGTGTCAACACCTTCACCTGGTCCAGCCAGACCTGTTCCTGCCGGTATTCGCGCAGCCAGTCGGCATAGAGCTGAATGGCTTGCAGGCTCAGCTGTCGCCAGGTTTGTTGTTGGCGCGCCTCGGCCAGGGCCGCCTGATGCTGGGCAGCCAGGTCGGCCGCATGGGTCTTGCCCGGCAGACGGATGCCACGCTCGATGGCGGCTTCCCATTCGGCCTGGGTGGTGCGCGGGGTGGTGGCGTCGGCTTCGTAGGTGCGGCGGCCGTATTGCACTGAGGGGGTCCACTCGTGTGGGCCGGCACGCTTTTGGGCGGCCAGGTGGCGCTCGGACTGCGTCTGGGCCAGCTGGGCCAGCCATGCCGGGTGACGGGCGATGAGCTGGCGCATCAACTCGGCGTCGGGCAGGCCCATGGCGCCCTGGGCGCTTGCCGCTGCGGCAGGCGCCGCTTTGGCCTTGGTCGCGGCGGCCTGAACGACGGTCTGCGTCGATGGGGTGATGTCGGTCGCAGGCGCCAATCCTGACAAGCCACTGAAACACGCGCTCAGGATGGCAGCGCGAAGCCAAGTGCGGGACTGCGGGGCCGAGGTCTTGGCCGTGCGGGCGGCATCCGTGCGCAACATGTGATTCAACATGATGGGGGCTTTCATGCCTGGGTGGGGGTGTCGTTGGCGTCAGCCTGGACGCCGAAGCGTTCGTACACCAGGGGTAGCAGCAACAGGGTCAGGGCGGTGGAGCTCACCAGTCCGCCGATCACCACGATGGCCAGCGGCTTCTGGATTTCGCTGCCGGGGCCGGTGGCGAACAGCAAGGGGATCAGGCCCCCGGCACTGATGGACGCGGTCATCAACACCGGGCGCAGACGGCGCTTGGCACCTTCCACCACAGCCTGGCGGGGCGTGCGGCCTTCTTCAATCAGCTGGTTGAAGTAGCTCACCATCACCACGCCGTTGAGCACTGCGATGCCCAGCAAGGCGATGAAACCCACCGAAGCCGGCACCGACAGGTATTCACCGGCCACGGCCAGGCCCACCACACCACCGATCAGGGCCAGCGGGATGTTGGACAGAACCATCGCGGCCTGGCGCACCGAGCCGAAGGTGGAGAACAGCAGGAAGAAGATCAGCAGCAAAGCGATGGGCACAACCAAGCCCAGACGCTCCGCGGCGCGTTGCTGGTTCTCGAACTGACCGCCCCAGGTGACCTGGTAGCCGCTGGGCAAGGGCATGGCCTGGGCCAGCTTGGCCTTGGCTTCATCCACAAAGCCCACCAGGTCGCGGCCACGCACATTGGTCTGAATGACCACATAGCGTTGGGCTTGCTCCCGGTCGATCTTGACGGGGCCATCGCGGTGGTCCAGGCTGGCCACCGAGCTCAAAGGCACCGCGTCGCCATTCGGCGTCGTCAGGCGCAGTGCCTCGAAGTCAGCCGGGCTGTTGCGCAGCTCGCTCGCACCGCGGATGACCAGGGGTGTGCGGCGGCCGTCTTCGTGCACCAACCCGATCGGCTGGCCTTCAACCCAGCGGCGCAGGTCGGCCTGAATGCTGGCGGCATCCAGTCCCAGACGGCCAGCGGCCTGGCGGTCGATGGTGACCTGCAGGTATTGCACGCCGTCGTTACGCAGCGTCAGGGTGTCGGTGGCGCCGGGCACCGCCGCGATGATTTTCTCGGCCTTGGTCGCCATCTCGTTGAGCGTGGCCAGATTGTTGCCGTAGATCTTGATGGCGACGTCCCCGCGCACGCCGGTCAGCATCTCGGACACGCGCATGTCGATGGGCTGGGTGAAGCCTGCATCCACGCCAGGGAAGTCTTCCATGACCTTGCGCAATTCACTGATCAGCCATTCCTTGTCAGGCTGGCGCCATTCGGCCATGGGCTTGAGCACCATGAAGGTGTCGGTCTGGTTCAGACCCATGGGGTCGAGCCCCAGTTCGTCCGAGCCGCTGCGGGCCACGATGGATTTGATCTCGGGCACGCGTTTCAAGATGGCCTGCTGCACGCGCAGGTCCAGGTCCACCGTGCCCTTGAGGCCGATGGCGGGCAGCTTTTCCAGCTGCATGATGATATCGCCCTCGTCGAGCGTGGGCATGAAGGTCTTGCCGATCTGGGTGAACAGCACGCCAGCCACGGCCAGCGCCGCCAGGGCCCCGCCCATCATCCAGCGCGGGTGCAGCAGGGCCTTGCTCAGCAGCTTGTCATAGATGACATCGAGCTTGCGCATCAACCAGGGTTCTTCGCCGTGGCCGGCTTTGAGCAGCCAGGAGGCCAGCACCGGCACCAGGGTGAGTGACAGCACCAGCGACACCGCCAGGGCGAACACAATGGTCAGCGCCACCGGGCCGAACAGCTTGCCTTCCAGACCCTGCAGACTGAGCAGAGGCAGGAACACGATGATGATGATGGCGATGCCAGAGGCTACCGGCGACACGACCTCGCGGCCTGCGCGGAGCACGACCTGCAGCATCGGCATCTTTTTGGCGTCGCCATGCGCCAGGTGACTTTCGATGTTCTCGACCACCACCACGGCACCGTCCACCAGCATGCCGATGGCAATGGCCAGGCCACCCAGGCTCATCAGGTTGGCCGACAGGCCGAACTGGCGCATCAGCACAAAAGTGCCCAGGGCGGACAGCGGCAGCATCACGGCCACCACAATCGCCGCCCGCAGGTTACCCAGGAAGGCCAGCAGCAAGAGCACCACCAGCACGACAGCTTCCAGCAGCGCCTTGCTGACGGTGTACACCGCGCGGTCCACCAGGCTGCCGCGGTCGTAGAAGGTGTTGATGGTCATGCCCTTGGGCAGGCTGGCTTGCATGCTGTCGAGCTTGGCTTGCACGGTGGCGACCAACTGGCGCGCGTTGGCGCCACGCAGGCCCAGTACCAGGCCCTGCACGGCTTCGCCCTCGCCATTGCGGGTGACCGCGCCATAGCGTGTCAGCTCGCCAATGCGCACTTCGGCCAGGTCGGCCACGCGGGTGAGTCGGCCGTCTTCGCTTCGCACCACGGTGTTGCGCACGTCGTCCAAATTCTGAATGGCCCCCTCGGCACGCACGATCAAGGCTTCCTCGCCGGCGTTCAAGCGGCCGGCACCGTCGTTGTGGTTCGACGCAGTCAGAGCCGTTTCCAGCTGGTTCAGGGTCAGTCCTTGCGCCAGCAGGGCTTGGGGGTCAGGGATGACCTCGAAGGTGCGCACAAAGCCGCCCAGGCTGTTGACGTCGGCCACGCCGGGCAGGGCGCGCAGGGCAGGGCGGATCACCCAGTCCAGCACGCGGCGGCGCTCTTCCAGCGTCTGCGGGCCTTCGATGGTGAACATGTACATCTCGCCCAGCGGTGTCGTGATGGGCGCCAAGCCACCCGATGCCGTCGGCGGCAGATCCGCCATCACGCCGGCCAGTCGTTCGCTGACCTGCTGACGTGCCCAGTACACGTCGGTGCCGTCTTCAAAATCCAGGGTGATGTCGGCCAGGCCGTACTTGGACGTCGAGCGCAGCGACTTCTGCTTGGGGATGCCCAGCACCTCCTGCTCGATGGGGATCGTGATGCGGGTCTCGACCTCTTCCGGGGTCATGCCCGGTGCCTTGAGAATGAGCTTGACCTGGGTGCTCGAAACGTCGGGGAAGGCGTCAATCGGCAGGCCCATCCAGGCGGCCACCCCGGCGCCCCCCAGCATGAACACCAGCAACATCACCAGCACGCGCTGGCGCAGAGAAAACTCGATCAGTTTCGCAAGCATGCGTCGGTCCTCAGTTGCCCAGCAGGGCCTTGAGGGCCGAGGTGCCACGGGTCACGACCTTGGTGCCGGCTGCGAGCCCGGATACCGTCCAGTTCTTGCCTTGGCGGCTCAGCACCTGCACGTTCGTGAGTTGATAGCGACCAGCGCCCTGATCGACGAAGACCTGGGTCACGTGACCGGGCGAGGTCAGCACCGCATCGCTGTTGAGCGTGACCGCGTTGGCGCTGTGCCCGGTTTGCAGGGCGGCTTCGACCCATTGGCCGGGTCGCACGGGCATCTCACCAGACTTGTCGTTGGTCGGGGTGATGCGTGCTCGCACCATGATGGATTGGGTTTTTGCGTCCACGCTGGCACCCAGGCTGATGACCTGACCCTTCACGCCGTCGGCGCCGGCCAGTTGCACCACGTCGCCCGTCCGCACATCACCGGCCAGTTTGGCGGGCACCTGGATTTCCAGCCACAGGGGGCTCAAGGTGGCAATGCGGTAGAGCGGGGTCATGGCGTCCACGCGTTGCCCCACCTGCACCAGCTGCGCCAGCACGCGGCCGCTCAATGGCGCATTCACGCTGATCGCCCCGTTGGGCGCGGTGACGGTGCCGCCGGCCAGGGTCAGGGCCTGACGACGCTCCTGAGCCTGGGCCTGCTGTTGGGTGAGCTGCGCGCGGCTGGCTTCCAGGCGGGACAGCGGGATCAGCCCTTCCTTGTAAAGCGCTTCATCGCGCTGCGCGGTGCGGCGTGCCAGTTCCAGTTGACTGCCGGACTGCAGCACGTCACGCCCCAACTCTTGCGCCTGAGGACTGCGCATGCGCACCAGCCATTGCCCGGCCCGCACAGCGTCACCTGCGCTCACCGACAAGGACTCGATCAAGCCGGCCACCGGCGCCGCCACGACCTGCTCCTGGTTGACCGGGATCACCACCTGAGCCGGAAAGCGCTGTTGGGTCAAGCCGCCCGCTTGCACCGCCTCCGACGTGATGCCCAGGCTGCTGACCTGGGCTGCCTTGAGGGTCAGCGGCGCTGCGGGCGGGGCGGCATGGGCAGCCTGGGCCATCAGCACCGCGCTCAGCAAGGACAGGAGGGAGGGCACACGCAAGGCAGTGGTGTTCATGGTGAGAAAGGCAAGTGTTGGCGGCAGCATAGGGCGCCGACCTGAATGGAAGCTGAAGCTGAGCGGGGGCGGTCAGTGCTAAGGTCGAGTCATTGCGAGTTGGGAGCCATGAGATGCGGTTGCTGTTGCTGGAAGATGACGAAATCCTGGGTGAAGGGTTGCGTGACTTCTTGCGTTCGGAAGGGCACCTCGTGGACTGGGCCAGTTGCCTGCGGGACGCGCGCAGCCTAGTGAGCGAGGCCTACGACGCCTTGCTGGTCGATTGGCAACTGCCCGATGGTTCCGGCCTGGACTGGGTGCAAAGCCTGCGTCGCCAGGGCGACGGCCGACCCCTCATCATGCTCACCGCCCGCGACACCGTCGAGGACCGCGTCAAGGGACTCAATGTGGGTGCAGACGACTACCTCGTCAAGCCGTTTGATCCGGAGGAGCTGGTGGCCCGCCTGCATGCCATCCGCCGCCGACTGGGTGGGGCTCAGGGTGGGGTGCTGCGCTTTGGCACGGTGACCCTCGACCTGAATGCACGGGGGGTGTCGTTGCAGGACGACTCCGGCGTGGACACCCGCGTCGAGCTTACCGCCCGGGAGTGGACGGTGCTGGAGGCGCTCGCGCTGCGCGCCGGCCGCATCGTGACCAAGACCGATCTGGAGCAGTTGATGCTGGGCTCGGTCAGTGAGGTGTCGAGCAATGTGCTGGAAGTGCACGTGGCCAACTTGCGGCGCAAGCTGGGTCGGGGTCTGATCGACACGGTGCGCGGACTGGGCTACCGCATGCCGACGCCGGGAGCGTGACATGCACGACCTGAGCTCGCTCGATCTGCCCTCGATCCGCTTTCGTCTCACACGCTGGGTCATGGCGGTGTCCCTGGCCGCTGGCGTGGTGCTGGCCACCACCGTGGGCGTGTTGCTTCATCACGCGCTCGACGACTTGATGGACGACGGCTTGCAGGAGTCTGCCGAGGTGCTGTACGGCATCCTCGGCCAGGAGCAGGCGCGGGCCCTGCTTCGCAGTGGCTTGTTGCCTGTTCCCTCGCATGACGAAGGCCTGATCTGGCAATGGATGGGCGACGATGGCCAGGTGTGGCTGCGCTCTCACCGTGCGCCAGCGACCCCCCTCACGAACCGTTCTGTGCTGGGCTTCAGCCATGCCCCGCAGTGGCGCATCTACAGCATGCCTTCTCCCAAGGGCGACGCGGTGCTGCATGTGGCGCAGTCGGTGGACCATCGCCACGACGCGCAAATCTGGACCCTGGGCGGGAGCATGACCCTGGCCTTGCTGGTCGGCGGCTTGGCGATGCTGTGGCTCCAGACTCGGGTGAAGGCGGAACTGCAACCGCTCCACGATCTGTCCGACGCGGTGCGGGGCTTCGACCCCTTGCGACCGGGCGCTCGCTTGCCAGCGGCCGCCCGTGCCGAACTGGTGCCGATGGTGGCTGCGCTCAACGACCTGGCCGAGCGCCTGCTGGCTCGGGTGGCTCACGAACGTGCTTTCGCGGCCCACGCGGCCCATGCCTTGCGCACGCCCTTGGCAGGCATCGATATGCAACTGGCCGTGGCGCTGCGTGAAGCCCCAGCGGCGATGCAGCCTCGCTTGCTGCAAACCCGCGAGGCCGCAGCGCGGCTGCGTCGCGTGACCACGGCCCTCATCAGCCTGTTCCGTGCGGGCGGGCAGATGAACTGGCAGCAGGTCCGGCTCGACGACCTGGTGGCCACGCTGCCTGTGCGCGGCGTGGTGGTTACCGTGCAGGGCGATCAAAGCCTCTGGTGTGACCCTGACCTCTTGTCAGCCGCCTTGTTGAACGTGCTCGACAACGCGGTGCGTCATCACGCCACCCGCGTGACCGTGCGCGTTCAGGCCGACGCGCATCACAGTGTGTTGACGCTGAGCGATGACGGTGAGGGCATGTCCGCCGAGCGTCTGTCAGCCGTCCAGCGTGCGCTGCAAACCGGGCAAGGCGACGATGTGTTGGGGTTGGGTTTGACCCTGGCAGACCTGGTGGCCCGCAACCATGGCGGGCAGGTCAGCCTCAAGGCGGGAGAAAGTGGTGTGGGTTGCTGCGTCACGCTCAGCTTGCTGCGTCAGCCCATGGCTGCACGCACCTGAGCGCGTGAACCGCCCGGTTTTCAGGCCAGCAGTTCCAGCACCCGATCCAGACCGCCATCGTTGATGGCCACCATGGCCTGCTCGCGCACCTTGGGTTTGGCGTGGTACGCGACGCTCAGGCCCGAGACGCCCATCATCAACAAGTCGTTGGCGCCATCACCCACGGCGATCGACTGGCTGGGATCACAGCCAATGCGTGCGCACAGGCGCAGCAGGTGCTGCTTCTTGGCCTCGCCGTCCACGATGTCGCCCAGCACACGACCGGTCAGCAGACCTCCCTCGATCTCCAACGTGTTCGAGTGCGCCTCGTGCATGCCCAGGCGCTCGCGCACGCGGTCGGCAAAGAAGGTGAAGCCGCCCGACACCAGCAAGGTCTGCAAGCCGGCTGCCTTGGCCGCGTTGATCAGTTCGGGCGCGCCGGGGTTGATCTTCAGACGCTGGTCGTACACCTCTTGCAAGGACTCGGCAGGCACACCCTTGAGCAGTGCCACGCGGCGACGCAGGCTGTCCTTGAAGTCGGTGATCTCGCCGCGCATGGCCGCCTCGGTGATCGCGGCGACTTCGGCCTTCTTGCCCACAGCGTCGGCAATCTCGTCGATGCACTCGATGCTGATCAGCGTGGAGTCCATGTCAAAGGCGATCGCCTTGAACTGAGCCAAGGCCAGAGGGGGGGTGAAGCGCTGGATGACGAGGCCGGGGGCGAATTCTTGGGCAGACATGGGCGGGGCAGAGGCAAAGCGCGCCACCCCGGTCGGGATGGCAAATACCGGATTATCCCTCGCCACCGGTGTGTGTGCAGACGTGACGAAGGCACGCCCGGCAGTGCGTCTGAGATGAAAAAAATGAAATTCCACATTTGTGGGCTTTCACTCTGCCTTAGGCTTGCGATCGGACATCACCAAGGTGGGGCATGGCGTATCAGGAGATTTCGATGCACCTCGAGCACGAGGCGTGGCAGGCGATGCCGCTCGGTTTGCTTTGGGTGGACCTGCGCGGCTGGCGCATCGAACAGGCGAATCCCGCCGCGACGGCCCTCCTTGGCTTGGACGAGCAAGCTGCCCCCCACGCACTGTCAGAAGGCCTGTCAGCGCAGGCGTCCGTCTCTCTGGCATCGTCGGCACAAGACACGACAGCCTGGCCCAGCGGCCCGATGCGCCTGCACCTGAAGGGCGATGACCGTGTCTGCAAGGCGCATTGGTTGCGTTGCCGGGACGAGGGCGCACGCCGCCTCGGACTCCTGTCCATCGAGTTGTGGGAGCCTGTGGACGCACGCGAAGACGCACACGCTCAGGCGGCGGCCGCCACAGCCCGGCACCTGGAAGACGTGCTGGAGCAGATCATCGAAACCTTGTCAGGAGCCCTGGCCGAGCGCGACCCCTACACCGTGGGGCACCAACGCCGCGTCGCTGACATCGCCGTCACCCTGGCCACTCATCTGGGTTTGAGCGAAGAGCGTTGCCGCGTGCTGCACCTGGCGGCCATCGTTCACGACATCGGCAAAATCCGTGTGCCGATCGACCTTTTGACCAAGTCCACCCCCCTGCGCCCCCAGGAATTCGACGTCATCAAGCAGCACGCGCAAGCCACCATCGACATCCTGGGCGGTATCCAGTGGCCCTGGCCCTTGAAAGACATTGCCGGGCAGCACCACGAGCGCATGGATGGCACCGGCTACCCTGCGGGTCTGAAGGGCGATCAGATTCTGTTCGAGGCGCGCATCTTGGCCGTGGCTGACATCATCGAGTCCATGTCGGCGCCTCGCCCCTACCGACCGGCGGCAGGCTTGCCCGCCGCGCTGGAGGTGCTGCGACGGGGCCGAGGCGTCACACTGGACGCCGAGGTCGTGGACGCGGCCCTGGTGCTTTACGGGCCCGAGCCCTCGCTGGATGTGAGGAGCTGAGATGGTCATCAATGCACAGCTTTGGGACACGCAGCTCGACATGATGGGCAACACTGTGATCCTGTTCATGGTGTACCTGCTGGCCGAAGCGGCCTTGCCTCGTTTGCCCTGGCTGGCTTCGAGGTCGCGCCGCAAAGTGGTGCTGGTGGCGGTATATGCGCTGCTGGCCTCTCTCAATGTCATGACCGCATACGAGCCGGCGCCAGGTGTGAGGGTGGACACGCGCATGGGGGTCGAGGCTGCGGCGACTTTGACCCTGGGGCCGCTGGCGGGGCTGTTCGTGGGGCTGGCGACTGGCATCACCCGGGCGACGCTGGGCGGACCAGGTTGGCTGTCTGGCTCGCTCGCGATGCTGGGTGTGTGGGCGGCCACCAGCGCCTTGATGACCTGGCAGGCACGCCGTCGCCCGGGTCACGATCCGGGGCGTCATCCAGGGGTCGCCGTGGGCGGCGCCATCTTTTCTTGGTTGATGAGCTTGCCGTCCCTCATGTGGCTCGACTGGCGCGGTCACATGGAGCTGGATGCCACGATCGTGCTGGTGGTCTTTCTTTGCAGCACCGTCACGACGCTGTTGCTGTGGGCCACCATTGCCTTGACCAGTTCGCGCACCCGGGCCCTGGAGCAACTGTCGCAGGCCAACGAGGCGCTGCAGCAGTCCTTGCGCCAGACGATTGGTGCGCTGGCGCAGGCGGTCTTGCACCGAGATCCTGGGTCGGCCCGACACCAACGTCGCGTCGCTGATCTGGCCTTGGCGATTGGCCGCGCCATGCAACTGGCGCCCCATCGGCTGGAGGCGCTGGAGTTGGCCGCACTGGTGCACGACATCGGACAGATCGAAATCCCCAGCGAGATCATCTCGCGCCCTGGGCCGTTGACGCCGGCGGAGATGGCACTCGTGCAGCAACACCCCGTGATGGGGTACGAGATCCTGAAAGACGTGCAGTCTCCCTGGCCTCTGGCCGACATCGTGCACCAACACCACGAGAACCTCGACGGCAGCGGCTATCCCCGCGGTCTGGCGGGCGACCAGATCTGCCTAGAAGCGCGCATCCTGCGCGTGTGCGACATCATAGAGGCCATGAGTTCCCACCGCGTGTATCGCTCCAGCCACCCCATGGACAGCGTGCTGGAGGAAGTCCAACGCATGGCGGGGCGAGAACTGGACGCCGAGGTGGTCCGCATCGGAGTGGCGCTGATCCGGCGCGAGGGCTACGCTTTTCCGGCTTGAGTGGCGGGCGCATGGTCCGCGCACCACCCGCCGGACAGTTTCCACTGTCCTCCCGGTTTGTGGCCTAATGCTCGATTGGATTTTTTTGCCCACGCATCGCACTGCCATGCTGCGAATCACTGAACTGCGTCTGCCCCTGAATCACGCCGAGGACGAGCTGCGTCCTGCCGTGGTGGCCAGACTGGGCATCGAGGATGCCCAACTCCTGAATTTCACCGTGTTCAAGCGCAGCTACGACGCGCGCAAGAAGACGGCCATCGTGCTGATCTACACGATCGATTGCGAGCTGGCCACGCCCGAGCTGGAAGCCCATGTGTTCCAGCGCATGGCCGGTGACACGCACATTCGCCCGACGCCGGACACGTCGTACCAGTTTGTGGGCCACGCGCCCGCCGACTTTCGTGCACCCGATGACCTGCGTCCGGTGGTTGTGGGCTTCGGCCCCTGCGGCATCTTCGCCGCCTTGATCCTGGCTCAGATGGGTCTGCGTCCCATCGTGCTGGAGCGCGGCAAGGAAGTGCGTCAGCGCACCAAGGACACCTGGGGCCTGTGGCGCCAGAGCGTGCTCAACCCGGAGTCCAACGTGCAGTTTGGCGAGGGTGGGGCGGGCACCTTTTCCGACGGCAAGCTCTACAGCCAGATCAGCGACCCGCGCCACCTGACCCGCAAGGTGCTCACCGAATTCGTCAAGGCCGGCGCGCCGGAAGAGATCCTGTATGTGAGCAAGCCCCACATCGGCACCTTCCGCCTCGTCAGCATGGTGGAAAAGATCCGTGCCGAGATCGTGGAGTTGGGCGGCGAGATCCGTTTCGAGCAACACGTGACCGATGTGCAGATCGAGGGCGGCCACATCCGCGGCGTCATCCTTCAAAGCGGCGAACAGATCCGCGCCGACCATGTGGTGCTGGCGCTGGGCCACAGCGCCCGCGACACCTTCACGATGCTGCACGAGCGTGGTGTCTTCATGGAAGCCAAGCCGTTTGCCATCGGCTACCGCATCGAGCACCCGCAAAGCCTGATCGACAAGGCCCGCTTCGGGCCGAATGCTGGCCACCCCATCCTGGGTGCGGCGGACTACAAGCTGGTGCACCACGCGAAGAACGGGCGGGCTGTGTACAGCTTCTGCATGTGCCCCGGCGGTACCGTGGTGGCGGCCACCTCCGAGCCCAACCGCGTGGTCACCAACGGCATGAGCCAGTATTCCCGTGCCGAGCGCAACGCCAACTCGGGCATCGTGGTGAACATCAGCCCGCAGGACTACCGTCAGGATGGCCAGGCCGAAGGACCGGTCAGCCCGCTCGACGGCATCGCCTTCCAGCGCTTCTGGGAGTCGCGGGCGTATGAGCTGGGCGAGGGCGGCTACAAGGCCCCCGCTGCACTGGTGGGCGACTTCATCAAGCGCCAGCGCAGCAAGGTGTTGGGCAACGTCGAGCCATCCTACAAGCCGGGCGTGACCCTGACCGACCTGGCCCAGCCCGGCTACGGCAGCCTGCCCGATTACTGCCTCGACGCCATCCGCGAAGCCTTGCCCGCGTTTGACAAGCAGATCAAGGGCTTTTCGATGAAGGATGCCGTGCTCACCGGCGTGGAGACCCGCACGTCATCCCCGCTGCGCATCACGCGCGGCCGTGATTACCAGAGCCTCAACATCCAGGGCCTGTACCCCGCTGGTGAAGGAGCCGGTTACGCCGGAGGCATCATGTCCGCCGGGGTGGACGGCATCGAGGTGGCCGAGGCCGTCGGTGCCATCATCCTGGGTGTGAAGGCCCCCTCAGCGTTGCGCTGAAGGACAACACCGTGAGGTGTGCAAGCATCCCGTGCCAGGGGCGCGGGGATTCACGCTTGCCAGATCATCAACGTGCCGCGGACGGGTTGACCATTCTCGACACGCAATGTCGTCTCGTGGGCTTCACGCACTTGGAAACCATGCTGTTGAGCCAGCTGGTTCATGTAGGCGCGTGACTGGCTGTAGCGCCCGGTGGCATTCAAACGGAAGTCCACTTCGGTGGTCTGCGCGCCTTCGTCACCATCCAGGTTCTCGATGGAGAACGCCAGCAGTCCGTTCGGGCGCAGCAGACGCTTCACCTCTTTGATCGTTTCGTCCAACTGGCCGATGTAGATGAACACATCGGCTGCAACCGCCAGATCAAAGCTGTCGGCTGCTTCGGCTTGCATCATATGAACCAGATCGGCCTGGATCAGGCGCTGGTACACCTGTCGTGCTTGAGCGTGTGCCAGCATGCGCGCTGACAAATCGACGCCCACCAGTTGCGCCACCATGGGCGAGAGCGCGGCGCCCACCAAACCGGTGCCACAACCGAGGTCGAGGGCGGTCCAGTCAGTTGTCTCGGCGTCGGCGCAGGCCTGAATCCGTTGTGCGAGCTGGGCAGGCACGTCGTAAGCCAAGGTGCCCGTCAGATGCTGATCAAACTCGTCGGCATACACGTCAAACGTGCGGCTGACGTAATCTGCGGGTGCCTGGGCGGTTTGTTGCCCCGTCAACATGGCAATCAGGTGCTTGGCATGACCGTCGTCGGGGGTCAAGCTCAGGCGACGCTGGTACATGGTCACCGCTTCCGCCACCTTGCCCTGCAGGCGCAGCACGTCGGCCAGGTTGTCCAGGGCTTCCAGCGAGTCGGGCTTCACTTGTAGCGCGTGCTGGTAGCAGGCTTCTGAAAAAGCCAGGTTGTTCAGCGAGCGATGGGTGCTGCCCAGGTTGTTGAAGGCTTCCCAGTCCATCGGCGACAGCTTGGCAGCCATCTGCATGGCGGTGAGGGCTTCCTGAGCGCGGCCTTGCTGCTTGATGGCCGCTCCCAGCAACTTCCAGCCAAAGCTGTCCTGAGGGTAGCGTGTCGTCAGACTCCGGCTGGACTTCTCTGCTTCTGCAAACTGCCCTTGCTGGTAGAGCGTCAGTGCGATCTGGCGCTCGATGTCACTGGCTTGCGCCGGTGGGCGGGCGACCGGTGGACGAGCAAAGACATGAGGAGAGTTGGACATGGCGGGCTCTTCGTGCGGTTGGCAGAAACGAGCCAGTGTAGTGGGGCCTCAGGGTCTGTCGCCCCCCTCATTTGAGCGCGGGAACTCCCCTCAGGTCTTGAGCGGCTGCCCCAGCTGCCGCAACAGATCCCGCACATACTGGGCCCGGTCCTTCGGGTCGGACAGGGCCTTCTCGATGCGCAGCTTGTCGTTGCCCGCCAGCTTGATCTGCTTGTTCTTCTGCACCAGCTCGATGATGCGCAGCGGCTCCACCGGCGGGTTGGGGCGGAACGTGATGTTGATGATGCCCGGTGCGGCATCGATCTTGATCACGCCATAGGGCTTGGACTGCACGCGCAGCTTGTGCGTGTCGAACAGGGCCTGGGCCTGTGGCGGTAGCTTGCCAAAGCGGTCCACGATCTCTTCGAGCATCCCGTCGATCTTGTCGAGCGAGTCGGCGGTAGCCAAGCGCTTGTACAGGCTCAGGCGCACGTGCACGTCGCCGCAGTAGGCGTCGGGCAGCAGGGCGGGGGCGTGCAGGTTCACGTCGGTGTTGCTGCCGAACATGCCCAGGGGGGACAGCAGGTCGGGCTCCTTGCCCGCCTTCAGCGAGCGCACAGCCTCGCTCAGCATCTCGTTGTAGAGCTGGAAGCCCACTTCCATCATGTTGCCGCTCTGGTTGTCACCCAGCACCTCGCCGGCGCCGCGAATCTCCAGGTCGTGCATGGCCAGATAGAAGCCCGATCCCAGCTCTTCCATGTTCTGGATCGCATCCAGACGCTGGGCCGCCTGCTTGGTCAGCCCTTCCACATCGGGCACCAGCAGGTAAGCGTAGGCCTGATGGTGCGAGCGCCCCACGCGACCGCGCAACTGGTGCAACTGCGCCAGGCCGAACTTGTCGGCGCGCGACATGATGATGGTGTTGGCGCTCGGCACGTCGATGCCGGTTTCGATGATGGTCGAGCACAGCAGCACGTTGTGGCGTTGCGCCACGAAGTCGCGCATCACCCGCTCCAGCTCGCGCTCGGGCATCTGACCGTGGGCAATACCGATGCGCGCCTCGGGCACCAACTCGGCCAGCTTGTCGCGCCGGTTCTCGATCGTCTCCACCTCGTTGTGCAGGAAGTAGACCTGTCCGCCACGCTTCAACTCGCGCAAGATGGCCTCGCGGATCACACCGCTGCTTTCGCTGCGCACAAAGGTCTTGATGGCGAGACGACGTTGCGGTGCCGTCGCGATCACGCTCAGGTCGCGCAGGCCTTCCATGGCCATGCCCAGCGTCCGCGGGATGGGGGTGGCGGTGAGGGTGAGCACGTCAATTTCAGCGCGCATGGCCTTCATCGCTTCTTTGTGGCGCACGCCGAAGCGGTGCTCCTCGTCGATGATGAGCAGACCCAGGCGCTTGAACTTCACCGAATCACTCAGCAGCTTGTGGGTGCCCACCACGATGTCGATGGTGCCGTCCTCCAGCCCTTGCATCGCGGCTTTGATTTCCTTGGCGGAACGGAAGCGCGACATCTCGGCTACCTTCACGGGCCACTGCGCAAAGCGGTCTGCGATGTTCTGGTAATGCTGCTCGGCCAGCAGCGTGGTGGGTGCCAGCAGCACGACCTGCTTGCCCCCGGTCACGGCCACAAAGGCCGCACGCAAGGCCACCTCGGTCTTGCCGAAGCCCACGTCGCCGCAAACCAGTCGGTCCATCGGGCGTGGGCTGATCATGTCCTGGATGACAGCGTGGATGGCCGCACGCTGGTCGGCCGTCTCCTCAAAACCGAAGCTGGTCGCAAACGCCTCGTAGTCTTGTGCAGAGAAGCGGAAGGCAAAGCCCTCACGGGCCGCGCGGCGGGCATACAGGTTCAGCAACTCGGCTGCGGTGTCGCGTACCTGTTCGGCCGCCTTGCGCTTCGCCTTGTCCCACTGGGGCGAGCCCAGCTTGTGCAGCGGTGCCTCTTCGGGGCTCACGCCGGTGTAGCGGCTGATCAGGTGCAGTTGCGACACCGGCACGTACAACGTGGCCTTGTCGGCGTACTCCAGGTGCAGGAACTCCGAAGGCCCATCTCCAAGGTCCAGATTGATCAGGCCCTGGTAGCGTCCAATGCCGTGGTTGCTGTGCACCACCGGATCGCCCACGTTCAGCTCGCTCAGGTCTTTGATGAGCGAGTCGACGTCGGTGGCCTGCTCGTTCTTGCGGCGACGGCGCGTCGCCGGCGTCGCATCGAACAGCTCGGTCTCGGTCACGAACTGGATGCCGGCCCCCGCGCTGCCGTCGTGCCAGATGAACCCGCCTGCCAGCGGCGCCGCCGTGATCGCGTGCCGA
>Ga0114984_1000412_pt1 | contig 16712 bp, 12 predicted proteins | sample Shrwel1BS1Day1_FD_96987 | JGI IMG/M metagenome (GOLD analysis project Ga0114984, IMG submission 96987) | Subsurface microbial communities from deep shales in Ohio, USA - Utica-3 well 1 S-1-Day1 | ecosystem: Environmental > Aquatic > Deep subsurface > Shale gas/oil reservoir > Produced water/Flow...
CTATTTTTTCTATTTTATAATCCATAGTTCCCAGTCCAGCCTTTTCCGCCTCCATTACCTGGAGTCTTCCGTCTTTTTGGTGTAGCAGGCTGAATATGTCCCAACCTTCCTTCTTTTTTATACCTTCAGCTCTTGATCCGGGGAGGGGCTCCACGTTGCTTAATATATCCAGTGTTGCAGTGTCTATTGCAACGGGGTCATCTGAAATGAGGATGCCCTGATCCTGTGCTATCGGATTTTCGGCAATGGGTATACAGTCGCATTCAGGCTGCATTTCCGTTAAAAAATTTATATAAATAATACGTTTAGGTTTAAAAGTGGAAGTAACTGCATTTGCTCCTTCAGCAACAGCTTTCATAAATTTTTCATGAGTCACCGGCACATGGATGGCATCTTCCGGGCAGACACGGGCACACCTTCCACACCGCCAGCATTTATCTTTGTCCACTGTATATATATTGTCCGGGAATGTAATGCATTCTGCAGGACATACCTTCATACAATCATAACAGAGGATGCATTTTTCTTTGTCCCATTCCATTATATCTCCCATGAGAAAGTGCATCTTTCCGCGGCCTTCATGCCAGTCACCGTGGTGGGATTCATTGGAAACCCCTCCCATCGAAATATTTTTTATCGCTCCTCCGAGTACCGCCTGAATGTGGCCTTTTACGTGAGTCAGAACGACCATTGAATTGGCTTCGTAAAGGGCTGATGCAATATAGACATCGCCTATTAAATCTCCTGCCCGTGATTTCAGGGAGTCTTTACCGTACATCCCGTCTGCGATGACCACCGGAGCATCCAGTGTCAAATGATTATAACCAGCTTCTTTTGCTACCTCCAGGTAATCATATGCAGGTATTCTTACAGAATCGGTAACGAAAGGCTTTGCGGGAATTTCTTTAACGGATTGAACAACCTGCCGTACAAATTGAGGTCTGATAGTTCGAAAAGCGCCTTTTCCTCCCAGATGTATTTTAAGAGGGACTGTTTCGTCCTTGTCGATGTATTTGTCAATCTCAAAGTTTTTCAAAAATTGTCCAAATTTTCCCTGCAGGCCGTTTTCATAAGTGAATGATTTTGAATGCGGTCCTATATGATAAACTGTTGAGCTCATTAGTACCTCCTTTTACACAGCATATGATAATATAATGATAAAGCTTCTGCAAGGGCTGAGTTTTTCAAGATTTTTGCAGAAACAAATATAAACTTGTGTGACAAATATTTCTGCCACACTTCCATTTTTCAAGAGCTGTGCCGATAGGGAAATGGTGAGATGGGGAGGTAGTGAAGTGGGGAGATGGAAAAATAGTGATTTGTTGAGTAGTGTATTAGTTGAGTGGGCATTCAACACTGAACGTTGAACTTTGAACATTGAACTATCTTACACTCATCACTCATCACGTGTCACGGCGCATCAATTTTATGTATTGCCAAAAAATATTTCACTTGATTTTTTTTGAATGATTAGCATATTATTCCTTTGAAAAATTATAGTATTTGGGAGGTAGATATGCCGATATATGAATACAAGTGTGAAAAATGCTCTGATGTGTTTGAGTTGTTTGAAAGCATTAACTCAAAAAGTGAAATAAGAAAATGCTCCAGTTGCGGTGGAAATGCCAAGAGAATTATATCTATGTCCAATTTTCAGCTTAAAGGCTCAGGCTGGTATGTGACAGATTACAAAGGCAAGAATACCTGTGCAAATAGTAATTCTGATAAGAGCAAGCCTAAAAATAAAAGTACTACAGACGCATGTAGCACATGTGCAGCCGGAACGGCTAAATCTCAATAAAGCGGGCGGTTCCGTCTGCCCTCCCTTGTTTATTATAAATGAAAGCTTTTGAATAAATCAGTAAACTTGGCAGAAGATGTTGTAATAATCTTCGGACTTTAACAAATCAAAAAGAATTTATTCTCAATAACAAATACACTACTAAACGAATTACAGAAACTTTTGGCTTTATACAAAAATTCTCTTCAGAAGGAATATCCTGTGCTTATTCCAGTAAAAGTGAATCTTTTTTCGTAAAAATCTGTGTTGGAGAATGTCCCTCCAAGCCCTATATAGACGGAAGCAAAAACATTTTTGAAATTTAATATGTTATTTTTTCTTAAAACAAGAAAAGTGTTTTCATTTATATCTTTCCTTGTTTTGCTGAACAGAGGGTGTTCCGCAGAATATTTTGCATAACTGAGGGAATATATTATTCTTGCTGATAATCCATTCGGCGATAAATATCCCCAAGATACCTTGATTCCGGGTTCGTTATACGAATTGGCTTCACCTTCGTACTCACCCTTTTTGTAAAGTATTCCTAAACTGAGAAACATTTTGTTGCTCATGCGGATATTTCTGGATATTTCCTGACTGATTACGTACCCGTCTCTTTGCAGTTTGCTGTAATTACTGCCGCTAACGTCATCACGAATGTTTTCAGACAGAAATTTGAGCTTGTATGAGAAATGTGTGCCGGAAATGTTTCTTAGACTCATTCCAAAGCCGTAACTATCTTTATAAGTAGTTGAACGGTCTTTGTTCAGGATAAAAGGATCTTCCCATACTTTCTCCGGAAGACGGTAAGATAGATAAAAAGAAGCTTCAGTGTTTAATATATCCGGCTTATTCAAACCAATCTGAAAACCTCCGCCTGAGGAGTTTAGGGAAGGTGAAGCGATGTAAAAGCCGCCACCGTTTTTACGCTGGGAGTAGTTAAAACGTACTACAGGTATATATTTGCTGAAGCCGTCCTCAGGTTCGGAATAGCTGTGTATTATTTCGTTTTCACTGTCAGCCGCCAAGTTGTTTTTTTGGTACAAATATGCCGCTCCTAATTCTAAATAATTAGTTTGTGCAGCGTAAAGAGAACCGGGAATTAGAATAATAAGTATTAATAGTCTAATCATTTAAAACCTCGTCAATATCAGAGAGTGTTTTTAAAGAGCCTTCTGCGATTCCTATGTTCGGCTTCTTAATTTCAGGTTCTCTGGGATTTATTCTTATAATTTCAGCATTTAAGCTTCTGTGTATGCGCTCACTGGTGTGTCTTATAGAAGGTATGGCTGTTCCTGCGCCTATCTCTATTACTGCTATTTTTGAATTGTTTAGATTGCTCAGGAAATCATCAAAACGCTCTGACTGTTCATGGCTTCTGTAAGGCAGCCACGAAAAATCGCCGAACATTAAGATATTTGGTCTGGCAACTGCACCGCAGTTGAAACATTTCGGAACATTTTTTGCCCTCATACTTTCTGTGTCAACCTTAATCTGTTCATTATTTTCCCAAATACTTGATGTGCAGGCGTTGAGACACTGAAGGTAATGAATGGAACCGTGGATCTCATATACTTTTTCTTCTGCGAAACCGGCTTTTTGAAAGTGTCCGTCAACATTGGAAGTTACCACAAAATAATCCATTCCGAATTGTTTTATCCAGTCCCGTATTAAATAAAATCCTTTGTGAGGGTTTGTTTTTCTGTACATCTCCAGCCTGTGGCCGTAAAAACCCCATCCAAATGCAGGATCTCTTTCAAAATGGGCAGGATTAGCGGCCTCGATAAAGCTAAGTCCCAGACGCTCATAAGGAGGGTAGGCTTTCCAGAACCCGTGGTTTCCCCTAAAATCAGGCAGGCCGGAATCAACACCTATTCCGGCTCCGGCAGTTACAACCACTGCCTCAGAATTTTTTATTATATCAGCAGCTGCCTTAACTTTTTCTTTATAATCCATTAATACACCTCCTTTTATCAAATTTACTTTTATTTTTAGCTCTGTTCAAGCTTTTTTGCTTATTAAAGGAGACAGAAAACTAAAAATTTTTCATAAAAAGTTGAAAAGTGAATATACTATGGTATACTTTTATAACTTTATTTTTGGGATGCCGAACGTTTGTTTATCTCATTTCCCATATTTTTTACAAGGAGGAATCTTATGCAAAAGATATTTTTTGTTATTTTAATGCTGCTTATGGTATTTACCATTGCTTTTGCCAAGGTAAATATTAATACAGCTCCAAAAAAGAAACTTTCCTCACTGGAGTATATTGGAGAAGCTAAGGCACAGGCAATAATAGACTATCGGAAGAAAAAGCCTTTCGAGAATATAAAAGAGTTTATGAACGTTGACGGTGTCGGGCAGAGAGTTTTCGAAATGAATAAGGATAATCTTTGCACCGGCAACGGTGACTGTTAGATTTGTTAAGTTTTATCGGCATCCCTCATTAATTTCAGTCCGGTTTTAAAAACCGGACTGTTTTCTATTTCCCTTTAGTTCCGGTGTACCTGCAAATGACCCCAGGCCTGGCATGTCGCCATTACTTCCAAAGTGTTTATATTGACTCTCTCAGGTGTGTTTACCACCCACAGTATTATATCCGCAATATCTTCCGGTTGCAATAAGTCGGCATTTTCGTAAACTTTTTCGGCCTTTTTGCTATCACCTTTGAATCTTACCAGGGAAAACTCTGTTTCAGCCATGCCGGGTTCAATATTTGTCACCTTGACTTTTGTTCCCAGTAAATCTGCCCTCAGATTTCTCGAAAATTGCTGGACAAAAGATTTGGTTGCGCCATAGACATTGCCCCCCGGATACGGCCAGTTTCCCGCTGTGGAACCTATATTGACAATATGTCCGCTGTTTTTCTTTACCATTGTTTTAAGCACACTTTTTGTGCAATACAGCAGTCCCTTTATATTTGTATCCACCATAATATCCCAGTCTTCTAAATTTGCTTCATCTGCAGAATCCAAGCCCAGAGCAAGACCGGCATTATTGACAAGAACGTCGATATCCCTGAATTCTTGAGGTAAATTTGTTATTAACTTTTCTACTTCATCACTGTTTCTCACATCAAGTTGCGAAGTGTAAACACTGGAAAATTTGCCAAGTTTTTTTTTCAGATTATTAAGTCTATCTTTTCTTCTGCCTGTTAAAATTACATTCCATTTGTTGCGGGAAAAAATTTCAGCACATGCTGCGCCAAATCCGGAAGTTGCTCCTGTGATTAATACTGTTTTTGTCATAAAAATCTCCTTTTTATATCAACTTTATCCTATATATTATTTTTTGTCTATAATGGCAATTCCCCACAATTTAATAAGAATGAAGCTCTGTTTTAAAGAAAAAAGACCAGTCAAGATAGGGGTTGAAACTTTTCTGGTGTACGAGTAAAATATAATCGGAGGTAATGATGGAATTTTATGAAATGTTAAATAATTATTATGACGAAATCTTCCCTTTCAGTAAGTCCACTTATGGCTTTATAAAGGATCTGGCACCTGAAAATGCGCATATGTTGGAGATAGGCTCTGCAACCGGAAAGTATGTTAAAACCTTTCAAAAGGATGGATTTAAAGCTACAGGGCTTGAGTACAGTAAAATATTTATGAATGACCCCTACGAAATGGTAATCGGTGACATGCATAAACTCCCCTTTAAAAAAGAGTCTTTTGAAACCGTATTTTGTATTGGCAATACACTTGCGCACTCCATTGACAGGAATGAGGTACATAAAGTACTTTACAGTGCCTTTTCTTTATTAAAGCCTAAGGGCAGCCTGGTGGTTCAGACGGTAAATTATGACAGGATTTGTGCTAACGGCATTAAGGAGCTGGATCCTATTGAAACCCCCAATGTTAAATTCGAAAGATATTATGAATATACTAATGACGAAAAGGTTGTATTTAAAGGTGTTTTGACTGACAAGAAAAATAATAAAAGGCGGTCTTCCGAAGTGAATCTGGTGCCTGTTTTTTATGAAGATTTTATTCGAGCCTCAAGCAGAACGGGCTCATCCTTTGTCTGTTTTAACGGAGATTTTGATTACGGCAAATTTTTTAAGAATGAAAGTTTTATGACTGTGGCTACCTTTACGAAACCCTGAAAACAGCACCAAAAAGGGCATCCATGCCATAATATGCAGGTGATGTCCTGAAAAATTCTCCGAGGTTCAGTTTCTCCGAGATATCACTATCGAGGATATCGCCGGCTTGTACCAGTTCAAGCCGGTGGTTATTGTCTAAAAAGTTACTCACTTGTTTCTCATTTTCCTGTTCAAGAAAACTGCATGTGACATACGCTATTAAACCGCCCGGCTTTACATAAGACAACGCTTTGTTGAATATATATTTTTGTAACTCTGTATATTTTTCAAGCTTATTGGTATCCAGCCTCATCGGTAAGTCGGCATCCCGCCGCATCGATCCAATACCTGAACAGGGAGCATCCACCAGAACTTTATCGAAAAATTTATACTGTCCCTCTTTTAATTTTTTAAATTTAGCACCGGTTTTCCTGGATCTGTTCATGGCTTTTTTTATTCTGTTTTCATTTATATCGTGTATGTAAATATCCGCACTGTTGAATGTTAAAGAAGCAATTTCCAGAGCCTTTCCTCCTGTTCCGGCACAGAAATCGAGGATTTTTTCACCGGGTTTTATATTCAGAAGCAGAGGAATGAGCTGACTGGCTTCATCCTGTATTTCAAAGTAACCTTTTTTAAATTCATTAAGTTGTCTGACATTTATATGTTGATGGAACGTGATTCCGAAAGGGCTGACTTTAGTTGAGGAAATATTGTATTTTTCTGAGAGTTTATCCAGCAGCAAATCTTTTGTAGTCTTTAATGGGTTTACCCTGATACTCATTGGTGCTCTGTAAAAAAAAGGTCGTATATCGTTTACATTTTTCAAAACGGTTTCGGCAAAAGAAGGGTTGAAGCCTGATATTTCTGATAGAAATGAGGGGGAGCTTATATTTTCACTTTCAAGAATATTGTAAGCCTTTTCACAACTGAAATTCTCTGTATCTTTTCTGAAAAGTCCGTAGAATCTGATGCAGCAGTAAAAATAATCGGTTATTTCGCGTCTGAGTGAAGAGCCGAAATTATTATCCCTTAAAAAATTTTCCAGAAGGTTTCTTGCCAGTTCTTCCGACTCTGCGCATCTGATGATAAGTTCGTTTACCTTTTTTCTTACATCGTCATAAATCATGAGACCTCATTATAAACTCCTGTATTGACTTTAACACAGGTAGAAAATATATTCAAAACGCTTTAGAAGTCAATCACGGGGGTAAAATTTGCCTGAGAAAGTTTTAGTGGCTATGAGCGGAGGTGTTGACAGTACAGTAACCGCTCACCTGTTAAAGGATCAGGGGTTTGATGTTATCGGTTTAACCCTGCAAATGTTTGAAGGGCAGGAAAAGTATCTGGATGATGCGGGTAAAATGGCTGCAAAGCTTAATATACCATGGTATTTTGAAGATTATTCGGATTTTTTCAGAGAAGAGGTCATTTCATATTTTATACATACATACAGAAAAGGAAAGACACCAAATCCCTGCTGCTATTGCAATGAGTATGCTAAATTCAAATATCTTTTTGAGCAGAAGCAAAAGCATAAGGCCGATAAGATAGCTACAGGGCACTATGCCCGTAAAGCCTTTAAAAACGGGCACTGGTTTATTTCCAAAGCTAAAAATTTAAAAAAAGACCAGTCGTATTATTTGAGTTTGTTGGACGAATTTTATATCAATTTAACAGAATTTCCGTTGGGAGAATTTGCAAGCAAGCATCAGGTAAGAAAAATAGCCGAGGAGCTTGATCTTGAAGTTTCCGATAAGAAAGACAGCCAGGATGTATGTTTTCTTGAGGGTGAGGATTACAGAGAATATCTGAGTAAAAAGATTCTATGTGACGAACTGAAAAGGGGAAATTTTATTTACAAAGGTGAAATACTCAAAGAACATGAGGGAATAGAATTTTATACTGTAGGTCAGAGGAAAGGCCTGAAAACAGGATTTCACAAGCCTTTATATGTGGTTGAAATCGACCCTGATACCAACAATATCTATCTTGGCTCCAAAGAGGAAACGTACTTTAAGGGTGTCAAGTTAGAGGAATGTAATGTGATTACAGATAGAAAGTTTTTCAGATCCAAAATCAAACTCAGATACAGAATGAAAAGCGCTCCGTGTACAGTGGAGATCCTTCCCAATAACGAAGCGGCTGTTCTTTTTGATGAAAAGCAGTCGGCTCCCACACCGGGTCAGGTGGCGGCACTTTATGATGGAGATTTAGTTGCCGGAGGCGGAATAATAAGAAAGACTTTTTAACATACACTCTCCCATTTTTTTAAGAACTATGGCAATTGGTTGGTGAGAGAGTGAAATAGTGAGATGGAGAGGTAGTGAACTCGTGAAGTGGAGAAGCAGAGCAAAGGTTGAACGGAATCAGTGTTAGACGCTAAGCAGTAAGTTTGGGTACTTTCGTAAAATTTAGTTATTTCAACGGACAAACTTTTTTTCCAGTGAATAACTACGAATAACGAAGAATAACAATAAATAACTGTTCACTTTTGCTAATATTGAACATTGCACTATCTCACACTCATCACGGATTACGCATAACGCATTACGGCATTTACTGTTGAAATTTTATAGCAAATATATAAATTATCTCATCGAAAAAATTAATATTACGGAGGCGTAAAATGGCGGAAACTGTCCAGTTTCAGGCAGAAGTTAAGGAGCTTTTAAATCTTGTGATCAATTCTTTGTACACACATAAAGAGATATTTTTAAGGGAATTGATATCCAATGCATCGGATGCCATCGATAAGGCGAAGTATCTTTCAATCACCGATAAGTCCAACAATCTTGCCGGTACAGAATGGAAAATAAAAATTATACCTAATAAAGAAGAAGGTACCATTACTATCTCGGACAACGGAATAGGCTTGAGCAGAGATGAAGCTGTAAAATCGCTGGGTACAATAGCGCATTCGGGTACAAAGGAATTTATCAATGCCGTTAAATCCGGTCAGATAAAAGAACAGCCGGAACTGATCGGGCAATTCGGAGTCGGCTTTTATTCGGCATTTATGGTTGCTGACAATATAACTGTGATTTCCAAAAAAGTCGGCGAGGAGAAAGGTGTAAAGTGGGAATCAGCTGCTGACGGCACATTTACTGTGGATGATGCCGATAAGGAAAATTTTGGTACAGATGTTACAGTTACTCTAAAAGAAGATGAAAAGGAATTCCTGGATGAATGGCGTATAAAGGAGATTGTAAAGAAATATTCCGATTATATCGAATATCCGATAACGATGGATGTTGAAAAAGAGGATAAAGACGGCAACAAATCCGTTGAAGAGGAAACGCTGAATTCGATGAAGGCCCTGTGGCTGAAAGATAAGTCAGAAATAACGGAAAGCGAATACAACGAGTTTTACAAACATATTTCTCACGATTTTACCGACCCGCTGGAAACTATACATTTCAAAGCGGAAGGTACACAGGAATTTTCAGCTCTTCTTTATATCCCCTCTCATGCTCCTTTCGACATCTTTTACAAAGACTTCAAGTTTGGTCCTGCATTGTATGTAAAAAAGGTTCAGATTATGGATCATTGTGAAGAGCTGATGCCTCCGTATCTCAGATTTATCAAAGGTGTTGTGGATTCCTCTGATCTGCCGCTTAATATTTCCAGGGAGATCCTGCAAAATAACAGAAAAGTGGAAGTTATAAAGAAAAATATTACCAAGAAGGTTCTGGAAATATTAAAGAAAATCAAAGAAAATGAGAGTGAAAAATATGAGAAGTTTGTTAATGAATTCGGCAAAATTCTCAAAGAAGGTATACATTACGATTTCAGCAGGAAAGAAGAGATAGCAGGATTACTGACGTTTCATACGACCAAAACAGCTGTAAATGAAAAGATAGATTTTGATAAATATCTGGAAAATATGAAAGAAAGTCAGGAAGAGATTTATTATATTTGCGGTGACAGTGTGGAAGAGGTGAAAAATTCACCATATCTGGAGCGTTTTAAGGAAAAGGATGTTGAAGTCATATTTTTTACCGATGAAATTGATGACATGATTATGAGTACCCTTGGTGAATATAAAGGAAAAACGCTGAAATCCGTTTTGAAAGGTGACATAAGTCTGGATGAGGAAGAGAAAAAGGAAACAGAAAGCAGAGAAAAAGAGCTGAAAGGCTTTCTCGATTCGATAAAAGATCATCTTAAAGGCAAAGTTAAAGATGTGAAGATTTCCAACAGACTGAAAGATTCTCCTGCTTGTCTTGTGGTTGATGAAAATGCCATGGACCCTGCAATGAAAAAACTTCTGGAATCCATGGGGCAGGAGGTTCCTTCTCAGGAAAAAACTCTGGAGATAAATGCGGAACATCCGGTTGTAAAGCAACTGGAGGAAATATACGAAACTGATCCTAATAGCGGAACTGTAAGTGAATATACAGATTTATTGTATAACCTGAGTCTTGTTGTGGAGGGAGAAAAACCGGAAAACCCTTCTGATTTTGTAAAAAAATTATCAGAGATGATGTCAAAAAGTTTGAAATTCTGAAAAGAGATCTTTGAACAAGAACCCCACCCATCCTCCCCTATTTTAGGGGGAGGAGCTTTATCTCCTCGCCTATCAAAGAGTTAGCAGGAAATTGAGAGATGGCAAAATTTATAAGAATACATTATTCAAAAGTCTCGAAAGAACAAAATAAAGTTAAGCTCGCACAAACTTAACGAGCTTGACTTTATTTTTTATGCTGGTCATGTCTGCTTTTTTTGGTTTTACCGGCCTCGTTGTATTCTTTAATTTTCTTTTCTATATAGTATCCGAGACTGCCGCGCTTGAAATTGCCTTTGGTGTTTCGCTCTCCCAGGGGATAGCCTGTAAGAAGCTCCAGAGCTTCACTGACATTTTCAACTGCATATATAGTGAAATTACCCTCTTTCACAGCTTCAAGAACCTCATCATTGAGCAGCAGGTGGTCTATGTTGGATTTTGGTATAATTACCCCCTGTTTTCCTGACAGCCCTTTCTCTTTACAAACCTTAAAGAACCCTTCGATCTTTTCGTTTACTCCGCCGATTGCCTGGACTTCCCCTTTTTGGTTTACGGAACCGGTGAGTGCGATGTTCTGCTTTATAGGTTTCTCAGCTATGGCAGAGAGTATGGCACACAATTCGGCAAGAGAGGCACTGTCACCATCCACTCCTCCGTACGACTGTTCAAATACAATACTTGCCGTCAAACCGAGCTTTATTTTTTTACCGAAATTATCTCCGAGAAAACCGGAAAGTATCAGTACACCTTTTGAATGTACGGGACCGCCGAATTTCACTTCCCGTTCAATATCGATCACCTTGCCTTCTCCAATTCTTACCGTGGCCGTAATCTTAGCAGGGCTGCCGAATGCAAGCTGACCCAGCTGCATAACGGTGAGAGCGTTTAACTGACCTATTTTTTCATCTTCTGTACTTATCAGTTTAATTTCTCTTTTAATGGATTCGTATAACCTTTCTTTTATTCTTCCGCCTCTGAATTCCTGCTCTTCGAGAGCTTTTTTAATATCTGGAGCTCCTATAACATTTCGTCCTTCAATATCAGCGAAATGATCAGCTTCTTTGAGTAGATCGGAAATACTCTGCATATGTATACTGAGCTTTTTCGTATCCCCGCTTTTTCTTGAACTTGCATCGATTACTTTGGCAACGGCGTATCTGTCCAACGGTTTCAGTTCGCAGTTTGAAACTATTGAAGCTATGAGTTTTGAATAAAGTTCCATATTTTCATCGGTTCTTACGATTTCTTCCTCGAAATCGGCTACAACTTTGAACAGTTCAAGAAAATCAGGGTCGTACTGGCTCAAAAGGTAGTAAAAAATCCTTTCTCCTATCAAAACGACTTTCAGTTTAAGCGGAATTTCTTCCGGTTCGAGTGTAACTGTGCTTGTTAAGCTTAATAATTCCTGTATACTTTCAGTTTTAATCGATTCAGAGCGGATAACTCTTTTAAGCCCTTCCCATGCATAAGGCTGCATCAGCAGTTTTCTGACGTCCACTATTAGATAACCACCGTTAGCGGAATGAAGTGAGCCCGGTTTGATCAGAGTAAAATCTGTCATCAGCGTTCCCATTTGTGAGGTGTGTTCAATTCTCCCAACAAGGTTCTGATACGTGGGGTTTTGTTCATAAATGATAGGCAGCTCTGTACCATTTTCGTGACACACTAAAACATTCACGGAATACCGTTTAAAGCTCGGTTTAAAATATGCCGAAAATGGGTTTTGCTTCTCTTCCTGCTGGTTGTAATCTTTATAAATAAAGTCCTGAAAATTTTCTACTATGTCCTCTCCCACTTCATCGAGGTATTTCAGTATTTTTGAATTATTGGAGTAATAGCTTTTCAGCTGTTTTAAAAGAGGATCTATGACATTCCTGGAGGTATCTTTGTTGAGAGCATTTATCTGCTCATCCATCTCTTTTCTCATCTGCCCTGTTTTCCGCATAAGTGCCTGAAGTTCTTCCTGAAGGTAGACAATTTTTTTGGAAAAATCCTCTTTTGTTGCATCATCCAATTGCTGGAATTCTTCCTGACTCATATTTTTCCCGTCTTTATTCATCGGGACGAATACTATCCCCTGCGGTGTTTGAACCATTGCAATGTTTTTTGAGCGGGCCTGGGATTCAAGCTGGCGGTACAGTTCTTCATTCTTTTTGTTAAACAGCTCTGTGATAGCACGGCGCTGATTCTGATATTCATTGCTTTCAAAAGCCTCATTTAGTGTTCTTTTGCAGGCACTTACAAGATCATCCATATGTTTTTTGAAGTTGTAAGCTCTTCCTGGGTTAAGTTTTATTGCATAAGGTTTGTGGGAATTTTTAAAGTTATTTACATAACACCAATCATAAGGTTTACCATCTTTATCTGTAATGGATTCCAGGTATTCTTTTGTTAAAACGTGTCTGCCGGTTCCTGCACGACCCATTACAAAAATATTGTATCCTCTGTGTTTGATCCCTGTCCCCGTTTCAAGAGAGCGTTTAGCACGCTCCTGCCCTATGAAATCTTTTATTGTTGATAAATCCTCTGTTGTTTTAAAGTCAAAGGATTCCGGATCACATCTGTTGTACAGCGTTTCATATGTTAATGGTTTGACCGGCATATTCCCTCCTTGTTATTTCAAATATATAATAGATATTAACACAGCTTTTCTTTTCTGTAAAATATATCAGCCGGGCTTTACCCAGTAGAATTGTTAATTTACCACCTTCTCATTTTGCCAAAGATATGGCAATTTAATCGGTGAGAGAGTGAAGTAGCGAGATGGGGAGGTAGTGAACTTGTGAGGGGGAGAGTTGGAGAAGTAGTGTATTAGTGTTAAGCGCTAAGTGCTGAGTTTTAAGTACTTTCATCAAATTTGGATATTGTAACCCTAATCAGTAATCCCTTGAAAAATATAGTATTAGTGATATATTAATCCCCTATTTCAAAAAATGGAGATGAGAATGTTTGACGGGACAACAGTTTTAGCCGTTTATAAAGACGGTAATATTGCCATAGGTGCTGACGGGCAGGTTACTTTTGGACATACGGTATTAAAACACAATGCTGTGAAAATAAGGAAACTCTTTAATAAAAAAGTTTTATGCGGTTTTGCAGGGTCAACTGCTGATGCATTTACTCTTATGGAACGTTTTGAAACAAAACTTGAAGAGTACAGCGGACAGCTTCTCAGAGCTGCAGTCGAGCTGGCGAAAAACTGGCGGACTGATAAATATCTGAGAAACCTGGAAGCGATGATGATTGTTGCGGATAAAGATAATCTTTTTCTTATTACAGGTAACGGCGATGTTGTGGATCCGGCAAAGAATCTGGCTGCAATAGGTTCCGGCGGAGCTTATGCACAGGCCGCTGCAACCGCTTTAATTGAAAATACCGACTACGATGCAGACACAATTGTCAGGAAATCTCTTGAGATAGCCGCTGACATATGCATCTATACGAATCATAATATCAGTGTTGAAAGTTTGTAAAATGGAGGAAAATGTGGAAAATATTACGCCAAGGGAAATTGTTGATATTCTGGATAAATATATTGTAGGACAGGCCAATGCCAAAAAGGCCGTTTCCATTGCCCTGAGGAACAGGTGGAGACGCCTTCAGCTGTCAAAAAATCTGCAGGATGAGATTGCTCCCAAAAATATTATTATGATAGGACCCACAGGGGTAGGCAAGACTGAGATTGCAAGACGTCTGGCAAAACTTACCAAATCGCCTTTTATTAAGGTAGAGGCCAGTAAATTTACCGAAGTGGGCTATGTAGGTAGAGATGTGGAGTCGATGATCAGGGATCTCGTGGAGATTGCTATCAGTATGGTTAAAGCCGAGAGAAGGGAATATGTGCTTGATAAAGCGGAAGTGAATACAGAAGACAGGCTGCTTGATTTACTGCTTCCCAAACCGAAAGGTTATGCTGAAGCGGATGATGACTCGGAGACACGTGAAAAGTTTCGCAAGTTGCTGAGAGATGGGAAACTTGATGAGAGAAGTGTGGAAATTGAAGTGGATGAGGCAGGCCCCCAGGTGGAGGTTCTAACCAATACCGGTATGGAAGATTTGGGAATGAATCTTCAGGATATGTTTAAAAATATGTTCCCTTCAAAGAAGAAAAGAAGAAAGGTTAAAATAAAGGAAGCAAGGAATATAATTCTGCAGCAGGAAGTCAACCGGCTTATCGATATGGATGAAGTTAAGAGTGATGCATTGAAACGAGTGGAGCAGTCAGGGATTATATTTCTTGATGAAATTGACAAAGTTTCCTCCGGAGCTTCAGGATATAAAGGGGGCGATGTTTCCCGTGAAGGTGTCCAGAGGGACCTTTTGCCGATAATAGAAGGTTCCACTGTGATGACGAAATATGGTATGGTAAAAACGGATCACATTCTTTTTATAGCTGCGGGTGCTTTCCATATTTCAAAACCTTCGGATCTGGTTCCCGAATTGCAGGGGAGATTTCCTATTCGTGTCGAGCTGGATTCATTGTCAAAGTCTGATTTTGTGAAAATACTCAAAGAGCCCGAAAATGCCCTTACAAAGCAGTACCAGGCGTTGCTGGGAGCTGATAATGTGGAAGTGGTATTTTGCGATGACGGCATAGAAAAACTGGCTGAAATTGCCACAGAGGTAAACAAGTCGAATGAAAATATTGGTGCCAGGAGACTTCACACGATACTGGAAAGATTGCTTGAGGATATTTCTTTTGAAGCCCCGGATGTTAAGGACAGCAAAATAGAAATCAATGCAGATTATGTTGATTCAAAGCTGGAAGATGTTGTCCGGGATCAGGATCTGAGTAAATATATCTTATAAATTTAAAAAGGGAGGAGCTGTATTATAATGCATGCTTCTCTTTTTCTTTTTTCAAAACTATTAAAACAGGGAGTTTAGTAATTTGTTGAATGGTATATTTGTTATTGGTATATTAGTGAAATGGGGAGATGGAGAGGTAGGGAAATAGGGAGATGGATAAGTTGTGAAGTAGTCCTATCCATTCATTCTTAGCACTTAAAACTTAGTACTTAGTACTAATTATTACGCATCACGACATTTTTGCTGTGTTTTCTGAATGATTCAGTGGCTCATAATTTTTCTATAGCATCCAGGATTTTTTCTTTAATTTTTTCGCTGGTTTCACGCTTATATGTTTTTTCCAAAAATCTTCTGTAACCGGAAGGTCTTGCCTCAATCAATATTTCAGCGGCTTTCAGCCGAACTTCCGGGTTACTGTCATTTAGCAATATATCTTTAGCGGCAGGAACCGCTCTGTTTATGTTAAGCTTGGAAAGTGATACCAAAGCTTCTCTGCGAACATCCGCGTCTTCCTTTTCGAGAAGATTAGATAGAAAATCGGAACAGTCCACACCGATATTGCCCACAGCCTGAATTATCGCAATTTTGACATTCTTAGATGCATTACCGTAAGCATTGACGAGAAAGTTGGTGCATGCTTCGCTGTCACAGATACCGCCTATAGCTTTGGTTGCATAATATGCAAACCATCCGTTTTCTTTTTGTATCATTGTCAGGATTTCATCTATTTTATTTTTAGCTCTGATTCTGATAAGAGCATATGCTGCTTCTTCTCTGATTATCAAAGACTCGTCTCTTAAAAGTCCTAATAAAATATCAGCTGTTTCCGGATAGCTGTAAAAGGAGATGGCTTTAACAAGGGCGGTTTTGATGAATTCATTGGTTTTGTTTGTTAGCATATTTTTAAGGTATAAATAGCTTTTTTCATCATTTATAAGACTTAATGCTTTAATGGTGATTCGCTTTAAACGGTCATCCGGGTCTGTCAGATATTCTTTAAGTTGCGCTGAATCCTCTTCATCACTTAACAAAGCTATTGTAGCCGCAGCCGCTTCGGCTACGTCTATAAAAGGGCTTTTAAGAAATGAGTATATTTTATCTTTCGATTCAACATCCTGCAGCCAGCCGAGAGCCAGAATTGCGGCTTTGTTTACATTGCCAACATCATCATCGAGGTTTTCCCTTATTGTTGTGAGCAGGCTTCTGTCAAAAGCCTTTCCTACGGTTAATATGGCATACTCTTTGAGTATTGGATCCGTGTTATATAAGAGCTCTGTCATCTTCTGCTTAAGGTTATCATTGTAATTTTCAGCAATGTAGTCAGAGGCTGAATCACAATTTTCGGGATCCAGAAAGAATTCGGTCAGTTCATTAACAGAATAGGAAGAGAAATCTTTTTCGATATCGATAAAATTTATTAAATTACTGATTTCCATAAGCTGCATGACTGCTTCATGAACGTTTGTCAGCATTAGTTTGGCATTTTTTCTGCTGAGTTCTTTTTTTAAATCAATGATTTCTGAGACAAC
>Ga0114984_1000413_pt1 | contig 16683 bp, 12 predicted proteins | sample Shrwel1BS1Day1_FD_96987 | JGI IMG/M metagenome (GOLD analysis project Ga0114984, IMG submission 96987) | Subsurface microbial communities from deep shales in Ohio, USA - Utica-3 well 1 S-1-Day1 | ecosystem: Environmental > Aquatic > Deep subsurface > Shale gas/oil reservoir > Produced water/Flow...
AAAGGCTTCACCCTCATCGAACTCATGATCGTCGTTGTCATCATCGGGATACTGGCCGCCATTGCCTACCCCTCCTACCAGCGCTACGTTCAGGATTCGCGCCGCTCCGATGCGCGTGCCAATCTGCTGCAGTTGGCGCAGTTCATGGAGCGGTATTACACCGCCAACGGGCGCTACGTCGATGCGGCCGGTGACCCGCCCGACCTGCCCTTCACCGAGGCCCCGCGGGATGGCAACACCAAGTTTTACGATCTGCAGCTGCAAAATGTGACGGCGCAGAACTACACGCTGCAGGCCGTTCCCAAGGGGGCCATGGCGGGGGATCGCTGTGGCACCTTGTCTGTCGATCAGGCCGGGGTGAAGGGCGCCAGCGCGGGCAATGTCAGCGAGTGTTGGTGACCGCGTGATGCAGTGGGAGCAGCTGTTGACGATTCAGCGCTACGGCCATGCCGAGCTGACGCCCGACGAGGTCGGACGTTCCCATTTTCATAAAGACCATGACCGCATCATCTTTTCCAGCGCCTTCCGTCGCCTGGGCCGCAAGACCCAGGTTCACCCGTTTGCGCTCAACGATCATATCCACACCCGCCTGACCCACTCCATGGAGGTTGGCAGCCTGGGCCGCAGCCTGGGTATCCGGGTGGGTGAGCTGGTCGCGGATCAGTTGCCGCCCTGGGTTACGCCGCATGATCTGGGGCTGATCGTCCAGTCGGCCGGTCTGGCGCATGACATTGGCAACCCCCCCTTCGGCCATGCCGGTGAGTATGCGATCCGCGACTGGTTCAGCCGTCACCGGGAGGATGTGCGGCTGCAACCGCTGAACGAGCTGGAGCGGCTGGATCTGCAGCTGTTCGAGGGCAATGCCCAGGGCTTCAGAGTGCTCACGCGGATCGAGAACCACCTGTTCGACGGCGGCCTGCGGCTGACCTTCCCCACCCTGGGCACGCTGCTGAAATACCCCTGGGGGGTAGAGCACGCCGGTCCGCGCGGCAAGTTCAGCGTATTCCACTGCGAGGCGGAAATCCTGCACGCCCTGGGGCGCGATCTTGGCCTGGTCCCTCGGGGCGAGGGGCGCTGGTGCCGCCACCCTCTGGCCTATCTGCTGGAGGCGGCAGATGATATCTGTTACGCCATTCTCGATCTGGAGGATGCCATCGAGCTGCACATTCTCGGCTTTGAGGATGTAAAACAGATTCTGTTGCAGCTGTGCGGCGATCTCGAATTTGATGACGCCATCTTCGCCTCCCAGGCGTCCGCCCGACGCAAGATTTCCGCCTTGCGCGGCAAGGCGATGGAGAATATGGTCAACTCCGTGGTCGACGCGTTTGTGCGCCAATACGACGCCATCATGGCCGGGCGCTACACCGGTGAGCTGTTGCTGGATGGTGATCCGCTGGTGCGGGCGGGGATCGGCACCGCAAAGCGGGTCGCCCGTGAACGGGTGTTTCCCGATACCCGCAAGGCGGAGCTGGAAGTGGGCGCTTACACCACGCTGGGGATTCTGCTGGAGGCATTTGTGGATGCGGTCTACGAACAGTATCGCAACGGCGCTGATGGGCTGGGGTATCGCAGCCAGAAGATCCTCAGCCTGATGGGCATCCACGCTCCCGCCGCCGACGGCCCACTCTACTACGGCTACCGCCGCGCACTGGATTTTATCTCGGGCATGACCGATAACTACGCCAGCTATCTCGCCCGGCAGATGGCTGGGGTTGGGCTTTGACAGGTAACAGCAGTGGAGTTGAACACCATGGCAGGATTACGCGAGCAGCTCAGTGGGCTGGTATATTCGACCGACAGCGGGCAGCACTGCCCCGAGTGCGGCATGGCCAAGGCGCAGTGCCGCTGCGAGCAGTTGCGCGAGACTGAGCGGTTGGCCACGCTCGATGGTGTGGTGCGGATCCGCCGCGAGACCAAGGGCCGCAAGGGCAAGGGGGTTACCACCATCAGCGGTCTGCCGCTGCCCGACGCGGAGTTGAAACGGCTGGCAAAAACGCTGAAGGAGCGTTGCGGCACCGGTGGCGCGATCAAAGCGGGGGTGATCGAAATTCAGGGTGATCACCGTGAACGGTTGCAGCAGATTCTGCAAGCGCAAGGGTATACGGTGAAACTTTCAGGCGGCTGAGCGTCAGGAGAAGGCAGGGATGAAAAAGTGTATTTTCTTTTTGGGTATGTGTCTGGCAACTCAGCCGGTGCTGGCAGAGGTATACCACTACGTTGATGAACATGGCCGCAAAGTCTATGTGGATCGGAAAAGCCAGATTCCCGCGCAGTACCGTGATGACGTTGTGGTGAAACAGAGCCGTAAGGTAGCCAAAAACACACTGGAAACCACTGCGCCCCCCGCGCTGGAAGAAACGAACGCCGATACCACCATCGAAGCTCAAATCGAGTCGATGCAGGCATATATGCGCAAGCTGGAAACGCCGGTTGAGATCAAGGGGAACAGTGTGCTGGTGCCGGTCAAGGTGACGGTAGGGCGGCGCAATGCCACCCTGAACATGATTCTCGATACCGGGGCAACCTCCACGGTCATTCACAAGGATGCGCTCAGCGGGCTGGGCGTGGGCACGAGCCGGGGCGGCAAAGCGCAAATAGCCAGTGGAACGGTGATCGAAACCCGCAATGTGACCCTCGACCGGTTTGAGGTGGGCCCTTACAAACTGCAGTCGGTCTCTGCCAGCGTTATCGAGCATGCACAACCCGGTCGCTACGACGGCTTGTTGGGCATGGATTTTCTGCGCTCGGTCAAATATGAGATCGATTTCGAGCGCGCCGTGATCATCTGGGAGCGCGACAAATACGACAGTGCGCGGCGCAATCTCGAGCAGCTGCAGGCGCGGCTGGCACAATCACAGGCCGGGGCGGAGGCAAAGCAGGAGCAAGCCGGTCAACCCTGAGCCGGCTGCCGCTCCGCCAGACGCCGGTCGAGCGTCGCCTTGAGCCGTTGATACAGTTGGATCGAGGCGTCTATTTCCGCCTTGCGGTTGGTCAGGCTTTCAATGTTCAACCCCAGCGGCAGGCCCAGCGGCAGGCAGGCATCCAGAATCTGCTCCAGGTTGCTCTGGCAGATGCGAATCGATTCCACCAACGGCTGTTCCGCGCCCAGAATGCGGTGGCGGGTGGCCTCGGGGATCGAGATCCCCAGCCACTGCATGAACTCCAGCGTCTTGGCGCTGCCGCAGGGGGTGAATGTCAGAATGATGCGCCGTGGCGTCAACCCCTGCTCGCGGCAGCGAGCGGCGTAGGAGGTGAGCAGGTTGATGGTGGCGCGGGCGTTGTACACCGCCTGGGAGACGAAAAACTCACACCCATGGGCCATTTTGCTCAGCAGGCGCTCATGTTCATTGCCCTTTGCGGCATGGCGCTCGGCGATGGTAACGCCACCGAGGTGGAACGGGTGCGGCTGTTGTTGCAGCACGGCGTAGGCGGCGTTCAGTGTCAGCTTGATCTCACCCTCGGATGAGGGGCTGCCCACCAGCACCAGATGGCGCACGCCGTAATCGTGCCAGCTCTGCTCCAGCCAGCGGGCAAAATCGGCCGGTTCACGCTGGGCGACACTCTTGTAGGTGATGATCGGCTTGCCGCTTTGCTCACCCAGCAGGCGCGAGTAGTCACGCGGGTCGCGGGTTTCCATGTAGGGAAAGGGGCGCGGGGTGTGGATGCGGCTGCTCTCATCCTGAATGTCGTAGACGATCAGGCCGTCATACTCCAGTGGGTCCAGTCGGGCCAACAGGCGCGCGGCGATCTCCTGCATCCGCTCATCCTCGGTGCTGGCCTTGGGCGGGGTGGTGCCCACAAAGCAAACGCTGCGGTGAGGGTCGGCAAATTTTTGCTGCAGGGTATCGCTCATACGTGCTGTCCATTATCCGGTTGGTTTCAGGCAAAGTGTGAATTATATTCATTTGAGTAGCAAAGGTGGTGAAATCTTCGCCACGGGCAGTGAGCTATTTTCATATCCCCCCGACGCAGAGACCCGCCCTTTTCTGCCTGCGCTTCCCACCACGCGCCCTGCTCTACTATACTGCCCGAGGTTCAATGCGGGGGCCCGCCACGGGCCACCGGCCCCACTTCTCACCCAACGCCACACGGAGTTCCGCACATGACCACACTGATTGCCGGCCTGATTTTATTTCTTGGCGTACATTCACTCTCCATCGTTAACGAGCCGCTGCGTAACCGGCTGAGCGCCGCCATGGGGGAGTGGCCCTTCAAAGGGGTTTACTCCCTGATCTCCCTCGTCGGTCTGATTTTGATCGTTTATGGTTACGACGCCGCCCGTATGGCTCCGACCGTGATCTACACCTCTCCCGGCTGGCTCAAGCATCTGGCCCTGCTACTACTGCTCCCTGTATTGCCGTTGCTGCTCGCCACCTACCTCCCGGGCAAAATCAAGGCGAAAGTGGGGCACACCACGCTGACGGCGGTGAAATTCTGGGCTGTGGCACACCTGCTGGTAAACGGAATGCTGCACGATCTCCTGCTGTTCGGAGCCTTCCTGGCCTGGGCGGTGGTCGATCGGATCTCCATGAAACGCAGAACCCAGCGAGCCATCCCCACACTGCCAGCCAACAAGGCCAACGATGTCATTGCCGTCGTCGCAGGGCTTGCACTCTATGTGGTCTTGCTGCTCGGCGCCCACCAGTGGCTCTTTGGCGTCGCACCGATCTGACGGGCCGGCGCGCATAGCCGGCTTAACGCCCCAGAGATCGGAGCACTGGAGACAGTGAATGGTTACACTGTGAACTGTTACTCTGGGCCCGATCTCTCATTAGACCCCGACCTGACTATGACCATTCTCGTAACCGGTGGCGCCGGCTATATAGGCAGCCACACCCTGATCGAGCTCTCCGCCGCGGGCGCTGAGCTTGTCGTACTGGACAACCTGTGCAACTCATCGCCAATCGCGCTGCAGCGGGTCGAGGCGATAACCGGCAAGCCGATCGCCTTCATACAGGGCGATCTGCGTGATGCCGCCCGGCTGCAACAGGTTTTCGCCGCTCACCCGATTACCGCGGTGGTCCACTTTGCCGGTTTGAAAGCGGTTGGCGAAAGCGTCGCCCAGCCGCTGCGCTATTACGACAACAACGTTCATGGCAGCCAGGTGCTGCTGGCGGCGATGGCAGAGGCGGACGTGTTCAACATCGTCTTCAGCTCCTCCGCCACGGTCTACGGTGAGCCTGCGAAAATGCCCATCACGGAAGAGACCCCGGTCGGTCGGCCCACCAATCCCTACGGGCGCTCCAAGCTGATGTTCGAGGAGATGCTGCGCGATCTGGCCGCGTCCGACCCGCGCTGGCGGGTGGCGATTTTGCGTTACTTCAACCCCGTGGGGGCCCACCCCAGTGGCACCCTGGGCGAAGATCCACACGGGATACCGAACAATCTGCTGCCGTTCATCACCCAGGTTGCGGTGGGCAAGCGGCCGCGGTTGTCCGTGTTCGGGGACGACTACCCCACCCACGACGGCACCGGGGTGCGGGATTACATCCATGTGGTCGATCTGGCCGAGGGGCATGTGGCGGCGTTGCGCTATCTGCAGGATCATGCCGGGGTACATACCTGGAACCTGGGCACAGGCCAGGGATATTCCGTGCTGGATATGATAAAAGCGTTCGAGGCCGCCAGTGGGGTCAGCGTGCCCTACAGCGTGGCAGGCCGCCGCGCCGGTGACATCGCCGTATGCTACTCAGACCCCAGTAAAGCGCTCGCGGAGCTGGGCTGGCGGGCCAAACGCGGTCTGGATCAGATGATGGCCGACGCCTGGCGCTGGCAGCAAAACAATCCCGATGGCTTCGCGGGAAGTGCGCGCAAGCCCGCCCCTCTTTCTCAGGCAAGGCGGGCCCGTTAGCGGGTCCACTCGATGCGCGTGACGTCACCGTCGTACACCTCGATGGTGTAGTAAAGATCGTCGTGATAATACTGGACGATCCGCCCCCTCGGGCAGCGACGGTGCAACGGCGCACCGCCTTGACCACCCCATCTGGCCTGCCATCCTCCGGTCAGAAGAATCCCAGCGGGTTGATGTCGTAGCTGACCAGCATGTTTTTGGTCTGCTGGTAGTGATCGAGGATCATCTTGTGGGTTTCGCGTCCGATGCCGGATTTTTTATAACCTCCAAACGCGGCGTGCGCCGGGTACTGGTGGTAGCAGTTGGTCCAGACCCGCCCGGCCTGAATACCCCGGCCCATGCGGTACGCGCGGTTGATATCACGGCTCCACACCCCGGCGCCCAAACCGAACTCGGTATCATTGGCGATGGCCAGCGCTTGCGCCTCATCCTTGAATGTGGTCACCGATACGACCGGGCCAAAGATCTCCTCCTGGAACACGCGCATCTCGTTGCTACCCTTGAGCAGGGTGGGCTGAATGTAGTAGCCCCGCTCGAGCCCCCCACCGAGCGGCTCCCGGTCGCCACCGATCAGGATCTGGGCCCCTTCGGCTCGACCGATCTCGAAGTAGCTCATGATCTTGTCGAACTGCTCCTGGGAAGCCTGGGCACCGACCATGGTATCGGTATCGAGCGGATTGCCCCGCTTGATCTTTTGGGTACGCTCGATCACCCGGGCGATGAAATCATCGTAGATGTTCTCTTGCACCAACAGACGGGAGGGACAGGTGCAGACTTCGCCCTGGTTGAAAAACGCCAATACGCTACCTTCCACACACTTGTCGATGAAGGCATCTTCATGGTCCATGATGTCATCGAAGTAGATATTGGGAGACTTGCCCCCCAGCTCCACCGTGGAGGGAATGATGTTCTCGGCGGCACACTTCAGGATGTGGGAGCCTACCGGGGTGGAGCCGGTGAAGGCGATCTTGGCGATCCGCTTGCTGCTGGCCAGCGCTTGGCCGGCTTCATTGCCGAAGCCGTTGACGATGTTCAGGATGCCCGGCGGCAGCAGATCCTGGATCAGCTCCATCACCTTGAGGATCGACCAAGGGGTCTGCTCGGCGGGTTTGAGCACGATGCAGTTACCGGCGGCCAGGGCGGGGGCGATCTTCCAAGCGGCCATCAGCAGAGGGAAGTTCCAGGGGATGATCTGGCCAACGACGCCCAGCGGCTCATGGAAATGGTAGGCAACGGTGTTTTCGTCGATTTCGCCGATGGAGCCCTCCTGTGCCCGGATGCAGCCGGCAAAGTAGCGAAAGTGGTCGATCGCCAGCGGCACATCGGCGGCCAGGGTTTCGCGCACGGCCTTGCCGTTGTCCCAGGTCTCGGCCACGGCGATCTGTTCCAGATTGGCCTCCAGACGGTCGGCAACCCTGAGCAACAGGTTGGCGCGCTCCTGTACCGGGGTGCGTGCCCAGCCGTCCTTGGCCGCGTGGGCCGCATCCAGCGCCAGCTCGATATCTTCAGCGCTGGAGCGGGGAATCTCGCAGAACACCTCACCGGTCAGCGGGGAAACATTGTTGAAATACTCCCCTTTTACCGGTTCCTTCCACTGGCCACCGATGAAGTTGCCATAACGTGGCTGCACCGTGACGATGGCGTTTGCTTGTCCTGGCTGTGCGTAGATCATCTTTTCATAACCTCTTGTTGTTTTTCATACCACACGCAAAAACAGTGACGGCCGATCCGTTCGATACCGGATTACCACCCACCTGCCAGTATAGCCCCCTGGTCATGAGAATATAGTGTTCAAACGACACCACGGCGGTGATGGCGCGGCTTCATTCCAGTTCCAGCTGAATATGGAAGGTGGTGCCCACGGCCGGGTCCGATGTCACCGCCATGTGGCCCCGGTGCTGCTGGGTGATGACATAAAAAGCGAAAGAGAGCCGCTGCTCCGGCTTCGAGGCCGATGCTATTTCATTCTCGGCACGGTGGGGATAGGGCTCGAACAGGTACATCTGCTCCTCGCTGCCAAGGCCAACACCATTATGCTGAATACGTAGCGACAGAGAATCATAACTGCGTGAAACATACAGTTTCAGCGTGGGTTCAAACCCCTCCTGTTGCCGCATCACCTTGTCATTCAATGCACTGAGCGAGTAGCGCAAAATGCTCAACAGCGCCTGCTGCAGCTCCGTCACATAGCAGGGCACCCTGGGCAGATCGGGCTCATAGTGACGTTCGATCTTGACCGCGCTGAAGGGGATCGCATCGGGCAGCGACAGCACCTCACCGGCCAGATCGACCGAGTGTTCGATGATGTCGATCACATTGGCATGGGTTGGCGCCGTGGTTCGGCCACGGGCAAACTCCAGCAGATTTTGTATCACCGACTCCACTTCACGGCCGTTTTCCGCTGCATTTTGCAGCAGGCGATGAAGGCGTGCCACCTCCTCCTTCTGCTTGCCCCCCTCCTGCAGAAAAGTGGCGGATTGAAGCAGGCTCTGGAAGCTGCGCAGATCGAACAGAATCGCCTGCAGCGGCTTGTTGATATCGCTGGCCATGGTGGTGGCCAGCTCGCCCATCGAAGCCAATCGGTCATGCTGAATCAGTATGTTTTCGGCGATCACGCGGCGGGTCACATCATCCACCAACACCACCACACCCGGCTCACTGTAGTTCTCCAGCGGGTACACGGTAATGTCCATGTAGTAACTGCCCGGCTGGCTGTAGCGCAAGGTGAGGGTCTCGTTGTTCTGCAGCGCCTGTTCGATATGGCTCGGCTTCAGCGTAATGTCGGGATAGATCGCCCAGAGGTTGCGCCCGACCGCATCGACCGCCTTGATCCCCGAAAGCTGCTCGGCCCGCGGGTTCCACTGGGTGATGGTGCCCTCCCGGTCGAGCCCGACCAGCACCAGCGGCATGGAGCTGAGAATATTCTGAATATAGGTTTCAGATGCCTGCAGCCGCCGCGTCGTCACCACATGCTCCGACACTTCCCGTTCGAGGCGGGCGGTACGCTCGCGTACCCGCTCCTCGAGATGCCCCCGAATCTGCTCCAGCTCACGGTTGTAGCCGCGGGCGCGGCGCCAGACGACGAACAGCACCAGCACCACCAGGGTCAGCAGAATGATCAGCACACCGCTGGAAAAGTTGGCAACATGCTGCCAGTTGGTGGTCCCATCCTCATCTCTAAATGACGGAATGATACCGGCGTGGGCAAATGAGGTGGATAGCAACAGTAGCAAGGCAAGACAGTATCGAAACATGATGCAAAAAGATCCGGATCTAAAGAACGGGAAAGGCGGGTACTTCGGCGCCACCTATTATAATGAACCAGGACGGCCCCGGGATACACTTGACTGACCAAGCCCGTCCGACCACCAGAAGCTCGCGATCTGGCCCAACCGTACCGGCAGCCAAAGCGCGATAGCCTGCCCCCAAAGCAGAAATCCCCGCGCGGGGCGGGGATTTAAAAGGATACTGAGCGCGAAATCAGCTATCGGACGAAGCCTTGGCCTTGGCCGGCTCCTGATTCTCATAGATCAGGATCGGTTCGGAGGTACCCGTGATCACCCCCTCGTCGATCACCACCTTGGCGACGTTATCCATCGACGGCAGCTGATACATGATATCCAGCAGCGTGGCCTCGAGGATGGAGCGCAATCCGCGGGCACCGGTGCGCCGTTCCAGCGCTTTTTCGGCCACCGCCTTGAGGGCATCCTCACGGAAGTCCACCTCCACCCCTTCCATCTCGAACAGCGCATGATACTGTTTGACCAGACTGTTCTTGGGCTCGGTGAGAATGCGGATCAGCGCCTCCTCATCCAGCTCGGAGAGGGTTGCCACCATCGGCAACCGGCCCACGAACTCGGGAATCAGGCCGAACTTGACCAGATCTTCCGCCTCGACATCGTGCAGCACTTCGCTCAGGCGGCTGTCATCCTTGCTCTTGACCACGGCACTGAAACCGATGGAGCTGCGCTCACTGCGATCACGGATGATTTTCCCCAGACCGGCGAACGCACCGCCACAAATGAACAGGATGTTGGAGGTATCCACCTGCAGGAACTCCTGCTGCGGATGCTTGCGCCCACCCTGGGGGGGAACGGACGCAACCGTGCCCTCGATCAGTTTCAGCAGCGCCTGCTGCACCCCTTCACCGGACACATCGCGGGTGATGGAGGGGTTATCGGACTTGCGTGAGATCTTGTCGATCTCGTCGATATAGACAATGCCCAACTGGGCTTTTTCCACATCGTAGTCACACTTCTGCAGCAGCTTCTGGATGATGTTCTCCACATCCTCACCCACATAGCCCGCCTCGGTCAGGGTGGTGGCATCGGCTATGGTGAAGGGCACATTGAGCAGCCGCGCCAGGGTCTCGGCCAGCAGGGTCTTGCCGCTGCCGGTGGGGCCGATCAGCAAGATGTTACTCTTGCCGAGCTCCACGTCGCCCTGTTTCTGGAAGCGCAACCGCTTGTAGTGGTTGTAAACCGCCACCGCGAGCACCTTTTTGGCCCGCTCCTGCCCGATCACGTAATCGTCCAGAGTGGCCTTGATCTCGGCCGGTGTCGGCAGGGTATCGTCCGGCTCCTGCTCCTCCGACTCCTCGGCCTCTTCACGGATGATATCGTTGCAGAGATCGACACATTCATCACAGATAAAGACAGAGGGGCCCGCAATCAACTTGCGCACCTCATCCTGACTTTTACCGCAGAAGGAACAGAACAGTTTACTGCCCTCTCCCCCTTTGCCGGTGGTCTTGTCTGCCATCGTTTTACCTCAAAAAAACCATTTGCAACTGTTATGCGCCCGAGGCAGCCGAATTTCAACCCGACCGCAACCAGTCGGGCTCACTCGCTCTCGGTGCGGCGCTCGAGCACACTATCGATCAAACCGTACTCGGCCGCGGTTTTCGGGTCCATGAAATTGTCGCGATCCGTGTCCCGTGTAATCGTTTCGAGGGACTGGCCGGTATGGTGCGCCAACAGACGATTCAATTTTTCGCGGATGGACAGAATTTCACGGGTGTGGATCTCGATATCGGTCGCCTGGCCTTGATAGCCCCCCAGAGGCTGATGGATCATCACCCGCGCATTGGGCAGCGCATAGCGCTTGCCATGCTCCCCCGCCGCCAGCAGGAAAGCTCCCATGCTGGCCGCCTGACCGATACACATCGTGCTGACGTCGGGCTTGATGAACTGCATGGTATCGTAGATCGCCATGCCCGCCGTGACCGAGCCCCCCGGTGAGTTGATGTACAGGTGGATATCCTTGTCCGGGTTTTCCGCTTCAAGGAACAGCAACTGGGCGACGATCAGGTTGGCCATGTGGTCCTCGACCTGCCCCACCAGAAAAATGACCCGCTCCTTGAGCAGGCGAGAGTAGATATCGTAGGCACGTTCGCCTCGCGCGCTCTGCTCCACCACCATGGGGACCAGCCCGGAGTTGGTGATATCGATGGAGCGCCCGGAATGGATATCGGACATGCAAGAATTCCCCTTATCCTGATAAGCGAAAAAACGACAGTCAGCCAAGCCAACTGCCGTTTTCCCCCGCGGCTTGCGTCCTGACCGGCTACCCGGATCAGGCTTCTGTCTGTTCGGTTGGCTGTTGAGCGGGCTTGATCGCCTCCTCGTATGCAACCGGCTTCTCGATGACTTTAGCAGAAGCCAACAGATGATCAACCACCTGATCTTCCAGAGCCAGGTTTTTGATCTGGTTCAGGATCTGATCATTGCTGTAATACCAGTCGATCACCTGCTGTGGTTCCTGGTAGGTGTCGGCCATCTCTTCGACCAGCGCCCGGACACGCGCCTCATCCGCCTCCAGCTCGTTGGCCTTGATCACCTCTTGAATCAACAAACCCACGCTCACACGGCGGCGGGCCTGTTCGGCAAACATCTCTTTCGGCAGCGTTTCCGGGTCGATATTGGCGTCAGGACCGCCGAACTGCTGCACCGCCTGACGCCGCAGGGTGTCGATTTCGCTGTCGACCAGCGCCGCCGGCACCTCGATCTCATTGGCCTTGAGCAGCTCGTCAAACACCCGGTTCTTGAGCTTCCCTTTCAGAACCTGCTTGAGCTCACGCTCCATGTTCTTGCGCACCTCGCTCCTGAAACCGTCCAGATCGTTCTCCTCGATACCAAAACGGCTGAAAAACTCCTTGTTCAGCTCCGGCAGCTGCTGGACGGAAACGGTGTGTACCTCGATGTTGAAGGTCGCCGTTTTCCCCTTGAGCTCCTCGGCGTGGTAATCCTCCGGGAAGGTGACCTCCAGCTCGAACCGGTCGCCCGCTTTCTTGCCCTCCACGCCGGCCTCGAAGCCCGGAATCATGGAGCCGGAACCCAGCACCAGAGTGAACCCCTCGGCCTTGCCACCGGCAAACGCCTCACCATCGATGAATCCTTCGAAATCGATCTCGACCTGATCACCCTCCGCCGCGGCGCGATCCACCTCGACCCAGCTGGCCTGCTGCTTACGCAGGGTCTCGATCATCCGATCGATGTCGGCATCGGTGATTTCGGCTGTTTCCTTCTCCAGCTCGACCCCGGCCAGATCCTGCAACTCGATCTCCGGGTAGACTTCGAAGGTGGCGACATACTGCAGGTCTTCGCCTTCCTGGTCCTGCTTGAATTCAATGTTCGGACCCCCCGCCGGCTGCAGTTTTTCCTGCTCGACGGCGGCGAAGAAACTTTCCTGAACGACCTGCCCCAGCACATCCTGGCGGATCGCGCTACCGAACATGCGCTTGATCACCTTGGGCGGAACCTTGCCCGGACGAAAGCCATCCAGACGGCGGGTGCGCGCCTGCTGAGCAACCAGCTTGTCTACGTCCTGGTCAATGCGCTCGGCCGGGACGGTTATGGTCATCTGACGCTCGAGGCCGGAAGTCGTTTCAACAGAAACTTGCATGGAGATCCTCACAAATGGTTTGCAGCAAAATGTTGCGACCTGCAGGCTCATCCAGCAAACGCTTGGGAACGACCGGCCAGCAGAGTCAAAATCCTGAAGCGCGAAATTTTCATTCAACTGCCGTCAATAGTCAAGCCAAGCCTGACAGCCAAGCCTGACGGTCGCCAGCACGAGCGGGGGGAGCGGGCGAAAGGATAACGGGGTAAAACAGGCTTGCCATTGCAACGGCAACGTTTTCTGAACGGGACATCGCGTTACGGATACCAATACGTTCATACAACTGTATCAAACGACCCGGTATGATCGAAAACCCCCCGGCCAACGCAGCGAGGTGAATTGTGGTCTGGTATTCCAGAAGCATCCTGAACCGTATTCTAGGCGTCATTCTGGCCACTAACCTGGTCATCGGCCTGGTCGCCGTGGCCAACGTCGTCTCCAGGATGCAAACCGAAAACCGGGTGAGCGACGAGCTGATCAACGCGCTGGCCGCACAAAACGTACTGATAAACTTCAAGACCCAGGTGCAGGAGTGGAAAAACGTCCTGCTGCGCGGAAGTGATCCCGAACAACTGGAAAAATACTGGGCCCGTTTTCAAGCGCGGGAACAGGAGATCCAGGCACAGCTCGATGCCCTGCTGCCGCAGCTCGCCGCCCCGAAAGCCCAACGGCTGATGCAGCAGTTCCAGCAATCCCACCGGGCAATGGGGGATGCCTATCGACATGGACTCGAGCGGTTTACCGACTCGGGTTACGACCACGCCGCTGGCGACGCGGCGGTCAAGGGGATCGACCGGGAGCCTTCTCGACTGATCTCCGAGGCCGCCGCCCTCCTCGAGGAGCAGGGGATCGCCCGCGCCCAAAACCGAGCCATCCAGGAGCGCCGGGCCAACTGGCTGTTTGGCGGTTTGCTCCTGCTCACCATCGTCGCGGCGACGGTGATCTCGATCCTGATAATCATAGGCTCTGTCGTTCGGCCCACCCGGGCGCTGACCGAGCAGATAAGAAAACTGGGCTCGGGGGATCTATCCGACCCGGCCACACTGCGCCGCGAGGACGAACTGGGACAACTGGCGGAGGCCGCGCGCGAGTTACACCGCTTCCTGCAGGAGACCAGTAACCTGCTGAGTGAAAACGCCATTCAGCTCGACACCACCAGCACGCGCCTCAAGCACGGCGCCGCGCGGATCTTCGAGCAGTCAAGCGAGACCAACCAGCATATCCAGCAGATCGCCGCCGCCATGAACGAAATGTCGGCCACCGCGCTGGAGGTGGCTCACCACACCGCGTCGGTAGCGAACCAGATCGATGCAGCCACGCAGCGAACGGACGCCGCGGATCAAAAAATCAATACGGCGGTCGAGAGCATGGCCCACTTGGCCGATCAGATCAACACCACGACGGAAACCGTCAACCAACTGGCCCGTGATGGTGAACAGGTGATCAGGGTGATGCAGGTGATCCGCGAGATCGCCGACCAGACCAACCTGCTGGCCCTGAACGCGGCCATAGAGGCCGCCCGGGCGGGCGAGGCTGGCCGTGGCTTTGCCGTGGTGGCGGATGAGGTCAGAAACCTGGCCGCCAAGACCCAGCAAGCGACGGTGGAGATTGACCAGGTGGTGCACTCCATCGGCAGCAGCTCCCAGGATGCGACGCAATACATGGAAACATCCGCCAATGTGGCGACCGGCACGGGTGAGATGATCGAGGCGGTCAGGCAGTCATTGGCCGAGATCAAGACCCGCATGCTACAGATCAATGATGCCACCGCACAGGTCGCCACCGCATCCGAAGAGCAAACCAATGTCAGCGAAGAGATCAACCAGAATGTGAGCCGCGTCTCCGAAAGCGCCCAGGCCATGAAGGAGGCGGCGGAGGAGAACCTCGGCCTGGTGCCCGAACTGGAAAAGATGTCTGACCGCGCCAACGCCTTGGCCAGCCGCATCACAAGAAGGTAATCGAGAGCTGAAAACAATCGCAACCTGAAAATAATCGCGATCTGGAGATCGCTCCTACATCCAACCCGCCACCCCGTAGGAGCGAGATTTATCTCGCGACCCCAAGAGTTATCTCGCGCCCCCCCAGCAACCCCTGTGGCGGCCTGTGCAACGCTCCCAAAACCACCAGGGCAAGCAGCACGCCCACCACATTATTGAGCACAGGTCGTGGAAGCTGAAATTCTGGCACTGTGCGCGTGGGCCGTCGTGGCCGGTACCAGGGAGAGGGCAGTGTCATTGACTGCCACCGACCAGGTGCTCGATTTTCGGGGTCAACAGCAGGAGCGGCTGTTTGCGTAAACCGCTGAAGGTTGCCACCCATTCCATGTGAAGCCTGCCACCCGGACCGGAGCAAGGCTGCCACCCATCGGAGCGGAGCCAAAGGGCAGCACAGACGAGAGGTCGAAAACAAGGTTGGTCCAAAACGAACAGTCTCACCGGGAAGAGGCGTTCCTGTAACTGATGAAGTAGCCGAGCTGTTTCGAATGGTACTGGATGGCTTTTACCTAACCAATGAAAAGGTGCCGTTTACCGCGGCATATGACAAAGCAGTGGGGCTCTTCAAAGCCCGATACCCCTCTGCAACTGAAAAAAGCCTGCCCACGATGAGGCAGTTCAGGTACTTCTATGAAACCAATTATCGTAAGAACGAGGTGATAAGGAAGCGAACGCCAAGCCGTATCTATCAGAAAGATAAACGGGCGCTTACCAGTACCTCTGCGAATCTTAATTTTGGACCAGGGGCTCGGTATGAGATTGATGCAACCATTGGTGATGTTTATCTGGTGGCTGAGAACGATCCTAGCTCGATAATTGGCCGTCCCGTGATGTATTTCGTCAAAGATGTGTTCAGCAGAATGGTAGTGGGCATGTATGTGGGGCTTGAAGATCCTTCCTGGGCAGCGGCGATGATAGCTTTGGGAAACGCCTTCAGCGATAAAACAGCCTATTGTCGCGAATACGGTGTGAATATCAGGACTGAAGATTGGCCTAGTGTTGGTGTTCCGGCCGGTATCATGGCTGATCGAGGAGAGCTTTTATCCAAGCAAGCCGATGTGTTGGTTAACAGGTTTGGCATTCAACTCAGTAACTCACAGGCCTACCGAGGTGATGACAAGGCGATCTGCGAGCGGTTTTTCAACACTATTCAGAGCAAATTCCGTCCCTATGTAGGCGGTGTGGTCGAGCCGGTAAATGGCAAAAAGCGTAATGGTAAGCGTTATGAACTGGATGCGGAGTTGAACCTACCAGAATTCACGAAATTGCTGATCAATCTGGTCATCATCTACAACACTCAGCACGTTGTCGAAGGCTATGACTTTGCTCCGGATATGCCAACAGATTTGCCGGCAGTGCCAAGAGAGCTTTGGAACTGGGGCATTCAGCACCGCACCGGCATGCTCCGATCTTGCGAGGAAAATCTCGCCCGCATCAACCTCTTACCTTTCGAGACTGGCACGGTATCCCAAGTGGGTATCACCTTCAAAAGCCTCGTGTATACCTGTCAGGAAGCGTTGTCTGCGGGCTGGTTTGATCGAATCCGACAAAACCGGCCCTCAAAAGTATATATCGCTTTTGACCCGCGACGGACTAACACCGTTTACCTGAGGCCTGACTCTCAATTCGAAAACTATTGGGTGTGCGAGCTTTCTGACCGAAGCCGCCGATTCAAGGATATGAGTTTCGTCGAAGCAGCAGGAATTCAGAAAGAGATGAACCGCACCAAAGCTACAGCCAAGCAAGAGGAGGATTATCATAAACCCGATGCCCTCACCGCCGTTGAGGAGATCATCGCCAATGCGAAGAAATGGAAAGACGCTACCAAACCAACTGTTACAAACTCGAACCGACTTAAAGGGATACGGCAAAACCGCGTCAATGAAAAAGAGTTGGAACGAAACCGCAGCGGAATAAAATCCAACACGCAATCTACTC
>Ga0114984_1000414_pt1 | contig 16667 bp, 14 predicted proteins | sample Shrwel1BS1Day1_FD_96987 | JGI IMG/M metagenome (GOLD analysis project Ga0114984, IMG submission 96987) | Subsurface microbial communities from deep shales in Ohio, USA - Utica-3 well 1 S-1-Day1 | ecosystem: Environmental > Aquatic > Deep subsurface > Shale gas/oil reservoir > Produced water/Flow...
GGCTGGTGGGCGCAGGGGGGGCGCTGCTGATCATGCTGCTGCTGGCGGGCCCCGCCGGGCAGGCGATGGTGATCATGGCCGGGCTGGCCATCTCCACCCTCGCCGGCGCGCTGCTGGCGACGGTGCTCAATTTCGCCCCCAGCCCCTTTGCCATGCAGGAGCTGGTGTTCTGGCTGCTGGGCTCGGTGGCCGAACGGGGGCTGGATCATCTCGCCGTGCTGCTGCCCGCATTGCTGGTCGGGGGCGGCCTGATCTGGGGGCAGCGGCGGCTGCTGCTGGGGCTGAGCCTGGGTGAGCAGGTGGCGCAGAGCATGGGGCTCTCCCCCCGGCGCGGCGGTCGTCTGATCGTGCTGGGTGCGGCGCTGCTGGTGGGCAGCTCGGTGGCGGTGGCGGGGGCGATCGGTTTTGTCGGCCTGATCGTGCCGCATCTGGTGCGGCCCTGGGTGCGGCATCGGCCCGACCGGGTACTGCTGCCCTCGGCGCTGCTGGGGGCGGTGCTGGTGTGTCTGGCGGATATCGTCGTGCGCTTGCAGGGGCCGGGGCAGGAGTTGAAACTGGGGGTGCTGACCTCGCTGATCGGCGCCCCTGTGTTCATCTGGCTGGTATGGAGGGAGCGACGCCGATGGCTCTGATCCGGGTGGAGGCGCTGTCGCTGGCGCGGCGGCTGCAGTCGATCGATCTGGAGCTGCAGCCGGGCGAGCTGCTGGGGGTGATCGGCCCCAATGGCGCCGGCAAATCCTCCCTGCTGGAGTCGCTGGCCGGCATCCAGCCCTGTACCGGGCGGATCAGCTTCGAGGGCCACGACCTGAACGGGCTCGAGCCGCTGGCGCGCGCGCGCCAGATCGCCTTTCTGCCCCAGCGCCCCCAGGTGGCCTGGCAGTTGCGGGTGCGGGATGTGATCGCGCTGGGGCGCCTGCCCTGGGGGGATGAGTCCCCCCGGATCATCGCTCGGGCGGCCCGCAGTACCGGCGTGGAGGCGTGGCTGGACGTGCCGGTGGATCGACTCTCCGGCGGCGAGCAGGCACGGGTGTGGCTGGCACGGCTGCTGGCGGGGGAGCCGCGGCTGATTCTGGCCGATGAGCCGCTGGCCAGCCTGGATCTCTACCATCAGCAGCAGGTACTGGGGCTGCTGCGGAGCCATACCGGCGCCGGGCGCGGCGTGATCCTGTCGCTGCATGATCTCGCCCTGGCGGCGGCCTGGTGTGACCGGCTGTTACTGCTGCAGGCCGGACGGGTGGTCGCCCTCGGCACGCCCCACGCGGTACTGACGGCGGAAAATCTGCGTCGGGTGTTCCGGGTGGCGGCGGAGATCGACTTCAGCGCCGCCGTGCCGCTGCTGCGGATGCGCCGGCGGGAACCGCTGTGAACATTGACATCGGGCCGGCCGGAGCCGATGCTTGTTGCAGTGCACAATATGTCGTGCGCAATAAATAAATAGAGGGAGCCGCGCATGTCTGAAGTGAAACTGAGCCTGGCACTACAGGGGGGAGGGGCTCACGGTGCCTTCACCTGGGGAGTGCTGGATCGTCTGTTGCAGGAGGATGAGATCCGCCTCGATGGGATCAGCGGCACCAGCGCCGGCGCCATGAACGCGGTGCTGCTGGCGGCGGGGTGGCAGCAGGGGGGCGCGGCGGGCGCCCGGGCCCTGTTGTCTGAGTTTTGGCACCGACTGATGTTGCCGGAGAGTTTCGATCCCGTCGGTTGGAGTCGACACTGGCCCACCTGGTGGGCGGGGCTTACGCGCCACCTCTCCCCCTATGACCTGAACCCGTTCGATATCAACCCGCTGCGAGAGCTGTTGACGGAGCTGATCGACTTCGAGCAGTTGCGGCGGGAGTCCCCGTTTCGCCTGTTCATCGCCGCCACCGAGGTCGAAAGCGGCAAGCTGAGACTGTTCCGGGAAGATGAGCTGAGCGTCGATCACCTGCTGGCGTCCGCCTGCCTGCCGGCGCTGTATCAGGCGGTGGCGATCGATGGGTCGCACTACTGGGACGGTGGCTTTGCCGGCAATCCGGTGGTCTATCCGCTGCTGTTCGACTGCAAGGCCCGGGATCTGTTGCTGCTGTTGCTGCTCCCGCCGCAGCCGAGCGCTCCCCCGGTCACCGCCCAGGCGATCGCGGATCGGGTGGCAGAGCTGGGGTTTCAGACCACCTTCATGCGCGAGATGCACGCCCTCGCCGTGATGCACCGCCAGGCGCGCCGCTCCCCCTGGCGGCTGGGGTGGCCCGAACGCCGGGTGAGGCGGCTGCGGCTGCACCTGCTGGGGCCCGGCGAGGGGCTCAGTCAGCTGCATCGAAACAGCCGGCTGGATGTGCGGCCCGATTTTCTGCTCGAGCTGATGCACCGTGGCCAGGCGCAGATGGAGTGCTGGCTGGCGGAGAACCGTTCCGCGCTGGGGCGCCACAGCAGCTGCGATATCGAGGCCGAATTTCTCTGATCCCCACGGCGGCAGGTACAATCCCCCCTTTGGCAACGACAACACCGGCAGGAAGAAAACGGATGATCAGGTTGATTCTCGGCGGGGCCCGCTCCGGCAAGACCCGGCAGGCACAGCGGTTGGCACGGGCCTCGGGCCTGGAGGTGGTCTATATCGCCACCGCCCAGGCGCACGACGGCGAGATGCGTGCGCGCATCGACCGCCACCGGGATGATCGCCCCCTCCACTGGATAACCGTCGAAGAGCCGCTGCAGCTGGTCAGCGTGATTCTGGCCCACCAGGCCCCGGAGCGCTGTTTGCTGATCGACTGCCTCACCCTCTGGATCAGCAACCAGCTGCTGGCAGAGGCCGAGATGGAGGTGGAGCGGGAGGCGCTCTGCACCGCCCTGGGCAACGCCCGGGGCGAGATCATTCTGGTCAGCAATGAAACCGGCCTGGGTATCGTCCCCCTGGGGGAGGTGAACCGCCGCTTCATCGACGAGGCGGGCCGCCTCAACCAGGCGGTCGCGGCGCTGGCGGATCAGGTGGCGCTGATGGTGGCGGGCATCCCCCTGCGGCTGAAGGGGCCGGCGCTGGAGTGCTCACCATGAACTGGCTGAGCCAGCCGATCAAACCGATCGATGGGGAGGCGGTGGCGGCGGCACGGGCGCGCCAGCAACAGCTGACCAAGCCGGCCGGCTCGCTGGGCCAACTGGAGCGGCTGGCGATCCGGTTGGCTGGCCTGCAGGGGCGGGTCTGCCCGCAGCTGGAGCGGGTGAGCATCGCCATCTTTGCCGCCGATCACGGCGTCGCCGCAGAGGGGGTATCCGCCTACCCCCAGGCGGTCACCGCCGAGATGGTGCGCAACTTCTCCCGCGGCGGGGCCGCCATCAGCGTGGCGGCGCGGGTGCTGGGGGCCGAGCTGCGGGTGTGGAATCTGGGCACGGCGGTGGAGCTGGAGCCCCTGCCCGCGGTTGAACGGCGCGTGATCGCCCCCGGCAGTGGCAACCTGCGCCATGCGCCCGCCATGAGCGCCGCGCAGCTACAGCAAGCACTGGATGTGGGCCGCGAGGCGGTGCTGCACACCCCTGGCGAGCTGTTCATCGGCGGCGAGATGGGGATCGGCAACACCACCTCGGCCAGCGCGCTGGCGGCGGCGCTGCTGCAGCGCCCGGTGGGCGATCTGGTGGGCCCCGGCACGGGGCTGGACAAAACCGGCATGGCGCACAAATGCCGGGTCATCGAACAGGCGCTGCAGCGCCATCGGCGCGAGATGGAAGATACGAGCGCGCCGCTGGTGCTGCTGGCCTCGCTGGGCGGGTTCGAGATCGCGGCGCTGACGGGTGCCTACCTGACCTGCGGCCAGGTGGGGGTGGCGGCGCTGGTGGATGGCTTCATCTGCAGCGTGGCGGCGTTGCTGGCCTGCCGGCTCGCCCCGGCCGTGGCCGACTGGCTGTTCTTCTCCCACCACTCGGCGGAGCCGGGCTACCGGCTGTTGGCCGAGGCGCTGCCCTCCCGGCCGCTGCTCGATCTGGGGCTGCGCCTCGGTGAGGGCAGTGGCGCGGCCACGGCGGTGCCGCTGCTGCGCATGGCCTGCGCCCTGCACGCCGGCATGGCCACCTTCGCCGCCGCGGCGGTGACGGAGAAACCGGCGTGAGCGGGCTGGTGCTGGAGCTGTTGCGCCACGGCGAAACCGAGGCGGGGCCGTGCTTTCTCGGGCGCACCGACGCGGCGCTGAGCGAGCACGGCTGGCAGCAGATGAGCACCGCCCTGGCGGGCCGCTCGCCGCTCGATTACGAGCGGATCTACAGCTCCCCGTTGCAGCGCTGCGCGACGTTCGCCCGCCACTGGGCCGGCGCCGAACGGCTGCAGCTGGACGAGCGGCTGAGCGAGTACGATTTCGGTGACTGGGACGGCATGACCGCCGCCACCCTCCATGCCCGCGACCCGGAGGCCCTGGCGCGATTCTGGTCGGACCCCTGGCGCCATCCGCCGCCGCGGGGCGAGCGGCTGGCCGATTTTTTTGCCCGCCTGGAAAGCCTGATCGAGCGGCTACAACGGCAACATCGGCAGGCGGTGTTGCTGATCTGCCATGGCGGGGTGATCCGTGCCCTGCATACGCTGCTCAACGCCCTGCCGCCGGCGGCGATGTTCAGCTACCCGGTGGAACACGCCAGCCTGCACCGGCTGCGGGATCGGCGCCGGTGAGGGCGGGCTGGCAGGCGTTTCTGTGTGCGCTGCAGTTTCTCACCCTGCTGCCGGTGCGGCTGGCGGCGCGACCTGATCAGCGCACCCAGGCGCGGGCGCTGTTGTGCTACCCCTTGGTGGGGGGTGTGATCGGCGGCGCCCTGCTGCTGCTGGCCGCCCTGCTGCAGGGGCTGCCCGCCGGTCTGGCGGCGGCGCTGCTGCTGAGCGGCTGGGCCGCGCTCACCGGAGGGCTGCATCTGGATGGGCTGGCGGACAGCGCCGATGGCTGGATGGGTGGGCTGGGCCAGCGTGAACGCACCCTTGCGATCATGCAGGACCCGCGCCTGGGCGCCAGCGGGGCAGTGGTGTTGCTGCTGGTGCTGCTGCTGAAATGGAGTGCCCTGACCGCCCTGCTGGAGGCCGAGTCACCGTGGCCGCTGCTGCTGGCCCCCGTGGCGGGGCGCACGGCGGCGCTGCTGCTGCTGGCCACTACCCCCTACGCCCGGCCCGATGGCATCGCCCGGGAGATGCTGCCCCGGCTGCGGCGTCGGGCGGCCCTTTGGGTGTGCGCCTCGGTGGCACTGCTGCTGGGGCTGTTCAGCCTCTGGTTGCCGCTGGTGCTGCTGCTGGCCGGCGCCGGGCTGCGCTGGCTGATGCTGCGCCGGCTGGGCGGCGCCACCGGCGATACCACCGGCGCCTCGATCGAGCTGATTGAAACCCTGACGCTGATTGTGCTGATCGGCACCGGGTCGGGTGGTCGATAACGGTCGCGCTGTCTAGGCTGTGAGTAAAATGCCCCAACCGGCGGGGGAGATACCATGAAAAAGCGCTTTTCCTTGCGGCCATCGAGCCTGCTGATGCTGTTGACGGTGGTGCTGTCCAGCGCAAGTGCGACCGCCGGCGACAGAGTGGTACGGGTCGGCGTGTATGAAAACGAGCCCAAAATCATGTCGGCGGCGGATGGTCGTCCCAGTGGACTGCTGGGGGATCTGCTGCAGGCGATCGCTGAGCGCGAAGGCTGGCAATTGGAACCCGTGCACTGTGAGTGGCAGCACTGCCTGAGCCTGCTGGCAGAGGGGGAGATCGACCTGATGCCGGATGTGGCCAGCAGCCCGGCGCGGCAGAAACTCTATGACTTCCACCAGGTGCCGGCGCTACACAGCTGGTCGCAGCTGTTCAGCCGTCCCGGTGGTGATATCCACTCGCCGCTGGAGCTCGATCGAAAGCGAGTCGCGATTCTGGCCGATGGCATTCAGAATGACTACCTGAAAAAATTGATCGAAGGGTTCGATATCAGTCCGAAGATCATGCCGGTAAGTAGTGTGCAGGAGGCGCTGCAGGCGCTGCAGCAGGGCCATGTGGACCTGGCGGTCAGCAACCACCTGTATGGCAACTACCACGCTGGTGAATACGGTGTGGTCCCGACCTCGATCGTGTTTCAGCCCAGCCGGCTCTATTATGCGGCGCCCCTCGGGAAAGGGGGTGAGCTGCAGCCACGAATCGACTACTGGTTACAACGCTGGCGTGATGATGCGAACTCTCCCTACTACCGCGTAATGAAGCGCTGGGGGGGTGAGCCACCGCATGCACTGGTGCCCCCGGCCCTGATCTGGGGGTTGGCGATCAGCGCCACGCTGCTGTTGCTGGCGTTGGCATTTGTATGGCTATTGCAGCGACAGGTACGATCGCGCACCCGTGCCCTGGAGGCAAGCGAGGCTCACCTGAGCGATATCCTGGCCAATATTCAGGCGCTCATCTACCACAAGGGCCGGGACTACCGTTACCAGTACGTCAATCCGGCGCTGTGCGATTTTTTTGGCCGTACCGAGGAGCAGTTGCTTGGTGCCCAGGATGCCGACCTGTTCGATCCCGAAACCGTACAGGATATCCGCCAGGCAGACCGGCAGGTGTTTGAGCTGGGCAAGCGGGTACTGGTCGAGGAGGTGGTCACCCTGGCCGACTCGACTCAGCCCCGAGTATTGATGACAGTCAAAATGCCGCTGTGGGATGCCAGGGGAAAGGTGCGTGGATTGTGCGGCATATCCACCGATATCACCGAACAGCGCCAGCATCAACAGCAGTTGATCCAACTATCTTGTTTCGACCCGCTGACCGGGTTGCCCAACCGACGGCAAATGCAGGACCGGCTCAAGGTGGCGCTTACGGCGGCGGAGCAAGGCGGTCAGGAGGGGGCGATCCTGTTCATTGATTTGGATAACTTCCGCGATCTGAACGATGACCAGGGCCATGAGGTCGGTGACCTGCTACTGCAGGCCGTGGCGGCTCGCCTCGACCAGCTGCCGCTGGAGCGTTTCATGCGGGCCCGTTTTGGTGGTGATGAATTTATTCTGCTGCTGGAAGGGCTCGATCCCTCCCGGGATCGCGCCCTGGTTCAGGTGGAACAGCATGTAAAGACGGTACTGCAGGCGCTGAGCGAGCCGTTTGAGCTGAATGATGGCAATATCCACACCGGTAGCGCAACCATCGGGGTGGCGATGTTTTCCGATGCTCCCCGTGATACTCGAGAGCTGATCAAAAAGGCAGAGCTGGCGATGTATGCAGCCAAAAGTGCCGGTCGCGGCGGCTTCAGCTTCTTCGACCCCTCCATGCAGGCACACGTGCGGCTCAGGGCTGAGTTGGAAGCGGGCATCCGCCGCGCCCTGGAACAGGAGGAGTTCCGGCTCTGGTATCAGCCGCAATTCAATCAGGATGGGGAGTTGATCGGCTTGGAAGCCCTGGTCCGTTGGCAACATCCAGAACAGGGGATGGTCTCGCCGGCCCACTTCATACCGGTGGCGGAGAGCAGCGGGTTGATCCTGCCGCTGGGGCAGTGGATTTTACGGACCGCCTGTGAACAGCTGGTCGCCTGGCAGCAACACCCTATCCTGGCCGGCCGCCGTGTCGCCGTGAATATCAGCGCTCGCCAGATGCAGCATGACGGTTTTGTTGCCGAAGTCTGTTCCATTCTGGATCAAACCGGTGCCGATGCGCACACCCTGGAGCTGGAGCTGACCGAAACCCTGCTGGTACAAAACATGGAGCAGACCATCGAAAAAATGCGGGTGCTTCGTCAGCGGGGCGTCCATTTTGCCCTGGATGATTTTGGTACCGGCTATTCATCCATGAGCTACCTGAAACGCCTGCCGCTGGATAAACTGAAGATCGACCAGAGCTTTGTCCGTGACTTGATGAGCGACCCCAACGATGCTGCGATTATCCGCACCATCGTGGCCCTGGGCCGGAGCCTGGAGCTGTCGGTGTTGGCCGAGGGGGTGGAAACGGACGAACAGCATCAGGCCCTGGTGGCATCGGGCTGTCATGGTTTTCAGGGCTATCTGTTCAGTCGCCCGGTTGCGGCAGCGGAGCTCGAGCGGCGGTTGCGGCCCGATGGCTGATGTTTACTATGAACGGGATCGACATTCATTGAATCGCTGGTCGCCCGGCGGCGGCCATGGTTATCCGGGAGGAGAGATGTTCAAGGCAATCGTACTCGACAAGGTGGAAGGTCGTCAGCAGGCCACGTTTCAGGAGCTGGATGAAAGCCAGCTGCCGGCGGGGGATGTGACCGTGCGCGTCACCTGGACCACCATGAACTACAAGGATGCGCTGGCGCTGACCGGCAGCGCGCCGATCGCCAAAAGCTATCCGATGGTGCCCGGCATCGATTTTGCCGGCGTGGTGGAACACTCCGACGACCCGGCGTTCCAGCCCGGCGACCAGGTGGTGCTCAACGGCTGGGGGGTCGGTGAGAGGCACTGGGGCGGCATGGCGGAAAAAGCCCGGGTGCCGGGGCAGTGGCTGCTGCCGCTGCAGCCCCCTTTTACGCCGCGCCAGGCGATGGGGCTCGGCACCGCGGGCTACACCGCGATGCTCTGCGTACTGGCGCTGGAGCGGCAGGGGGTGACCCCCTCCGCCGGGCCGGTGCTGGTCACCGGAGCGACCGGGGGGGTCGGCAGCGTGGCGGTGGCGGTGCTGGCCAGGCTCGGGTATCAGGTGGCGGCGATGACCGGCCGACCGGAGGAGAGGGAGTTTCTGCAGATGCTCGGCGCCACCGAGATCGTCGACCGCGCTGAATACAGTGCCAAGGGGCGCCCGTTGGCCAGTGAGCGCTGGGCCGCGGCCATCGACGTGGCCGGCGGTCGGGTGTTGGCCAATGTGTGTGCGGCGATGCGCTATCGTGGTGTGGTGGCCGCCTGCGGGCTGGCGGCCGGGATGGATTTTCCGGCGACGGTGGCCCCGTTCATTCTGCGCGGCGTGACGCTGGTGGGAGTGGAGAGCGTGATGGTACCCAAAGAGGAGCGGCTGGAAGCCTGGCGGCGTCTGGCCAGTGATATGGAGATCGACAAGCTGGAGCGGCTGCTCACCCAGGTGCCGTTTGCACAGCTGCTCGAACAGGCGCCGCTGATGCTGCAGGGGCAGCTGCGCGGGCGGATCGTGGTGCCGGTCTGCGCCGAGTGAGGCCGGTCAGCCGGGTAGCCGGGTGACATCCACCGAGACCTCCAGCGTCTGCTCGCTGCCGCCATCGAAGATGATCCCCTGCAGGGGGGTCACGTCCGCGTAATCACGCCCCCAGGCGGTGACGATATGCTGGCCGGCGGGCATGTTGTTGTTGGTGGGGTCGAACTCGAACCAGCCATCGCCCGGTGAATAAACCGAAAACCAGGCGTGGGAGGCATCGGCGCCCACCAGTTTTTCCTGGCCGGGGGGCGGCAGGGTCTCCAGGTACCCGCTGATGTAACGGGCGGGGAAACCAAGCGCCCGCAGGCAAGCGATCGCCAGATGGGCAAAGTCCTGACACACGCCGCGCCGATGGCTGAGCACATCATGCAGCGGCGTGGCGATGGTGGAGAACTCGGGATCGTAGGTAAAGTCCTGGTAGATCCGGCAGGTCAGCTCGCGCACCGCGGAGAGCAGGGTGCGGTCGGTGGCAAAACTCGGCGCCGCATAGTCACGCAGCTGCTTGCTGGCACGGACCATGGGCGAGTCCAGCAGGAACTCCCGTGCCAGCAGGGTTTCTTCATCGGCGGCCCGTTCGAGGCGGGCGTGTGCCTCACGGATGCTGCATCCCAGATCCAGTGCGATTTCCGGCTGACCCGGGTCCACGTCGATCCGGCTGGTGATATCGAGCTCGAGCTGCCGATGGGGTTCATGCAGCATGAAATAGCAGTAGCGGTTGCCAAAATAGTCACGATGCTCGCGCAGCCAGCTGGTTTTTGGCCTCACCTCGATCTGGCTGTCCAGACAGCGCTGTGAGGCGGTATTGCGCGGCAGCAGATGCGCCCTGTTGAAACACTGGCTGACCGGCTGCTCATAGCTGTAGCGGGTGAGGTGGCGGATGCGGTAGATCATTCCTCGTCACCCCACCGGGTATTCACCAGCTGGTGCGGACGGCGCTGATGGACGAAGTAGTGTTCGGCGATCAGTGTGGCGGTGGCGCTCAGCCGCTCAAACAGACGACTGAGCAGCAGATCCAGGGGCTGGCGGCGCCCCTGCTCGTCCAGCTCGGCCAGTTGTTCCGCACGGGAGAGTTGCAGCAGGGTGAGGGCTTCCAGCAGGGTGCGGCGCTCCTCGCTCAGCAAAGAGGTCGCGGCACCACCTTGCAGTTCATACAGGTGTTGGCTCAGCTGATCCAACTGATATTGCAGCGAGCGGGGGTTGCTGCGATCGAGCAACAGCAGTACCAGGGCGCTGCACAACTCGGGCTGGCTGCGATAGCGGCGCCGGTAGGTGACCAGCACCTCGCCGCACATCAGGGCCGCTTCGAGGAGCTGTTTCTCGGCGTCATCGTCCAGTACCGGTACCAGCAGGGCGCGCAGCAGCAGGGTGGTTTGCAGGGCGCGCTCCAGGCGCCGCCCCATCTCCAGGAAGCGCCAGCCAAAGCCGCGGATCATGCTCTCCTGACTCAGCCCCGACAGGGCGAGCAGGCTGGTGATGAGGGGGTCCAGCGCCTCTTCCGGGGCCGCCAGGCTGCCCGGCTGTAGTTGGTTGGGCAGGTCGCTGAGGGTGTCGCGCAGGTCGCTCAACACCCGGTGGGTGTCGGCGGAGAGCATCTCGCGGGCCTCTTCGGTACAGCTCAGCATGGCGAGCAGATTGCTGCAGACGGTGCCAAAGCGGCCGCCGTCGAGAATGATGCCGAGCAGCTCGGTTTCAGGGTTTTCAAACGCCTGCGGATTCTGCGCGCCGAAGCCGGGCTGGGTGCCGGTGACCTCGGTGACGCTTTGCAGCAACTGACGCCGCACGCTCTCCGGCAGGGTGCTGGCGCCGTTCAGCTGCATGAATGTGGTGCGCAACAGGCGGGTGGCCGACTCGGCGCGCTCGGAGTAGCGCCCCATCCAGAACAGGTTTTCCACCACGCGGCTCGGCAGGTCGCTGCTCTGCTCGCCGGTGAGCAGGGATGGCTGCTGCTCCCGCAGGGTGATCATGCGGTGGGGTTCGGTGGCCAGCACCCAGGTATCCTTGCTGGTGGCGCCCAGCTGATTGCTGACCACCATCTGATGTGCAAAGCTGGCGACCCGCGTCAGGCCGCCGGACATCACGCTGTAGGAGCCCTCATCGGCCACGGCGAAGCCGCGTAGCACGGTGGGGCCGGGGCGCAGCTCGCCGTTCTGGAGCGTGGGCGAAGTGGAGGGCGGGTTGGCCTGCTGAGCAACCCACTGGGTCGGGTTGCGGCTCAGCTCGCGTCGCCACTGGGCCAGGGCGGTCTCATCCAGTTGGGCGCCATACACGGCGTGCTGTCCCGGGCGGCGGTTGGTCGGCTTGATGATCAGCTGTGGCAGATGGGTAAGTACATGGGCCCGGTCCGCCGGGTCGCCCAGCCACCAGGTGCGGGCACTGGGCAGGGCCAGGGGGCGGCCGAGGAAAAACTCGCTGATGCGCGGCAGGTATTTGAGTAGGGCCGGGTTTTCCAGTACACCCGAGCCCAGCGGATTGGCAACCACCACATTGCCGGCGCGAACGGCCTCCAGCAGCCCCAGCACCCCAAGGCGCGAGTCACCGCGCAGCTCCACCGGGTCACACCAGATATCGTCCACGCGGCGCAAAATGACATCTACCCGGTGCAGGCCATCGAGTGATTTCATCCAGACGAAGCCATCGCGCACGGTCAAATCGCCCCCCTGAACCAGCGAGTAACCCAGATAGTTGGCCAGATAGGTATGTTCGAAATAGGTCTCGCTGTAGGTTCCGGGGGTCAGGATGACCACCCGCGGCATGCCGCCACCGTTGCGTGCCAGACTGTTCAACTTGCGCCGCAGCGCGTGGAAGAACGGGGCCAGGCGATGCACCTGACTGTCACGGATCAGGCTGGGCAACACCCGCGACAGGACGGTGCGGTTTTCCAAGGCGTAACCGGCGCCGCTCGGGGCCTGGGTGCGGTCTGCCACCACCTGCATCTGGCCGTCGGGGCCGCGGACCATATCCACGGCATGTAGAATCAGCTGTTGCTCGCCCGGCATGCTCAGCCCATGGCAGGCGCGCAGAAAACCCGCGTGGGCCAAAATCAGCTCCGGCGGCAGGATGCGGTGGCGAATCAGCTCCCGCGGGCCATACAGGTCGCGCAGAATCAGATCGAACAGTTCGGCCCGCTCGCTCAATCCCGCTTCGATTCCACTCCACTGTTCGCCATCGATCAGCAGGGGGATCGGGTCCAGCCCCCAGACACGGTTGTTCTGGGGTTGGCCCACCATCTGGTAGTTGGCACCATCATCGCGCAGGATGCGCTGGGCCTTCTGCTGACGGCTCTGCAGGTCGTCGACACCGAGCTGAGCCAGGGCATCGAGCACATAGTGCCAGTGGGGCCGGATCCGGTTGTCGGCGCCAACCGCCTCGTCATAGCGGCCCTGCTCGGGTGCGTAGGGCAGCAGCGGTTCAGGCGACGGCGACGGATTCAACGTGTTGGTTGCCACTGTAAAGGGGCCTCGGGCTTGGAGTCAGTGGGCATCATAGGGGGTTTTGCGCACAGTTCAAGCACTCCGCCGCCGCCGGGGGGCGTGCGCGGGGCTGGTTGTGTTCCCCCGGGAAACGGGGGCGGCGGCGCCGCAGTGACGGGTTCAAGCGACGGGCAACGCCGCGTTCTGCAGCGGGGTTGCGCGCCATGATCATGCTCACCATAGGGGCCTCTGCCCAGACTCAGGCGGGGAACCAGGTCTGGGAAATGTGGTTGTTGAGCTGGCCGAGCTCTATTTGCAGCTCGTTGAGGAAGTCGCGAAACGCCTCCCCCAGATCGGCCTCGGAGGTGATCTGGTAAGCGTTTGGTTCGATGTCACCGATCAGCCCCACGACGTGCTGGCCCTGGGGCAGGTTGCTGGCGGATATTTTCAGCTGGGTCAGGCAGGCTTCCACACTGCGCGGGAAGTGAGTGTCCTCCAGTAGATAGCCGGCGACATCCGCGCCATTGACCGAGGTGCGGACGGTGCGGCGGTAACTCATGTAGGCGCTGGCGGAGCGCAGTACGTTACCCCACACCACCTGGCGCAGGTTGACGCTGGTATCGCCATCGGCTTCGATCAGGGCGGCGGCGCCGGCATCCAGAATGCGCGTGGTCATATCGGCCCGCTCCAGATCACGCCCCAGTTTGATGAACTGCCAGGGCTCATCATGGCTCATGGTGCCGTAGAGCATACCGAGCAGCATCTGGCAGCGGCTCACGATCTGATCGAGAAACTCATGGCGCTTGCTACGATTGATCCCCAGGCGAATGTTGTTCTGGGCGTAGAGGTAGAACTCGTTGATCTGCTCCCAGCTCTCCGCCGGCAACACGTCGCGGCTGGTGCGGATATTCTCGCGCAGCAGGCGCAGTGCAGAGAGCATGGAGCTGGGGTTGGTCGCATCGGCCAGGATGAATTTGACCACGTTGTGCTCATTGCGAACGCGGTAGCGCTCCCCGTACAGATCGCTGGCACTGTTGAGCTCCACCAGTGAGTACCAGCTGATATTGACCTCCCGCGGCAGGTCGAACAGCAGCTTGTCATACACACTGACCAGACGGGCGGTGTTTTCAACCCGCTCCAGGTAACGGGCGGCCCAGTAAAGGCGCTCGGCAACTTTTGACAGCATGGCTTACTCCTCCCCGCCATCGACGATCCAGGTATCTTTGCTCCCTCCGCCCTGGGAGGAGTTCACCACCAGCGAGCCCTTTTTCATCGCCACGCGGGTCAGTCCTCCGGTGGTGACATGGGTTTCACGCCCCTGCAGGATGAAGGGGCGCAGGTCCAGATGGCGGGGTTCGAGCCGGCCGCCGGCAACCAGTGTGGGGGCCGTCGAAAGGGCCAGAGTGGGTTGCGCAATGTAATTGCGCGGGTTCTCCAGGATCAGTTTGGTAAACTGAGCCTGCTCTTTCTTGCTGGAGTGCGGCCCGATCAGCATGCCGTAACCACCGGATGCGTTGGTGGGCTTCACCACCAGTTTGTCCAGATTTTCCAGCACGTAGCTGCGTTGCTCGGGATCGTGACAGAGGAAGGTTTCGACATTCCTGATGATGGGCGCTTCGTTGAGGTAGTAGCGGATGATCTCCGGCACATAGGCGTAGACCACCTTGTCATCGGCCACGCCGGCACCGGGAGCATTGGCCAGCGCCACCTTGCCCTTCTGCCAGGCACGCATCAGGCCGGGGGCTCCCAGCACGGACTCTTCGTTGAACACCAACGGGTCCAGGAACAGGTCATCGATACGGCGGTAGATCACGTCGACCCGTTCGGGGCCGCTGATCGTTTTCATGTAGACACAGTCATCTTCCCCGACGATCAGGTCCGACCCCTCCACCAGCTCGACGCCCATCTGCTGGGCGAGAAAGGCGTGCTCGAAGTAGGCCGAGTTGAATATACCGGGGGTGAGCACCACGATGACCGGTTTGCTGGTTGCCCGTGGCGAAAGTGCCGAGAGCATATCGAACAGGTTGGCGCAGTAATCGTCGACCGGCAGAATATCCTCTTTCTCAAACAGCTCGGGCAATACCCGCTTGGTGATGGCGCGATTTTCCAGCATGTAGGAAACGCCGGAGGGGACGCGCAGATTGTCTTCCAGAACGTAGAACTCGCCATCACTGTCGCGCACCAGGTCGCTGCCGCAAATGTGCGCCCACACCCCCAGCGGGGGGGTGACGCCCACGCATTCCGGGCGGAAGTTGCTGGATTCGGTGATGATCTTGGCCGGGATGATGCCGTCCTTCAGCACCTGCTGTTCATGGTACAGATCGTTGATGAAGAGGTTCAGCGCTTCGAGGCGCTGCTTCAGCCCGGCGGCGATGGTGTGCCACTGTTTGGCCGCGATGGTGCGGGGCACGATGTCGAACAGCCAGGCGCGGTCGATATTGCCCTCTTCGGTGTAGACCGTAAAACTGATCCCCATCTCCTGAATGGTAACCTCCGCCATCTGGCGGCGGGATTCGATCTCCTCGAGAGGCAGGGATTCAAGGTAGTGGATCAGCTGCCGGGCGGGGGGGCGAACGGTGCCGTCCCGGCATATCAGTTCATCAAAATACCCGTTGGGGTCATACGATTTCCAGTCCATCGTCATAGCCTGACCTATCTAGCATGCGGCAGCGACGCACGTTGCTGGTGCCGTTGCGTGCCTGGTATGCGCACCTTTGGTGCCCCTTCGGCATGGAATCCCGGCTCTGCCCTGTAACAGTGCAGTTACCGATCGGTTGACCGTTGCCTGGGGGGTATGCAGCAATTACCAGGCCAAAAGCAGCAGAATGACAGGCCGCTCGGAAGGAGGGGCCGCCTCCCGAGGAGGCGGTGGGAGGGGGTCAGTGACCGAACTGGTCTGCGTCCAGCATTTGCGGGTCGTCGCGCTGCAGCTGATCCAGCGCGTGCATGGCGTCCGGGGTGAGGCTGAAATCGAAAATGTCGAGGTTCTCCGCCATCCGCTTCGGGTTGGCGGATTTGGCCACGGCGGCGAACCCCTGCTGTACCGCCCAGCGCAGCACGATCTGGGCCGGCGTGCGCCGGTGCTCTCTGGCGATGGCGGTGATCACCGGGTCGGCCAGCATGGCGTTGCCACAGCCCAGCGGGCGCCAGGATTGGGTGACGATGCCGTGGCGGTTGTGCAGCGCGATCAGCTCATCGCGACGGTGGTAGGGGTCGAGCTGAATCTGGTTCAGATGCGGGACCAGCCCCAGATCGAGCAGTCGCTGCAGGTGGGCCGGCTTGAAGTTGGAGGTGCCGATGGCGCGCACCAGCCCCCGATCCAGCAGCTGTACCAGCCCCAGATAGGCTTCCACGAACCGGTCCTGATCGGGGTTGGGCCAGTGGATCAGCAGCAGGTCGATATACGCCAGACCCAGACGCTCCAGGCTGGCTTCGCAGGCGGCCTGGGCACCGTCGAAACTGTGCCACTTGCGGTTGAATTTGGTGGTGACGAAGATCTGCTCGCGCGGGATGGAGGCGTTGCGGATCCCCAGCCCCACGCCGCGCTCGTTGGCGTAGTTCTCGGCGGTGTCGATCAGGCGATAGCCCAGCTCCAGTGCGGTGGTCACCGCGCTGGCCGCTTCGGCATCGTTCATCGGCCAGGTGCCCAGTCCCAGCTGGGGCAGCTCGACACCGTTGGCCAGTGTCAGGGTGGGGGCAAGTGTCGTGGGCATCGATTACTCTCCAGTGGCTCAGGCTTGAAACAGGAAGTTGGCGATCAGCTCCTTGCCCCCCTCCGTGGCGAAGGACTCCGGGTGGAACTGGATGCCGTGGATGGGATGGTCGCGGTGCTTTACCGCCATGATCTCGAACGCCCCCCCTTGGCGGATGCGGGCGGGGTCGTTGAAGGCGTCCAGCGGCAGCTCGCCGGTTACGGCGGTCACGGCGAGACAGCTCGGCAGGCTCTCCGGCTCGGCCATCAGTGAATGGTAGCGCATCACCTCCAGCTGATCGGGGATGTTGGCGAACACCCCCTCTCCGGTGTGGCGGATCGGGCTGATCTTGCCGTGCATCGGCAGCGGCGCTTTTACCACCCTGCCGCCGAACAGGTGCACGATCCCCTGCATCCCCAGACAGACCCCCAGCAGCGGTATCCGTGGCCCCAGCTCGCGGATCACCGCGGCGCAGACGCCAAAGTAGCGCGGCTCGTCCGGCGA
>Ga0114984_1000415_pt1 | contig 16636 bp, 16 predicted proteins | sample Shrwel1BS1Day1_FD_96987 | JGI IMG/M metagenome (GOLD analysis project Ga0114984, IMG submission 96987) | Subsurface microbial communities from deep shales in Ohio, USA - Utica-3 well 1 S-1-Day1 | ecosystem: Environmental > Aquatic > Deep subsurface > Shale gas/oil reservoir > Produced water/Flow...
CCTTGAGGATATCGGCCTTCTGCGTCAGGTCGGCCGGCAGCACCTCGACGGCGACGCCATATTCGCCGCCCAGGCGCTCGGCCAGGGCCTGCAGGCGCTGGGCATCGCGCGCCACCAGCAGGAGGTCGTGACCACGCCGGGCCAGGCGCTCGGCGTAGGTGGCGCCGATGCCGGACGAGGCGCCGGTGATCAGGGCGGTAGCGGGCTTGCTTGCAGTGCTCATGGAAGTCTCCGGGATAAGGGATGAAGGTGGGCGAGCAATTTAGATTATAATCATAATCCTAAGCACTTATATGACTACCTTCATATAGCTTCGTCAAGCACTTTGCGCAGCGACCGTCTGGCGGGAAAGGTTCGTACAGGGGTGGCGGAGAAGCCGCGCGCAGAACTGCGCGCAGCTGACAGCGGCGCTGCCTGTGCAGGAGCAGGCAGCGCGAGCGAGGCACTTTCTCAGTTGGGACGCATATCCACGCGCAGACGCAGATAGGAGGTCAGGCGCTTGCCGTTGATGACGCCCTGGTAGCCGTGGCTGTCGAAGGTGGTGCTCTTGATCAGGTCGACGCGGAAGCGCGGATTGCTTTCGTAGGTGCGGCCCAGGGTGCTGGTCGAGCGGCTGTCGAACAGATCGGTGCTGACCTTGACGAACTCGCGCGGGTTGCGTCGGCCGTTGGCACCGCTGTTGTTCGGGCTGCTGAAGATGTCGCCGGTGGCGGTCATCGCCGAGCTGTAGTACTCGCGCCCGCGCAGGCTGGTCTTGCCGCTGGCGATGACGAACTGCTGATTGGCCGGGCGGTAGCGGTCGCCGGCGGTCAGGTAGCTGGCCAGCACGTCGTAGAGGGCATAGCTGCTGCCGGTACCGCGCTGCTTGTTGCGCAGGTCGAAGATGAACACGCCGTTGCTGCCGAGCACTTCCATTTCCACCTGGCCGAGGCTGGGGTTGTCCTGCACCAGCAGTGCGGTGTCCTCGTCGACACCGTAGGCGAACGGCACGTTGGTGTAGTCGGCCAGGCGCACGATGCGCCCCTGGCGGCCACGCTCGCTGAAATGGGTGTCGAGCAGGCCATGGCTGAAGAAGCCGAAACCGCCCTGCATGTCGTAGGACAGATCATCACCGCCCGGGGTGGTGTAGACGCCGTAGCGCAGAGCGGGATAGCTCTCGCCGCCGGTGATCATCGGCCCACCGACCATGATCGCGGTTCCCGCGCTGCTGCCGGCGAGCACGGCGCCGGCAGCGTGCCGGGCGCGAATCGCCGCCAGTGCCGGCGTGTCGGCGCGCGTTGCGGTCTGCAGGGTCTGAGTCAGGCGCGCCTGGTCGCCGCCGCCGAAGAAGAAGCCGGTCATGCCGTTGATCTGCGCGATCACCTGCGGGTTGCTGTTGTTGCCAATGCTGTCCAGGTCGATGGGAATCCACTGCGCATCCTGGGCGCCGTAGGTCTTCAGCAGCTGCGCGTAGAACTCGCCGTTGGACTTGGAGTTGCGCGCGTTGGCCGTGCCGGCGTCGGGGTCCTGGCTCGGTGGAATCGAGGCGGCGGTGATCACGCCGATGCGCGCCTGACTGCCGCCGGCCAGCTGCACCAGACGTTGGTAGATGACCGCGTTGTCGTCCTTGAGCCCGCCGCCCACCAGCAGCAGCGGCCCGGCCGCCAGGGCCGGCAGCGGTAACAGAAGAGCCAGCATGAGGGTGTAACGAATAACCGATCCGATCATTTCGATTTCTCCGCAGGTGCCGCACGGGCACGGTTGGTGACGCTGGTTGGGGAATGCTGATTGGCAGCCAGAGCGCAGACGGCAGGCCGGCCTCAGTAAACGGAAAACTGTTTGAAGTAGCGTTTCTCGATGCGCTTGTGGGTGCCGTCGGCGAGGATCGCGGCCAGCGCCCGATCGAGCTGTTCGCGCAATGCGTGGTCGCCCTTGCGCACGGCGATGCCCTGCCCCTGGCCGAAGAACTGCGGCGCCACCACGGGGCCGCCCACCTGCTCGAAGGCGCGGCCCTGCTCGGTGGGGAGGAAGCCGAAGTAACCGGAAACGGCGTCGTCGAGCAGTAGATCCAGCTCGCCGCCTGCGAGCGCCTGGTAGGCCTGGGCAGCGCTGGGATAGCGCAGCAACTGCACGTGCTCGGCGAAACGGGCCTCGAGAAAGCGCTCGTAGGTGGTGCCCTGCTGCACGCCGACGCGCTTGCCGGCGATGCGCCGCGGGGTGATCAGCATCTGATTGATATGGCCCTTGCGGGCAAAGAAGAAGGCCGGGGTCTGCGCATAGCGGGCGGTGAAGTCCACCCGTTCGGCGCGCGCCGCGGTGATCGACATGGACGCCAGGATCAGGTCCGCGCGTCCATCTTCGAGTGCCGGGATCAGCTCTTCCCAGGCGAAGCGCTGCAGCTCGCATTCGCGCTGCATGCGCTGACACAGGGCATTGGCGATATCGACGTTGAAGCCGACCAGATTGCCCTGCGCATCGAGTTCTTCGAAAGGCGGGAACTGTCCCTCCATGGCGACCCGCAAGGGTGCCGCCGTGCCCGGTTGGGCCAGCAGCACGGCGAACAGACACAACAGCATGCGTAGCATTTCGACTCCTTGCCCGCGCGGGGCCAGGGGGTCAGGTCTCCTGGCGGAAAAGCAGGCGCCGCTGGCGACGCCTTAAGGCCAAAGGAGCGTGGGAGCTGACCTTGAAGAAAAAGCTCCGGACGGCCCGGGATCTGTCGCCGCCCGGAGAATGCCGTTACAGGATGCTCAGCGGGTACTCGATGATCAGGCGCACCTCGTCGAGGTCGTCGTCGAATGCCGTGGAGCGGTGAGTGGCGTGACGCAGGCGCAGCGACAGGTCCTTGGCCGCGCCTTCCTGGAACACGTAGCGCGCTTCCAGATCGCGTTCCCAGTGCTTCTCGTCCTCACCGGCCCAGCCGGCGAAGGCGCCATTCGGGTCGGCCTTGGTGCCGTCGATGTCGTCGCCCTTGATGTAACGCGCCATGAAGGTCAGGCCGGGAACCCCGTAGTGCTTCATGTTCAGGTCGTAGCGAATCTGCACCGAGCGCTCGTTGGGGGCGTTGAAGTCGGAGTACTGCACCGAGTTGGCCAGCCAGATGGAGTCGCCGCCGATGTAGTCGAAGAACTCGTCGCCACGCACCTTCTGATAGGCCAGGCTGAGCTTGTGCGCGCCGAAGCTGTAGGCACCCTTGAGCGACCAGGTCAGGGTGTCCAGCTCGCCGGCACGCGCCTCGCCCTCGTCACGGGTCTTGTACGCCACCAGGTCGAAGTTCAGCGCCTGGCTATCGCTCAGCGGGATGTTGTAGTTCAGGTTGGCGAAGTACTGACGCCAGACGTCCTTGGCCTCGCTGGCGTAGAACATCAGGCTCAGGTCGTCATTGACCGCGTAGCTGAGGCCGGCGAAGTCGACGCTGCGCGCCTCCACCTCGGCGTACTCGCTGGTCAGGTCGTCATCGGAGTTGGTGGAGTTGCGGCGGTTGATCGAGGTGAAGTGGCCGGCCTCGAAGGACAGCGCGTCGAACTCGCTGCTGGAAATCTGGAAGCCGGTCGCGGTCTCCGGCAGCAGGCGCGAATCGCCGGTGGCGAACACCGGTGCGGTCGGGCGCATCTCGCCGTACTTCAGCTCGGTGGAAGAGGCGCGCAGCTTCAGCGCACCGCCGATCTGGCCGTAGCTGTCCGGCACCTCGGCATCGGCGGTGCGGTTGTTGCTGATCGGCAGCAGGCCATTGCCCACCCGGCCACGGCCGCTATCGAGCTTGACGCCGCCATAGGCGAAGGCATCGGCGCCGACACCGACGGTGCCCTGGGTGAACCCGGAGCTGAAGTTCAGCTGCGTGCCGTGTGCCCACTCCTCGCGATAGCCATTGCGTTCGTTGACCGGCTTGGCGCGGTTGATGCCCTGGCTGTTGCGGCCGCCATGACGGTAGTCGCGGTTCATGTAGAAGTTGCGGTTGATCAGCTGCAGGCTGCTGTCCTCGACAAAGCCCTTGGCCTCCTGCTGTTGGCCAGCGACGGCAGCCTGCGAGGCCACGGCGGCGATGGCCAGGGCGAGACAGCTGAGTTTGAGAATCTTCATGCCTTACTCCGTTGGTTTTATTGGTATGGGGTGCCCGCGACGCGGGCGGTGTTCGCAGCCGCTCAGGTGAACAGCTCGGGAACCAGGTCAGCCGGACATTCGCCGCGCTCGATCACGGCCTCCAGGCAAAGTGAGCGCTCTTCCAGCCAGCACACGAAGTAGCCCACGCCCCTGCGCCGCTTCAGGCGAAACGGCCAGCGCCGTTCCTGCAGCTCGCGGCTCAGTTCGAGGCGGCGCGGCAGGTGCAGCACCGAGAAGAAACCTGCCCGGGTGCGTACCCGTTCGTGCACGCGCACGCTGGAAGAGATGACGGTCTGCGCCACCTGGCTGTCGTCCTGCAGCAGCTTGTGCAGGGCGAAGACTTCCACTCGGTTCAATTGCATGGCTCGTTTCTCCGGCGCAGCCGTGCCCGCCCCGCCTGTGCGCTGCAGGCGGGCTGGGGGTAGAGGTAGAAAAAGGCCTAGAGGCCGATGATGCGTGCCAGGGTCTCGGCGACCTCGCCGCGCGCGACCGGCGCTGCAGGCTCGAAGCGTCCCTGGTTGGCGCTCAGCCAACCTTCGGCCACGGTCTGCGCGGCAGCCTCGGCGTTGGCTGCGGCAAGGTCGGCGACATCCTGCAGCGCCACGCTCTTGCTCAGCGAGGCTCCGCTGAAGCGCTCGACCAGCGCCTTACAGGCCAACGCCCAGTCCGCGCGGCTGGCCGGCCGCTCGGCGTCGAAGCGCTCGGCACCATCCATCCAGCCATTGGAAACCACCACCTCGATATGCTCGCGCAGCGGATGCTCGGCCGGCACGTCGCTCAACGTGGGCAGGGCCTTGAGGTTGGGCTCTGCGGCCAGGGTCATCTGCAGGGCATTGGCCAGCTCGCCGCGGGTGATCGGACGCTGGGCCTCGAAGGCGCCCTCGGCGTTGAGGGTCATCAGGCCGCGGAAGGTCACCGCACGAATGGCGTCGCCGCGCCGGCCGTTGCCGGCGTCACGCGGGGCGCCGGCGGCCGGCTCGCGCAGATCGGCGGTCACCGGGCGGATGTCCAGGCGCACGCCGCTGACGCTGTAGTTGGTCTGCGAATCGTGGAAGCGGCTGTGCGCGGCGAAGTCCGCGCGCTTGCTGAACTCGAAGCGATAGCCGTAGTGGTAGCCGTTGGCCGGGTTGTAGCGGGTCATCAGCCCCAGCTGACGGCTCGCCGTGTTGTCGGCCAGGCCATAGAGCACCGCCCGGTTGATCGCCGACACGGCCGACAGGTCGGTGAGCAGGCGATTGCCTACCAGATACTCGTTGCCAGGCTCGATCGGCTGCTTGCCGGCATCCGGCCGGATCTCGCCCGAGGCCAGGTCGTAGCGATCGCCATGACCGAGCATGGCCAGGCGCATGTCGTCGATGCGCGTGCCGTAGAGGCCGAAGCTCTTCTTCGCCGCGGCCGGGTCCATGATGGTCAGGTAGCCCTCGCCCAGCACCTCCAGCTCGCCACTGGGCTTGATCCACATGGCGGTGTTGGTATCCAGGCCGAAGCCCTTGCCCGGAGCCGGCTGCTCCAGCAGGTAGCTGGCCATGCGCGCCGCGCGCCCGCTGCTGGTTTCCTCGATCTTGTCGAAGTGCTGGTCGATCACCCCGGCCTTGAACAGGCCTGCGCCCCTGAGCAGGGCGGTGCCGCGCCGGCCCTCGGCCGAGGCCACGCCGAAATCCAGGGTATCCATGACCACCCCGTAGGCGGTGGGCATGCGCGCACCGAGGATACTGGCCCCGGCGCTGGTGCCGGCCACCACGCCGCCCTTGTCGTAGACCGCCTGCACGGCCTGCATGGCGAGCGACGGGCTGCCGTCGGCGTTGAACAGCGCGCGGGCGATGCGCGCCTGATCGCCACCGACGAACCACACCGCACTGGCCTCGCGCAGCGGCGCGACCACGGCCGGGTCGTTCATGGTGTCCTGATAGTTATGACGGTCGATGCCGACGATGCGAATGTGCTCGGCGGGCACGCCCAAGGCTTCCAGCTCGGCCTGGAAGCGCTTGCTGGAGCCCAGGCTGCCGCTGGCGGTGGGCATGATGGCGATACGCGCCTGCTGGGCACCGCCCGCCAGTTCGATGAGTTTCTCGTAGACCGGGCTGTTGCTGGCTCGCAGCATGCCGCCGACCGCCAGGAGATTGCCATCGGCCAGTACCGCATCGGCACTGCCGCTGAGGATGAGCGCGGCGAGAAGGCCACGAAGGTTGCGCTGCTTGTTCATTGTTATTGCTCTTGTCAGAAGTCGAAAGCGGTATGCCCCCTGCTCGCCGGCCAGATGAAACGGGTCTGGCGACAGGTCGCGGCTATATGAATTATTTTTTTTCACCACAATCACGCATGAAAATTTATATACCAGTCATTTTCGGGGCACAAGCACCACAAGCCACGTTTGACAGAAATATTTCTTAAACGTAGATTCGTGAAAAAAAACATGTCAAAGGTATTCATGCATCTACCCGGGCATTCCACCCGATCGCCCACCGGCCAAGGCTCACGAGGCCCTGCCGGCGCCGCCTGGCAACAGTCGGCGTAACGCTCAACCCCGCCGCCTGTCGCGACGGACGCTGTCTCCCAACCGCCATCCACTGGAGTAACAAGATGAACAAGATCGCTCTATTCGGCGCCCTGGCGCTCTCCACCTTCGGCACCTTCGCCGTCGCCGCCGAGCCGGCGCTGCGCATCGGCATCGAGGCGGCCTACCCGCCCTTCGCGTTCAAGACCGCCGACGGCAAGATCGCCGGCTTCGACTACGACATCGGCAACGAGCTGTGCGCGCAGATGCAGGTCAAGTGCCAGTGGGTCGAGCAGGAGTTCGACGGCCTGATTCCCTCGCTCAAGGTGCGCAAGGTCGACGCCGTGCTGTCCTCGATGTCGATCACCGAAGACCGTCTGAAGTCGGTGGACTTCTCCAAGAAGTACTACCACACCCCCGGCAAGCTGGTGATGAAGGAAGGCAGCCAGATCCAGGACCCGGGCGTCGACCTCAAGGGCAAGAAGGTCGCCGTGCAGCGCGCCTCCACCTACGATCGCTACGCCAGCGCCGAACTGACTCCGGCCGGTGTCAACGTGGTGCGCTACGGTTCCAACAACGAAGCCTTCCTCGACCTGCTGGCAGGCCGTGTGGACGCGGTGCTGGCCGACGTGGTGAACATCGACGAGGGCTTCCTGAAAACCGACGGTGGCAAGGGGTTCGCCCTGGTCGGCCCTGACTTCAACGACCCGCGCTATTTCGGTCGCGGCGCCGGCATCGCCGTGCGCAAGGGCGATGCCGCCACCGCCGAGAAGCTCAACGCCGCCATCGACGCCATCCGCAGCAACGGCAAGTACGCCGAGGTACAGGCCAAGTACTTCGACTACGACATCTACGGCCAGTAAGCCGCCCACCCCGGCGCCTGCAACAGGCGCCGGTTTCTCCGCGCTGCACGAGGTTTCCCACCATGCTGCAAGGCTACGGCCCGATCATCGTCGAGGGCGCCTGGCTGACCCTGACCCTGGCTCTGTGTTCCATGGCGCTGGCCATCCTGCTCGGCCTCACCGGCGCTGCGCTGCGCCTCTCGCCACTGCGCTGGCTGGCCAATCTGGGCGACGCCTACGCCACCCTGATCCGGGGCATCCCCGACCTGGTGCTGATCCTGCTGATCTTCTACGGCGGTCAGGACCTGGTGAACCGCATCGCGCCCAGTCTGGGTTACACCGCCTACATCGACATCAACCCCTTCGTCGCCGGCGTGTTCACCATGGGCTTCATCTTCGGCGCCTACCTGTCGGAAACCTTCCGCGGCGCCTTCATGGCCATCGCCAAAGGTCAGGCGGAGGCCGGTGCGGCGTACGGCATGAGCGGCGCCCAGGTGTTCCTGCGCATCCTGGTGCCGCAGATGATCCGTTTCGCCATTCCCGGCTTCACCAACAACTGGCTGGTGCTGACCAAGGCCACCGCGCTGATCTCGGTGGTCGGCCTGCAGGACATGATGTTCAAGGCCAAGAACGCCGCCGACGCCACCCGTGAACCCTTCACCTTCTACCTCGCCGTGGCGGGCCTGTACCTGCTGCTGACCAGCGTCTCGCTGCTGCTCCTGCGCGCCGTCGAAAAGCGTTACTCGGTCGGCGTTCGCACGGCTGAAATCTGAGGATCACGCCCATGCTCGATTTCCACCTGATCCTCTCCAGCCTGCCGCTGTATGCCAGCGGCCTGCTGGTCACCTTCGAACTGCTGCTGATCGCTCTCGCCCTGGGCCTGCTGCTGGCCGTGCCGCTGGCCCTGATGCGGGTGTCGCGCTCGCCGCTGGTTAACTTCCCGGCCTGGCTCTACACCTACGTGATTCGCGGCACGCCGATGCTGGTGCAGCTGTTTCTGCTGTACTACGGCCTGGCCCAGTTCGACGTCATCCGCGACAGCTTCATGTGGCCGTACTTCTCCAGCGCCAGCTTCTGCGCCTGCCTGGCCTTCGCCATCAACACCAGCGCCTACACGGCGGAGATTCTCGCCGGCAGCCTCAAGGCCACGCCACCGGGCGAGATCGAGGCGGCCAGGGCCATGGGCATGTCGCGCGCCAAGCTCTATCGCCGCATCCTGCTGCCTTCGGCCATGCGCCGTGCGTTGCCGCAATACAGCAACGAGGTGATCATGATGCTGCACACCACCTCGCTGGCCTCGCTGGTGACACTCATCGACCTGACCGGCGCGGCCCGTACCATCAGCTCGCAGTACTACATGCCGTTCGAGGCCTTCATCACCGCCGGCCTGTTCTACCTGGTGCTGACGATTGCCCTGGTGCGCCTATTCAAGCGTGCCGAATTGCGCTGGCTGGCCTACCTCACGCCGCGCAAGCACTGACAAGGAAATTCCATGCAGCGTATCGACCATCCCTTGCCCTGGACACCCTGTGGCAACAGCCGCCAGCTCAGCGTACTGCGCTTCGGCAGCGGCTCGAAAAAAGCCTACGTGCAGGCCAGCCTGCATGCCGACGAACTGCCAGGCATGCGTGTCGCCGTGGAGCTCAAGCGCCGACTGCTGGAGCTGGAGAGCAGCGGACGGCTGAACGCGGTGATCGAACTCGTGCCGGTGGCCAACCCCATCGGTCTCGGCCAGCTGTTTCAGGCGGTCGCCCAGGGCCGCTTCGAGTTCGCCAGCGGCAAGAACTTCAACCGCGACTTCGTCGATCTGGCCGCGGCAGTGGCGCCGGCCCTGGAGGGCCAGCTGGGGGCTGACGCCGCGCAAAACGTGCAGCGGATCCGTGCGGCGATGCGGGATGCGCTCGATGGCCTGCCGGCGCCGACGTGCGAACTGCAGGGCATGCAGCGCCTGCTGCTGCGCCACGCCTGCGACGCGGACGTGGTGCTCGACCTGCATTGCGACTTCGAAGCCGCCGTGCATCTGTACGGCGCACCGCAGCAATGGCCGCAGTTGCGCTCGCTGGCTGCGCGCCTGCGCGCCGGGGCCGTGCTGCTGGCCGAAGACTCCGGCGGCAGCTCGTTCGACGAAGCCTGCAGCACACCCTGGCAGCGTCTGCGCCAGCACTTTCCACAGGCGGACATCCCCCTGGCATGCCTGGCCACGACGGTGGAACTGGGCGGCATGGCCGATACCGAGCGCGACCTGGCCGAGGCCAGCGCGGAGGCCATTCTGGCCTTCCTCGCCGAACAGGGGCTGATCGCCGGCGACTGGCCGGCCGCGCCGCAAACCTGCTGCGAGGCGACCCCCTTCGCCGGTGCGGAATATGTCATGGCGCCACACACCGGCGTGGTGAGCTTCTTCAAGCAACCCGGCGACCGGGTCGAAGCGGGTGAAGCGCTGTTCGAAGTGATCGATCCGCTGGACGATCGCCACAGCATCGTGCGGGCACGCAGCAGCGGCGTGCTCTATGCCAGAGAGCGCATGCGCTACGCCCGCCCCGGCCTGTGGCTGGTCAAGATCGCCGGCGCAACCCCCATTCGCCAGGGTCGCCTGCTCAGCGACTGATTCATGCCTTGAGAGAACAACAACATGTACAAACTCGAAGTTCAGGATCTGCACAAACGCTACGGTAGCCACGAGGTGATCCGCGGTGTATCGATGGCGGCCAAGGCCGGCGACGTGATCAGCATCATCGGCTCCAGCGGCTCGGGCAAGAGCACCTTCCTGCGCTGCCTCAACCTGCTGGAGCAGCCGCATGCCGGCCGCATCCAGCTCAATGGCGAAGAGCTCAGGCTGGTCGCCAATCGCGGCGGCGCGCTCAAGGCCGCCGACGCCAAACAGCTGCAACGCATGCGCTCGCGCCTGTCGATGGTGTTCCAGAACTTCAACCTGTGGTCGCACATGAGCGCTCTGGACAACGTCATGGAAGCGCCGGTGCACGTGCTCGGCCAGAGCAAGGCCGAGGCGCGCGACAAGGCCGAGCACTACCTGGCCAAGGTCGGCGTGGCGCACCGCAAGGATGCCTACCCGGCGCACATGTCCGGCGGCGAGCAGCAGCGTGTGGCCATCGCCCGCGCCCTGGCCATGGAGCCGGAGGTGATGCTGTTCGACGAGCCCACCTCGGCCCTCGACCCGGAGCTGGTCGGCGAGGTGCTCAAGGTGATGCAGGACCTGGCCAGCGAAGGCCGCACCATGGTGGTGGTAACCCACGAAATGGGTTTTGCCCGCGAGGTGTCCAACCAGTTGCTGTTCCTGCACAAGGGCCTGGTGGAAGAACAGGGTGACCCGCGCGAGGTGTTGGCCAACCCGCGGTCCGAGCGCCTGCAGCAGTTTCTCTGCGGCAGCCTCAAGTAAGCGAAACAGGCGCATGGCGGGCGGCTTCGGATACACTGCGCGCCATCGCCAGACCGGATCAGCCCAGCATGCCGAGCAGTTCGTCGTCTTCCGCCACCGTTTACAGCGCCCCCATCCTACGCAAGCTGGCCGAGGTCGCGCCCCAGCTGCAGCCCTCGCTGCGCAAGGTGGCCGACTTCATCCTGCGCCATCCGCTGAAAGCCGCGACCCTGACCATCGAGGAACTGGCGCAGGCCACGCAAACCTCGCCCGCGGCGGTCAACCGTCTGGCCAAGGCCATGGAGTTGCGCGGCTACATCAGCCTCAAGGCCGAGCTGGTCGCCACCCTGCAGGACATGGTGTCGCCGGTGGACAAGCTGCGCGACGAGCTGGCGCAACGCCCGGACGGGGCCTTCGGCCTGCACGAGCAACTGCAGATCGCCAGCAGCAATCTCGGCGCGGCGGCCAGCAGCAACGATGCCGCCGTGTTCGAGGCGGTCATCGGGCGCCTGCTCGGGGCGCGCCGCATCTACATCCTCGGCTTCGGCAACAGCGCCTACATGGCCGGCCTGGCCGCGGCCAACCTGGTGCCCTTCTGCGATGACGCCACCGCCATCAGCATGGAAGGCGGCAACGAGAATGCCGCCTACCGCCTGGCCGCGATCACCGAGCGCGACGTGCTGCTGACCATCTCCCTGCCGCGCTATTCGCTGGACACCCTGCAGCTGGCGCGTTTTGCCCGCGAACGCGGCGCCTGCGTGCTGGCCATCACCGACTCGCCCGCCTCGCCGCTGGTGGAGATCGCCGAGTACAGCCTGTTCGCCCCCGCCGAACACCCGGTACTGATCAGCTCCAATGCCGCCGTGCTGGCCCTGATCGAGGCCCTGGTGGCCGGTGTCATGGCGCGCAACAAGGAGGCGGTGAGCCTGGCTCAGGAACTGACCGAGAGCGTCATGGCCTACCTGCACGTACCAGGCACCGAGCGCGCCCCGCGTCGCCCGCGCAAACGCCGTCCCTGAGCCGCACCGCACCGCCTGCTCGCCACCACGCGAGCCAGGCCCCGGCCGCGCAGGGCGCTGCTGGCTGCCCCGCCCTGCTGGCGTCCGCCGGCCATTCGCAACTGCGCCACCCGGCAGCGGCCGACTGCGCACCAAGTTATGGCCTTTTTTGTCCTTTCGATCAGAAAACGGTGCAGCAACGGCGCCGCGATGGCAGTGGAACATCCGCGCATCCGATTGATTTGCAAGGAATATGAGCAAACACGAAAATTGGCGCCGTTTTTGCTCTGGCACACCAGCCTGACCAGGCGGACAGGTTTACACAACGCCGCAGAGCGTTTCGTCACCCAGCGACGGCCCGCAGGGTATCCGCCAGAGCAGGCCACACAAACATAACGACACGTCTCAACCATCAGGAGCTTTCATGAATCGCACCCTTTCCTCACTGCTGCTCGCCAGCGGCCTGCTGGCGGGCGGCCAGGCCATCGCCGGCGACCTGCTGCACTGGCAGAACAACAGCCTGACCTACCTCTACGGCCACGATTTCAAGATCGACCCGGAGATCCAGCAGACCATCACCTTCGAGCACGCCAGCGGCTGGAGCTTCGGCGACCTGTTCTTCTTCACCGACCTGATCAAGTACAACACCGACGCGCAGAACGGTAACGGCGACGGCCACACCTACTACGGCGAGTTCAGCCCACGCCTGTCGTTCGGCAAGATCAGCGGCGCCGACCTGTCCTTCGGCCCGATCAAGGACGTGCTGCTGGCCTTCACCTACGAATTCGGCGAGAAGGACGTCGATGCCTACCTGATCGGCCCGGCGGTCGACCTGGCCATCCCCGGCTTCGACTACTTCCAGCTCAACACCTACCTGCGCACCACCGACGGCAGCCGCCCCGGCGACAACGTCTGGCAGATCACCCCGGTGTGGGCCTACACCATTCCCGTCGGCGAGTCGGACATCCTCATCGATGGCTTCATGGACTGGGTGGTGGACAACGACAGCAACCGTCGCGGCGACTATCACGCCAACCTGCACTTCAACCCGCAGATCAAGTACGACTTGGGCAAGGCCATGAAGTGGGGCGAGAAACAGCTCTACGTCGGCATCGAGTACGACTACTGGAAGAACAAGTACGGTATCAAGGACGGCGGCTACGTCAGCGACAACTTCGTCGGCCCGACCGACCAGAACACCGCCAGCCTGCTGGTCAAGGCGCACTTCTGACGCGCCTGCGCGCGTGACTGGCAGGCCGTTGCAGAACGCTGGCAGCAAGGATGCAGGACGGCAAAACCGAGAACGTTCTTCGACAGCCTGCCCGCCAAGGTCGCAGGGACTTGCGACCTTCTGCCAATGCCCCGCGGCAGCCCGCCATGTTTAGCTGGCGGGCATCACCAGACCTTCACCCAAGGATGGACGATGCCTGCGCGTATCCTGCTGCTCACCACACTCGCCATGCTGGCCTTCGCCGGCAACTCGCTGCTGTGCCGCCTGGCGCTGCGTGAAACCGAAATCGATGCGGCCAGCTTCACCGCCATTCGCCTGTTCTGCGGCGCCCTGACCCTGTGGCTGCTCTTGCGGCTGCGACAAGGCAGGCGCCCGGTGGCCGGCAACTGGCCTGGCGCCCTGGCGCTGTTCATCTATGCGGCCGCCTTTTCCTTCGCCTACCTGCAACTGGATACCGGTGCCGGCGCCCTGCTGCTGTTCGGCGCGGTGCAGTTGAGCATGCTGCTGTGGGGTTGGCTGCACGGCGAACGCCTGGGTCTGGTCGCCGGCCTCGGTACAGCGCTGGCCACGGCGGGCCTGCTGGCACTGCTGCTGCCCGGTGCCAGCGCGCCGCCCTTGCAGGCCGCACTGCTGATGCTGCTGGCCGGTATCGCCTGGGGCGTCTACTCCCTGCTTGGCCGTGGCCTGGGCGATCCGCTGGCGGTGAGCGCCGGCAACTTCCTGCGCGCGACGCCACTGGCGCTGTTGCTGGCGGCGCTATTGCTGGGGCGGCTCAACTGGGATGGGCCAGGACTGTTCTACGCACTGCTGTCCGGCGCGCTGACCTCGGGCATCGGTTACGCCATCTGGTACAGCGCCCTGCCCGGCCTGCGCGCCAGCCAGGCGGCCACGGTGCAACTGAGCGTGCCGATACTCGCCGCACTCGGCGGCAGCCTGCTGCTGGGCGAGGCGCTGGGCCTGCGTCTGCTGCTCAGCGCCGTTGCCGTGCTCGGCGGGATCGCGCTGGTGCTGGGCAGCCGGCAACGCGGCGGGAGCTAATGGCGCGCGCAGCGGTCTTCTATCCTGAGCCCATCACGTCCAGGGAAGATCGCCATGTCTCGTCTGCTTCGTCTTTGCCTTGTCACCCTGCTCGCAGCCGGCCTCTGCGCCTGTGCCAGCCTGGCCGAGCGTGATCCGCTGCGGGTCGATCTGGTCGGTCTAGAGCCGTTGCCCGGCCAGGGCCTGGAGGTGCGCTTCGCGGTGAAGCTGCGGGTACAGAACCCCAACGATCGCGCGGTGAATTTCAACGGCATGGCGCTGGATCTGGACGTCAACGGCCAGCCGCTGGCCAGTGGCGTCAGCGACCAGAGCGGCAGCGTACCGCGCTTCGGCGAAACGGTGGTAAGCGTACCGGTGAGCATTTCCGCGTTTTCGGTGATGCGCCAGGCCTGGGGCGTGGCCGGCTACCAGCCGGGCCAGGAGGTGCCTTACAGGCTGCGCGGCAAACTGGCCGACGGCCTGTTCGGCACCCGGCGCTTCAGCGACAGCGGCACCCTGAACTGGCCGCAACCGCCAAGCCCCTACTGATGCAGGAGCCGGCGGCGCTGGTTCAGGCAGCCTGACGGCTGTTGCGTGCGGCTACGCGGCGGTGACAGGCGTCACCGAAGGCCTGGAAGATCTTCACCGAATCCGGGTTCAGCGCAGCCTGCCATTCCGGGTGCCATTGCACCGCGAACAGGAAGGGCGACAGGCTCGGCGCATGCACCGCCTCGATCAGGCCGTCCTCGGCGGTGGCCAGCACTTCCAACCCCTTGCCCAGATTGCGAATGGCCTGGCCGTGCAGCGAGTTGACCTGAATCTCGTCCTTGCCCAACAGCTCGGCGAACCAGCTTCCCGGCACCGGGCGCACGCTGTGGCTGGGCGCGTACTGCACCTCGACCGGGTCATCGGGGTTCTCGCGATGGTCGTTGAAACCGGGCTCGGCGTAGACCTTCTGATAGATGTCGCCGCCCAGCGCCACGTTGATTTCCTGCATGCCACGGCAGATGCCGAAGATCGGCAGGCCACGGGCGATGGCCGCCCGAATCAGCGGCAGGTCGAACAGGTCGCGGTCGCGATCCTGGCCCTTGTTCGGCGTTTGGTTTTCCTGTCCGTAGAGCGCCGGGTCGATGTTGCTGCCGGCACCGGTCAGGTACACGCCATCGGCCATGTCTAGATACTGCTCGAGGTCTTCGGTGCCGCAGCAGGTGGGCACCAGCACCGGTACGCAACCGGAGAACTCGACCAGAGGCTGGATGTATTTGTGGGTCATGACCTGATAGTCGTGCCCCTTGCGCTCCTGAGCACCCATGGACATCAACACGACGGGCTTGCGGGGATTGGTCTTGCAGGAATTGTTGCGGATCTTGTTGTCGGACATACGTCACCTTGGGACAGGCCGGGCCTGTCGTTGCTGTGCAGACCGGTGCCCGGCAGAAGGATCTGCCGCCACTGATGGCCTGTTTGGCTAACCCCGTGCACCCCAGCTCTTCCTGAACCGGTGTGTCGCCTTCCGACGGCGGCTCGAACCGGGTCAGCTCCATCCAGAGAGGGGCTGCAGCAGGGCTGCCCGTTACCCGGTTCGGCAACGGAATCTGCAGCCAGTCTGCCCGAGCCGTAAAATATGTCAAACAAATCTGCTCAGATTTTTCTGACAATGTCTTTCCCAAACATCCGCACAGCGCCCTTGATAAGGCGCCTAACGAAGTTTCCTGGCAAATTCGGCACGGGCAGAAAGTCCAATATTTAAAACACCCACTTTAAAGAGCTCCTCGTCCTAGAGCGGCGCCCGCGTGAAAAACCCTATATAATCTGCGGTTTTCCCATCAGCCCGAGGCCACCCCTTGACCGCTCTGCCACCCTGCCCCAAGTGCAACTCCGAATACACCTACGAAGACGGCGATCAGCTGGTCTGCCCCGAATGCGCCCATGAATGGAAAGCCGGCGAAAATGCCGAGGCCCGTGACGACGCTCGCCAGATCAAGGACTCGGTCGGCAACCTGCTGCAGGACGGCGACACCGTCACCGTGATCAAGGACCTCAAGGTCAAGGGCTCCTCGCTGGTGGTCAAGGTCGGCACCAAGGTGAAGAACATCCGCCTGGTCGACGGCGATCACGACATCGACTGCAAGATCGATGGCATCGGTGCGATAAAGCTCAAGTCCGAGTTCGTGCGCAAGGTCTGAGCCAGTGCGGAAAAACTGGGTTCTTCGCGTATTTTGGGGAAAGTGCGGGTTTACACCGGACTGGCAAGTTTGTGTGCGTATCGCTTGCGGACTTAGCACTATCCATTGAAAGCTTCGCCCCGAGGCGGGGCTCCTACGAAAGGCCGCTTTGGCAACCTTATCTGATCAGCATTACCCTGCATCCGGGTTTCGCTGCGCGAAACTCCCCGTGCTCCGATGCAGCTCCAGGGGCCGGGTCGCGAGCTTGCGACATCTCCGCAAGATCAAAGTCGGCAGCGTTTGGTTTTTGCTCTTGAAGCGCGATCTCACAGACGACGCCCAAGTCCCCTTCAGGAGGCCGAGTGGAATCACCGTGGAAGGGGTTGAGCGACATGGATGTCGCGAGAGCTGCGATGGGCCAGGGATGGCCCTTCGC
>Ga0114984_1000416_pt1 | contig 16634 bp, 12 predicted proteins | sample Shrwel1BS1Day1_FD_96987 | JGI IMG/M metagenome (GOLD analysis project Ga0114984, IMG submission 96987) | Subsurface microbial communities from deep shales in Ohio, USA - Utica-3 well 1 S-1-Day1 | ecosystem: Environmental > Aquatic > Deep subsurface > Shale gas/oil reservoir > Produced water/Flow...
AGGGCCGCCGCAATGGACGAGCGCACGACGTCGTCGAGCGACTGGGTGGCGAACACCACCGCCACGCCCTTCTTGCGCAGGGTCTTGAGCCATTCGCGGATGCGGGCCGCGAAGGCTGTCTCGCCGAGGAACAGCCAGGCCTCGTCGAGGATCAGGAGCGTGGGCCGGCCGTCGAATCCGCGCTCGATCTCATGAAACAGGGCGGCGAGCACGGGGGCGACCGCCGATGGCGTCGCCATCAGGCTCTCGAGCTCAAAGCACTCGAAGGCGGCGAGCGTTTCGTCCTGCGGGGCGACGCCGTCGATCAGGGCGCCGTGAGGCCCCTTGAGCGTCAGGGGCTCCAGGGCGGCCGCCACCGCCCTGTCCTGGACCAGGGCTGTGAAAACGGTCAGCGTGCGCTGTGCGACGGGGGCCTGGGCCAGGGCGCCGAGCGCGGCCCAGATCTCTTCGCGGAGGCGCGGCGTCGGGTCGAGGCCTACGAGGCGGACGGCGTCGGTGAGCCACTCCGATGCCCAGGCGCGTTCGCCGTCATCCTCGATCCGGGCGAGCGGCTGGAGGGTGAAGTCACCGCCCGGCTGCAGCGGATGCCAGCGCCCGCCGGCGGCCAGGGTTGCGGCGCGCGCGCTGCGGCCCTTGTCGAAGACGACGACGCGGGCCTGCGGATACCGGAACCACTGGAGAGCCAGAAAGGCGAGTAGGGCGCTCTTTCCTGAGCCGGTCGGCCCCACGACCATGGCGTGGCCGACGTCGCCGACATGCAGGGAGAGCCGGAAAGGCGTGGACCCGCTGGTTCGCGCGACCGCCAGCGGCGGCCCCTGCAGGCGCGGGTCTGCGGTCGGTCCGGCCCAGACGGCGGAGACTGGAAGAAGGTCGGCGAGGTTCAGGGTGGAGACCAGCGGGCGGCGGACGTCCGCATAGGGCTCGCCCGGCAGGGAGCCGAGCCAGGCCTCGACCGCATTCAGATCCTCCGTCCGGGCGACAAAGCCCTGGGCGTTCAGCGTCGCCTCGATCGCCCGGGCCTGCTCCGCCGCCCGGTCGGGGTCGCGCGCCATCACCGTGATCGTCGTGGTCAGATAGCCGTAGGCGCAGGCGTCCGAGCCGAGCGCCTCCAGGGCGCCGTCGCATTCGTCGGTCTTGGCGGCGGCATCCGTGTCGAGGAGCGGGACCTCCTCCTTGGTGATGGCTTCGCGCAGCAGCACGCCGACGCCCTTGCGCTTGGCGAACCAGCGTTTGCGCAGCTTGACCAGCTCGACCTCGGCATCCGCCTTGTCGAGGCCGATCCACCGGGCGCTCCAGCGATAGGCGAAAGGCAGCGCGCCGAGGGCGTCGAGCAGTCCTGGCCGCGTGCTCGCCGGGAGACCCCGCACCGAGACCACCTTCAGCGTCTGGCCGTCGAGCGTCGGCGCCACCCCGCCCAGAAGCGGCGCATCGGCCAGCCAGGCGTCGAGGAACATCGGCGTCGCGGGCAGTTCGAGATGGACCGTTCGGGGCGAGACGCAGTCGTGGAGCCAGGTCAGGATCGCCGCATCGTCCAGCATGGCGACTTCCGGAAGGGCGTCGGCGAGAAGGTCGACGATCTGTGCAGTTTCGCGTGAGAAGGCGTCCAGCGCGGTGCGCCAGTCACGGCTCGCGGGGTCGGCTCCGTCGAACAGGACCCGCTCGACCCGGCGGGTCTGATCCGCGGGTGGAAGCCAGGTCAACGCAGCCCGGTAGTCGGTCTCGTAAGCCGGCTCGCTGGTCTCGAAGAGGGTGCGGCGCTCGGCGTCGACGAGCCAGGCGGCCGCGATCTCGAATTCGCTCTTCGGATAGGCCTGGGCGGGACGGCGACGCGCCTCCACATGCAGACACCATCCGCTGCCCAGACGTTTGAGGGCGTTGTTGAGTCGCGCCCGGACCGACATCAGCTCCAGGTCGGAGGCCGACTCGAGATCGGGCCCCCGGAAACGCAGGCCGCAGGTGAAGGAGCCGTCCTTGTTCAGCACGACCCCCGGCGCGACCATGGCCGCCCAGGGCAGATGATCGGCCAGGAGCGCGGGCCGGCGGCGATGTTCATCCAGAAAGCGCATGATCAGCTCTCACGCATCGAGATGGCCCGGGAGGGCCAGGTGGCGGCGAAGCACGTCGAAGAACCGCTTGTCGGCCCGGGCGGCGTAGAGGCCGATCGCATGGGCGACCGCCCACCAGAGGAGTCCCAGCCACCAGATCCGCAGCGCCAGTCCCAGCACCACGGCGACGGTGCCCATGAGGATGGCGTAGTCCCGCGGCATGCCCGCCAGGGTCACGGGCTCCGTCAGGGCGCCGGCGACCGGCAGATCCCAGCCGGCCGGACGGTGATCGGACAGCGCGTCAGGCATCAGCTGATCTCCGCGCCGCCGGCGAATCCGAAGAACTGGAGGAAGAAGGTCGAGGCGGCGAAGGCGATCGACAGGCCGAACAGGATGCCCAGCCCCCGCCGCATGGACGAGCCGTTCTCGCTCATGGCCACGCCGGCTCCGAAGAGCACCACCGCCACGACGGCGGCGGCCTGGACCACCGGGCCGGTGATGGATTCCACGATCTGCTGAAGCGGGCCTTCCCAAGGCATACCGGATCCGCCCGCCATTGCTTGGCTAGCGATGAGAAGGCCGCAAGTCACCGTCGCGGCCGACAGGCCGCGTTGAAGTAAACGCGTCATTGTAGGATTCCTCAGGTCTTTGGCGTGAAAGACGCCGACCCGTCATAGTCATCAAAAATATCCACAGCCTGTCAACGAGACCTGTGAATATATTTTGACGCGCATGAAAATAGCCAGGCAGCGGCGGCGCCCAGCCTGTTTTTGATGTCTGTGGAGAGTCCACGGCAAGTCGATGACGACTTGCCGCGAAATCCCAAAATGGCGGCTATGACGCAGGATAAGCGAGGGCAGTCACAAAGCCGCCCCAGTTGAAGGCGGGCGCGTCCGACTCCGCCAAGCGATGCCTCAAGCGGCGCGACGACCATCCGACAGTTCGCCAATATTTAGTTTAAGCCACGAACGCATCGAAGACGGCTTCAGCCTGCCGTGTTGCAAGGACTTCGTCGCCCCCAGCGCGCTAGGCCGATCCCACTGCAACTGGGGTCCTAGACGAGGTCAGGACGCGAGGCCGACTCGCCTTAAGGTCGAGCGTCTAACCCGCTACGCGGTAAACTTGACAATTTCACACAACAATATAATTGTGTTCACATGATCCCTGACTTCGTCGATCTTGGCGGCTCCGCGCCTTGGCCGGTTTTGCCGCCGGGCGTTCACGACGCCACCTTGGCCGAGGTTTCGGCGCGGTTCGCGACGACGCCGCACCGGGTCTGGCTCTTTGGAGGGTTCGTCAGGGCGACGGAGGCGCTTCTTGGGGCCGGGTGCACATCCATTTTTCTGGACGGCAGCTTCATTACGGCCAAACCTCACCCAGGCGATTTCGATGGATGCTGGGACGTCGTCGGCGTCGATCCCCAAAAGCTCGACCCGGTGCTTCTGGACGTGGCGAACAAGCGCGCCGCCCAGAAGGCCAAATACTTCGGAGAGATGTTCGCCATCCAGCTGCCTCTCAACCCTGGCCTGCTCGGTTTCTTCCAGACTGAGAAATTCACCGACCAGCCCAAGGGCATCATCCGCATCGCCCCAGACGCGCAGAAAGGAGCGACCCCATGATCACGAACGACAAGCAATACCGGTCCGCCCGCGCGGCCGTCGGCCGGCTCCAGGCCGATCTCGCGCGCTTCACCTCGACATCGTCGGATATCCATCCCCTTCTCCTCAAGGCGCAATCCGAGGGCCTGGAGAGCCAGATTTCTGAGCTTGAGGCCGAAATCGAAGAGTATGACGCCTTGCAGTCCGGCGCTGTCACGCGCTTCGAGGCCGAGGGTCTTTATGATCTGCCGGATATTCTCATCCGAGCGCGGATCGCGCGGAACATGAGCCAGAAGGATCTCGGCGCCTTCCTCGGTATCGCCGAACAGCAGATCCAACGCTACGAGGCGGAACGCTATCGCTCCGCCAGCCTGGAACGGCTGTCCGAGGTGGCGGCGGCGCTCGATATCTCGGTGCGCGAGAGCGCCCAGCTTCGCACCGCGCCGCCGGAAGACTCCGCCGCCGTCTCGATCTCGACCTATCCCGTGTCAGAGATGTTCAAGCGTGGCTATTTCGACGATTTCGCCGGGACGGCGGCGCAGGCGCGTAAGGCCGCCAACGACCTCGTTCCTGCTTTTTTCAGGCAGGCGGCCTACGCTTGGACGCCCATGGCCCTGCATCGCCGCTCGATCCGCAGTGGCTCCAACCCCCAGTTCGCGGCACTCGCGGCGTGGGAAGCTCGGGTCAGCATCCTCGCGGAGAAGCGCAGGCCGTCATCGGCCTTCGATCCGGCATCCCTGACCCCGGCCTGGCTCGACGGTCTGGTTCGCCTCAGCCCCTACGACGATGGCGTCGTGCGCGCGGGTCGTTACCTTCAGGATGCAGGGATCGCCTTGGTGTTCGAGCCGCATCTGCCCGGGACACTGCTCGATGGTGCGGCCTTGCGCAGTCCGTCCGGCATTCCTGTCGCCGCCCTGACGCTCCGTTACGACCGGCTGGACAATTTCTGGTTCACCCTGCTTCACGAAGTCGGGCACCTCGCGCTTCATATCCGTGAAGGCGGCTATCAGGCCATCTTCGACGACACCGATGCACACGACATGTCTCCCGTAGAGGCGGAGGCGGATCGATTCGCCCAGGAGGCCCTGCTTCCTGAGGATCAATGGCGGCTCTGCGTCTCGCGCTTCACGCGAACCGAGAAGGCCGTGGCGGCTGACGCGGCGCGGCTGGGCCTGCATCCGGCGATCATCGCGGGCCGGATCCGGCGCGAAGCCAAGGACTACACCCTGTTTCGCAGCCTTGTTGGGGCGGGTGAGGTTCGCCGACAGGCGGCGCGGGAGGATTTGTTATGGGGCTAACGGCGAAAACCTATGTTCCGGTCCTGAAATGGAGACAGGGCGAATATCAGGCCTTGCTGCGGCTGCATGCCGCCGCGAAGGACCACGTCGTTCCGCTGATCGAGGTTACACCGCCCGAATGGGACTTCGAACACAACAGATTCAAGAAGACGATAGACGGGCAACTGACGCCATTCGCCTCACGCCTGGAGAAGAAATGGGGCGTACGCCCGGCCTTCCTGGACACGCATCTGCTCAAGCCGACCGAGCGGATGCTCGGAGGTATCCATCCGCTCGCCTACTTGCTCGACGCGGTCCGTGCGCGCGGCGGCGTGCTGACGCCCGTGACGGGGTTGGGGCGCGATCTGGCGCATTACAACGCCCTCGCCGCCGGCATGGCGCTGGACGGTCGGGGCGTGGCGGTCCGCGTCAGCCTCGACGAGATCGCCGATCCCGTCTTTCCTGCGACTCTGCTCAGTCTGGTCGCCTCGCTGGGCGTCGGCCTTTCCGAGACCGATCTGATCATCGACCTGGCGGCGAAGAATTTCGAGCCCTTGGCGGATCTCACCGCGCTCGTCGCCGCGCTCCTGCAGTCGCATGCGATCTACGGCGACGTCAGGAGCCTCGTCCTGATCGGCACCTCCTTCCCGGTCTCAATGGGCGAGGTCAAGCTGGCGAGCCAGGTTCTCCCCCGTTTGGAGTGGAAGCTCTACAAAGGCGTGGTCGGCGCCCTTACCCCCGGTTTCAGGCCCTTGGCCTTCGGCGACTACGCCATCGCCTCCGCCGATATTCCGGGGGGAGACATGCGGCTTCTGAAGCCGTCCGCCACCATTCGCTTCACCGTCGCCGATGGGTGGTTCATCACCAAGGGCAACAATGTGAGGGACAACGGCTATGGGCAGTACCGGGGCCAGTGCGGCACGGTCATCGCGTCCGGCCACATCGCGGCCTTGGGGTATTCGGCGGGCAGCGACTACATCCGCGGCTGCGACGCCAAGACCGAGAAGACCGGCAACCTGACGACCTGGCGGTGGGTCGGCACCAACCATCACATCACGCGGGTCGTGGACGATCTCGCCAGTTTCCACGGTCCTTGAGGGCGGCGCGCACCAGCCCGGCCAACTTCCTCTTCGGATAGCGGGACACCAGTTCCGCATAGAGGACGGCGCGCGGCGCGCGCAGGAGGCGGGCGTCACAGCCCTGGGCTTCGAGGATGGCCCGGACCTCTTCGCGCCAGAGCAACCGGGCCACGGTCATCGGATCGGTCGCCCTGTTGGTCCGCTCCGCGCGCAGCCGACGGAAGACGACGGCGCCATTGGCCGCTCGACGGGCGGAGATGACACCCCACCAGTCCGGAAGCAGAGACAGGGCGGCGGGCAGATGGCGCTCGTCCGCGATGAGGGTCGCCCGGTCGACGACCTGTCCATAGGCCGCCACCTGCCGGGGCAAACGCTCGAGACTGTCGGCCTCAGCCTTGATCTCGACGCCCCGGATATGGCCGTTGATGACCGCGATATCGACGCGTGAGGCGCCATGGGCGAGGCCGAGTTCGTTGACGACCAGCGTATCCGGCGCGTTTGCAGCATGGGCCAGCAGACGCCCGAGGGCCGCCGTACGTAAATCTGCGTCCTTCAGACGAGGTCTCATGCCGACGTCTTGCCGGAGTACGGACTCCCGCGCAATCGTCATCCGACCGGGGGTTGGGGCGCGACCAGACCTTCCTCAGGCCGTAGCCGTCCGCTGTCGCGCCGTGCGTCGTTCGGTCCCCGTCGTGAAAATAGACGGGACGGACGCCGTACGTGCCCAAGGACAAGGCATCGGAGGCGCCGGGCCGGCCTGCTGTATATCTCTCCTTCTGAGATTTACGGTTGCACTCAGACCGGAGATCACGCGACGCTGGCGAGTCCAGGGCCTGTGGATTCCCATGACCGACCTCGCCGACATCATCATTCCGGAGGCGGAACGGCAGCGCCAGGCCGTGGCCTCGATCCGCGGCTATGTCTACCAGATCGTCGCCTCGGCCTTGGCCTGGGCCGCGTTGGCCGAGGACGAGGTGCTCCTGCTCGAAGTCGCGGACGACTTCTCTATCGCAACCTCGGAGGCCCTGACCCTCACCCAGGTCAAGGATGTGGCCGCCGGGCCCGCCACCACGCTGCGCACGCCCGGGGTTGTGGACACGATCAACGGCTTCTGGCGGCTCCGGAACGCCAACCGCGCCCGCCGGGTCCGCGCCGTCTATATGACCACCGCGACCTTCGGCCGGGAACGCGGCGGGCCTCTCCCCGCGCCGACCAAGGGGCTGGATGAATGGCGGCTCGCCGCCCTCGAGGGGCGGGATCTGACCGGCCTCAAGGCGCTGCTGCTGTCCCTGCCCCTCGACCCGGATCTGCGGTCCTGGCTCGAACTGGAGCCGGATGCCGTCATTCGCGAGGAGCTCCTGCGCCGCATGCGATGGGAAGGCGGCCAACCCGACCTGGCGCAGCTCGACGAACTCCTCGCCGAACGCCTGGTCCTGACGGCGGATCGACTGGGGCTGATGCCCAGCGACGGACGCAGGGCGCGCGACGCAATCCTGTACGCCGTGATGCGGCGCATCGTCGATCCAGACGCCCGGCAGCTGACTCGCGCCCAGTTCCTGGAGGCGTTCGAGGCCGCCACCTCCGTCAGCATGCCGATGTCCGCAGTCCGGCGGGGACCGGGCCCTCGCGAGAGCGCACCGGCCTCCGGTCGGCTGGGCGCGCTCCTCATCGACGCGCGCGCCATTCCGGCGTCGCCGCTGCACGTCGAACGGGCCGGGATCGCCCAAGCGGCCGCGGATGGCCTGAGCGGCGGTGCGATCGTCTGGCTGCATGGATCCAGCGGCGGCGGAAAGACCACGGCCGCTCTGGACGTCGTCCGGACGTCGAACCGCGGATGGTATCTCATCGAACTGCGCGACCTGAAGCCCGACGCGGTCGCCGAGCGCCTGCAACTCGCACGCCAGTCGACGCAGTATCGGGACTTCGGGGGGCTCATCCTTGACGATGTTCCTGTCGCCAGCCTGCCCCGCCTCGCCCTGCAGTTCGCCCTCTTGTCCGAGGCCGTGCGTCAGGTCGACGGCGGGCTGGTGGTGACGGCCTATCGACCGCCGCCGCCCTCCCTCTCCACCGGGGTCAAGCCGTTCGGCGTGCCGCCGCTTGAGGAGACCGAGGTCGGTCAGATCGTCGCGCGCGCCGGCGGCGATACAGCGCGATGGATGCGATCCGTGTGGCTGTCGAGCGGCGGGCATCCCCAACTCGTGGCCGCCCGGATCACAGGCCTGAAGGCGCGGGGGTGGCCGGCCGGCGAAGATTTGCAGGGCATTCTTCCCGGCGACCGTGCGCTGGATCTCGACCTGGAACGCGATGCGGTGCGTGAGCGACTCATCGAGGATCTTCCTGATCGCCCGCGCGCCTTGCTGTACCGCCTCTCGCTTCTGATCGGCGGGTTCGACCGCGGCCTGGCGGTCGCCGCCGGCGCCGCGACGCCCGCGCTCGCCCAGCCGGGCGACGCCCTGGACTTCCTCGTCGGTCCCTGGATCGAGACCGCTCGCGCCGGACGCTTCAGGGTCTCGCCTCTGGTCGCGGACGCCGGCTCCCGAACCCTGTCGGCGCCCGAACAGACAGCGGTCCACGCCGCGATCTGCGACGACCTCCTCGCGCGTCGCCCCATTCCGGGCGAACACGTCGCCCAGTTGCTCCTGTCCGGCCTGGTGGCGGATCATGTCGAGGCCCTGAAGGCGATCGGGGCGATCGTGATGATGGTGGAGGACGAGAACCGCGACATCCTGTTCGAACACCTCGAGCCCCTGACCTTCTTCTCCACAGAGACGCCGCTGGTGAAACAGGACCCCGAAGCGGCCTGCCTGGCGCGACTGGCGCAGCTGAAGGTCGCGGTCGCCCGCTCTCCCGCCATGACGATACGGCGGATTCTGGGACGGCTGCGCACAGAGCTCTCAGGATCAAAGCGTCCCGACGACATTCTCCAGGCGGCGCTGTTCACCGTCTTGAGCGGTCCGACCGGGTCGCTGCCGCCCGCCGACTGGTTCAGTCTGGTGCGCGAGATGGAGGGGCTCGACCTGCGCCTCTCTGTCGAGACCCGCGACGCACTGCGGGCGCAGACGGCCTACGCCGGCGGCGAACAGCCTGCCGACTTCATGTTCACCTGGCGGACGGTCCACCTCCAGTCCATCGACGAGCTCGAAGGACTGTTCACCGCTCTGGACGACGTGGACCCGGCCGTGCGGGACCGCTACCTCGCCACGCTGAACGATACGCCCGCTACCGTGAGAAGCGCCATCCAGTCGCCCTGGGTGCGAGACGCCGAGGCGGACGGCTTCGACGCCGTGGCCGCGGCGGCGCGGTACATCGATCTCCAGGCCATCGCCGAGCGCTGGGTGCAGCCGGAGATCGCGGTGCAGTGCATCGCCGCCCGGACGACCCTTCTGTCCGAATACGCCGATCGTCACGACGAGGCCCTGGCCGTTCTGGAGACGGCGGAAGCGTCCTGGCCCGGGAACCCGTTGCTGCAGCGGGAGCGGATCAAAATCTTTTTCCGTCTGGGTCGGCACGAGGCCGTCGTGGAGGAAACCCGACGCTTCCTCGGACAGGAGGTTGGGGACGCCATCGACCGCGCCCATATGCTTCGCGAACTCGCGGTGAGCACTCACAGGCTGGGCGACCCCGCGGAGGCCGCCCGTCTCTTTGGCGAGGCCGCAGCGGAAGCGGCCCTGATCCCGACGATGACGGATATGCAGGCAGGACTGCTTGGCGATCAGGCCCAGGTCGAGTTCGAGACGGGGCGACGCGAGGCGGCCCTGCGCACCTTGATCGCGGCCGCGCGCGTGGCGGATGGGCTCGACCGCGAGGCCCGCAGGGGCGGGTTCGTCACCCGGATGCTGGCGGGTCTGGCGGCCTGGATGGTCAATCGCCTGGCCGGCGGCGACGATGAAGCGACGGCCGTGAAACTCGGCGGGTGCAGCGGGGCGGCGATCGACGCCGATTGGCCGCAGCCCGTGCCGCAGAAGGAGGCGCTTTGGTACCAGGCGGCCGCCGTCGAGCGTCAGCTCGGCCTGGACATCGGCGTCAGGACCGAAGTTCAGGCGCGGGTGCGCGACCGTCGCATCGTCGCCTTCGAGGTCGCCTTCGGCTTCAGCCGTCTCCAGGATGCGGCGCTCGGCGCCTCCGTTGACGACCTCATCGACGCCCTGCGCAATGCGGCGCGCATTGTCACCCACATCGACCGGGGCGGTTTGGACAATGTCGAGGCCGCCATCCATCAGGTATCCGACGTCATGCCTTGGGAGGCTCTGCCGGTGGACCTCGCCGAGCCCCGGATCAGAACCCCGATCGACGATGCGGTCGCGGTGTTCGTCGTCGGCAATGTGCTCCGCGATCCCGTCTTCGACGTCACCGCCGTAGCGGAGCGGCTCGAAGCCGCGCGCGACACCGCTCTCCTCGGCCCCACGGTGAGGCGCTGGGACGGACCGCTCGCGCCGGGCCTCGAGGCCCTGCCCGCGAGCCTGGCGGCGGCGGCCCTGATTATCCGGCCGCCCACGGGCGACGCCGCGCTGCTGATGCTGGCGAGCTTCCGGATCTGGGAGTGGTTGGAGCGATCAACCGCAGCCCGCCGACTGGAAGCGACGCTCGCCGGACGGGTCGCGGCGCATTGGTCGCATCTTGCCGACAGGGCGCAGTTCGCCTTGCGTACGCCGACCCTGACGGCGCCCGTCATCCGCCAGGCCGCCCGGGACACGGTGGACCGCCGATCCCTAGGCCGGCTCATGCTGGCCGCCAATGACGCCGTGCGGCCGAACCTCGGAGCTGGCGTCCTCACCGCAATCCGCGCGACCCTGGCCTGACAGCCGATCGAAAGGGTTTGCGATTAGCCGGATATCGACACCTGAGCGACGCCAAAAGTAGATTACGTAAACTATTGGTTTGACAAACTAGGAGTTTGCGCACCATAGGTGTCCTAATGCGTGGAAAGTTAAACCGACTCGAGCGATCGCTGCCGGAAGGTCTTCTGGTCGATTCCGGCTGGATGAACGAGAACGGCTACGCCAGTTCGCTGCGGGCGAAGTATGTCGCCTCCGGCTACCTTGAGCAGCCCGCCCGTCGCGTCTACCGCCGCCCGCGGGGAACCCTCGACTGGCCGGTCGCCGTTCTGTCGATGCAAACCCTGCTCGACTACGCCCTCGTCATTGGCGGCCGCACAGCGCTCGAACTCCAAGGCTACGGTCATTACCTTCCGGCCCGTCGCCGCGAGGTGCACCTCTACGGCTGGGAGAAGCCGCCGACTTGGCTGTACGAACTGGATCTGGGCGTGGTCTTCCATTTCCATCCCTCAAGTCGCCTCTTCGGCCATGCCCGACATCACCAGGTCGTGCGCCCGACCGAGCCCGCCCCCGAACGCGAGGAACTGGCGGCCTGGGCCCGCGCCGGAGTGATCGAGACGCCCCTCGGTCACTGGCAATGGCCGCTGAAACAGTCCACCCCGGAGCGGGCCCTGCTCGAACTGCTGGATGAGCTGCCCGATCACGAGAGCTTTGACCAGGCGGACGCCCTGATGGGCGGGCTGGCCACCCTCAGCCCGCGCCGCCTGCAGCGCCTGCTCGAAGACTGTCTCAGCGTGAAGGTGAAGCGGCTGTTCTTCTATTTCGCGGATCGGCACGGGCATGCCTGGCTGAAGGCGCTGGACCGTTCGACCATCGACTTGGGGAGCGGCAACCGCGTCCTGGCCCGAGGCGGACGGTTGGACCCGACCTATGCGATCACGGTGCCGAGGTCCCTTGATGCCGCTTGAAGCCGCCTATGAGCGTCAGGTCCAACTGCTCGTCCGCACCCTGCCTTTCGTCTTCCGGGAAGCGGTGTTTGCGCTCAAGGGCGGAACGGCCATCAATCTGTTCGTTCGCGATCTCCCACGACTGTCGGTCGACATTGATCTGACCTATCTGCCGATCGAGGATCGGGAGACCTCCCTGTCGAACATCGACGCCGCCCTGCGCCGGATCGCTGACGCGATCGAACAAAGCATGCGGGGCGCCGCCGTGGTGCGGGGCAAGGCGGACCAGGTGGTAATCGACAAATTGCTGGTTCGCGCCGACGGGGCGGTGATCAAGGTCGAGGTGACGCCAGTCCTGCGGGGTGTCGTCTTCGAACCCGAGATCCGAGCGGTTTCGGCGGCGGTCGAGGACCGCTTCGGCTATGCGGAGGCGCGGCTCGTATCCCACGCCGACCTCTATGCCGGCAAGATCATGGCTGCGCTCGATCGGCAGCATCCGCGGGACCTGTTCGACGTCCGCGACCTCCTCGCCGACGAAGGCGTGACGCCCGAACTCCGGCAGGCCTTCGTCGTCTATCTGGTCAGCCACCACCGACCGATGGCCGAGGTGCTGCGGGCCAATCCCAAGGATCTGGCGGACGAGTATGCCCGTGGCTTTGACGGCATGACGTCGGAGCCGGTCGCGCTCGAGGCTCTTCTGAACGCGCGGACCGCGCTCGTCCAAATCATCGTCGACGAGATGCCCGAGGACCATCGCGCCTTCCTGCTGGGGTTCAAGGCCGGCGCGCCGGACTGGGATCGCCTCGGCCTGCCCGCCGCCGCCGAGCTGCCTGCGGTGCGATGGAAGCAGATCAATCTGGACCGCCTCGCGACGGATCGCCGGGAGGCGATGGTGGAACGACTGCGCCGAACCTGGCTGTCGGCCTGAGCTGGAGGCCCGGCAATGTCCCTCGAGACTGAAGGATCGTCCGGATCGCGGCGCGTCGTGACGTCTCGGCAGCGGGAGTCGATCCTGGCGATCGTCGATCGCTGCCTGAGAAAACGCTTTCCCGATGACTTCCACAAGCGGTGCGCCTACGGAGCTCTCGGGGTCCACACCCTGCTCCGTGACGCCGGCGTTCCATCCCGACTGGTAGGCGGCGACTTCATCGCCTTCATCGTCGCGCGCGACAATCGGAGGGCCGGTCTGGCCGGGTTCGGCTTCGCCGAGGAGGGCTGCGCGCATTTCTGGGTCGAGAGCGACACCGCCATTCTGGATCTCGGCTTGAGCTATCTCCCCAACGAGGCCAGTTATCCCGTCGCGCGTATGCCGGCGGCCGCTTGGGGGCCAATCGACCGGTTGCCGGCCTACCTTCGATACAGGCCGACGCAGCAGTTCCCAGAGGATGTCGGCTTCAGCCCCGATCCGGTCATCCGGGACCGGGCGAACGCCTTCGTCGCCGAGTGTCGCGCGCGATGGGCGACCCAAAAGGGACACCTGCCGCATCCGACCTGGATCATGACGGGCGAGGTTGCGGTGGCCGCCGCCGCCCGGCGCAAAGACCCCTGGGCACTCGGCGCCCTCCGCTTCGCGAGCATGACCGACCTGGCCGACCTGCCATTCTAGGCAGACGGATCGCGGCCTGCCGGGCTTGTCAGGACGTAGGCGCCGTCGGCGTCCTGCGACAGGAGGAGGATGTCTTCGACCCGCCGCCCTTCAGGCGTCCGGGTGATATGGACCAGCACGTCGATCGCCTGCGCAATCGCCCGACGGGGAACCGCGGGGCCGACCTCGGCGATGAGGTCCTCGAGCCGGTGGAGCGCCTCGCGGGCGGAGTTGGCGTGGATGGTCGAGAGGCCTCCGGGATGGCCGGTGTTCCAGGCCTTGAGGGTCTCCAGCGCTGCCGCACCCTCCCGCATCTCCCCCACAACGATCCGGTCGGGCCGCATGCGCAGGGCGTCGCGCACCAGGTCCACGACGCCGATGACGACGGGATGTCGGCGGGTGAGGACGGCGACGAGATCCCAGGCCGAGCACTGAAGTTCCGGCGTGTCTTCGATCAGGAACACACGGTCATTGGCAAACGCCGGCTCGGCGAGAAGCGCATTGGCGAGCGTCGTCTTCCCGGATCCGGTGCCGCCGGAGATCAGCAGGTTCCTGCGCTCCCGCACGGCGCCCCGCAGGACCCCGGCCTGGGCCTTTGTCATCACGCCGCCGCGGACATAATCTTTCAGCGTCCAGATGACGGCCGGGCGCTTCCGGATCGAGAAGGCGGGCGCGGTGGTGACCGGCGGCAGAAACCCCTGAAACCGCTCCCCGGTGACGGGCAGCACGCCGGCAAGACGCGGGTTCTCCCGGGTGACGGGGTCGCCGACATAGTCCGCGATCAGCCGGACGACGCGCTCGCGAGCCTCCGGCTCCAGCCGGCGACCGGTATCCGTGCGTCCGGACCCGACACGATCCAGGACGAGGCGCCCGTCAGGATTGGCGAGGATTTCGACGACCTGCGGATCCGTCAGCGCAGCGAGGACATCGCACCCGAGGGCGTGGCGAAGCGCCTCCAGCTTCCGTTCGCCGACGATGGGGTGAACACTCATGCCGCTCGGCCCGAAGACCCGGCCGCGATATCCTCGCGCTGCGGTCTCACGCCCGAGACCAACCGCGCGGCGGTGTCATCCAGCAACTGTTCGATCCGCCGATCCACCGCGGCCCGGGCGACGGGATCCTGGTCGGTGATGGCGTCCGGCAGGCGTATGAAGAAGGCGCGGGCGACTTCAATAACCAGTTCCTGGATGATCTGGACGTCCCGCGCCGTGGACCGCATGTGATCTCTCAGGGCCCGGTCGAGCTGGAGCAACCGGTCGTCCGGATCGGCCGGGAGGCTTCTGGCCAATCCCTTCGCAAGCGACCGGCCCGCCGCCTGGCTGATCGGGATATTCGCCGCGCGCGCTTCACGTTGGAGCGCCGCTACGACGCGCGGATCGGTGAGGTAGATTTGGATCCGGGTCGCCGCCGTTTCACGCCCGCGCATCGCCGTCTCCCTGCAGCCCATCGAGCACCGCCTGTTCCGCCGCGAAGGCCGTCGAAATCCGCTCATAGGTCTCGGCCGCCTTGGCTGCGACCCGCCGATCGTGGATCGCCGCTTCCACCTCCTTGAACAGGGGCAGGGCGGCTTCGGGGTCTTCGCCCAGACTGCGGCGTCCCGCCCATGGGTGGATTGGCGCGCCGGGCGTGTCGATGCCCGCCGTCTGGTCGGGCGGCGCCCGGTCGGCGCGCGCCCGGAAGGGCCGCTCCTTGTCATACCGGACCTTCCTTGTCCGCAGCGGCCGATGTCCGGCGGCGAACGTCAGCTGCGCCTCGTCAGGCAAGGCGCGCACCTCGCCGGGCTCCAGAAGAGGGCGCTCCACCTCTGATCGCGACACAGAGTTGCGACCGGCTCCCAGGCCGGCCGGACCGCTGCGGCTGGTTTTCCGCTCAAGCACAGTGCCGGTGAGCTTAGAGACCTTGTCTTGGGTCAAGGGGTCGAGCGCGCTGAAGGCGGTGTAGACGTGGCAGTTGTCGAGGATGGTGTTGTTCGCTCCGTAGGTCTCGACGATGTCGTTGAGCGACTGGGCGACGAACATGGTCTTGATCCCGTAGCCGCTCATCAGGCGAAGCGATTTCTCGAAGAAGGCCAGGCGGCCGAGCAGCGGGAATTCGTCCATTACCATCAGGAGAGGCCGCCGTTTTTCGCGGCCCGCGTCATCGGCCCGCTCATCGGCCGTCAGGGCCTGCGCCGCCGCGTAGAAGAGAAGACGGATCACCGGGCGCAGGGCCACGGCGTCGGCGGGCGCGACCTGGACGTAGAGGGAGACCGGCGTCTCGGCGCACATCAGGTCTCCGAGCGCGAAATCCGACGCCGACAGCGCGCGGACCAGGTCGTCGCCGGCCAGCCACTTGAGATAGCTGCGCGCCGTGCCCTGCACCGACGTCCGGAAGCGGTCGTGCATCGCGGCGTATCCCTTCACCGCCGTGGAAATGAAGGGGTGGACCTCCGGAACGCCGTTCGGGCCGCGCCGATGGAGCGTCCGCACCATGACGTCGGCGGCGGCATCGAGGTCGGCCAGCAGCGTCCTCACCGTCAGAAGCGTCTTGTCCGCGTCCGGCGCCGTGTAGAGGACGTGCAGGATTGCTGCCTCGAGGATTTCCGACGCGGCCTTGTCCCAGATCGCCTCATCGTCCCGGGCGCCGCCCGGATCGCTGAGGATGGCGACTAGCCGCTGGACCTGGGCCAGCTCCTGCGGTCCCGGCCGGATCTCGGCGAGCGGATTGAAGCGGGCGGACGCGGGGTCTCGTGGGTTAAAGTAGAGCGCGTGACTGTGTTCGGCCCGCCAGCCTGCCGTGACCCGCCAGAGTTCCCCCTTTGGATCGTGAACGAGGACGCTGTCGGTCCAGCTCAGAAGCGTGGGCACCACATGCCCGCGTCCTTTTCCGGCGCGGGTGCCTCCTGTGACGAGGGTCGGGCGCAGGTCCGTCGTCGCCAGGAGCCTGCCCTGCAGCCGTCCCAGCACACATCCGGCGTTATGCCTCAAGCCCGCCAGATCGGCCTCCGCGAGACCGCCCCACCCCCGCGTGCGCTTCACCGTGCCGCCGTCGAACAAAAGCATCGCCCCGGCGCCTGCGGCCATTGCAAGCATGAAGACCGAGAGCGGCAGGGCGAAGGCGTCCGCCTCGGCCGCGCCGAACCTCTGGCGCCAGACCAGGATCATCCACGGCCAATAGATCCCCGTCTCGTCCAGGCGCAGCGCTGATCCAAGTGTCGGGTGGTAGCGGTAGAGCCAGGCGAAAGTTTGGGTGGCCGCCTGGAGTGCGACGAGGATCGCGGCGGCGAGGCTGGCGAGGCGCGCCAGGGGCATGACGACCATCTCTTCGAAGACCTTCGATCCTTCGAGGG
>Ga0114984_1000418_pt1 | contig 16586 bp, 15 predicted proteins | sample Shrwel1BS1Day1_FD_96987 | JGI IMG/M metagenome (GOLD analysis project Ga0114984, IMG submission 96987) | Subsurface microbial communities from deep shales in Ohio, USA - Utica-3 well 1 S-1-Day1 | ecosystem: Environmental > Aquatic > Deep subsurface > Shale gas/oil reservoir > Produced water/Flow...
CCCATCATCGGGCCGAAGCCTCCCCCCATCATCGGGCCGTAGCCTCCCCCCATCATGGCGGGCCCGTGCCCGGCCATGTGGCGGCCTGCGTCCATCTCCGGGTACTCCTGGGCGGCAACCGTTGCACTCAAACCAAGCCCCAGGGCGGCGGCCAGCAACAAACGGGATGTTTTGAATCTGCTCATGGATCTCTCCTCGATTTCTGTTCATGCGATAGTGAACGTTAGGCCACCAAGCATGGCACAGAATGGCGCAGGCGCAAGGAAAACCGTTGCCACCCGCTTGGCTGGCCATCAGGGCACGAGTGGCGCGGATTTCGGCGCAGGCGAGAACCGTGCGGGCGCTGGCCGGCTATCCCGATCAGGCGTTGTGGTGGTGTTGCCGCGAACGGCGCCGTCAACATCGCCGCGCTTTTGTGGGATAATGGCCGGCCTTGCCGGTAGCTTCCCGCCGGCCACCGTATCGACGCCCGGCCCAAGGCGCCCCTTCACCACCGAGCCAGAAGAGCCCACAGGAGTTGCCATGTCCCCCTTTGCCGCGTTGGGCCTCTGCCCTGAGCTGGTCGCCACCTTGAGCGCGCTGGAGCACGTGGAGCCGACCCCCATTCAGGCCCGGGCGATTCCGCTGGTGCTGGCGGGGGATGACCTGATCGCCGAGGCGCAGACCGGCACCGGTAAAACCGCCAGCTTTCTCCTGCCGATGATCCAGCGTTTTAGCGGGCGCCCCGCTACTGAGGCTTACCACCCGATCCGGGGGCTGATCCTCACCCCCACACGGGAGCTGGCCCAGCAGGTGGGGGAGCATGGCCTTGCCTATGGTGAGCGGCTGGGGATGCGGGTGGTCTCGGTGTTTGGCGGTGTGCGCATCGACAACCAGATCCGCAAAATGAAACGGGGCGCCGATATTTTGGTGGCGACCCCGGGGCGGTTGCTGGATCTGCTCGAACAGAAGAAGCTGTCGCTGGCACAGTTGGAGATCCTGGTGCTGGATGAGGCCGACCGCCTGCTGGATCTGGGTTTCATCGGCGAGATTCGGGCGCTGCTGAGCCACCTGCCGGCCCGGCGCCAGAGCCTGCTCTTTTCCGCCACCTTGAATGAGTCCGTGGATCGGCTGGCGGAACAGCTGCTGCAGACGCCAAAACGGGTGGCGATCGCCGCGCGCAACTCGGCCAGCACCCGGGTGAAACAGAGCGCTTACGCGGTGGCCAACGCTGACAAGGCCGATCTGCTCGCCTTTCTGATTCGCGCCGGCCACTGGCGACAGACTCTGGTGTTCACCCGCACCAAAAAGCGTGCCGACCAGCTTTCTGCCCAGCTGCAGGCGGTGGGGATCGGTGCGGTTGCGATCCACGGTGATCGCAGTCAGCGCGAGCGCATGGCGGCGCTGGCCGCGTTCCGCGAAGGGGAGGTGATGGTGCTGGTGGCGACCGATCTGGCCGCCCGAGGGCTGGATATCGAAGCGCTGCCCCGGGTGGTCAATTACGATCTCCCCCAGCAGCCCGAAGCTTATCTGCACCGGATCGGGCGCACGGGCCGCGCCGGCCTGAAAGGGCGGGCGGTGTCACTGGTGGCAGCGGAGGAGAAGCGCTTGCTGGCGGCGATTACAGCCCTGATCGGCACGCCGCTGCCGCTGCGCTCGGTGCCCGTGCTGGAGAACGGCAGGCTGATCGAGGGAGGGGTGCTGACGGAGAAAAAGCGCCCCCAAGGCGGCCACGCCGGCAACCGGACCAGCGGCAAAAAAGAGAGCAGCGGCAAAAAAGAGAGCAGGGCGCAACCTGCGCGGGTCGAACCGATGCCACCCCGCGGCCCGGGCAAGCGCCCCTCGCTGTTCGGTCGTTGAGTAGCGCAACCCGTTGGAGATCAAGCGATGACGCCAGCCGTCGTTCAGGCCCGCAAGGCGGGCATCGAGTTCCGTATAGAAACCTATCCGCATGACCCTTCGAGCCAGTCCTACGGCAGCGAAGCGGCGGAAAAGCTCGGTATCCCCCCGCAGCAGGTGTTCAAGACGCTGGTGGTCACGCTCGATGGCAAGACGCTGGCGGTGGGGGTGGTGCCGGTGGCCAGCCGGCTCGATCTGAAACGGATCGCCCGGGCGGCAGGCGCCAAAAAAGCCGCCATGGCCGACCCGGCGGAAGTGGAGCGCGTGACCGGCTATGTGCTGGGGGGAGTGAGCCCACTGGGGCAGAAAAAGCCGCTCGGCACCTTTATCGATCAAAGCGCCCGGGCGTTTGCCACCGTTTACGTCAGCGCCGGGCGGCGCGGGCTGGAGATCGGCCTTTCGCCGCAGGATCTGGCGCGGTTGACGGCGGGTACGTTTGTGGCCATCGCCGGCTAGGCTGACCAGCTGAGCTGAGGGCCCAAGGCGGTGGGTTACCCGGCGCCGGGGCTGGCGTGGCCTGGTTTGAACTCAAAACGGTAACTTCGGTCAATGTGCCCCACCCGGTGAGTGGATAGTATACTGCTCGCCGCGTGGGTTTTATCCCGGTCACCGCCGCTTCAGGCGGGGCGATAACCGGCAACAAAATAAGAGGAGAGGGTTCATGAGTGGTTACAACACACCGTATGAGGCGCTGGGAGAGGAGGGGATCCGCCAGCTCGCCAACGCGTTTTATGAGTATATGGACAGTGCGCCAGAGGTTGCCGGTATCCGTGCCATGCACGGCGAGGATCTGAACCCGATCAAGGAGCGGCTGGCGGATTTTCTCACCGGCTGGATGGGCGGGCCCCAGCGCTATGCGGAAAAATATGGCTCGGTCTGTTTGACCCGACCGCACAAACCCTACGCTATCGGCCCGGCGGAGCGGGATCAGTGGCTGCTTTGCATGGACAAGGCGCTAGAGCAGATCGGGGCGGATGAGGAGCTGAAGCAGATGCTGAAGGGGCCGATGTTCGCCATCGCCGATACGGTGCGTAATCGGGAGTGAGGCGCGCCACGAGGGTGGCCCATGACGCCAAGTGGCGGATCGCTCCAGCGCCCTCGCCGAGGTTGCCGCCGGCAGCAGGCCGGGCCGGGGCGCCCCGGCCCGGCGGGTCAGAGTGACTCGATCCTGCTGTACTGCTCCTGCAGTTTGTCGAACGCCTCCCGGGCGTCGGCGAGCTTTTGCTTTTCCTTGCCGACCACCGCCTCCGGCGCGTTGGCGACGAACTTTTCGTTGGCAAGTTTGCCTGTGACGCGCTCGATCTCGCCCCTGAGGCGCTCCAGCTCCTTCTGCAGGCGGGTCAGCTCGGCCTCCTTGTCGATCAGGCCGGCCATGGGGACCAGCAGCTCCAGCTTGCCCACCAGTTTGGTGACCGCCATGGGCGCTTCCTGCCCCGCCTCCAGCCACTCGATCTCGCTCAGTTTGGCCAGTTTGCTCAGGGTGACGTAGTTTTCCTGCACCCGACGGAACTCCGCATCGCTGCCGTTGCGCAGCAGCAGCGGCAGCGCCTTGCCCGGGCCGATGTTCATCTCGCCCCGGATGTTGCGCAGCGCGACGATCACCTCTTTCAGCCACTCGATCTCCGCCTCGGCCGCGGCATCGATCAGCTCGGCCACCGGTTTGGGGTAGGGCTGCAACATGATGCTCTCGCCCTGCTTGCCGGCCAGCCCCTTGATCTGCTGCCAGATCTCTTCGGTGATGAACGGCATCAGCGGGTGGGCCAGGCGCAGAATCGCTTCCAGCACCCGCACCAGGGTGCCACGGGTGCCGCGGCGCAGGGCGCTGATCCGCTCCCGCTCCGCGGCGGTTTCCCCCTCGGACGGGTCCCACAGCACCGGTTTGGAGAGCTCCAGATACCAGTCGCAGTACTGGTTCCAGACAAAGTCATACAGGGTGTGGGCGACCAGGTCGAAGCGGTACTCCTCCAGATGGTGGATGATCGCCTCCTCGGTGCGCTGCAGGCTGCTGATGATCCAGCGATCGGCCAGGGTGAGCAGCACCTCCTGGTTCTCCTGGGCGCAGTCCTGCCCGGCGGTGTGGCTCAGCACGTAACGGGCGGCGTTCCAGATCTTGTTGCAGAAGTTGCGGTACCCCTCCAGCCGCTTCATGTCCCAGTTGATGTCGCGCCCGGTGGAGGCCAGCGCCGCCAGGGTGAAGCGCAGGGCGTCGGTGCCGTGGGCGGCGATCCCCTCGGGGAACTGTTTCTCGGTGCGCTTGCGAATCTTCTCGGCCAACTGCGGCTGCATCAGGTTGCCGGTGCGTTTTTCCAGCAGCGCCTCCAGACTGATGCCGTCGATCATGTCCAGCGGATCGAGCACATTGCCCTTGGACTTGGACATCTTGTCGCCATTCTCGTCGCGGATCAGGCCGGTGACATAGACGGTTTTGAACGGCACCTGCGGTGTGCCCTCGTCGTCCTGCATGAAGTGCAGGGTCATCATGATCATCCGCGCCACCCAGAAGAAGATGATATCGAAGCCGGTCACCAGGGTGTCGGTGGGGTGGAAGGTTTTCAGGCGCTCGCTCTCGTCCGGCCAGCCCAGGGTGGCGAAGGTCCAGAGCGCGGAGCTGAACCAGGTGTCGAGCACGTCGTCATCCTGGCGTAGCTCCAGCTCCGGGTCCAGATTGTATTTCTGCCGGGCGGCCTCCTTGTCGTGGGCGACGTAGACGTTGCCGGCGTTGTCATAGAACGCCGGGATGCGGTGGCCCCACCAGAGCTGGCGCGAGATGCACCAGTCCTGAATGTCGCGCATCCAGGCGAAGTACATATTCTCGTACTGTTTGGGCACGAACCGGATGGTGCCGTTCTCCACCGCTTCGATGGCCGGCTTGGCCAGGGTCTTGGCGTCGCAGAACCACTGGTCGGTCAGCATCGGCTCGATCACCACCCCGCTCCGGTCGCCGTAGGGCACGGTCATCTCGTTCTCTTCCACCTTCACCAGCAGGCCGGCCTGTTCCAGATCGGCCACGATCTGCCCGCGGGCGCGAAAGCGCTCCAGCCCCTGGTAGGCCGGCGGCAGGCTGGGGTCGATCGCGGCGTTGTCGCTGCCGTCGCTGTTGAACACCTGGGCCTGCTGGCGGATATGGCCATCCAGGGTCAGCACGTTGATCATCGGTAGGTTGCACCGTTTGCCGACGGCGTAGTCGTTGAAGTCGTGCGCCGGGGTGATCTTGACGCAGCCGGTGCCCTTTTCCATATCGGCATGTTGATCGGCCACGATCGGCAGGCGACGGCCCACCAGCGGCAGCTCGACAAATCGGCCGATCAAACTTCGGTAGCGTTCATCTTCCGGGTTCACCGCCACCCCGGTGTCGCCGAGCAGGGTTTCCGGGCGGGTGGTGCCGACCACGATGTGATCCTCTCCCGTTGCCGTCTTGACCCCATCGGCCAGCGGGTAGCGCAGGTACCACATCTTGCCCTTGACGGCGCGGTTCTCCACCTCCAGATCGGAGATGGCGGTGTGCAGTTTTGGATCCCAGTTGACCAGGCGCTTGCCGCGATAGATCAGTTGGTCGTCATACAGGCGGATGAACACCTCCTGCACCGCGCGGTAGAAGCCGGAGTCCATGGTGAAGCGCTCGCAGCGCCAGTCCACGGAATCGCCCAGGCGGCGCATCTGGCGGGTGATGGTGCCACCGGACGCCTCCTTCCACTCCCAGATCTTCTCGATGAAGGCGTCGCGGCCCAGGTCGTGACGGGTCAGCCCCTGCTCCGCGGCCAGCTTGCGCTCGACCACCATCTGGGTGGCGATGCCGGCGTGGTCGGTGCCCACCTGCCACAGGGTGTTGCGCCCCTGCATGCGGCGGTAGCGGATCAACGTGTCCATGAGGGTGTGCTGAAAGGCGTGGCCCATGTGCAGGCTGCCGGTGACATTGGGCGGCGGAATCATGATGCAGTAGGGATCGCCTTTACCGGAGGGGGCGAAGTAACCCTTCTTTTCCCAGGTCTGGTACCAGGATTGCTCGATCTCATGGGGCTGGTAGGTCTTGTCCATTGGGTGCGTGTCTCTGAATCGTTGGCCGCTCGGGGACGCCGACGGGCCGGTCTGCTCGAGGGTGGGCAGTGGTGGCGGATCGCTCGGCGCTATCGAAACCGGCCATTATACAGTGCCCCTTTCCCCGGTGACAGGGCTCCTCCGGCGGCCCCGGAGACAGGCGCGGCGGGGAGCCGAGCGGCAACCTGCCTTTCGCTCTTGCAGCAGCGGGGGTACAAGGGGAAAATGAACCCTCTCATCTGGGGCGGGCGCTATCAGGGATGCAAAGATCGAACGAAAACGCCACCGCCGTGACGGTGGAGCGGGAGGGGGATCGCCTCTGCCTCGGTGGCAGTTGGACATTGGCCCACTACCGCGCACTGAAACGGCTCCTGGAGCACCAGCCGGTGCCGGCGGGTGAGCTGACGTTGCAGCTGGATGGTGTTCGGGCACTGGATACCGCCGGCGCCACCTTGTTGGCCAACTGGCTGGGAGCCCAGCGGCTGCAACACTGGCTCGTTGCCGATCGAACCCTGGCGCCCGAGCGCCGGGCGCTGCTGGAGACGGTGATAAAGGCTGTCAGCCGGGAGCCTGCCCCGCCCCCGCGGGCGGCCCCGCTGGCGCTGGTGGCGCTGGCCTACCTGGGGGCGCAGGTGGAGTCGCTCTACCGCCACTTTTTGCAGTTGAGCGGCTTCATCGGTCTGGTGCTGCAGACCCTGTTCTCTCTGCTGCTGCGCCCCTGGCGCTGGCGGATGACGGCGCTGGTGAACCAGATCCAGGAGACCGGTTTCAACGCGGTTCCCATCGTGGCACTTTTGACCTTTCTGGTGGGGGCCGTGGTGGCCTTTCTCGGTGCCACGGTGCTGGGGGAGTTCGGCGCCGAGATCTACACGGTCAATCTGGTGGCCTACGCCTTTCTGCGCGAGTTTGGCGTGGTGCTGGCCGCGATTTTGCTGGCGGGGCGCACCGCCAGTGCGTTCACCGCCCAGATCGGCTCGATGAAGGCCAACGAGGAGCTGGACGCGCTGCGCACCCTGGGGCTGAATCCGATGGAGCTGCTGGTGATTCCACGGGTGCTGGCGCTGGTGCTCACCTTGCCGTTGCTCACCTTCGTCGCCATCATGGCGGGGCTTGCTGGCGGGGCGCTGGTGGCGCTGCTGTCACTGGATATTCCGCTGGGGCAGTTTTTTCGCATTCTGGCCGATGTGCCGTTGCGACACTACCTGGTCGGGCTGGGCAAGGCGCCGCTGTTTGCCTTCGTGGTGGCGGTGATCGGCTGCATGGAGGGGTTCAACGTCAGCGGCAGCGCCGAGTCGGTGGGCCAGCACACCACCTCGGCGGTGGTGCAGTCGATCTTCATGGTGATACTGCTGGATGCGGTGGCCGCTCTGTTCTTTATGCAGGTGGGGTGGTGATGGCGGCGGATGGGAAGCAAACCGCACTGATCGAGGTGCGCGGCCTGTGCAACCGGTTTGGCAGCAATAGCGTGCATGAGAATCTGGATCTGGCGCTCTATCCCGGTGAGATCCTGGGGGTGGTCGGCGGCTCCGGTACCGGCAAGTCGGTGCTGCTGCGCTCCATCGTTGGGCTCAACCGGCCCAGCGGCGGTGAGGTGCGGTTGTTTGGCGAGAATCTGCTGGCGCTCTCCGGGCGCAAACGCTCGCAGCTGGAGCAGCGGCTGGGGGTGCTGTTTCAGGGCGGGGCACTGTTCAGCTCCCTGACCGTGCGAGAGAATGTCGCCCTGCCGCTGATGGAGCACGCTGGCCTGGGGCGCGCCGACGCCGAGGCCCTGGCGGAGATGAAACTGGCACTGACCGGGCTGGCGGCCCATGCCGGCGATCTCTATCCGGCTTCGCTCTCGGGGGGGATGGTCAAACGCGCCGCCCTGGCGCGGGCGCTGGCGCTGGACCCGGATGTCCTGTTTCTGGACGAGCCCACCGCGGGGCTCGATCCCATCGGTGCCGCCGACTTTGATCAGTTGCTGTTGACGCTGCGCAACGCGCTGAGGGTTGCGGTGTTCATGGTAACCCACGATCTGGACTCACTCTGGACGGTGTGTGATCGCATCGCGGTGCTGTCGCAAAAACGGGTGCTGGTGGCCGACACCCCGGAGCGGGTGGCACAGCATGAGGATGAGTGGGTACAGGCCTATTTCAATGGCCCGCGGGGCCGTGCCGCCCATACGGCGGCAAGGGAGACCTGAAGATGGAAACACGCGCACACCATGTGCTGATCGGATTTTTTACCCTGGGGATGCTGCTGGCGGCGCTCGCGTTTGGCATCTGGCTGGTAAAGTCCGGACACCAGCAGGAAACCCGGCGCTACCGGGTGGTATTCAATGAAGCGGTGACCGGGTTGGCGCAGGGCAGCGTGGTACTCTACAACGGCTTGCGGGTGGGGGAGGTCAAACAGCTGCTGCTGGACCCGAATGACCCGCGCCGGGTGCTGGCCGATATGGAGATCAGCGCCTCCACCCCGATCAATCAGGCCACCCGCGCCCGCATGGCGATCGCCAACATCACCGGCTCCACCAATATCATGCTCAGTACCGATGATCCGGGGGCGCCGCCGCTGAGCCAGCCGGACCAGGGGCCACCGATCATCCAGGCCGAACCGTCGCCGATCGGTGCCCTGCTGGGGAATGGCGAAGCCCTGTTGGCGGGGGTCAATGAGCTGGTCGATCAGGGGGTGCGGTTGCTCTCACCGCAGAACATCGAACGTGTGAGTCGGAGCATCCACAACCTGGAGCAGCTCTCGGCGGAGCTGGCCAGGTCGCGCACCGGGGTGGGGCAGACGCTGGAGTCTCTGATCGCCACCGCCCAAGAGGCCCAGGCGGCATTGCAGGCGGCGACCGCATTGACCCAACGCGCCGACCGGTTGCTGCAGGAGGAGGGCGCCCCCATGCTCGCCGATGGTCGACGGGCGATGCGCTCCCTGGCGCAAAGCAGCGCGCAGCTCGAACGTCTGCTGGGAGACAACGCCGCGGCGCTGGATAGCGGCCTGGCGGGAGTGGCTGAAATCGGGCCGGTGATGCGGGATCTACAGCGCACTGTGGGAACCCTGAACCGAATTCTGTCGCGGTTGGAGGAAGATCCGGCGGCCTACCTGACCGGGCGGCCACCCGCCCCTGAATTCACCCCCTGAACGAGGCGCCATGATGAAGCGTAGGCTGGGTACGATGATTGTGTTGCTGTCGGTGCTGGGCGGTTGCGGTTGGCTGCCCTCGAGCGAGCCGACGCAGAGCTGGACACTGGAACCGGTTCCCGCCGTGACGGGCCAACCGGTTCGGGTTGATGGCGTGCGGGTGCTTACGCCGCAGGTGCCGGATCTGCTCGCCGGCCGCTTCATCCTGGTGGTGCCGGAGGGGCAGCCCCCCGGGGTCTACGCCGGGGCGCGCTGGAGCAGTGCCATCCCCCGTCTGTGGCGGGATCATCTACTCTCGGCCCTGCAGCGGGACAGCCGCTTCAGTCGGATCAGCGGTGATGAGGTGCGCCTGGCGGCCGACAAACTGCTGGTGAGCCGGCTGGATGCCTTTCAGGTTGAATATCAGCAGAGAGAGCCCCAGGTGGTGATCCGTGGCTATCTGCAGCTGGTGGATGCCGAAAGCCGCCGCGTTCTGGCCGAGCGATCGGTCGATCTGCGCCGGCAGGCGGACAGCGGCGAGCTACCCGACGTGGTGGCGGCTTTCTCCCGTCTGAGTGCCGACATGGTCGACCAGATCCGTGCGTGGCTACTGGAAACCGCGGCGGGAAACACCGCCACCGGTGAGCCGTCCGCATAAAACGAATCCAGCCCAGAGGTGAAGCATGTCCTACAAGAAACTGACAGCGGAAGAGGAATACGTCATTTTGCACAAGGGGACCGAGCCCCCCTTCAGCGGTGAGTACAATGAGTTGTTCGAGAGCGGTGTTTATGTGTGTCGCCAGTGTGGCGCGCCGCTTTATCGCTCCGAGCACAAGTTTCCCTCCCATTGCGGCTGGCCCAGCTTCGATGACCAGATCGAGGGGGCGATCCGCCGCCAGCCCGATGCCGACGGGCAGCGCACCGAGATCACCTGCGCCAACTGTGGCGGTCATCTTGGCCATCTGTTCGAGGGGGAGGGGTTGACCCCCAGGAATGTGCGCCACTGCGTGAACTCCCTCTCGATGCAGTTCATCAGCGCGCAGGAGTGGGCGCAGCGGCAGGGGCGCTCACTCAAAAAAGCCTACTTTGCCGGTGGCTGTTTCTGGGGTGTGGAGCATCTGCTGCAGCAGCAGCCCGGCGTGGTCGCGGTGGTCTCCGGCTATATGGGCGGTCAGCTGGAGAACCCCAGCTATGAGCAGGTGTGCAGCCAGCGCAGCGGCCATCTGGAAACCGTCGAGGTGCTCTACGATCCGGCCCGGGTGAGCTTTGAGGCACTGGCAAAACTGTTTTTCGAAATTCACGATCCCACCCAGGCCGATGGTCAGGGGCCCGACATCGGCCCCCAGTACCGCTCGGCGATCTTCGTCCAGGATGAGGAGGAGCGGGCGATCAGCGAGCGGCTGATCGCGGCGCTGCGAAAACGGGGTTACGACGTGGTCACCCGGGTGCTGCCGCTGGCGCCGTTCTGGCGAGCGGAGGCGTACCATCAGGACTACTACGCGCGCACGGGCAAGACCCCCTACTGCCACCGCTACCAGAAGCGGTTTTGATCCGTTCAGCCCCGGCGGCGCAGGTCGGTGCGGTGCAGCTCCACCCCCCGCTCACGACAGCGGGCGTAGTTCTCCCGCGTCGCCGCCAGCACCTGCGGGGTTTGGATCACCACCTCGACGATGCGCTCGAATTGGAAGGCGGCCTCGGGCAGCCGGGCGGAGAGGTTGACGAACACCTCGCGGTGGTCCGGCAGCTGCTCACCCCAGCCGATCTCGATCGGCGCGGCGGGCTCCCCGCCCAGTAGCCCATGGGGGAGAAAACTCTGCGCGCGTGCGCTCCACAGCTGCTGATCCAGCTGTCGTGCCGCCATCTCATCGGCGGTGCTGATGAACACCGCCATGCCAAGCCCGAGGATCTTTTCGCACAGGCGGCAGAGAAAGGCCGCCCGGCTCCCGGGCTCGCTGTCGGGCAGAATATAATAGTCTGCGCGGGCCACGCTCACTCCCCGTGGTCGTGGCCGTCCGGCTCGACCTGTTCCGCCAGATCGAGCAGATACTGACACAGCATCGGCACGCAGCGACCGGTGGCGCCCTTCTCCTTGCCGTGGCTGTTCCAGGCAACCCCGGCGATATCCAGATGGGCCCACCTGTACTCTTTGGTAAAGCGGGAGAGGAAGCAGGCGGCGGTGATGGTGCCAGCCGGGCGGCCACCGACGTTGGCCATGTCGGCGAAGTTGGAGTCCAGCTGCTCCTGAAACTCATCCCACAGCGGCAGCGGCCAGCCACGGTCAGCGGCATACTCCCCCGCCTCCAGCAGCGCGCTGGCCAGCTCCTGGTTGTTGGCCAGCACGCCGCTGGCCTGATGCCCCAGGGCGATGATGCAGGCCCCGGTCAGAGTGGCGATGTCGACCACGGACTGGGGCTCGAAACGTGCGGCGTAGGTCAGGGCGTCACACAGTACCAGACGGCCCTCGGCATCGGTGTTGAGAATCTCGACGGTCTGCCCCGACATCGTCGTGACGATATCCCCCGGCTTGATCGCCTGGCTGCCCGGCATGTTTTCGGCGGCGGCAATGATCCCGACCACATTGAGCGGCAATTGCAGTTCGGCAACCGCCTCCAGCGTACCCAGCACGCTGGCGGCACCGCACATATCGAACTTCATCTCATCCATCTGGGCGCCGGGCTTCAGGCTGATGCCGCCGCTATCGAAGGTGATCCCCTTACCAACCAGCACGTGGGGCTTCTCATTGGCCGCGCCGCCGCGGTATTCGAGCACGATCAGCCGCGCCGGCTGGGCACTGCCCTTGCCCACGGCCAGCAGCGCGTTCATGCCCAACTCGGCCATCTGCGCCTCCTCCAGCACATTGACCCGCAGCTGATCGAACGCCTCGGTCAGCGCCTGCGCCCGCTCGACCAGATAGAGCGGCGTGCAGATGTTCCCCGGCAGGTTGCCCACCTCCCGCGCCGTGTCGACGCCGTTGGCGATCGCCACCCCATCGAGCAGGGCCCCCTCGCCCAACTCCACCTCATCCTCATCGAGCCGGATCATCACCTGTTCCAGTGAGATCGGATCGGCCTTCTTGCTCTTGGTCACATCGTATTGATAGAACTCGGCCGAGATCCACTCCACCAGCTGCCGGGTTTCGCGGTAGGGGTCCTCCTGCTCGCTGGCGCAGCCATCGAGGGCGAACAGCACCGAGCGGATCGCCGATTTTTTCAGCGTGGCGGCGATCCCCTTGATCAACTTGCGGTAGTGGCGGTCCTTGCGCTCGTCCGGCTTACCCAACCCCACCAGCAAAACCCGCCGCGCCTCGATGCCGGGCAGCTTGAACAGCAACAGCTGCTCCCCGGTCTTGCCACGGATGTCGCCGCTGTCGACCAGCGCGCTCAGATAGCCATCGCAGGCCAGGTCGATCGCCCGGGCGGAGGGGCAGAGTTTGCCCTCGGCTTCCAGCGCGACGACGATACATTCGGCTGCCAGTGTTTCGACACTGCCACTGATAATCTCAAAATCCATGCTGACTCCATACAAGACATTGCAGACTGATTGGGTGATAATGCGGGGCCCGTATGCTATCAGGCAGCCCCGGTGTTGGCACCGCTACGGTGGCGAACGAAGCGGTGCGCGGCGTTTGGATAGCCGGTTCCTGCGAGCACTATAAACCATTTCTCCGATTGGAAACCATGACGGTGAAAGGGAATCCATTTTGATCATCTTCCGTTACCTCGCCCGCGAGGCGTTGCTTTCGACTCTGGCGGTAACCTCTTTGCTGCTGCTGATTACCACCAGCGCGCGCCTGATCAAGTACCTCACCGAGGCGGCGGCCGGCAGGCTCGATGGGGCCTTCGTGTTTTGGGTTTTGCTGTGGCGTATCCCCGGTTTTCTCGAGCTGCTGCTGCCGTTGGGGCTGTTTCTCGGTGTTCTGCTCGCGTTTGGGCGGCTCTATATCGATAGCGAAATGGTGGTGCTGAAAGCCTGTGGGATCAGTCAAAGAAGGCTGGTGCTCTATGCCATGGGGCCGGCCGCGCTGGTGGCGCTGCTGGTGGCGATCACGACCCTTTGGCTTGCCCCTTTGGGTGCCACCAAGGCGGAGGAGATCTTCAGTATGCAGGAGTCCAAAAGCGAGCTGGAGCTGCTGACTCCGGGGCGGTTTCAATCCCAGACGGGCGGTCGCCAGGTCACCTACGCGGAGTCGTTCGATGACGCAAGCGGGCAGTTGCGCGAGGTGTTCATCGCCCAGCGCAATGAGAAAGGCGAGCCGGTGGTGCTGTTGGCGGAGCAGGCGGAGCGCGTCATCTTGCCGGATTATGGTGGCCGCTTTCTGGTGCTGAAACAGGGGTACCGTTTTGATGGCGTGCCCGGTGCGGCCGAGTACACCCGCACCGCCTATCAGCAGTACGGCATCAGCCTGCCCGAGACAAAACTGGTGCGGGAGGTGACGGAGCTGGATGCCCGCCCCACCCGGGCGCTGCTGGAGAGCCGGCAGCCGCGCGAGCGGGCCCGGCTGCACTGGCGTCTCTGCCTGCCGGTGCTGGCCTTCATCGTCACCCTGCTTGCGGTGCCGATGAGCCGGACCAACCCGCGTCAGGGGCGCTTCGCCAAACTGATCCCCTCCATCGTGCTCTATCTACTCTACATCTCATTACTGACCACGGCGCGTTCAGCCGCGGAGGAAGGAGAGATCGGCGTGTGGCTGCTGTGGCTGGTGCATGGGGCGTTCCTGCTGCTGGCGGCCAATCTGATTCTGGCGGAGCAGTTCTGGGGTGAGCAGATCAATCGGATCCGCAAGCATCTGCCCCATTTCGGTTGGAGGAGGCGGGCGTGATGAAGCTCGAGAGGTATATCGCCCGCCAGGTCTTGGCTGCCATTCTGGCGGTGCTACTGGTGGTGGTAGGGCTGGATCTGGTATCGACGCTGGTCGATCAGCTGGATGATGTCGATGAGCACTACACCTTTGCCGATCTGCTCCATTATCTGCTGCTGACCACCCCGCGGCGGATCTATGAGTTCATTCCCTTGAGCAGTCTGGTGGGCTGTCTGATCGGGCTGGGGATGCTGGCCAACCACAGTGAGCTCACCGCCATGCGGGCGGCGGGGTTTTCCACGCGGCGCATCCTCGTGGCGGTGCTCAAGCCGGTGCTGGTATTGGCGCTGTTGGCGCTGTTTTTGGGGCAGTTCATCGCCCCCTATACCGAGCAGCGGGCCCAGAGCCTGAAGGCGCTGGCGCAGGCCGGTGGCGGGGCGCTGAGCTCCCGTTACGGCATCTGGCACCGTGAAGGCCGCCTCTTCATCCATATCAACGCGGTGGAGCCGGGCGGGGTGATCCACGGTGTCACCCGCTATCGGTTTGATGAGTCGCGCCAGCTGGTCGCGGCGAGCCATGCTCGCATCGGGCGCTACCACGCCGGGCGCTGGCAGTTGCAGGATATCAGCCGGACCGATTTCACCCCGGCGGGAACCCGGGCGTCCCGCCACCCCCAGGAGTCCTGGCAGAGCGGGCTGACGCCGGAGCTGCTGTCGGTGATCGTGGTCGAGCCGGTGGATCTGCCGATCAGCGGCCTCTGGTCCTATGCGCGCTATCTGCAGGCTCAGGGGGTCAGCGCGGACCCCTACCTGCTGGCGTTCTGGACCAAGCTGCTCCAGCCGTTGGCGATTTTGGCGCTGGTGCTGATCGGTGTTTCCTTCATCTTTGGCCCCCTGCGCAGTGTGACCGCCGGCCAGAGGGTGGTGGCCGGGGTCGTGTTCGGGATGCTGTTCAAGTTTGCGCAAGATCTGCTCGGCCCGGCCAGTACCGTGTTTGGTTTCCCCCCCTTTATTGCGGTGTTGCTGCCGGTGCTGCTCTGTATGTTGGCCGGTGGCTGGCTGCTGCGCCGAGCGGGTTGAGGCGCTCAGGGCGGCGGCGGTTTTGTTCCGCTCGGCCCGGCCAGCCGGACGATGCAGCTGCCGGACCAGCGGTCATGCCAGCTCAGGCGCTCATCGGTGAACAGCATCGCGAACAGGCCGATCCCACCCAACCCCAGTGAGGGGATGGCACAGAGAAAGCGCACCAGCGCTCTGCTCCAGCTCAGCCGCTCCCCGTCCAGTGTCTGAACCCTCAGCCGCCACGCCTGCATACCCAGTGTTTGCCCATTGCGGGTCCAGAAGTAGCCAAAAAAGAGAAAGGTGATGCAGAACAGGGCCGACCTGAACAGGGCTACCACCACCGGTGGGTTGTTTTCGGCGCTGATCGCCTCGCCACCGTTGAGTAGGACGGCGATCCCACCGACCACCATCCAGAGTGCGACCACCAGCAGGGTGTCATACAGCATGGCCAGTAGTCGCCGCAGCAGAGACGCTGGGCGCAGATCGGTTGCCTCTTGGGCAAAGGGGCGTTGTCTCGGCATGTTCAAATCCACCGGTTGCGCGGAAGTTGGCTGAGGGGATCGGGGCGGCGGGGGCAACCCCGCCGGGGCAGGGTGTTACTCGAATGGCGTCACATACCGGGCCTTGTACTGCTCCGCCAGCGCCTTGGCCTGTTGCAGCTGGGTCTCGTCCAGTTTCATCAGCAGGCGCACCTCGATGGCGCGGGCGGTGCTGTTGCCCAGTGCCGCCGCGTTGTGCATCCAGGCGTAGGCGAGGATGTCGCTGTCGGCCGTGTCGTCCTGTCCATGGTTGTTGGAGTAGAGGGTACCGAGGAAGAACATGGCATCCCTATGGCCGCGCTCGGCCGCCTTGCGATACCACTGCTCGGCCTGGGCGTAGTCCTGCTCCACACCGCTGCCGAAGTTGTAGCAGCGGCCCAGATTGTGCCAAGCGGCGACGATATTTTGTTCCGCCGCCTCGTGATACCAGTGGAGCGCCTTGGTATAGTCGCGGGGCACGCCCTGGCCAAACTCATACATCTCGCCGATGCGGTTCTGTGCCTCGCCATCGCCGCTGCGGGCAAGGGGGAGAAGGCGGTCGAATTCAGCCTTGTATTCCTGGTTTTTCAAAGCGCGCAGGCTGTTCAGGCTCTCCAGGTGCCCCTGTTGGGCGCCGCGTTCATAGTAGCGGCGGGCCTCTTCGGTGCTCTGTGCAACGCCCCAGCCGTTTTCATACATCTGACCCAGCAGGTAGAGCGCCGCGGGGTCTTGGTTCTTGACCGGTTGCTCCAGCTCGGACAGCGCCTTGGCGTAGTTGCCGGCGGCGATGGCGCGCTGCGCCTCGTCGACGCTGGCAGCCAGTGTGATCGGGGTGTGCAGGGAAAACAGCAGGCCCGCTGCTGCAAGGAGGATAGATCTGTTCATCGAAGCCATGCCTTCATCATCGTCATTGATGCATTTCAGGAAGTCGTGTTGCAACGGCTTCCACCGAATGGGGGTGCAGACGGATACAACGGTTGTGACCGGAGTGAGAGTACAAGATAATGCTGCTACGTGAAGAAATGGGCGTTAGCACTCGAACTTTCATCCGTATAAGTTACTTCTAATGCGCTTATTGTACAGGAAAAGATCACTCAACGGCACCTGCCCCGACTCTTCCGCTGTACGTCTGACAGGAGATCGAAATGCTGAACCGAATGAGTATTAAAAAAATGCTGGTGCTGGGGCTGGTGCTGC
>Ga0114984_1000419_pt1 | contig 16580 bp, 16 predicted proteins | sample Shrwel1BS1Day1_FD_96987 | JGI IMG/M metagenome (GOLD analysis project Ga0114984, IMG submission 96987) | Subsurface microbial communities from deep shales in Ohio, USA - Utica-3 well 1 S-1-Day1 | ecosystem: Environmental > Aquatic > Deep subsurface > Shale gas/oil reservoir > Produced water/Flow...
CTCTCGACGATGACTTTGCCTTTGTCGAGACCTGCAATATTGGCGGCGAAGCCTTGGCTGATGGGGCCGAAGAACGACTGCGGCAGATCGCCACCCGCACCTGGCAACGTACGCTTGATGACCGACTCGGCATTTCCCAGATAGAGAAACGACGCAAGGAGCGCCTGCCGGCGTCAGCCTTGCCGGCTGTCGAGTTTCTCATCGCCGACCGCGACGATCACCGCATCGATCATCAGGCGGCAGGCCCCTTGCCGGCCGATATCAAGGTCACGGCGCCAACTTATCGTCTCGACCTCGGCGAACTGCATTGCCTCTCCGTCACTCGCGGCACGCTGACCGCCGAGGAACGCTTTCTGATCAACAATCACATTGTCCAGACCATCATCATGCTGCGTGGCCTGCCCTTCCCGGATTACCTCAAGGACGTGCCCGACATTGCCGGGAATCACCACGAGCATCTTGACGGCACTGGCTATCCGCGCGGGCTGGAGGCGGCCGCGATGATCCCGCAGGCCCGCATGATGGCCATCGCCGACATCTTCGAAGCGCTAACCGCCTCGGACCGCCCCTACAAGCTCGGCAAACCGCTTTCGGAAGCCGTTACCCTGCTGGCCGGATACGTGCGCATGGGCCATCTTGATCGAGACCTGTTCGAATTGTTCTTGCGCGAAGGCGTTCACTTGCGCTTTGCCCAACGCTTTCTGGATGCACGCCAGATTGACGAAGTCAATATCGAAGCAGTACTGAAGCAAGCTTGATCAGTTGTCAATTCTGCGGGGAACTCCGACACGACGTTCCAAGCGTTTGCGCAGGTTCGCGACTGATATTATCAGGACATACGTTAACGATCTCGGACATTGCCTTCAAACGCCCTAATCATTGGGACTTCTTACCTAGACCTTTCACTTCTGTGCCTGCTCAATTTGGCATGAAATCACAGATTTAGGAATTGCCACAAACTGCCTGAGCACTACCAACCAGCGGAACCCCTACGAAGTGCGCTTGACCGCGCCGTCAGATTCCCTCTGACGGATTCTTTCGATATTGTTCGTCCAATCATCCAGCGCGTTCTTATCGTCCAGCAATTGAGCAACCGTTTTCTGGGCGGCTTGCTGCTGTGATAGTGCTGAAAAACTGGCGACAGGGAATGCGATGCTTGAAGGCTGTTGATTGTCCATTTGCTGTTCTCTCCAAATAATACTTGCCAACTACTAACCGCCAAAAAAGGCCCTTTTTGACTTGCTTTAGCTTTTTTAGTTTCAAAGATTTTACCCTCTCCGGGCGGTAGAACTCATTGGGGGTTTCCACAGAACCCAGGCCATTCACAAATCTGATGCGCAAGGTAGAGCCGAAGTATGGCTTTCGATAGACTCCGCAGCATCCTCACTCCACTCGCTGCATCATGGCCACCGAAGTTGAATTGAAGCTCTACTGCTCTCCCGACGATATTGCTAGCGTTGGGACGCATCCCCTAATCACCGCAGGCTTCGAAACCGGCCCTACAAAACGACTGGAAAACACCTACTACGACACTCCTGACCTGGCGCTGTATCAAGAGCGAATTGCGCTGCGGCTTCGTACAACCCCCACGGAAAAACTGCAAACGGTCAAATGTGCCGCCAAGTCCGTGGCTGGTCTATCAGCCCGTCCCGAGTGGGAAATGCCCTATGTCGGGATGTTCGATTTCAGCGCCGTCGATGCCAGTAAAGTTCGGGCTTTTCTGGAGGAGCGGCAGTCGAGCCTGGTTCCGGTCTTCACCACGTCGTTCGAGCGGCGAACCTGGCGTATCGATATTTCCAGGAAAATTGTCATCCTGGTCATGGTGGATACTGGCTACGTATCCTCAGGTGACAGCATATTGCCCATTTCAGAGGTTGAACTCGAATTGGCGCAGGGTAATCCGGAAGACCTGCTCGATTTTGCCACGGCTTTGGCGACCCACTTGCCATTGGTTCCGCATGATGTCAGCAAGGCTGAACGTGGCTATCAGTTGTTCTTGAAGCAAGCGAATGGTCCGCAGAAAGCATCTCCCAGCCCTCTTGATGCCAGACAAAACTCGGCTGAAGCCTTCCATCTTCTGGCCAGCCAAGGCATGCAGATGTGGCAAGCCAATCTCCTGGGCACCCTGACGTCGCAAGACCAGGAGTTTGTGCATCAATTTCGGGTTTCCCTTCGTCGTCTCAATAGTCTCATCAAGGTATTCAAACCAGCCTTGCCACACCACTATCAGGTGCAGTGGGCGAAACGCGTCAAAGAACTGTCGCAGATTACCGGGGATGTCCGCGATCTGGACGTCATGCGCTCCGGCATCGTGGAACCGATGTTGAGGAGCGATGACCAGCAAATCCTCGCGCATGCCAAGGCAGCACTTGCCGCATTGGAAAGTGCCAAGCAGGAAGCGTTGGTGCAGGTGCAACAACTGCATTTTGGCGGCCCCGTCCTCTTGTTTGCCCGCGATTTGCAGGAGCTGGACACCGATGATTTCCCGAAAAACCTGCCCCGTTTCGCTGAAAAGCAACTCGCAGGCTTGCACCGCAATGCAGTAAAACGCTTAACCAAGACGCTAAAGTCGCCAACGCCGGAACGGGCCCATCGATTCCGCATCGCCTTGAAGCATCTGCGCTACTCGTGCGAGTTTTTTGCGCCCCTGTTCGATAACGACGAGATGGTCGAGTACGCCAAGGCGGTTGCAGGCTTGCAGGATGCATTCGGGTTCATCAACGACTTCCACGTGGCGCTTTCCAGAATGCAAGGCTGGGTAACGCAGGAGGCAATCCCCAAGGAAACCCGCGTAGCCGTTGCCGCATGGCATACCCCGCAGGCGCAAGCGGTGTTGGCCGATGCCCTGCATCTTGCCGAGTCGGTGATGAGCCGCTGTCAGCCCTGGTGTACCGAATGTGAACGGCGGGGGCTGATGGTGATTCGCCGTCGGTTGCGGCAAGACATCTGTTTGAGTGTCGAGTAGCCGGACTGTTTCATCGTGCGCCGTGCCATGCACTGTAACTTCCGTTTTCTCGAGCGATGACAGGTTCGATTGACGAACAAATAAATTTGCTGAGACCTGGCGTCATTTCAGGCTTTGCAGCCCGCATGCACCTCTGGTTTATCGGCGGCGCCGTGCTGGGACTGATTGCAGCGCTCGTCCTGTGGCACCCGGTCCCCCTGATGATTGCCGTATTTTTAGGCTTGGTCGGATTGAGCGAGCGCCACTGCGGAGCAAACATCGTTGCCGCCATCATGGCTTACGATTCCGATACGCCTAGCCAAGGAAGCATCGCCATTTCGATCAGCGCATGGGATTCAAGCGATACTTTCCATGTCACCGTTCGAGAATCAGAGCATCCGGATTGGGTTTATGAGTTCATTCCGCAAGGATGGAAGCCGAAGGTCTGCTTCGACTCACCGGCAAAGATATGGCGAGCGAAAAATGGCAGCGCTCCCGTGTCGGTCATAATCGAGGATGGCGTCATGATTCCGCGTTACCCAGCAAAGCTGGTATCTGCGAACGACACCCCCTAGCGGGAAAATGAAGTTGGCGTCTCGGCAACATCGATATACCGGGAGGCGAATCAGCCTCCCGGTATTGCGGATATCCTTATTTTTTCGGGCGGCCCGTCTTGATGCGTTCAACTAGGCCAATCGCCTTGACGAGTTCGGCATCATCAAGCTCAGCCAGCACTGCCACGGCGGCGCGCAATATCTCGCTCTTCTTCACTTCAACGCCGGCGGTCAGTGCCCGTTGCTTGAGGGTTGCAAACAGCGCGTAGTCGGTTTCCGGAATGGTGAAGCTGTCACGGACCAGCTTCGGCGGCTTCGGCGCTTGCTTCTTCACCTTGGCCAGCTTTCCTGCTTTCTCTGCCTTCGGTGCTTCGGCAACTTTTTCCTTGGCGGTGGCGGGAGCCTTCTTTACCGCTTTGGCTGACGTCTTCGGTGTCGGAGCCGGCTTTGCAGCAATAGCCTTTGTTGCCAGCTTGGGTTTGGCTGCTGCTTTTGCTACTGCAGCGGCAGTGGCAACTTGCTTCTTGGTTTCGGTAGTCACGGTTTCGACAGTCACAGGTGCTGTCATTTCAACGACTGGCGTTGCGACTGCGGACGCTTTGACTTCATCTTTCACAGGCTGGACTGCGGTTTCCTTGCTCATTTTGCTCTCCTGAATGGGTATGAAAGGTATAAACTATATAAACACTTTATACACTAACTGGAAGTTAAGCAATTCAGATGCGCAAAATCATGGTGGCCAACCCCAAAGGTGGGTGCGGCAAATCAACCCTGTCGATTCATATAGCAAGCTGGTTTGCCCAGCACGATGAAATCGTCTATTTGGGAGATCTCGACCGGCAGCAATCAAGCCGGCATTGGCTGGAGGCCCGGCCCGGCAAGCTTGCTCCCATTCGGCACTGGGAAATTTCGGACGATGATTTCCAGATGCCACCCAAAAACTGCAACTTCGCCATTCTCGACACACCTGCCGGCTTGCATGGAAAACGCCTGAAAGAGGCGTTGAACGCAGCGGACAAGGTGGTCGTGCCGGTCTCCTCGTCGCGTTTCGATATGCTGGCCACTCGCGAGTTCTTTGAGGAGCTTGCCGCAACCAAAGCTGTACGCAAGGAACGGGTGGATATTGGCATTGTCGGTATGCGCGTCGATATCCGTACCCATGCCTACGCCCAGTTGCTGGAATTCCTTCAAGAGTTCGACCTCCCTGTCGTCACGTGCATTGCGCAGTCGCAACGCTACTTGCAGGCAGTCGACACCGGGGTCACGCTTTTCGACAATGATGCTAATTCGGTGGCCGTGGACATCCAGTGGCGTCCGCTGTTGAATTGGCTGGTTAGCCGCCACTGACCGTCAGGTTCGGATTACCTCACGAAATAACAAGGAGACAAAGCATCATGATTCCCATTGAAATCTTCTCTCACAACACGGCAAAAATAACGATTCAGGCAGGCCAGGCACTCTTCCGGGAAGGCGATGAGGGCAATCAGATGTACGTCCTGGAAACCGGCACCGCTGAAGTGTTTGTTCAGAATCGAGTCGTCGAAACGCTTGAGCATGGCAGCGTCGTCGGCGAAATGGGCTTGGTTTCGCCAGGACCGCACTCGGCCAGCGTGATTGCCAAAACCGATTGTGAGTTTGTCGCTGTCGACGAAAAGCGTTTCCTGTTTCTGGTGCAACAAACGCCGTATTTCGCCATTCAGGTCATGCGCTTGATGGCGGAACGACTTCGGGCCACCAACAAGTTGCTGGCGGCCAATGTAGCGTAGGCTCCGTTCGGGTGCTGGGGCGAGAGGATTACACCGCCAGCTAGTGGCTGGCGGCTTTCTCGAGCAAGCCCTTCTTGATGGCAATCGAGGTTGGCCCGTTAAACCTGGATGGTAGTTGCTTGGCCGTGAACCAGCGGAAGTCGCTGTGCTCACGATTGAGGCGTGGTGAAAACTCTCGTTCGGCTTTAATCACGAAGTAATGCATATCCCGCTCATCGTGCCCTGAGCCAAGCCGTCGGGTGACCGTATGCAGTTTTGCCAGGTGACGTGGCTTGACGCTCAAGCCAGCCTCTTCACCCAGTTCGCGAACAAGAGCCTCCCGGGGTCGCTCGCCGTTATCGACACGACCTCCAAACAGGTTCCAGGAACCGCTTTTGTTAACCTTGGAAGAGCGTTTCCCCATCAGAAATTTGCCGGTGGCCGCACAGTAAATGACAGCCCATGCTCCCGGTTGGTTGTATCCCTTGTCCATGTTTGAATATTGGTAGTAGTAGTTGTTGTTGTGGTCGAGTCGTCTTAAATAATGTAAACGGTTTATACCGTTATATTATTTCAGTTAGATGACATTAGGTTTTCCAACCACGATTGTGTGGTCGTTAGGTGGTGCGTTATCGAAACATGGATTCTGGTCCTTCATATATTGAATCGCCCCGGGGAACCTCTAGACGCTCCAAAGCCTTAAACTTAGGCTAAAGAAGAAGTCCTGTGATCAGAGTCCATCGACTGAACATTTTCCCGCATCCTGAACGATTTCTTTCTGGCGATTCTCGACTGGCAAGGTAGAACCGAAATATGGCTTTGATTAGACTTAAATGCCTGTTGAATTGAAAGCCTCGCCATGGCAACAGAGATTGAACTGAAGCTCTACTGTCCTCCAGAAGAGATTTCTCGTATCGAGTCTCACCCACTCATCACCGTGGGGAGCTTGCAGGAACCGTCGAAAGGTCTGGAAAACACGTACTTCGATACCCCAGACTTAGCGCTAAAGGCAAAAGGAATCGCGCTTCGTGTTCGGGAATCTCCCACCGAACAATTACAGACGGCCAAATGTACAGCCGAATTGGTAGCGGGTTTATCGTCCCGTCCAGCATGGGAAGCTCCCTATGAGGGCAGCTTCAACTTCAAACATGTGGCCAACCGTAAGGTGCAAGCTTTGCTGAAGGAACGACAGTCAGAACTGGTTCCCGTGTTTTCGACATCCATTGATCGCCGGATCTGGCGAATTAATATTTCCAAGAAAATAGCCCTGCGGGTCACGGTTAATATCGGGCATATTTCCTCCCTCGGCCGCATGATGCCTATCTCAGAGGTTGTGCTGGAACTCGCCCAAGGCACTCCTGAAGACCTGCTCGATTATGCGATTGCCTTGGCAACCCACCTGCCGCTCGTACCGAACAACGTCAGTAAAGTGGAGCGAGGATATAAACTATTCTTAAATTCTGAGGCCGGCCCAGAGAAGGCAGCCCAAAGTCCACTCACCACAAAGCAAACACCTGCCAAGGCATTCCAGATACTGGCCAGCCAGGGCAGGCAGATTTGGCAGGCCAATCTACTCGGAACACTGACTTCCAAGGATCAGGAGTTCGTTCATCAGCTCCGAGTTTCACTGCGCCGCCTCAACAGTCTCCTCAAGGTTTTCAGGTCAGCTCTTCCTGACCGTTTTCAACAACGGTGGACTCAGCGTCTCAAGGAGTTGTCGCAACTTACCGGGGATGTCAGAGATTTGGATGTCATGCGTGAAGGCATATTGTTGCCGATGTTACAAAGCGATGATCGGCAGGCGCAAGCCACAGCTTCAACATTGCTGGCTGCTTGGGACGAGGCAAGGCAAGATGCTCAATCGCAAGTTCAACAGCTGAGCTACGGTGGGCCGCTTCTCCTGTTTGTCCGCGAGCTACAAGAGCTACCGACAGATAAATTCCCAAACAACCTGCCTAGGTACGCCGAGAAACAACTTTCCGGATTGCATCGCACTGCCGTGAAACGACTGAGCAAGGCACTCAAATTACCGACTCCCAAGAATGCGCACCAACTCCGAATTGCCTTGAAGCATCTGCGCTACTCCTGCGAGTTCTTTACGCCGCTCTTCGACGAAGAGGAGATGCTGCAGTACGCCAAAGCAATAGCCAACCTCCAAGATGATTTTGGGTTTACCAATGATTTCCACGTAGCGCTCTCCCGGCTGCAAGTCTGGGTTGAGCAAGGAGCTATTTCAAAGGAAACACGCGAAGAAATTGCCGCCTGGCACACCGCACATGCTCAGGAAACCTTGGACAATACCTTGCGTCTCGCGGAGTCGTTACTTGGGCGTTCTTCGCCTTGGTGTGCCTGCTGAGACAATGCAATGTCTGCCGCACTACCAACCAAAACGCTTCATTTTGATTCGCTAGATGCGGTGACTCTGCATGGATAGAGAATCACCGACACGAGCCTTATTTCTTGAGGCACCGGGGCTTGATACGCTCTGGCAGACCATTTTCCTTAACGAATTCGGCATCATTAAGTTTTGGCAGCATCGCAGGACCAGCGAAGAATCTGGTCGGCGCGGATCACGCGGTTGCGGCCAGCCCGCTTTGCCTCGTACATGGCTTCGTCGGCCTCGCTGTAGGTTGTTCCGAAGTCGGCGCCGGCCGGCATCCAGCAAACTCCGAAGCTGGCAGTGATGCGGCTTGCATTAGGCAACGAGAAATCATGGCCAGCGATGGCTACGCGCATACGCTCAGCTATCTGCTGCGCCTGCAAATAATCTTGCTGCGGCAGGATCACCGTGAATTCCTCGCCGCCCACCCGACCAATCTCGCCCGGCGTCACGAGCGTCCGTCGCAGGCATTCGACCAAGCCACAGATTACGGCATCCCCAGTCGGATGGCCGAAGCTATCGTTAATCAGCTTGAAGTGGTCTATGTCGAGCACGATCATGGCCATGTCATTTTTGGCCAGGAAGTGCTGGGCGCGCTCGATTACTGCCGCGCGGTTTAGCGCACCGGTGAGCGAATCGTGGGTAGCTCGGTGTTCCAATTCGTTGGCCAGATCGGTGAGTCGATGGTTAAGCTGGTTCATCTCGAACTCTTGGCGGTCGCTGCGACGAATTAGCCGGCGAGTTTGCCGCATCAACTGATCGTAGCAGTTGATGAGTTCGCCAAGGGCCATGCGGTACGTATTGGCATCGCCTGATTCGATGTTGTACACGGTACGGGCGGACAACAGCGCGTTGTTCTCTTGATCGAACAGATCCGGATCGGGCTGAGACATGACAATCGCCTAGGCTGATTTCACAGGGTGATCGACGAAGGTGATCTCCGGGAAATCGACATGCAATTCTTGGCCGAACTCAAGGATGGTGTCGTCCTCTTCGTAGTGGTACCAGTTAAGTACGATCTCGTTCCCAGCGTCTACTGCATTCTTGAATGCCTCGAAAATATTGAACAGCATCTTGGTGCTGGAGCTATTGAAGTAGGCCAGCGAGATATCCACGTTGACGCTGGTCTTGTTGCAACTGGCCAGATACTCACGCAGGCGCTTAATGATATCGCCGTAAAAGGCAGCCGCATTTTCGGGGTAGGACTCGCCACGTATACTCAGCTGGTGCTGGGCAAAATCGAAATTCACTTCCGGTGAACTAGGCGTGGCGGCGATATACAAAGTTTCCATACATATTTCTCGCTATTGTCGTATCGGTGTTCAGATCGTGGCCTTGAGGTTAAATACCACCGTGTCTGGGTGATCCTCCAAAGGCTGGAAGTCGAATTCCAGCGGTTCGCTCGAGTCGCGCGCCATAGTCAGGAAGCCAAGGCCGGCCCCCTTGCTGCCCTCTGGCGCCTCGGCGCGCAGTGATTCCTTGTATGCCTGCTTGATTTCCTCCAGCGTCATGCTGCGCAGTGATTGCAGTCGCTCACGCAGGCCTTCAGCTACCGTGGCATCGATGGGATTTGCGCACTGCAGCAGGTATTGCCCTTCCTTCTCGCTAATGCAAACTGAACCATGACGCAACTCGTGATTGTCTTGGTCGATAGGGGTCAGCGAGTCGGCCGAGTAGTGAATAATGTTCTGCGCCATCTCGATGAAGGAAGAGAACAGCTTGCGGCGGGTCGGACCGTTCACTCCGCTCATTTCCAGTTGCAGCCTGACCGCGTCGGCCATGGCCGCCACTACGTTCTGCGAGAAATAACCAACGTAGTAGAAAATCACCCGTTGCTGGCATGCGATCTCGAAGAAAGTGCCAAAGTCTTTTATGATACGTGATGCGTTCATTGCGGTTCCTGTACGCGGAAGCAGAAGAAGGTAACGTCGTCGCGGCGGTGGTTCGGACCCTGCCAGCCACCCATCGCCTCCTGCATGGCGCGATTGATCTCACTGGCCGGACGGTCGCGGTTGGCCAGGATGAGGTCGCGAATACGGCGCTTGCCGAAGGCGATGGACTTGGGGCCGCCGACCTGATCGATCAGACCGTCGGTGGTCACAAACACGAGGCTACCGGTTTGCATCTGCACTACCCGCTTCTGCCAAGTAAAATCTAGCCCGCTGTCGACGTAGCCCACGCACTTGCGGTCACCCTCAACCATCTCCACGCCATCCTCGCCCGGGTGCAGCACGAAGAGGCTTGATTTTGCGCCAGCAAATAGCAACCGGCGGCTGCCGGCGTCGTACCAGAAGCAGGCAGCATCCATACCGTCATCCGATTCAGGGGTTTCGTCCTGCCCGTCGACCTGGCCAAGCATCTGCTTGATTCCACGGTTGACACTGCCTAGCAATAGCGATGGGTCAGCTGGGCCGTGCTGGTCAATTGCTTGACCCAGGCAGCTGGAAGCAATCAGCGTCATAAACGCGCCGGGCACGCCGTGGCCGGTGCAATCGGCAACGGTTCCAAACCAGCCGTCGCTACGAGCGACGAAGTAATAAAAGTCGCCGCCCACCACATCACGCGGCTCCCAAACCAGATCTGCATCCTTCAGGGTGTGCAGCATTGTGTCACGCGAAGTACGCAGCATGGAACGTTGAATCACGCTCGCATATTCGATGCTATGCATGATCTGGCGGTTACGGGCTGCCTGCATGTCCGCCACCACCCGCATCAATTGCAGACCGTGACCGATGCCTGCAAAACGGCCGCCACAGGTGATAATGAAGCCGTCGGCCAGTGCCTTCTCGCCGTACTCCACCGCCTTGAAGGTCAGCGCCTCGATGTCCATGCTGGCTTCGACCACCAGCGGCTCCTTGTCCATAAAGGCAATGGAACTCTTGCGGCTGTAAACCTCTTTGTGGAAGGGCTTGCTCATCTGCGATAGGAAGATGCCGCGGTTGATGAGGCCGATGGGCTTGCCAACCTCAATTACTGGCAGACTGGTGAGATCACGGTACTTGGAGAATATCTCCATGACAATTTCATTGTTGTCTTCGGCGGTGACCGAGGGAGTCTGAACGCAAAGATCCTCAGCGGTCGGCTGCTGGAAGCGTGGGCGGCAATCGAGCGGGAGCAGGGTGGATATTTCCAAGGTGGGCATTCCGGGGAACAGTGATATACGTTAAATAACCGCAGTATTCGCGTTCGCCTCAGTTTACGCAGTTCACATGTCCAATCGGTGACAAGGCTGTCGTTTACTCACAATGAAATTTCAGCAATTCCGCCAGCCCACGAGCAGATCCCCCGATTTTTCGCGGCCTCAATGTCTGATCGGAGTCAGGCGGTGTCTTTCAGGTCGGCGAATCCAATGGCCGGGGCCGGCTGCATTGCAACTGCTCAAGGGAGAAACCGGATTCCGAAACGTGAGCAACAGCTTTTGAATTTCGCAGTCAAGCGATGAATCACTGGCGCCATATCTTGCAGATGATGGCAATAGGTACGAAGCGGAACCGCTCGAACCTCTGCCAATCAGATAGCGTGATTTGCGCCTCGCTATGCGTCTTCGATTGGCAAGTCAGGTTATGGAAGCCACTATCAGCCCCGCTTTCCACCGTCATCCGGCGTAAAGAACAAGCCAACCCCGAGCAAAATCAGCACCAGCGGCCACCATTTCTTGATCAGCCCGACCAGATCCAGTTCAAACAGGTCGAGATTGACGGCCAGGGCGATGGCGCCGATGGCGACCAAGGCGACGGCAGCGAAATTGCCTTTCATGCTTTCTCCCGGTTAGCCCGAATGCTCAGGCGCGGCGTACGCCGACGACGCCTTCGACCTCATGGATGAGGGTCAGCGTCTTCTGCATTTGTTGCAGGTTGGTGATTTCGACGGTAAAGCTCATGTGCGCCTTGCCCTGCTTGGACTGCGTGTTCACGCCGATGACGTTGAGCCGCTCGCGGGTAAATATTTCGGAAATATCGCGCAGCAGGCCCTGACGGTCATGCGCATCGACAATGATGTCGGCAGCAAAGACGCCAGTCGTCGTCAGGCCCCAGTCGGTTTCGATGACCCGTTCCGGATGCAGTGCAGCGAGATTTGAAAAATTGGGACAGTCCATGCGATGGATGGAGATGCCTTTGCCACGCGTGATGAAACCCTGGATTTCATCGGGTGGAGCCGGCTTGCAGCAACGGGCGAGTTGAGTCAGCAGCTTGTCGACGCCAACGATCAGGATGCCCTGGTTGCCCTGGACCGGCTTGCTCGGCTTGGCCAGCACTTCGTCCGGCAACTGGGTTTCGGCCAGCAGGTCGCCACCCTTGGCGACGGCCTGGAACTGCCGCTGGTTGAGGTCGCCACGGGCAGCAGCGATGTACAGGTCGTCGGCCTTGGCGAAACCGAGCTTGTGCGACAACTCTTCAATATTCGCCCCGGTCTGGCCGGCCCGCTGCAATTCCTTGGCGATCAGGCCACGGCCTTCGCTCAGCGTTTCTTCGAGCGCCAGATTGGAGAACCACGCGCGCACCTTGACCCGGGCGCTCTTGGTATGGATGTAGCCCAGCAAGGGGTTGAGCCAGTCGCGCGACGGACCGCCGACCTTGGCGGTGACGATCTCGACTTCCTGCCCGGTTTCCAGCGCCGTATTGAGCGGCACCAGATGGCCGGCGATCTTGGCACCCCGGCAACGGTGGCCGAGATCGGTATGCACGCGATAGGCGAAATCGACCGGCGTCGAGCCGGCCGGCAAGTCGACGACCTTGCCTTGCGGCGTGATGACGTAGATGGTCTCGTCGAGTGCCGCCTGCTTGTAATGTTTGACCCAGTCCGAACTGTCGGCGACTTCGTCCTTCCAGGTCAGCAGTTGGCGCAGCCAGGCGATCTTTTCGTCGTAGTCGTCCTCGGTCGTCCGCTTACTGCCTTCCTTGTAGCGCCAGTGAGCGGCGACGCCGAGTTCGGCGTGCTTGTGCATTTCCCAGGTACGGATCTGGATTTCCAGGCTGCGCCCATCCGGGCAGCGAACGGCGGTATGCAGCGAGCGGTAATTGTTACCCTTGGGATTCGAGATGTAGTCGTCGAATTCCTTGGGAATCGGTAGCCACAGGTTGTGCACGATGCCCAGCGCGGTGTAGCACTCGCGCAGGTCGTCGACGATGATGCGCAAGGCGCGCACGTCATAGACTTCCGAGAACTCGACGCCTTTTTTGCGCATCTTGTTCCAGATGCTGTAGATATGCTTCGGCCGCCCGTAGATCTCGGCGTTGTGCACACCGGCGGCTTCGAGTTCGGTGCGCACTTTGGCCACGGCATCGACGATGAACTGCTCGCGCTCGCTGCGTTTTTCGTCAAGCAGTTTGGCCAGCTTCTTGTAGGTTTCGGGGTGGATGAAGCGGAAGGACAAGTCCTCCAATTCCCACTTCAATTCCCAGACGCCAAGGCGGTTGGCCAGCGGCGAATAGAGTTCGAGCGTTTCGCGCGCCACCTGGACGCGCAGGTCGTCCGGATTGGCCGCGTAAAACCGCAAGGTCTGCGTCCGGCTGGCCAGACGCAGCAGCACGACGCGAATGTCCTCGACCATGGCCAGCAGCATCTTGCGCAGGACTTCAATCTGCGCCTTCATCTCGACCGGATTGACCTCGCCGGCCTCAATGTTGGTAGCGACAAAGCCCTTGGCAATCGGCCGCAGTTTATTGAGGCGCGAAATGCCCTGCACGAGATGCGCCGCCGGCTTGCCGAAGCGTGTTTCGATGCTGGCGATGCCGTGCTCGTCCTGAGCTGGAATGGCGAAGAGCAGCGCGGCAATGCGCGACTCGACGTCGAGCTTGAGGCCGGCGATGATCACCGCCATGCCCAGCGCGTGCGACCAGATGCGCTCACCGCTGCCCAGCGTGCGTTCGCCGTAGGTGGTCCAAGCGTATTCGACGGCAGATTTTAGACGTTCCGCATCGGCAGGGGCCAAGCCCTCTGCCAACGTGACCAGGAACTGTTCGAAGTCGCTTTGCGAGGCGACAGAATGGACGACGGAAACCATGGCGCAATTATAAGACCGATCTTCCGGGGCCGGCATGACAAGCGCCAAATTGCCCGCGACACGGCCATGCAGCCCGAGCTTCAGCCCGATCAGGCATAATCCGGCGACAATGAAAAAACTGTTTGCCAACCCCTACCTCCTGCTGATCCTGACCGTGCTTTTCTGGTCCGGGAACATGGTGGTCGGCCGAGGTGCCCGTGGCGACATTCCGCCACTGGGCTTCGCCTTCTGGCGGTGGACCATCGCCTTTGCGCTGATCCTGCCGCTCGCCCTGCCCCACCTCAAGACCCAGTGGCCGTTGCTGAAAAAAGGCTGGCGACCCCTGCTCGTTCTCGGCCTGCTCGGCGTCGGCGGCTACAACACCTTCGCCTACATCGCCCTGCAGGACACCAGTGCGACCAATGCGGCGCTGCTCAACTCCTTCGTGCCGATCGCCACCATCGCCATCTCCTGGGCGTTTCTCGGCAAGCACCTGCGGAGGATCGAAGGCATCGGCGTCTTCATTTCGCTGTGCGGCGCGCTGACCATTGTGTCGCGCGGCGACCTGGCCGTGCTCGCCCATCTCAACCTCAATGTCGGCGACGTCTGGATGCTCGTCGCCGTGCTCGACTGGGCCATCTACACCGTGGCGCTGGCCTGGCGCCCGGCCGGCGTGCATCCGATGCTCATGCTCGGCGCGACCACCGCCATCGGCCTCTGCGCGCTCGGCCCTGCCTACGCCTGGGAACTGGCGCAAGGCCGGCACATCAACCTCCACCTCGGCTCGCTGACCGCCCTGGCCTACGTCGGGCTCTTCCCGAGCTTCCTTGGCTACATTTTCTACAACAAGGGCGTCGCCGAAGTCGGCGCCAACAAGGCCAGCCTGTTCATCCACCTCATGCCGGTTTTCGGGACGCTGCTCTCCTTCCTGTTCCTCGGAGAAGTTCCGTTCTGGTACCACTATTTCGGCATCGCCCTGATTTTCTCGGGCATCTGGCTGACCATGAAAAAATGAGGCGTTGGCTCGACAGGCTGCGTGGCAAGAAGGCGGCGGAGATTCCCGACGCCTTGTGGGCGAGCACCGTCGCAGCGCTGCCCTTTCTCGACGATCTCACGGTCAACGAGAAAAAAGAGCTAAAAATGAAAGCCGAAGCCTTCCTCGCCGAGAAGGAATTCAGCACCGCCGGCGGCCTCGATCTGACCGACGAAATCTGCGTGTCCATCGCCGCCCAGGGTTGCCTGCCCATCCTCAAGCTCGGGCTGGCGGCCTACCGCGAGTGGGTCGGCATTGTTGTTTACCCCGATGAATTCGTCGTGCCGCGGCGCATCGAGGACGAATCCGGCGTCGTCCATGAATACGACGACGTGCTCTCCGGCGAAGCTTGGGAAGGTGGCCCGCTGATCATTTCGTGGCACGACGTGCAAATGGCCGGCGACGGCTATAACGTCGTGATCCACGAATTTGCCCACAAGCTGGACATGCTCAACGGTGAGGCAGACGGCATGCCGGCGCTGCATTCAGGCATCACTGAAAAGGAGTGGGAAGCCAAGTTTGCCGATGCCTATGACAACTTTTGCCAGCGCGTGGACAGCGGCGAAGATACACCGATCGATCCCTATGCCAGCACCGATCCGGCCGAGTTTTTCGCCGTTCTGTCGGAAAGTTTCTTCGACATTCCCGACGTCGTCGCCCGAGAATATCCGGCCATCTACGGCCTGCTTTGCCGCTACTACCTTCAGGATCCACTGACCCGCCGATTGACCTGCCGCCCTGGCCATTGACCGCGCCCAGCCTCGGCCGACAGCCACCTGAATAGCAGGCAAGCCAGCGGCAAGGCAAATTCCCATACTATTGACAGGGGTATGATGTCTGGTCATAACCAACCTACATCTGAAAAAAATTTGTTCGATGTCCTTCGAAACGCACAGCGAATCATTTCGCGCCACCTTGCAAAGTGCCATCCTCAACGAGGCGCCAGGCGGCATTCTTGTTGTGACCCCGGAAAACACGGTGGCCTCGGTCAATGAGCGCTTTTTCGCAGTGTGGGACATGCCCTGCCCGGCTTCGCCGCTCGAAGCACTGATCGGCACCTCCGACTCCCCCATTCTCGAACAGGTGCTGGCCCGTGTCCGCGACAAAGATGTCTTCCTGACGCGTATCCGCACGCTTTACGCCGATCCGAGCCTGAAAGACGACTGCAACATCCCGCTCAAGGATGGACGTACCCTGCACCGCCATTCGGCTGCGCTGCAGGGCGACGACGGACGATACATGGGCCGGGTGTGGTTCTTCCGCGACATCAGCGACATCATCCTCTCGCAGCAAGCAAAGGAGGACAGCGAAAGGCGTTACGCCACGGCCTTCGAGACAACGCTCGACGCCATCGCCATTACCAGCCTGGAGGACGGCATTTACATCGACGTCAATCAGGCCTTCCTCGACATGAGCGGCTACACGCGCCAGGAATTGATTGGCCGCAGTTCGCTGGAACTGTCGATCTGGGCCGACCCGCTGGATCGCCAGAATTTCAGCCAGAAACTCCGCGAAAAAAAGTCGCGCTTGAACTTCGAGGCCCGCTTTCGCAAAAAGTGCGGCGAACTCTTCTGGGGCATGTTCTCCGTCTCGCCAATGAGCTTCAACGGCCAACCCTGCCTGCTTTCGATCACCCGCGACGTAACCGAGGCCAAGGCCGCACAGGATGAATTAGCCAGCCATCGCGACCGCCTCGAACAACTGGTTGCCGAGCGCACGGTCGAACTCTCGCGCGCCAAGGAAGCAGCTGAAGCGGCCAGCATCGCGAAAAGCGCCTTTCTGGCCAATATGAGTCACGAAATCCGGACCCCGCTCAATGCCGTCACCGGTATGGCCCATCTGATCCGGCGCGGCGGTCTGACCCCGTTGCAGTCCGGGCAGCTCGACAAGCTGGAAAACGCTGGCCAACACCTGCTCGGCATTATCAACGCCATTCTGGAA